>Ga0180437_10000203_pt1 | contig 126580 bp, 180 predicted proteins | sample SS_ome_4_FD_132410 | JGI IMG/M metagenome (GOLD analysis project Ga0180437, IMG submission 132410) | Hypersaline lake sediment archaeal communities from the Salton Sea, California, USA - SS_3_D_1 metaG | ecosystem: Environmental > Aquatic > Non-marine Saline and Alkaline > Hypersaline >...
GTCGGGCAGTTCGGACGGGTCATGCGCGGGCATCGGTAGTTTCAGGAAGACTACCGCCAATCCCCTTGAGTCGGCACCGGCTTGCGCGTCGGCAAGGTGATTCGGCTTGACGTTGCCCAACCACTCGAACGTATCCCGCTTGTAGCAGGCATACTCATAGTCCTGATAGAACGCCTCGCGGACGGTATCGACGTCCTCCTGCGGCGGTTTGTAGCCGATTTGGGAGAACCACGTCCACCGCTCGTGCGTATCGGCGTGGAGTCCGAGGCTTTCTGCCGTTGGTTTCTCGTTCATGGCTTTCCTTCCTTTCACCCCAATTATACCCTACCCGGCGGCGCTGTCAAGTTCCTTTCGGAATTTTCTCTTGAGTATCCGCCGGATAGTGCGAAAGAATTTCTTCTTCTCGCGGGGTGACGGATCGCAGCAGTAGCAGTTTACTCCGCCCTTACCGGCGCGTTTCGCTGCTACCTTACGATGTTCTGATCGGTTACTCATGACAGTAGGGCGCGGATGAAGTGCATCGCCACGCGGAAATTCTCGTTGTCCCGATTTTGGATGGCGAGGTTTCGGCTCAACCATCGGACGTTTGAGTCGCTTGATGTGTCGCGTCTCATCTCGGGAACGTCCATATCCTTGATTGCCTCGCGCAGTAGGTCGCGCACGTTGTAGCCGACGGTTCGCCCGTCGTCCAGAATTTCGATGTTGCTCATGGTTGTTTGTCCCTTTCACCCTAATTATATCCTATAGGGCGGCGCTGTCAAGTGATAATCAAAACTTTCTGTCCGACGCATTTGTCCGCGCATTTTGACAGCACGCTAACAACGTTCAGACCTTTTCATCGTTAGTTCGATAGCGAGATCGCGGGGAGTTACCCCGCGTCTCACTTTGCGAAAGGAGGACAAACCATGTTGTTTCAGATGTTCCTACCGTTTGATCTTTTTCCCCTGCGGGAATCCGGGATCGACCACGAAACCCGTCTCATCCCGAGACGCCTGCCCTTTCGAAACCAGACCGATCACGCCGTCCCGATCTGAGAATCTCGCGTCGTGGGCGTCGCCGTCTCGAACCGGGAATCCCTTCCAATCGGGCGGAAGAATTTTCCCGGAGAAGACCACGGCTACCTGCCCTCCCGATTTGAGAATCGAAAGCGCCGTCCGGTGATTCGTCTCACTTCGGGAAAAGGTCAAGTGATAGTTCGCGGGCAATCCACCGCGAAGAAATTTCCGCATCCGATACGGATTCTTGGTATAGTCCATATATTGGACTTGAGGAAATTCCGCGAAAAGATCGGGAAAAATTTTCTCGAACGGAAGATCGCTCGTGCCGTTGAGTCTCACAACGGGACGCATTCCCTTTTTCCGCGCTTGATTCACCAACCGGGAAATATCTGCCCGTAACTGAGAAAGAAATACCTCCCGGTCCTCGACGAAGAGAAGCGTTTTCCGCACGCGCCCGGCTTTCACGTTCGCCATAGCACCGCGCCCGGCGGTATACAGGCACGCGGCACGGCAACCCGGGGAAGCGAACGGGCATAGGTTCTGCCCGGGAATCTCATCGGCGGGACTGAGATACAGGATACCCGTTAGATACCCGAGTTTTTCGCCCTTGACCGTTTTCGCGTCCGATCCGACCGATAGTAGTTTCATGGTTTTCTTTCCTTTCACCCCTATTATAACTCATGAGATTCGATTGTCAAACCGTTTTTCTGGAATTTTGCATTCTCATTTTGAGACCGCTGCGCGTTGGGGGCGGAGAGGTTCAGACCTGAACGTATTTACCAAAATCGCCGATTTTGTGCTTGACTCGTCGTGAGAATGTGGTATTCTTGGGCGACGGAACCAGATTCCCATTCCAGGGACGTCTCATTCTGAGATTCCCATTCTGAGACTCCGTGAACTTCGGAGTTTCAGATCTTAAGATCCAGAGGTAGGAAGGTCCAGGGTCGCATATATAATATTGATGCAGACCTCCAACTCGGATTCCTATTTACACTTCCAATTCTCGTTCTCGTTAGCACGGCAAAGCCGGTTAGATCCCTGCCGCCTTGGTCTCGTTCGCCCAAAGCCGATCCGCGTAGTCCTTGAGGTGGGTCTCTACCCGGGCGGCTATCGTGCGAGCGTTATCCCTGGCAAGCCCCACGGCGTAGTTGATTGCCTCTTGCTCATCGGCGAACTTGGCAACAGGGCGATTCTCCGGGCTGTCGTAGGGATTGCACATCAGCGCCCGCTCGACCACCCACATCTGGTCTACCTGGCTCTGGTAGATGTAGTAGCCGGTATCATCAGGTCCGTCGTCATTCTCGAACCAGCTACCATCATAGACCTTGTGAACGCCCTCGCCGCAGTGGTCCCGCCAGCACTCGCCGACGGGAAAATCGTGGCACTGAGATGGTCTGATTGTCATGTTCAGATCCTTTACTCTTTTGTCTTCCCCCGCCCCGAAGGGCGGTTATTCCACCCCCTCCAGTTCCCTGGATGCCGCTTCCTTGAACCGCCGCACGATGCGGCACACGTCGCTGTGGCTCCTGCCGGTGCGGTTGCTGATTCGCATCATGCTATCGCCGGCAAGGATCGCCGCCATGATCTCGCGGGTCGGCTCGTCCTGCTCCTCGACGAAGGCGTGAAGCGCGTCCACCTGCGCCGGGGAGAAGTCCGGCACGGGGGCGATAAGCTGGTTGGCGACCTCTTCGTCATGGATGTCGAGTCCCTGGCAGAACTCTCCGCCGCCTTCGTGGCGTCCCCTGGCACGCTCTTTCCGCGTGAAGTTACGCGCCGCCGTGATCGCCCGACCGATAGCGAACTGCTTGTTGTCGGGTTTCTCTTGCTCGGCAAGGTGAGCCGCCAGTAGAGCCTCTTGCACTGCGTCCTCGTAGGTGGCGGGCGTGGTATGCCCCTTGACCCTGACCAGTTTCCGAATCTCTTGCTCTGTTACGATCATTGGGTTTCGTTTCCTTTCACCCCAAGTATACACCCGGAGCGCGTGAAGTCAAATTCTTTTTCAAAGAAACCTGGGGGACCTTATTCGCGGGGAGAAATCGCCCGTAAGGCAGAACAGAGGTGGGACGTTCGGACCGGTAGATCCGAAGTTGGAGGGTGGACGGGCGTGGGAATCGAACCCACCGGGATGATCTGATTACTGCGCTGACCCGCCGATCCAGCGGACCCGTCCATAAATCGGGCTCCGGAACCCATGCGTTGGCAGTCCCGTATTGATGGGTTAGCTACCCGCGTCCTACAAGGATGTTACCCGTGAGCCCGAAAGTGTTAAAAGTCGGGACACGCCCGGCGAAGCCGGGCGGTCCCTATGCGGAGGAAGTTGGGGTCTGTCGGTATTCTACTCGCCGTCGGTCAGGACCTCGGGCGGGGTCTCCTGGTCGGTGCCGTTGAGTCCCATCGCCTTGCGGGCGAGAGCCCGCTTTCTCTCCTGCGCCTCGCGCATGTTCTTGTGCAGCACGCCCTCGGGCATGTTGGTCTCGCTGATCTCCTGCTTCGGGTCGAAGTTCTCGCCCGTCGCGGTCTCCGCCGCCGCCGACGCTTCCTTGGCGTCCTCTTCGGCGATCTTCTCGCGGAGCGCGGCACGGCGGGACTCGAAGCCGTTGCGCTTGATGATGATCTTCGCGGGATTCTCTTCGCTCACCGGCTGGTCGGAGTCGAAGTCCGGGTTCTCGATCGAGACGTCCTCGACGGTCAGCTTGTTGCGGGTGCGGTAGAAGGTGTTCTTCGCCGCCTCGAACAGCTTGCGGGCACTCTGGTAGCCCTCGTCCGACGCCAGTCGGTCCTTGCTGTTCTTCTCGACCGCGTTCTCGATGCGCTGGATCTGCTTCTTCGCCTCGGCGTCCGGGAGGGTGCGGAGCAGGGTCGCCATCGGGCTCGGAGTCTCGCTGCCGATCTCGCGGTAGCTCTTGAGCATCTCGTCCGTGACGGTCACCTTGCGCTCGCGGGTCTTGGTTTCCTTGTCCGACATGATCCAAATTCCTTTCAAGAGAGAAAAGTGTTTCGTTCGACTTCACCCCAAGAATACCATGCTGCGGGCGATAGTCAAGCTGTTTTGATTTTTTCTTTGCGCTTTGTGCGCTCACTGCTATAACTCATTTGCTTCATCATCTCGTCAGACTTTCTGGATTTTTCTCAAGATCCCTCTTCTATATATATGGTAGAGACGCGCCGGAGGTAACGACGTTCAGATCGGAAGATCCGATGTTCAAGAACGAGACACCTGGGGATGTTCAGACCGCAAGACCCGAAGTGACAAAAAAGTGGAGTTTTTTCTTGAAACGACTTGACTCAGGATGAGTTATATAGTAAGAGGACCGACCAGGAAGGAATTTCTATGTGCTGTCTCATTATGAGAGTATCAAAATGAGAAGACGAGCTTCGGATCGGATTGTCCGGTGTGCCGAACTTCGGACCTTCGGATCTCAAGGTCCGGGAGGGGTTTAGCGCGATCCCGCCTTATAAGTCGCGCTTCGTGGACCCGGGCGGCTGGTGAGATTTCCAGTTTTAGTTTTCAATTCAAAAAACCACGCCACGGATTTACCAAAAAAGTTTGGAACGAATGGACTTTTTTTGCCATAATGGATGGTACAAGGCAGGTGGAGAGGAGCAAGTATTCTCACCTTACGAGCAACCGGAAGAGTCTCCGGCTTCGCCGTAGATTGGCTGCGCCAAGGCTAGTAAGATAGAAGAGTCATTAGTTCAGAGGCGCGGAAGACTCAACCTCGCGGTCGTCACCAAGAGTTGTCTCCACCGGTGTCACTACTTCCTTCACCTTAATGCCACCCTCTGTTCTTAGGTCTTTTGCTACGAGCCTCAGACCCACACCGAACAACAAGAACGACATGCCGATTGCCACACCCAAGAAGGTTGCAATGAACCCTAACTTGGCGGCGGTGACAACAAAGGCGACAACCAGCGCCAGTATCCCAACGTTGAGTCCTACCCACGCCGGTAATGCGGTTCCCTTGAGGTTCCAAGAGATCTTCCACAGGTCGATGTAACCAGTAAGGAGATTTTTGAAATACGCTTTCATCTCAGATTCCTCTGTGTAAGTTATCAACCCTCTCCGGGTATAGATATCGTAGTAGCCTACCTCTTCCCAATGGGACTTCTTCATCTATCCCACCGGCTGGATCACGCCGCTCATAATCAGAATGGCAACGATCACCTCTGCCAAACCCAGGAAGACCCAGAACAGTGCGTGTGCTCGTTGGGCGCGGGTCATTGGCTTGTATTTCTTCACTTATGAGCCTCAGAAACGCTGATTTGCCGTTTTAAGCGATTTCGCCCCGTAGATCTTAATCCTTTTGGGTTTCGTCCTCGCCAATTCGGGGCAGATAGGCACCCGTCACAGCCTTGATGAAGGTTACAGCTACCCAAGAAGCCGCTCCGATGAAGATCCAGAGCGTCACCGCCCCCTGAGTAGTTAATTCATTGATCCACTGCATCTAAAGTGCCCCTTTCTACTGTTATAACTCGCTTTAGGGCTGTTTTCACCCGGTTTTCTTGAACTTTACGGGCTCATTTCGGCTTTTTTGCCGCTATGACGGGGTTTTGGGCGGTTTTAGCTGAAAAATAGATGAATACAACGAGAAAGTGGGCGTGTAGCTAGGCACACAAGGGCTCAATCTACTCTTCAGAATCACGCATTAGATCACGGCGAGAGATGGTGTGAAAGGGATCAAGACGAGCCCATAATACCAAGAGTCCTACTATGGTAATGAGAGCTATGATTCCTGATAGTGGGGTTCCTAAGAATGATGCGATCATCGTTCAGTTTCCTTGAAGCTACATCCTGCCTTCGGCAGCGCCGGGCTACCCTCGGGAATCACGACGGGAGAACGGATTAAGATCCCTGCCAATGAGCATCGAGAATAGGATTACTCCTCCTATTGCTCCTAGTAAGATTGATGAGATTGAGACAATGAATAGTGTGATCATCGTTCAGATTCCTCCAACAATCAGTATCGGCAAGATCACCTCAATTAATGAACCCATGCGGTCCGAGCACCAATCTAAGCAGGATGAAATGGGCTGCGCGGACGGGTGCCCAACCGGATGTTTTCTCGACCCGCGCTGTGAAACATCAGACCTTCTGTGCTTCAGATACATCATCTGTTATTCTCTCTATCTAAGCTGTTTTTCTGAACTCTGAACTCAGAGTGATCGCACCAGTATTTCAAAGTGATAGCAGTCTTCATTTACCGGTTTCCTTAACCGGTTTTCAACCGCGCCCGCGCCGGTTAGATTGGAGCCCGCAGAAGAAGGGTTTGAGACACAGAATGCGCCACGTCCCGGTGATCGGACCCCACACACAGGCATACCAGAACCAGCAGGATAGCACTAGTAATCCTATTATTGATCCTAGTATTTGGAGTGTCAATATCATAGTTCAATTTCCTTTAAGCTACATCGTGCCTTCGGCACCGCCCGCCGGGCTAGAGTGGATCAAACGGATCAATAATGCCACCAAGATCTATCCCTTGGACCTTACGCGCAAGACCCAGGATTAGGATCTCCCGCGCCCGCCTGATCCTTTTTACGTAGTCTTCCGATATGATCCAGCCACAGTTTGGGCACATGAGCATTATGCCGAAGTGTTGCTTACAGCTTTGGCATTGCCACTCAATCATTGTTCAGTATTCTCTCCATCTAAGCCTCTTTTCTGAAGACTGATATCATTCTGCTCGCAAAGCGGTATCCCGGTTATTTCACTCTTCATCTACCGGTTTCCTTAACCGGTTTTCAACCGCGCCCGTGCCGGTTAATCTCACGCACGATCATCATTGCTCCCGGATCTTGAGATTGAGTTGAGCTACTCATAACTCTCTCCCGAAATAGACTTATGCCCCGACCTCTGGTGAGATCGGGGCTGTGAATGGACTACTGACCGTCGTTCTGACGCTTCTCCGCGTCGTTCGCCGCCTTCTGAGCGTCTTGCGCACGCTTCAGGGCGCTGTTGACACCATCGCCGGGCTTCGAGTCCTGAATCGCGTCCCGAATCAGGGCGCTGTTCATGAGACCGCCCGTGCCGCCGCCGTTCATCATATCGAACGGGACGATGAACATCTTGTTCGCACTCTTGGCAGCGGCGAGCATGACCTTGTTCTGCTGCCACGCCAGATAGAGCGGGTTGTTGTTCAAGCTGGCACCGATGATCGCCTGAGCGTCAGCGATTTCCTTGGCTTCGAGAAGGGCGATCTGATACTCTTTGTTCTTGACCCTGAGTTCACCCTCGGCACGCGCCTGGGCGATCTGAGCCTTCGCTCTCTCTTCCTTGATCGCAATCTCGCGCTGCTTGTTCTTCTCGTTCGCCTGAGTGATGATGGCGGGGAAGTCGAGGTTGGAGATGTTGATGAGACCGATGTTGACCGGAACAGTCTTCAACTGCTCCATAACAGCCGTGCGGATCTCGTTCTCGATCTGACCACGTTCGGCGTTGATCTGACTGGTCTCGCGGGCGGCGACGATCTTACGCGCTTCCGCCTCGACAACGGGCTTGACGTAGATCCGGTAGATATCCTGCCGACTGATCAACTTGTCTTCGCCGGAACGCACCTTGGTAAACACGCGGTTGATTGCGTCCTTGTCGTCATTCACGCCGCAGCGCGTATTGACGTCGAACTCGAAGTTGAGATCATCGGCACAGAGAATCTTGAGAGTCTCGGTGTAGAGATCCTCGGTGGTGTCGATGAAATACGCATCGTCACGACCCCAACAGGTGGCGCGACCCGGATCGTAGATCTCGTCCTGCCAGCCATCGACGGTCATGACCTTACACTTCGTGCCCTGCGGCACTTCGACGGTGCATCCCGCCGCGAACATGGCGGCAACGATACCGAGTAGAAGGGCAAACTTCTTCATCACAAAACACTCCTGTAGTTGGAAAAAAGGAACTTACTTGCCCATGAGTTGCTTACGCAACCGTTCACGCTCTGCTTTCTCGTCTTCTCGCGCCTCTTGCTTGCGGTTTTTCCACTGGTCCGCACGCTTCTGGCGAATGTGCTCGCGGTGCTGACGGATCTCTTCCGGCGTCATACCCACGTGATCCTGAAGGTTGCGTTCCATCGTGGTGTCCGGCTTCACCTTGATCTTGCGCTGCGTGCGCATGTTGAAGCCAACGATCATCACCAACACGATGAGCGCCGCAATGGCGACGTTGCTGATGACGATGTTCTGAAGGCTGCGCTTGCTCGTGCCCTTCACGAAGGCGACGACATGCTTCTTGACACGCCAGTAGAGCAAAAGCCAACTAATCGCCGCAATGGCGACGACGCCCCACGTGAGCAGGTTGGACTGCTCCAAGTTGATGCCGATTGACGCGAAGTCCATGTGATTCTCCTACTGTGTGACAAATGGATCGGCGGGTTCGTCCGCCGACGGTGTTCTGGTCTTGTCCGGCGGTGCTTTGAACATGGAGAAGATCTCTCCCTTGCCTCCGATAGCCGGATCGGTTACCCGTAGCTCACCCTCAAACTCGTTGAGCATGAACGGAGTCATATCCGGATCGGCACCGACCTCGGTGATCTTCGCACGCGCCACGTCGTCCGCATCGTGGAAGTCCGCATCGAAGACGTGAAGGTGGGCGCAGTTATTGTCATCGGAAAAGAACATGATCCAGCGACCCATGAGATTGCTCCTGTCGGTATCTTGCTTGTCTTGAGGCACCATGCCCCAATCATACATATCGTTTTCGAGTAGACTCATTTCCGCCCTCATCAAACTTTACTAACACCGGCATGTAGGACACTTCGGTCTTACCCTGAGCCGGGTTGAAAAGCCCCATTAAGAATGAACACACTACCAGCGGATCGACCTTCTCTTTTGCTCGTAGTGTGAGAAACACAAACTTCATCAAAAGTCCTCGCCCGTATCTTCTTTGTAGCGCCGGGTGTAGTCGTCGAATAGATTGCCGAGCATGATCTTGAAGATCTTCTTCGTCTTCTCTTCCTCGGGGATCTCCTCTTTGACTACGAGTTTCGCCTCTTCGAGCCGTCGCCGGGACTCTTCCTGCCCCCACATGATAACCTTGTGGATCTCTTCCGGGGCGGCTTCGTCACCGAGCGCCAGGATTTGTGCCCGCACTTCCTGGGCAATATCCTTCGTGGCAATTGCGATCAATCGACCCCACAGATCAGCCATCGTTATCCCATCTGCGCTATGAGCAGCGTGATTGCGGCACCGATGATGATGCCGATTGTGAATCCCTTGCGCCAGCCCGTTCTTCGTGCGAATTGAACTGCATCTTGGATCATTAGGCGCTGCCTACGTTCCTCGACGGGTTCACCGTCGATCATGTAGCACGGTTCGCCGTCCACATTGACACCCTGGTCGCGTTCTTCCGTGGGCGGTGCGCTATCCAGATTAGCAGACATGGCACGTCAGATACCACTGAGGTTTTTCTTTGTCGAAGTCAATGCCGACACGCTCACACTCTTTGCGGAGCATATCGTCCCATCGTGGAATATCGACATTGTTCGGGTCAAACAACTTATTCACGGGGTGTGGGCAATTGTGCCACGTGTCTTCGTGTGATTCCTTCACGACGATGATCATGTTCGTGTGTTCACACTCGTCGTCGTCATCCCACGTGTAGGAGTCACCCCAACACATGACGGCAAAGCGATCTTTGTCGATGTTACGCTCTGCGATCTCTTCAAGCCACTCGGGCTCCAGAGACTTCGGAACCATCACGCCGTAGCCAATATGTGCGTCGTAATCAATGCCCATGAAACAAAACTCCGCTTGGCGTAGATACTAAAAAAGCGCCGAAGCTATTTTAACCCCGGCTCCGGCGACTTTAACCTAATGACGGGTGACCGCTTGAAGATTAACGGACCAACTGCACGCGCAAACTTAAACTCCCCGCGAGCCAGGAGTGTCTCGACTCCAGCGAGGAATTAGGGTCCTCGCCACGCCCCTCTCCCATCCCTGCCTGAGAAGAAGGGGAGAGCCAGCCCCCTTAATCTACTTAAGACTAAGGGGGACAAGCACATAAATTATTAATGGCAGGGTTTGCATTAGGCGGGACTCCACCGACCCACCTGCCGAGGAGGGTTTCCAAGTCCCCAAAACACTTTTAGTTCTCTTTCAATTCCTCAGACTGCCGCAGCAGCCTTCACTATTATAACTCACGTCGAAGACGTTTTCACCCTTGTTTTTTAGGCTTTTCTGCGATCAGATCAGCAGACCCGAACTCCTCTACCCCGCGACCGCCGTTGACAATCGCCACACAGATCTCTCCGTCGTCAACATAGAAGACGCGACGAATCCCGAAGAGTGCGATCAGAGCCATGCAGTATTTGCAGGGCTTTGACGTGGATGCGATCTCACCCGTGCGGTAGACCCTCGTAACGAAAAGATCACAGCCGCGCACATCCCCGCGCTCCCGAGTAGCGTCGATCAGTGCCGCCGCCTCAGCGTGAACGCCGGAATACCAAGGGTAGTGTTTCTGCATCGCTGGATGCGGGTCGTTTGAGTTGACTCCGCTACCGATGATTTTGTTGCGCTCCGCGATCACCGCGCCGATGTAGCTCTTTCGCTTATCAGCGATCGAGTTTCGGGCGAGATCAGCCGCCTCACGTAGTTGTTTCAGCCAGCGATTGACCATTAGTTCCAGGGCTTCGTCCTGTGAATGGTGGCGACACGGACGCCGAACATGTAGACCAGCGTGTAACCAAACTTGACGCGATTCTCTCTCACGTCATAGTAGTTCCAGCACCGATTCTCCATCGAGAACGGGGTGAACAGCCTCTTGATACTGAACACACCAAGTGCGGCGGGTCCAGTCTGCGGATACTCCTCACTCATCCTTATTGTCCTTCTGCTTGTAGATGATCAGACCAGCCTTGCGCATCTTCTTGAAGAACGCTCCCGCCTGTCCGATAGGAATCTCCATCTCGTCTCGCAGGAGATTGATGAACGCCGAGCCGACGGCTTCGAGGTCGTCGGTGTCACTTGCCTTCTGTTCCTCAAGCTCGACCTTATCCCTCTTGAGACGATAGATCTCTCCCTTGAGTTGTCTCTTCTCTTTCTTGAGTTCGGCAACGTCAAGGTGAACGTGATCGAGACCGCCGTAACTGTTTCCATACTGCGCGAGAGCCTCCTCCATGCGATCGAACATAGCCTGTAGTTCCTCGACCTTCGACCTCATGCTACTGAAGTCGCGGCTCTTAAAGCAATCGCGCAACTCTTGGAGAACGTCACACGCCACTCGTCCCTGCAACGGAGGTAGCTTGTGGCTCACCTTCATACCGGCGGGTTCTCTTGCTTCGTCACTCATCTTTTGTTCTCTCCAAAACCTTGATCGTGTCTTTGTGGCGCGTGATATACATTCGGCGATGCCACCCTAAGTCCATGACTTCGAGATCGAGCCAGTGTGGTCCGGCTTCTTTGATGCCGAGGACTCTGACGCGGCGTTGGGTTCGCGTGTCGGGATCGAAGACCTGGATGACGTCTCCACTGTTAAGCGTAGCTGAGGTCAAGGTCTTCTTCCTTCATGAAAGCGATTTCGTCCAGTTGGGTTCGGATGCGATACCAAACCGTGTCTCCCTGGTCCGAAACCTTCTCCACCGTCCCGACGACCTGTTCTTCCTCATCGAAAAATTCGACGGGATCACCGACCTGAAACTTGGGGTCACTCATCTCTCTTCCTTGGGGGAGTTTTGCCGTAGCCATCCTTATACCAGCCGCCGCCTTTGAGGATAAAACCAGTGCCGCCGCTGATCAACCTCCGGAGTTTCATTTTACCGCACTCGGGACATTTCTTCAGCGGTCCGGCTGTCATCTCTTGTTGTGTCTCAAACCTGTGTTCACAGGCATCGCACACGTAGTCGTACGTGGGCATTTACTTCACCAGCGGAGTGACGCCATCGACGAGACCCGCGACGTAGTTACCAACGTTCTTGACCAGAGCCATGACGTAGTTCATCATCGCCTGGAGAAGATCGATGGTTTCGTTCGGCGCGAACGCCATGCTGAGTCCTGCGATGAGGACGAATAGGAGGATACGTAGAACCGTCTTCATGATCCGAAGCCTTCCCTCATGATTTTCTGGATAACCTCTTCCATTACGTCGTCTTCGAGATTGAAGAGGTCGGGTCCCCACCCCGTCTTATCCGGCAGGGTGCTCTTGATATTCTCCATCAACTGCCCCAACCGGAGGTCCGGATAGGTCGTCCAGAGGGCTTTGAGTTGGTTGAGAATGGGGTCGATTCGCTTGGGGTCACGCATTTTCGATCCTTGCGGTAGCACCAGCACCAAGAAGTTCGGCGTGCAATCTCTCGGCGGCATTCACAGCGAAGTCGCCCGGGATGTTAATCGGATAGGGTCCGCCGCGATCTGTGATGTGCCCGGTGCAATTACGCCTCGGAGGCTGACACTGATCCACAATATCTTTCGATTCCTTGAGACCGAGACCAGTGTGGGCGCGAATCACCTTGATGACACCGATGATGTGGGTGCCGACGCTGGTGAGAACGACGCGGGTTCTGCGCTGCAAGCACTCCGCCCGGATCTCGGCAATTGCCCGCTCGAACACCGCGCCGGAATGACCCTGGCGATGATTGGTGCGCTCAGCGTGATTCAGAATCTCGTCAAGGATGAATTGTGCAACGTCCGAAAGCATTCCTCTAACCTCTCGTAAGAGAAAAAGAAAACCCCACTCCCCTAGAAGCAGTCCGTTGGAGCCACGACGCCAATGCTTACACGTCGCCGCCAACCAACTGTCACCACTTCCGACCCCGTAGCCCCAGGTCAACAGAGAGGCTGTCTGCCGGGGAGTGAGGACTCTCGAAGCAGACTACTGAGAAGATCCCGGATCTGCGCCAGCCCCGACTCAAGTTCTTAGCTAGTTTTGTCGGATACCCCACTACCGGTCAACTCGCTGCTACGAGTGTTTTGTTTCTGGTCGCCCGCCGTGGACTCGAACCACTTACCAGGAGCGAGGAGATCAACCCTCGGTCATAGCATCATAGCCGTCCAGTTTTAATGACTCTTAAGCGTCATCTTCCTGGGGAAACGGGCGTTATTTAACGGAAACCCGCTTGCTTATCTCCCACCACAGGAAACCGGCTGGTTAGTTCCGGTTGCGGGTCCCTGTTAAAGCCCTCCCCTATTTACAACCCGGAGGGCGAAGGTTGCGTGATTTTGGTCGCAGCGGCATTCACCGCTCTCTATTATAACTCGCTCCGCGAGTAGTTGCTTCAAACTTTCTCGGAATTTTCCTTCCTACTCACCGTGGGTCTCTCGCGCCACGCCATTGTAGTGGCGGCAGACGTCCAGACAATTCGCACGGCAGATCGGATCGGCAAAGGCGTCATGCTGTCTGATCCACGCCTCGCGTTCACTTCGCATGTTCGGACCGATTTCTCCAACCGGATCTCCACCTTCCCGTAGGTGGATGATGCACGGGAAATGCCACTTACCGGCGATTGCCATATCGTCCAGCGCGAGCCAGCACTTCGGACAGTCGCCGTCCTGCATACCACGAACCCGCAGCGCATCGTTGTCGAGGTTGCGAATCCGGTAAGCCAGAATGGGATACTGGTTCACGATCTTCGGCGACAGGTCTTCCAGCACCTTCAGGGCGCGGTCATACTGCGCCGACGGGATTACCCTTATATCATGCACGCCGAGCGAGTGAGCGAACTCAACCGCCTCGACAGCCTGTTCCACGTTCTGCTCATCGAACACCATGCCGACACTGACGTAGGAAAACATCGAGAGATACCGGATGTTGTCTACAACCTTTTCCCAGGCTCCCTTGACGCCGCCGCTCATGACGTCGCCAACGGCACAACACCCGCCGTCAAGGCTGATGGAGAAGTCATTGACACCGCGTTCGAGGAGATCGATATACTTACTCCGCGCCGCGCTGCCATTGGTTGACACTGCGATTCGCTGCACTCCACCCAAACTGCACTTAAGCACAAGCTGAGGGAGATAGGGATACAGTGTCGGCTCTCCACCGCTGAAACGGACGTTCTGTAGACCCTCGGCAAGCCAGTGGTTGAGGACCTGATCCGCCCGAGCCAGCGGCATATCGCCCCGGCAATCCTCCCGGAGCCCGCGACAATACGGACACCGGAAGTTGCACCGGTCGGTGACGATCAACTCGCATCGCATCAACGGGGACTCTACGCTTGCGTTATGAGCCCTGTCGTTGCTTAGCGTGTAGAAGCCGATATCTTCGAGTTTCATTGGTCTGGATTGACCTCTCTATCTAATGGATCACACGCATCCATGAGGTTTTGGAGCGCATTGTAGAAATCTCTTGACTCAACACCGTATTGTTCACGGCTTTCTTCCACGGCGGCGACGAGACGTGGGATTGGTGCCCACAACATATTGAGCCGATCGGCGTCCATTAGTCGTAGACCTTGTTGATGCGCACCACGTTCGGATACGTCGAGAACAACGGCATTCGCCAACCGTAGCCGGTGACGTTCACGCGCTTACCGACCAGCTTCTTGATCTTGAAGTAAACGTCGCTGGCGCTAAAATGGAAACGCAGATACGAATCCTCGACCTGATAGACGTTGCCGTTCGCGTCGGAGAACAGGTAGAGATTGCCGCTCTGTCCCCGGGTCGCCTCGATATCGGCGATGGTGACGGTCTTGGTGAACTCGGTGCCGAAGTTGTAACCGGCACATGAACCAAAAAGAATCATGAAGCCGAAAAGAACGAGAAGTGCCTTCATCACTGACTCCTAATAACTTTCCCACGGCTGATTCTCCAGCCGTATGCATGGAACTTTCGATGACAATTAGAACACATTACAATACATTTTTTGATCTCCTCCATAACCCGCTCCTGACTACACGTCGAAGAAGCAAGATGGGCGACCTTATGGGTGCGTCCACCCTTCTTGTCTGGATTAATGTGGTGGAAATCAAGACACGCCGGATCAGACTCTCCACAAACCACACAAAGAAGCGATTCCTTCAACTTCGTGAACCACTTCTTTTTCTCTCGAACATTTAACCTGTGTTGCGCGAGAACTGCTCCTTTATTCGCCGCGTAGTAGCGACGACTACTTACGTTTTCACAAGTTCGGCACCATCCAGATATACCGTCCTTCCGGCTGCTTTTCTTATTAAACGCAGTGATCTTCTTACGTTGTTTACACCGCGTGCATTTACGAGTGTTTACCATACCTCTTCACGGCTCTAACGATCTCGTTTATATGCCAGGGGCGCAGATTATTCGTGTCCATTCCAGCGTGAAAAAACATGACGTTATCTCGCACCCGAATCACGTCGCTACCCTCTCTCCCGTGGACGTGTCCATGAATCACCATCTCTACCGGCTGCACCGGGCTTACGAATGGCTCATGGTTGAGATACACCAGACCGATGCCAGGAACCTCGATAATCGCATTCTTCACGGCGAAGACGCGGGGAAACTCGTTCAGCGTCTTGATACCCTTGTCGTGGTTTCCCTTGATCCACAGCATAGAGCCGTAGTTCAGTCTCGCCAGCATACGCAGGTAGTGATCCACGTTTCTCAGGCAGAAGTCACCGAGCATGATAACGCGGTCGTCGGGACCGACCTTCTTGTTCCACCGACGGATGATCTCGTTGTCCATCTCGTCCGTGTCGAGGAAAGGACGGCTCTCATACTTGATGATGTTCTTATGACCAGCATGAACGTCGCTGGTGACGAACAGTTGACTCATTAGATTAACTCTATTGGATGTTGCCAGTTGTATTCAAAAGCCGGATCTAACTTGCCGAACTTTGGAATATAGAATCCCTCGTCTTTGCGCACAAGATTTCGACGGTGTGACAAATGAAGTTCATCGCTCCAGATTACCGTGCGAGGAGGGCGTGTGCAGTGTTTGATTACCGCATCGCGTCGCTCAATCCACACCGTGGCTTTGCGACACTGAGGGCGCGTCCAACGCTCTGCTTCACAGCGGTCGATATACTGGGCAAGTTCCGGAAGTAGAATATCGCCGGTTGGTAGTGTCCACAGCTTTGTTACTGGATGATTTGCCCATCCCCTCTTGCCGTCCTCTAAGACTCCCATACGACGCAAAAAGACATTACACAACTGCATACCTTCGATGACCTGCTTGTTAAGCCGCTTGAAATCGAGAGCACGGGCAGTCTCTTCATATGATCGATAGGGTAGAAACGTCTGCATTATTCCTCCCGGATCAACCCGAACTTATCTTCCCTCTTGTTCCAATCCTGGTAGAGTTGTCCCTTGGTTGCGTCTACTTCTACGTCGATCCACTCCGGTTTCTTTCCATCCAGCTTCTCGGTATCATACGAGATCTTGGCGTAGTCAAAGCCACCGTCAACCGCGATGGCTTCGCACGAACACCAGCGCATATCATGACGCGCCCGGGAGTAGACCGCATCCCCACATAGGGGGCAGCGCAGAGCCTTGATTTGGATCATGCTATGATGAACCCCAATCCAGTGAGCGCCATCACAGCGGCGACCATGAGCACGCCGACAAAGGCGCAGAATGCGGCGAACCCCTCTTCGTTGTTGATGGCTGCGATGACGAAGCCAACCCCGGCAAGAAGGAAAAAGAACACTGCGATGAAGATGAGAATGCCAATGACTATCATGCCGACCTCTCTGCGGTAGTGCCGTCGGGAAGGGTCACGACAATGTGCCGCACGTCGGTCGTCATCGTGCTCTTACCCTCTTTTACCGGGTGATCAAACCACATACTCCACCCCGGGCGAACGATGTTCCACGCGATTCTGGTCTTCGCAGGACCGTTGACACAACGCTTGCCCCCGTCATCGACCGTGAGTCCCTCGGACGTGATTATGAACGTATACCGGGTATTGCGTGTCTCTGCCTCGATCTTGGTTCCGACGGGCAGATCGGGGAAATTCACTCCATTGTCTTGGTCAAACAGATCCATCAAGATCTCCTACGTGTGTCTCGGGGTCGCCGACTATCATGTCGTGAAGCATCATATCGTCCACGTCACGCTTCACGGCGCGATCCGTGGGTGCTTCGACCCTCACTGTGACGTATTGCGCTCCACCGAACTTCGCAGTGAGCCAGCGCCAAAGCCGCAATGTTACGACCGCTCCTCCTATACAGGAAAAGACAATCAGCGCCAAGGCAAACACCGGATGAACGATGGTCGAATACATTACGCTTTCACTTTCCTCTTGCGCGGCTGCACCTTGACCAGTTGCGGCGAGTCGCCACTCTTGTCTACGCGATACCCGCGCTGACGAAGGAACCGCGTGGCATCCTTACCGGTCAGCTTGGCGATGTGCTGCGGAGGCTTGGAAGAACTCCACGTCACCAGTTGCGGCGAATCGTCACCCTGAAAGAATGCGTAGTAGCGGAGCGCAGTGGGATTACCCTGAACGCCGCGAGCCAACCGCCCGATGTAGATCAGGTATTCACCTTCTCGCTGCGCCTCCATTACTTCTTGTCCTTCCACGAGTCGTTCCTGTGCTTCTTGCCGCCGCCACGAGTCCCGGCTGCCCAGGACTTTTTGTAGCGCGTGCAGTTTCGCCGCTTCTTGTTCGGGGAACTCATTCTTACTCCGTAAGTGAAAGGGTAAACGGATTTGTTCTTGCCTCAGTATTATAACTCATCGCGGGCGCTTTGTCCCCAGGATTTCTCGAATCCCGTTTTGAGATTCAGACGTTCGGATTCAGAGGTCGGAAGGTCGGTCTTGCCAGCGCGTATATATAATAAATGGAAGGTTCTCGTTCAGCACCTTCAGTTCTCATTCTGGGACACCCAGAAACGAGTTTTTTCAAAGAAGTGCGACGACAACTAACTTCGATTGAGTTATAATAGTGAACGAGATGAAATCTGCAATCAGGAGATTCAAATGGACAGATTCACCGAAGCCGGACTCGCCGGTCGCATCAAGCAAGCGATCGATGAGCGGCAAACCCTCACGATCCCGGTCTACGAGACCGAGGAAGGCAAGCTGACGGATCGCACCTTCATCGATCCGCGCTTCATTCGCAAGAATACGAAGGGCGAGTTCTACGTGGTTGCCTACGTCCAGAAGGGACCCAACCGCTTCGAGAACCGCAGCATTCGCATCAAGAACATGCACCCCGTCACCGTCAACATCGGCGGTCACAACCGCGTCCGCTACTTCTTCAAGTCCGATGCTCTCAAGCGAAAGGTGAAGAACCTGTGAGCACCCGCGAACCAATCTCTTTCAACTTCCCGTGCGATCGACTCGCGGATCTTGGTGCCTACTTCGGTTTGGCAAGCACCAAGACGAGCAAGATGGACACGGCAATTGCTGGCGCAAACTCGTGGGCGAGCTTCATCGACACTCGCATGATCGCTGGCAAGCGAATCTACCTCGCTGTCAACGACGTGGCGAATGCTCCGACGGGCTTCGACCTACTCAACTGCGACTGGTCGGCGTTCGTGCAGTCGGTTGACCCCCGCATTTGGGAGATGCTCACGCATCTGAAACCGAGTCGCAACGTTCCGCCGGAACAGATGAGAATCAGACACATCGGCATCGTAGCGCAAGTTGCACTGATCGGCTCACTGCCGTTCGCTCGACTGTGCGCGACCTACCCCGAGCGCCGAATGTTCTACTTGGAGTTGCCGAAGCTGGATCTGCTGGACGACAAGACCACGGCAGACGCTTTGGAGCCCACGAACGAGGTTTTTGAGCCCTTGTTCGGGGCGAATGACGAAACCCCGGCTTACATCCAGGCTATCTCTTTCAAGGGGCTGTTCAATGGCGCGTCATAAGAGTATCATCGACGAGTTCATCGCCGCTGGTTACAGCGAGCATGAGGCTCCCCTCCTGGTCGGCACCGCGCTGCGCTGGAACACGTTGATGTTGGGTGCGCACGGTAACGGCAAGACCACCACCCTCAAGACAATCGCTCGTGCTGTTGCCCGTCTCGACGGCGACGAAGAGCAAGGCTTCCGCTACTTCTCCTGTGACAAGGTGAACATGGTGACGCTCGCCGGAATCCCGGACGTCACGGGCGGCAACCTGAGATTCGCCGGAAACAACACGGTGTTCGGAGACGACGTGCGTGTCATCGTTCTTGACGAAGTGACTCGTGCCAAGACCGAGCAGCAGAACCAGTTGATGGAGATTCTGGAAGAGAAGACCTGTTTCGGTCTCCCTCTTAACAAGAACGTATCCATCATCGGTTGCGCGAACCCGACAACGTATTCCGGCACGGTCGAACTGGACCCGGCGTTCTTCGATCGCTTTGCCATCGTCTTCCGCGTCGGCACGGTGTTGGACGAGGCTGACGAACGCACTGTTCGCCGAGCGATTCGGATCAACAAGAACCGCGAAGCGAAGATGGGCGACGTCACCGAGCGGCTTGGCGAGATCATCGTCAGCATCCGTGACAACTACGACGATTTCCTCGCGGATGACGACATCACCGAGCGAGTCGAGAACTACGTGTGCGCTCTGTGGGTGAGGCTGGACGCGAACCGTCCGGAGATCATCGACAAGGCTGGCGCGAAGGCTCCTCTCTACGTGTCGGATCGTAACGTCATTCACCAGCTTTATCACCTTGTTATGGGATTCGCGTCCTACTACAAGGCGATTGGCGACCCGATGTATCTTGTCAAGGGTGCGCACGCAGCGATCAAGTATAACTTGGAACTGAAGCTGCAAAACAACGAGTTCACCCGGCAGATCGAGCGGGTTCACAACGACATTAAGTTCACCCTGGAAGCGGACGTTTCGACCGCCGAGGGTAAGCTGCGCCTGGAGTGGGTGTCCATCCGGCACTTCCCGGGCTACATGGACTTCCTGCGCGAGAACGTGAACGAGATGGTCGAGTTGTTCGATCCGGCGGAGTTGACCAACATGGTCGGCACCGTTCTCGACACGGCACGGGAAACCAACAACCGGCACGGGCTCGTGGAGATCATGGAAGTGACCCGCGACTGTGCGAAGCCCGATGCGTTCGAGCATATCTCGGGTCGCATCGAGTCCGAACTGGTGTTCGCTGTCCTTGACCGTTACATGGATGAGTCCTCGCGGCTGTCGAACCCGACGAAGCCGTCCTTCGTGGATCTCCGTGACGTCGAGGCTTACCTGGATCGTAGTGCTCGCCCCGAGGTCCAAATCTAATGAAGAAGCGTGGTGTTCAGTGCGGCGGCTGTCGTCGTCGCATTGCCGCTCCTGACACTTACAAAGGTGCCTATACTTCTTGCAGGTGTAAGCACCTTACTATCCACCGAGCCGAAGAGGCAACCAACCTCTTTATCATTCGGCAGGATAATAAGAAGTGGCAGAGCGTTGCTATCGAGAAGAGAGCCCCGGTGATCTTCGATGAAGACACCATTCCGCCGAACGTGGAGCGTCCCAACTTCACGACGTCGCGCCGCTACGACGTGTGTGACTTCCCCGCCGAGGCGATGTTCCTCTTCGTGCCGGTCAAGCCCGAAACCCTAGTCGGCAGACAGGACGCCGGATATCGCGCCGATGAGAATGGGCTACCCCACGACCGCAAGCGGTATTGGGTGTCGTTCCATCCCAACGGTAAGGATCTGGTTCTGTTTAAGTGGTTGGCGAGAATCCCGCGCAAGGTGCAGGAGGTTCGTCAGCTTGAGTATGACGAGAATGGTTTCCCGGTCGGTAAGATCAACTGGAAGCGTGCCCGACGCAATCTGAACAAAGCGATTGCCCGCTTGGAGTTGTCCTACCTGGACGCCGTGCGTCTGATCAAGCTGAACGAGCGCGTGCAAACCGCGTGCTGGTTCTTCGACACTAACACCGGACAGGAAGGGATCTACATTCATCCGATCCTCGCGCAGAAGTCGTTCGTCTTCGCGGAGTTCATCATCAAGCATGAGGTCATGCACCGGGCGCTGTTCCGTCCGATGCGCGGCTGCAAAGACAAAGAGTTGGTGAACATCGCTCTTGATATCTGCGTGAACAACGTGCTCGCCCGCAACGCGACTGGCACTCGTAACAAGAGAATGTTTACCGCGATGCGTTGGTTGTATCCGGAAGAGTCGCGGAAGAATCTCATCGCCCTGTGCAACGGAGCGTTGACGCAGCCCGAGGTCGCAGACCTACACCCGGATATGGTGAAGCTGTGGACCGAGCTATGGGGTTCCTTCGCGCCGGGCGGCGGCTACACCGACAAGGACCTGCCGCCGCTGTCGAAACTCGTTCCAATGTCTCTTTACTACCGGATGAAGCGTATCATCGCCAACGGCAACGCTGGCAAGCAGCAGATGACCGAGCAAGAGGGAGAGGCTGTCCCGTCCTGGGGCAACCCGTTCGGTCCCGGGGATGACGACAACCCCGACAGCGAGAAGATGCGCAACCCCGATAACGAAGAGATCTCTACTTCCGCTGGCGAGAAGATGGAGAAGCAGGTAAAAGACAATGTGCTGAGTGGGGGCAAGCGCCCCGGCTTGCGTCGGATGACCCGCAGAGGTCGTAAGTTCTCTCGTCAGGCTTCCGGCTTGGCGAAGATCGCCGACTGGTGGGATGCGAACATGCTGAGCCTGGACGAGATCAACGCCCGGCAGATCGAGCAGTTGATCAAGAAGATGCGCACTGTGCATCTCATCGAAACGACCAAGGCGCGGATTCTCCACCATATTCGTCCGAAGGTGCGACTCGATCCTTACCCGATGGAGTTGACCGACGACGGCGTGATGTATATCGCAGCCGGGTTGCGACCGCCCGTGTTCCCGTTCTTCGAGAATACGGATACCGCCAACGCCCGCAAGCGCATCACGGTTTACTTCGACTTGTCTCCGTCGATGGAAGACGTTCTTGGTCACATCCCGCAGATCCTCGACGTGATCGAGAGCCGCTGCGACGTTGAGTTCGTGACCGGACACACGGTAGATGAGAAGGGTGGCTTCGTGTTCGCCGGATCGATCCAGAAGATCGGTCCCGAAGAGATTGAGAAGATGCGCCAGGGTCGGGTCGGAATCGTCGGTAACTCGACGTGCTTCGACTCGGTGATGGAGCACGCTATCGATCAGGTGAAAACCAACAACGTTGATATCATCCTCATCGTCACTGATATGCAGTCGTCCGTCAGCGAGCGCAACATCATGGACTTCAACAAGACGGGCAAGCAATGCTTCACGATGGGGTTGGTCGAGGAAGGAACCGTGTGGGCTGAGACCGCGCAGAAGACGCTTGAGCGTAGCCGACTGACCAAGCTGCGCGGCGACTGCACGGTTCTCGACCTGCCGAAGTATGAAGGATAAAACCTCACTTCGTTCGGTGATAATCCGGACGAAGTGAGTTATAATAGCAGGAGGAATCCCTACAATGCCAACGAAAGAAGAATTGATCGCCCAATACGAGCGTGAAGACAAGATGCAGGGGGAGAACTTCGAGTATCTGAAGCGCGTGGTTGCCCACCAGATCAAGGTGCGTAACTGTGACGTCGAAGGAATGATCACCCCATTGGAGAGCTACATCACACATTCCTTCTATATCGGTCTGATCGATATGCATCAGGTTGATGAGTTGTTGGACACGCTGAAAAAGCAAGAGAGAGTAGATGAGGGAACTGGTCAAGATCGTCAAGGTTGACAGCATCTCCCCGATCAAGGGTGCGGACCGTATCGAGGTCGCGCACATCGGCGGCTGGCAGTGCGTCGTGAAGAAGGGCGAGTTCACGCCCGGAGCACGCGGCGTCTTCTACGAAATTGATAGCTTCCTCCCGGCGAGTGACAAGCGGTATGCGTTCCTGAAAGAGCGCGGCACCAAGATCATCAAGGGCACGGAGGGAATGCGCATCAAGACGATGGAGCTGAGGAAGACTCTCAGCCAGGGGCTTCTTCTCCCTACCAGTGAGTTCACCAAGAAGGAATTGCGGTCAAAGGATCTTGCCGACGCTCTCGGCGTCATCAAGTATGAGCGCAACGTGCCGCACCAGCTACGCGGCGAGATGCGCGGCGACTTCCCTGGGTTCATCCAGAAGACCAACCAGCCCCGCGTGCAGAACAGCGGCAGAGGTCTCCGAGAGCACGCAGGGGAACGCTTCGAGGTCACGATCAAGATGGACGGCAGCAGCATGACCGTCTACCACCGTGACGGCGACGTGGGCGTGTGCAGCCACAACGTCAACCTGAAGGTCTACACCGACCCCCGCAAGTGGTGGGAGAAGCTGCGTGACCGCCTCCTGCGTCGTCCCCCTCGTAAGGAACCAAATAAGCACAACGCCTTTGTCCGGCTCGCCATTGAGTCCGGCTTGCTTGATATGCTCGCCACGGGTGACTACGGCAACGTTGCGATCCAGGGCGAATTAATGGGTCCGAAGATCCAGGGCAACCGCGAAGGTTTCGAGGAACCGATGTTCTTCATCTTCGACGTGTGGGATATAGATCGGCAAAGATATCTTCATGGATATGAGAGGTTCGATCTTATCTCCGACCTATTAGATGGTAGCCTTCATTTTGATGAACATATGCACCGGCTTGCGAACGATACAGCGTGTAAGAATGTGTATCATGTTCCTACTCTTCATCACGAACTCGTTCTCAATCACACCGTAGCGGAGCTACTGGAAATGGCTGACGGTCATTCACTAAACAATAAGACCCGCGAGGGTCTTGTCTTTAAGAGCCTTGACAGCGACTTCACGTTCAAGGTGATCTCGAACCGCTTCCTTCTGAAAGAGGAGTCGTAATAGTATGAGCAGCAAAGCAATTATGAATCGCATCGCCGTATGCGCACTTCTAGTCGCAGTAATCCTTTACTTTGGTTCGATCGCATATTCGAGTGCTCGCACGCCGTCGCTGACGATGAGGGCTTCGTCTGCCGGATTTCAGAGAATTGGCTGTGCCGGTCATTGTGCAATCTACGTCAAGAAGATAGGGGGCGGGGCGCTTTACCTTGCTACTAGCGGCGCCGATTCTGCTTCTCTTGAGTTCGTGCCGGATAGGAATGACTAACATGACCAAAGACGAAATCGTTGCTGCGATCGACTTCGGTGTGCGCGAATTTGGACGCTACACTCTGATCGATAAGGGCGCAGACGAAGTAATCGAAACAAGCCCGATTCTCAACCATCTCAAGAGTCTCGACGGATGCTATGCGGGGGCGTTGCTCATGGAGATTCTTGACCACTACGGCGACGACGACGAAGGTATCGCCGGGCGAGTGGTAGGCGATCTCATTTGCGATCTCCAGGAACAGCCCGAAGAGTGGTGGGATGCCATGATGAGTCACAAGAAGTTGCAGGAGCATTTTTAATGCGTAGCATCACCCTCTACAACACAACCAGCACCGGCAAGACGAAGGTGCTTGAGGTCTCCGTTGACGGCGACACTCTCACCACGCGCTGGTGGCAAGAAGACAAGGACAAGAAGTCCAAGGTCCAGGAAACGTCTGAGAAGGGTAAAGCCAAGAACGTCGGCAAGGCAAACGAAATCTCCGCGCCCCAAAACGCGGAGGATTTGTTCGACCGCAAGGTGACGAAGAAGAAGGAAGAAGGCTACACCGAGAACGAAGCCGACCTAAAGGTCGAGCACGACCCGTTCTCTCTCCCGCGACAGTTCGCACCCGCCAAGCCGAGAGCGGAGCTTATCACCGATGCCGAACTAGAGGCGCTGATCGACACCGGCAACTGCTGGACGACCGAGAAGCGTGACGGACAGCGTGCGTTCATCTTCAAGATGCCTGACGGCTCTGTCCGCGTAATGTCCCGCCGCATGAAAGACTACACGGAGAACGTTCCGCAAATCGTCGCGTCAGTCAAGCACGTGCCCAACGGCTCTATCCTTGACGTGGAGCTAATAGCAAGCCAGTATGACGACGACTACGACTACGTTGGCTCCATCTTGCGCTCGAAGCCAGAGAAGGCGCTCGACAAACAAGAGAAAGCCAAGCGTCCACTCTACGCCTACGTCTTTGACGCGCTGTATTGGGATGGCGACGATATCACTCACTTGTCGTTCCTGGAGCGTCACGAGTTCGTTGAGCAGGTCGTTCTCTCTGCGTTTACTCCAAACGACTATCTTATGCGCTGTCACCCTCTTCAGGCTCAGAGTGTCAAGCAGGTCAAAGCTGCTTATAAGATGGCTCTCAAGGACGGACTGGAAGGCTTTGTCATTTGGGATGGCACCGCACCCACGGTTCTCCGGTATGACGGCAAGCCGAGCCGCAAGGGTGGTGCATTCAAACTCAAGCCGGTGCTGGAAGACGACTTTGTGGTGTATGGTTTCGAGCACGGCAAGGGTAAGTATGAGAGGGTAGTCGGCAAGCTACACATTGGACAATACAACACCAAGGGGGAGTTCGTTCCCTGGGGCAAGTGTGGCGGATTCGCGGGCGACTCCTCGATCCGAGAGACACTACTGAAGGAAGACCTCACCAGCGGGACGCTGGTGGTCCAGGTCGAGTTTTCCAAGCGTAACAAGACAGGGCTTCGCTTCCCCGTCATGCAGCGTATACGCCGCGACAAGGCGGCGAGAGAGTGTATTTACAATGGATAACGAACAGCGTGAGATTCCCGTCGATCGACAGTTCACGCCGCAGCAACTACTTGACGATCTCTCCGCAGCGTGGGATGGGTGTAAGAAGTGCCCGCTCCACCAGTGTAATACACCCTCGGAAAAGAACCCGTCAGGAAAAGCTATGGGGCGCGGCAACCCCCGGGCGAACATCCTACTAGTGGGCGAAGCCCTGGGGAGGGGCGAGAGCCAGACTGGCGACGTGTTCCTGCCGACCAGCCCCGCCGGTCGTAAGCTGGCGGAAATCCTCAAGCACTACGGTTTGACAACCCGCGTGTATATCACCAACCCCGTTGCGTGCAGAAGCACTCGTAAAGAAGAAAAGACCGGCAAGATCAAGAATACCAAACCCGCGCCCGAGCACGTGGAAGCGTGCCGCGAGCGGTTCGAGTCCATTGTCAACATCGTGAAACCCCGGCTAACCGTCGCTATGGGAGCCGGAGCTATCGCCGCGCTGACGGGCTACACCGGGAGCGTTAAGGACGCGATGGGGCGCGAGTTCTCGACCCCCTTCGGTAAGGTTCTCGCCACTTGTCACCCGATGCTCTACATCTATCGGGCGAACGATATGGATTTGATCGCTCGCTCTGACAAAATCTGGAAGTTCATCGCGGAGCACAAATAGTTCGAGTGACAGCGGCGAAGAACTCGTCTCAGAATTAGACAGAAAGTTCGGGGAGAAAGGCGTCGAAATGAGTTATAAGGGTGTAGGAAACGACCCGAACGTCTTCTGGAGATTGTAGAATAGGAATTGAAATGGGAAAAGTTGTGGTCCTCGGTGGTGGTAGAGTCGGCAGATTCATCGCGGAACGGCTCTATACCCGGGGCTCGACTGACAACGTGACGATTGTGGATAACCGTCCGCACGGTTCAATCGGCTGTCCCCCGGGCGTGGTTCACCAACGCTCTCACGTCGAACCCACCCTCTTGCCGCAAATTATCGATCAAGCCGCGCTCGTAGTCAACGCACTGCCCGGCTGTATCGGATATCAAACCCTCAAGAGAATCATTGAGTGTGGTAAAGACTGCATCGATATCTCTTTCATGCCAGAAGATCCACGCGACCTCAACGACCTCGCTCTTAAGAACCAAACCGTAGCTATGGTCGATATGGGTGTCGCCCCAGGCTTGTGCGGCGTCTTCGTCGGCAACGAATACTACAACACATTCCAGAAGTGCGATATGGCGGCTATCGCCGTCGGCGGTCTACCCTTCTACCCACCCGACAAGTATCACTGCACATTCTCTCCTGCTGATATCATCGAGGAATACACTCGCCCGGCGCGTCTGCGCCGCTACGCTGAAGATATCTCTCTTCCGGCGTTAACTGATATCCAGCCATTCCCCTCCTATCCGTTTGCCTACGACGGGCACCCTCTTTCTAGTGCTAAGATGGAGTCTTTCCTCACTGATGGATTACGGACCCTTCTGGAACTGGATATCCCCAATATGGAGGAGCGCACGATCCGCTACCAGGGATATGCGCAAGAGATGATCGCACTCCGTGAACTCGGTTACTTCGAGCCGGACAAGCTGCCCGAGACGGCGAAGCACTTGGAGAAGCTGTGGGAACCTAATCTGCCGATCAATGAGATCACCATCATGTCTATTGTCATGCAGGGGATCAGCCACGGTGGCGAGTTTATTCGCGCCGAACTAAATCTGGTAGACGATACACACAGAGAGAACTTCGCTACATCAATGGCGCGGACGACAGCGATGCCCGCCGTTGCTATGGCGGAGATGTTGATCAAGAAAGACTACGCGGCGATGCCATTTGGCGTCATGACCCCGGAAGACGTCGGGGAGGACGGCGGCTTCGCCACCTATATTTATGACAGGCTTATTGAGGAGAATGTCAAGCTAGAGATCACGCACACGCCTTTAACATAAACGATTGGAAACGAGATGAGCAAGTGGACAGTTATCTTTCGTGAATTACGAGAGGCTCTTGCAGAAGCGAAGAAAAAGTATAAGCATCTCAAAGATTCAAGCACTATTCGGATTCGCATTCTCCTGACGTCCAAGGAAATTCAACACTACAAAGCCCCGCTGAGCGAGGTAGAGAAGAAAATTTGGGATCTTGCTGATGAACACAGCAACATCATCTACTTCTGTGTAGAAACTTCCCGTAACCTACCCATCTACAGCACTACGCGATATAACTTAGTTCAGGGGGAGGGGTCAACCGGCGACCCAAGTATAATTAAGCAATTCGCCGAAATGACGGATGAGCGCAAGGATCTCCTTGTCCGACTACTTCACTCGCAGATCCAAGACGAAATCACTAAGGATTGCGAGGTAAGCGATGACAACGGAGCGTAAGTTTATCCCCAACTCAGATATCGAACGAGCCGTCCAATGTGCCGTTCGGTCTATTTCCCGCCGCAAGGACGTTGGCGCAATTTCAGAAGACGACCTCTTCCAAGAGGGTATGGTCTTCGCCCTGAACCACATGGACGAGTATTGCGACGACAAAGCCACCGTCATGACGTTCTTGTTCCGCCCGGTCAAGACCCACCTGAATCGCATCATCCAGCGCGAGGTTCAGTCGTCGGGTATGCTTCTCCCCGAGACGGAGGAGGATATCGAGGAACTCGCAGCAGCGTCGGCGTCCTATCCGGACGTGGCTAAGGCTTTTTCTTACGAGAGCGATCTCGCCCTTCAGTTCGATATCAAAGAACTATTGGAGACCCTCGGGGCTGAAGAACGCGATATCATCACCGAGCGGTTCATGAACGGCGTCAAACTCAAGGATCTCGCTACACGCTACTGTATCAGCGAGCCAGCGATGCACCATCGTATCGCCGATATCATTGGCAAGCTGCGCATTCGGTTGGGAGACGAGTATGAGACAGGTTGAGATTGACATTCTAATCGAGTGTCGAGGCTGTGGAAGCGTGATCTATGGAGGAGAGCGCAACGTAACGATGAAACCCGGAGACCTGATTGTATTCGTGAGTAAGCTGAGAAAACGAAGTTGTCCGCTATGCAGTGGACCCCGAGCAGCACGATATACGAAAAATCCTGGTCGAACCCGCCGATAGGTGAGTTATAATATTAGGTTATGATTATCAAAGCGAAGAAGCGAGACGTCGCCCGCTGCATGAAGTTTGCGGAGGCTCAGTATGAGACCTCAAGTGGGATGTATGCTCGCAGAGGTCAGGTAGATAAGGACACAATTATTCGGCAGATTGCTCATGGCAAAATCGCCGAATTGCTCGTCTACTATCACCTGAAAGATAGTTTCGAGGTTGACGAACCCGACTTCAACATCTATACAGGGAAGAAGAAGACGTATGACGCCGATCTAACGGACGGGTTCCTCCGGTTTCACGTCAAGGCACAGGATCATGAGTCTGCAAGAAAATACGGAACCAGTTGGGTCTTCACACCGAAGGACCCGCTCGTAACTGAACCAGAGGCAGAGGATATCCTGGTGCTCGTTCTCATCAAGAACGACAGCGTGAAGATTATGGGGTTCCTATCCGCCCTGACGGCAAAAGAAGAGGCACTATACGCGGACCCGAAACTTAAGCGGCTCCGTGGACACAAGACCGTCTTGTATTTCGAGACGATCGAATCTCACATGGTAGATGAATTATGACTCTCTCATTCGAGCAACTCGTAGGACAGACGAAGGCAGTAGCACGGCTCAAGCTGATTGCAACGGCGACTGGTCGGATGCAAAACGTGCTCATTCTGTCCCCGGCTGGTTGTGGTAAGACCGCCTTCGTGGAGGCTTTTGCCCGCGAGGCTGGTGCGCGGCTATTCCGCGTCAACGCCGTGGGTCTGACCGACCCGGGTATTGGACTCAACCAGTCGCTACGTCCGGCTGTCCAGTGTGACGAGCGGGCGATTATCTTCATCGATGAGTCTCACGACTTGAAGAAGAAGATCCAGACGGCTCTCCTCACCGGCATGGAGCATCCCTACTATGTGACCACGCCGATCAAGATGGGTCGTCAAACCAAGAGCTACCGGGTGACGATCCCGGAGCACGTCTCGTTCGCGTTCGCCAGCACAGATGGGGGGAAAATAGATAAAGCACTCCTGACGCGCTTTGCGCGGATTCACCTGGACGACTACACCCAGGCAGAGAAAGAGGAGATTGCCCATCGTTACCTTAAAAGCCGGGGCTTCCGGATCGAGCCGGATGCGCGTGCGGGTTTCGCTCGCATCGCACGGAACATTCGTATGTTGATCAAGGACGCTCTGGATACGGCGATCCTCTACCAGAACCGGATGATTAACATGGATATTTTTCGGAAGGTCATCGACCACCTTCAGCTTACCAGCAACGGTCTGACACGGCTGGACACCAAGCTGTTGAATCGGCTGGCGGATAACGAGTTCGTCTCGTTGCGCAACCTGATTGCGTTCCTCCAGATCGAGAAGGAAGAGTATGAGCGAATGGAGGCGTGGCTGATCAAGAACGACTACATTGGCGTGAGCACTCATGGCAGATTTATCTCACGCAAGGGATTGGGCGAGATTGGTCGCTCTGCTAAGAAGAACGTGCTTGACCTCATTGGCTCCTTGGTAGACGAGGACGATGATGACAGCTAAGCTCTCGCGTCTACTTGAACAAACTATTATCTCCTTATACGTTGCCAAAAAGTATTCCGGCAAACAGGTGGCAAAAATTGTTGGAGTATCTGATGTAACTGTCTACAACGTGTTACGCCGAAATAACATTACTGCGCGACCTATCGGACGACACAAACGACGAAACAAAATACTATATCGGGGTGGCACATTAGCTATCAGGCTTACTAATTGTAGTCATCATGCCTATATCGACGCGGCAGACTTACGTAAAATAGATCAGTATACTTGGTATCAGTGCGACAAGGGTTACGCAGTAACGTATATTGGAGGTAAGCGCCGTCGCAAACTTTTCATGCACCGATTGGTATTAGGTAGTTTTGACGGTATGACTGACCATATCAATGGAAATCGGTTAGACAATACACAAGCCAATCTACGTAAATGCACGGCGCTGGATAATGCAAGGAATGCCTCTAAAAGACCGAATACGTCCTCGCGCTTCAAGGGAGTAAGCTGGCACAAGCGATCTAAAAGATGGTATGTAAATATCAACACGAAAGGAAAACGAATATTCATCGGTCAATTTAGAGACGAAACCGAGGCGGCAAAAGCCTATGATGCAGCCGCGCTACAGCATCACGGTGTTTTTGCAAAGACGAATAAAGACCTGGGATTATATTAGGAGATCGTTATGGAAGAAAATATCAGCCTGGAAATCGCCGCCAACCTACTCCATCTCACGAAGGATGAGGACGGCGAGAAAAAGCTGGACGCACTCAAGGTCGCAACCGCTATCGCCGATGCCGTCAGCGCGGTATACGGCGACTACAACCAGGATGACCCGGATCAGTCCGGAGATCTTGAGCAGATGCGAACGGGTGCCGACGTGCTAGAGAAGGCTCTCCAACAGTATGAGATCCTGATTCAGCTTACCGAGGATCAGGTGGCGAAGAAGCATCTTGGAGCGCCGTAGGATGCAACTCAATCGACCGCAGAACAACCTTCCCCGTCTACGTGAGGCGGGGGAGGTCCATAAGAAGATCATGGCAGACGTGCGTGGAATCATCACAACCGATTTCAAGAACGTTTCGACTGGCGACGTGAACGACTGGATCAACGACCAGATCGCCAAGCACGGTATGGACGCAGCATTCAAAGCCGTCCCGGGCTACGAAGACGCCGCGTGCATTAGTGTCAATGGAGCCGTGGTGCATGGTGTCCCCAATGACGAACCACTTCGTCCTGGTGACTATGTGACGGTCGATTTCGGCGTTTCCAATCAAGGGTTTATCGTAGACGCAGCGGATACTTGGATCGTAGGTCAGGAAGAACAAGATGAGCTAATCCAAGCCGCAAAGGACGTCCGTGCAGCGATGATCGAGAAGGTAATTGCGGGCGCGAGGGCTATGGACCTCGCACTGACAACGCCACCGATTGCCGCGAGACTGGCAAAATCCGATATGTATATCATGCCGCATTTCAGTGGTCACGGCGTCGAGAAAGACACCCTGCACGCCATTCCTTGTATCCCCTGCGTCCCCGTTAACAAAAAGATGCCTACCCACGATTGGGAGCATCAGTGTCTTCGAGAGCGGTATCGTCTCCAGGAGGGGGACGTGATCTGCATCGAGCCTATTGTCATTAAGACCACCGCGAGTCGTAAGAAGCGATTTGCGTGTAGTGTGATGCAGGATGGGTGGACCGTGAAGTTGCATGATAAGAAGGCAATCGCGGTTCACTGTGAACACACCATCTATGTGACTAAGGGGGAGCCAGAAATTCTGGCGTAAATGGAGGAAAGCCATGAAACCGACAGCAGACGAACTAGACACACTCAAGCCCGGACAGCTAGTTGGCGAATTTCGCCCGATGGAGCTAATTTCCAATACCAAGCAGGAAAAGCAAATTCGCGCCACACTCCGATATGCGCGTTTGACGTTTTTCGGCGCTTTGATCTATTTCTCCGGATTGGGGGAATTGGTCATTACTAAGGCTCCGGCGCTATTCAACGTCGCGGGCGAGTTTCTCATCAACCTGAGCGGAAAGTAACTATGTGGAACAAAGAGCACGGTATTCTCGGCTATCACGTCTATGCCGACGGTAAGCCGCGTGTCACTAATACTGAGTGGGACACCAAACTGAAGCGCACGGTGCTGCGCGTCGAAATCCCCCACAAAGAGGGCGGGCTTCTTGGGAGCGTAGCAATCGCACGTCATCCGAAAAGTCCGGACGAAAACTGGTTCGTCAGGGCGTCTGCCTTCGTCCACGACAGGGACGACAGATCGAAGGCTACGAAGAAGCGCGGACGCCAGATCGCAACGCACCGCGTGTTGGCGGCTATGGAGTGCTTGATCAATAGTGATAGTCCATACAGTATTCCCGCTCGCGCACAAGTCGTGCATATCAGCGATTTGACAGATCGTGAGAGGGCACTTTTCGAGAAACCCGAGAAAACCGAAAAGTGAAGAGTTTGTCGCCGATCCTCCCCAAATAATTTTTGAAGAGCGAGTCGGCGGCTTTCCCCAAAATTTTTTGAAAATGGGGTGATTTTCGGATGGACGAACAACGCAGCAAAGACGCCGCACACGCGGAAGAAATCAAGCGACTGAACGAGGTCGTTGACGGCGGCGGAAAACTGGACGAGATCGAGGACGAGCAGCAGGGCATCCAGATTCAGAAGGCTCACAAGGATCTTGTTGTCAACCAGGATGCGCAGAGTGATCTGTTGCGTCGTAGGATGAAGGAAGTAACGTTTCCTCTCTCTGATCCGGTCCGTGCCGACATTAAGACCCTTGAAGATCTCTTCGAGGAGTTGGTCGAGGCAGAGGTCGCTGTCGGTCTCGCCGCACAACAGGCGAACGTCACTGTGCGCGTATGTTGTGTGAAAATTGGGTCAGAACACATCACGATGATCAACCCGAAGATCATTGCCCGTAAGGGAAAGAAGAGAGGCTATGAATCGTGTCTCTCCGTTCCGTGCGTGGCTGTTGATATCGTCCGACCCCGCGACATTACTGTCGAATACTACGACCGCGAGGGCGAACAGCACCGTTTACGCCCTATGCTCCATCGTCATGCCCGCCGGATTCTCCACGAAGTAGAGCACCTGGATGGGATTATGATTGACAAGTATGTGAAGCCCGATTCGAGTAACGTGCGGTTTTACATGCCAGATTGGGCGTAATTATTGAAAATGAACTTAAGAGATTATCGTATATAAGGGTGGAGGCAAAAAATGAAACGCTCCTGAGAAATAACCGCCGTTCCCACCGAACGGTAGGTTTCGCGCCCGAACGGGTAATCCCAACAGTTTCTACGTTACGATAAGGTGGTGCCTTTGATGGTAATCGATCCTAGGAGCGAGGGTCAGGCGAAGTTTCTTGAGTCACTGAAACGAAAGGTAATCACATTTGTTCTCGGACTGTCAGGGACGGGCAAGACGTTCTTGGCGATGCATTACGCGATTCGACTTCTTGACAGCAAGAAGAGTAAGATAAATAAGATCGTCTGTATGAGACCGATCGTTACGGAGCGCAACATCGAGAAGGAACTCGGCGCTCTACCGGGAGACGTCAGCGAAAAGATCACGCCGTATTCTAACGGGTTGGTTCACAACCTCATTCAGTTGGTGGGACCTAAGCGGGCGCAAGAGTTGATAGATAAAGGAACCGTCTCGTTTGAGGCTATCTCTTTGTTACGAGGCAGTTCTTTCAAGGATACATTCATCATCGTAGATGAAGCACAGCTACTAAGTAAAGGGTCTGGCGCGATGAAGCTGATTCTGACACGAATCGGCGAAGGGTGCCGGGTAGCTATCCTGGGGGACGTCTTACAGTCACCACTGGAAATTGAACGGTCGGATATTATCGACGCGATGGAAACCATCGGCGGACTCACTGAGGTCGGCACCGTTTTCTTGACAGAGCCAGAGGACGTTCACCGTTCCCCGATCGTTCGTAAGATCCTTGAATGCTACCAAGAGCTACCAAAGTATCAGGCAATTCGGGAGAGATTCAATGGGCAAGAGAGTAATTGAGGTCGTAGTATGCGACTTCTGCGGTAAAGAGGTTGACAAGTCAGACGCATTGACTCTCGACCTCAACGGGGACAGGGGCGACTTCGATCTCTGTCATGACTGCGGAGACCTGTTCCGCGAGAAGTTCTTCCACGTTCATCCACAGGATTCTGACGACGACGATGTTGTCGGCGAGCCTGACGATGAGTATGAAGACGAGCCCGAAGATGAGTTCGATGATGACGAGCCCATCGGCGAGCCGGAAGACGACTACGACCTGGACGACGACTTCGACGACGAAGAGGAAGACGAGCCCGCTCCTCCTCCGCCACCGAAGAAGAAAGTCAGGCGACCGCGCAAGAAGGTCTCTAAGAAGAAGACGCAAGGTCGTAAAAAAAAAGCACGTAGTCAATCGCGCTACAGTAACCCGCTAGCTGATATTGACCACAGTGAGAAAGACGGCACGCGGGTTAGTCCAGACGGCACCGTCAACGAGGGCAAGGTCCTGGCGAAGATCAAGCAAGCTGCTACGTCTCAGCGACGTGGTGTCATCAAGAGTTGTCCTCCTGGCGAGTGTCAACACGATGAAGACACCGGCAGGTGTGATGAATGCGGCTTGAAGAAAGGCGAGTCCGGCACTGATGAGGGTGCTGCGCCAGCACATGATCCTATCAGGGCTCAAGCAGACGGACAGGACGAAATGGGTATCGACCCATTCACGGGTGCTTGCACGTTCCCGGTTGACATTAACTCCGAACGGGTTCAGCGCAGGATGAAGAAGAATCTACGCAAAGAGAACGAGGCTCTGCGCAAGAAATATGGTAAGTCGGGACGCTACTTCAACCTCGACCCGACGGATGGAGTTGGAAGGGGAAGATAATGGATTACGAAACGATCTCAATCATCGTTGGTGCGGTTCTTGGTATCGTTGGAGCCTCTTGGGGAGGCTATGCGGTCGCCAAGGGGCGTGTCCAGAAGAAGCTGAAGCAAGCGGGCGAACTGCTTACTACAGTCAAGGACGCGCTCGAAGATGACAAACTCTCTAAGGAAGAGATCGCGGACATCGTGGGCAAGGCGAAAGCCCTGATCACTTTCGAGAAGGAAAAGACAGATGCGTAAGTTGATTCTCGCTCTACTACTGGCGCTCGTTTGTGCAGCGCCGGTCACCATGACTAGCTGTGCCCTGATTCAGCAGCAGTATGAAGATCTCCACGCGATGGAGCAGAGCAAGTTCGATGCGTTGCTCGTCAAGGTTGAACGCTACGCTAAGCTCGGTGGCGAGCAGATCGCGGAGCGTATTGCCGATCCCGAGATTCGCCGTTACGTCGTGTCGGTTCTCGACGTGGCTCTTAGGCAAGACACTAAGGCTGCGTTCATTGAGTTCCTCGACGCCATGAAGATCGTGCCGGAGTATGACAAATACATCATCCCCGCCTTGTCGGCGGCGCTCGATCTTGTTGAGGCGGCGACCGGTGTGCCGTTCAGTCTGGACGCACACGTTCATCCACGTGACCTCGCCCTCATCCGTGCCATGCTGCGCGGGCTGAAGGCTGGCTTCACAAACAACAGTCTTGTTATCATCACTGTCACGAGCGAATAATGAAACAAGCTGCGTCAATATACTTCACAACCACGGGCTACGTCGTCTGTAATCCAGACGGCGAGCCCACTTCTTTAATGACCATTGACGCCAGCGATCTCACGCTCGAACAGCGACTCCAGCGGGCATGGTATTACCTTGGAAAAGGTATCGCAGACGTGCTCAGCGACGGGTATGAATTTGTCGAACTGCTAAGCGACACTAAGGTCATCGACCAACTCGATGGCGTGGTAATTGAGGACGAAGACTGCCTCGCTATGGCTCACAGTATTCGCTCGAAGGGGTTGCCCCAACTTCTTCACTACGAGCTAAAGAAAGTGACCACCGAGAAGATCGAGGTAATATTTAACGAAGCTGAAAAGGAACTGAGGGGTTGAAATGCGCCGACCCACTTCCACGCAGAAGTGTCTTCAACAGGAACAAGCCAGCTATGACAATATCTCCGCCACTATCTCTCGTTTCCGCGATGAGATCATGCAGTTGGAAGCAGATGAAATAGAACTAACAGGACGGCAATCCATGAGGCTTGCAATCCTGCGTGCGGGGTTAGAACAACTGCGTCAGATACGCCGGGAAGTTCACGCCAACCTACGTCGAGCGCGACAACGCCTGAAGTCTACGCTTACAAGCAGGGGGAATGATGCAAGACTTTGACGAGACGGATAAGTGGGCTGAGCAATTCACTCGCTGGAAAGAGTTCTCGAAGGCTCACAACCTGACGAGAGATCGGCGCGTAGATTTTCGTCCCACCTGCTACAAGTGTAAAGGGTTCGGCAAGGTATTCAAAAACATTCACGACCTCGACTCTATCACTGACTGCCCCAAGTGTAAGGGTAATGGAAACCTCCCACCGAAGCCGAAGTATTCTAACGAAGAGATCCGCGAGGTTGTAGACGTTCTCGGACCCGACAAGGTAAGAGAGCTAGTAGAGAAATACAGGAAGGAGCGTAAGAAATGAAGTATGTGATGCTGCTTCTCGTTGTTCTTTGCCTGGGTGGCTGCGCGATGGTCCACACCACGCCGGAACCAGTCGTCCAGGGTGCCCTGCTTTCAGCGCAGATGGCTGAGATCAACCAAAAGAACGTCCGCGCCGTCAACAATGAGTATCATCGTATGCTCGTCGCTATCCTTGAGGAAGTCTACGAGGATGACCCCGAGAAGCTAGAGCAGATGATCGCCGTGGCAGACGAGCTAAAGGCTGCGGTTGGTGCGAAGTTCTATCGTCCGGCGGAGATTAATGCCGAGTTGGCGCGGGCTATTGCCGCTTACCTGAAGACTCCCGGTATTGGTCTTGAGAAACTCGAAACTATCTTGCAGATGATTGCGGCTAAGTGATGAAACAACTAACTAAAGCTGAGTTGAAGGAACGCCTCCTACGAATAGCAGAGACTCTACCCACGCAGGAAGAAACCTCCCTGTTCGGTTTCGACCTAAACGTTATTGACTCAGGGCAACAGCTTCTTACAGAAGAGGCGAAGAAGAAGCTGATTGCACAGATTAAGTCCGCGAAGACGACGAAAGACCAACTGAGACGAGCGTTCGCTCTACTGAGTGGGTTGGCGAAGATCGCGGTCATGTTCGCCTAGAGGGGGATTATAATGAAGAAGATCCTAACGATGTTGCTGGCGGTTGTGGTGCTTAGCTCTATGGCGATGGCACAGACACCAAAAGAACTAAACGGGATCAGAAAGGCGTCTTGTCAAATCCGTGTCGGCGCTGAGTTCGCCGAAGTGAAGCGCGAAGTCGAGGTCAACGGCAAGAAGATTATCCTGAAGCACACTCCCAGGTGGGGTTCTGCTGGATCAGGCACGATTGTCGGACGCACGCTAACGAAGGATAAGAGCAAGCCGAAGTGGGTCTATTGGATCATGACGGCGAAGCACTGCTTCCCGCCCAATTTCAAGAAGGCAGTGAAGAAGGCTCTTTGGATTCACTTCTATGGTCACAATGGGGCGAAAGACGTGATGATTTGGGGCGCATCTAAGTTCTGGATCAACCCGGGCAGTGAAGACGTGGCTTTCCTCGGCTTCTACTCTTCCGAAGACCTGCCGATGATCCCGCTGGCGAAGTTGCCAGAGAATCTGTTCGGCGTGCGCTTCATTGGTGTCGGTCATCCGTTTGTGCTCACCCCGTTCATCCGGGCGGGCTTCTTCACAACCAACGCTCCGACGCCGAATCACAAGGCTGATCGCGTTGGAACTAGTTGCGCCTTTGCGCCGGGCATGAGTGGCGGCGGCGTGTTCATTATGCAGGACGGTAAACTGCGTGCGGCGGGCATCATCACATCATGGATTGGCAACACACGGACACCAGACCGTTTTGGTTGCGTTACGAGAATCGATCATATTCTCAAGGCGCTTGCGAAATTCAAAATGTCTCACATGGTGGAGCAAAAGTAATGGGTTCACCCCTATCGTTTGAGGCTGCGCTGCGCGAAACCGTGCGCAGTTGGTTGAAGGATCTTGCCCTGGATTCCACCGCAAGGGAGGAAATTATCCAGGGTCTCATCACTGACCTTCTTCGGTTGCGTCAGGATGAGAAGTCGGGTAGATTCGTGCCACATGGACGGGCTGTGGCGATGAACCCGCTGGCGTCAGAACGCACGTCCGAACGCCTCGCTGGACGAACTGACAAGCCACCGAAACCGCCTCAAACTTATTAGGAAAAACCTTGCAATATTTCAGAGCCTAGCGAGTTATAATAGTGGAGGGGGACTGCATAGAGTATGCGGTCCCCACTATTTTTGTTCAACCGAGGAGTTACAACGATGAAGAAGACGCTGGCTCTGATCGGCTTGCTTGCCGCCCTCACCCTTTCCACCGCTACGGCACAAGAGGCGTGCCGTGTTCCCGCCTACAAGATCGTCCCTCCCATCAGCATCACCAAGGTTGGTAAGTCTGCCAACTTCCAGGTGATCCCCGCCGCTGCCGCGCTCAAGAAGGTGCCGGGCAACGTGTGGTATGTTGTCGCTGGTTCCTATACTACGAGCCCGGGTTTCACATTCCTCGGTGCGCAAGTGCCGCTCGCCATTGACCCTATGTTCGAGGCGTCCCTCGTCTATGCGAACTCCTCGATCTTTCAGAATACCTACGGACTCCTCGATAAGAACCGCAGGGCGAAGTTCCAGATCAACGTGCCGAAGATCCGGCAGTTGCGTGGTCTGAAAGTCTTCTTCGCTGCCGGTATCTTCGAGGAACAGACCAAGAAGTTCCGGGTCACCAACCCGGTCGTTCTCAAGGTGCGATAAATGGAACAGGAAGACAAACCACTCGATCCTTTCTTCGAGACGGTGCGTTCCAACGTAAAACAGGCGCGGGGTAACGCCAAGCTACGCGAGGTTCTCGCAGCTATCCTTGGTGGTAAACCCGCGTCTCTTACGCGGGACGAGACAATCGCTATCATTCACATGCTTCCCGAACAATACGAGGCACTGTGCCGGTTCGTGGGAGTGAAACCACAGCTTACCAGGGTTGATGATGGACCGGAGCAACAGCTACATTCTGGATCTGAGGAAACTGGCGGACCCGATCTACCTGTTCAAGACGAGGGGAATGAGTCCGGAGCAGATCGCTCGGGCTATGACCCGATGGAGCAGTAGAGACAGGAGCATCCTGCCACACAACTTCTACCAAATGAGCTACACCGCAGATGACGTGCGGAAGTATCTGAAAGACAACCACGTTGATCCAGACGGTGTGCAGTTCGTTGCGTTCCAGGAAGAAATCAGACCCAATATCTTTTACAAGGACGCTACACCCGGCATCCCTAACGCACCAGACCCGTTGGTGGTGCTTGGAGTAGCATCGCCCCCGAGGCAGGGGCGCGTTTGTTACAACAACATCACACTACCCCAACTGTTAATTTGGACCGGCGTAAGTGCGCTGGTCTTCTGGTATATCTTCGACACTCTTCTTAGATCCCTGTTAGGAGTATGACAATGGATCTTCCTTCTTTCCTGTCCAGCGTGGACCCCAAGGTGGCGATCACTGCCGTCATGGCGCTCTTTGCGTCGATGACCACGATGATCGGTGCTCGCAAGTTCCTGTCGATCGACAACTTCGAGTCGTTCCTGACGATGCGCCTCGCCCGTCTCGGCGTGCTCATCCTCTCCCCCCTTCTCTACCCATACTTTGTGGGTCGGCGTATGCTCTTTCGCATCAATCGCTCGCTCACCAAGAGCAAGCGTAAGTTCGCTCAGAAGCGTTTGAAGAAGGCGGACGCTGGCACTGAAGAGTTCGAGAACTACGCCCTCAACGTGCGTAAAGCCGACAATACCCTTAGCGAGTCTCGCAAGACGTTCTACGCGGGCTTCGGCAACGAGTGGGCTATGGACGATCCCGAATGGTGGATTCTGAAGTTTGGCGCGTGGCTTCTCGGTGCGATTCCGATCGCCCTCATTGCCGTTGTCACCTGGGTTCCCGGTGCGCGTGAGATCGATCTCGGCGTGACTGAGACTCTGACGCAGGGTCTCCGCACGGCGGGTGAGTTCCTCGTCTCTATGGGTGGCAAGTAGTCTGGAGTCTGATCATGAGCCACTATCTAGTCAACCTGATCGCAATACTGGTCGTGGGTTTCATCCCGGCTCTCATCGTCACGAAGAAGATGCACCTTGTTCGTGAGAGCAAGTCTCCCATCTCTTTTTTCGCCATGTTTGGGCTCGCGTGGTTCACGGGGTTCGTGTGGATCGTCTACATGCCGCTGGCGCTGTTGTTTGGTATAATCACCAAGCTGCACTACGTCACGGCATACTACTGGAACCGAAAAGATCCGGATCTGCGCAGAGTAATGAAGGAAACGCCGATCCTTACCTTTGATGGAGATCACCACGGCTCTGCGGTAGGAGCATACATCTGTTCTTTTGTCGCGGGGCTTATCTTTCTTGTCGCCGCCTTTGTGGTTGATTCTGGAGACCCGCTACCAGGACAAGTCATCGCAGATCATATCAGGTCTGCGCTCACGATGCTCGGTAATTTGTTGACACAGCTATGACAATCAACATCAACTCTGTTGAGGATATCGCCCGCCTTCTTCTTGCCGGTGAGTTCGATATCGGCGGGGAAGAGATGCGCACGCGCTATGGCAACGTGAAGGTCACGCGCAACGGTGATCTCGCCTTGTTCAACTACACGAACAACGCTGCCATTGAGAACACTTGGAATCAGTTCGAGTGTCTCTCACGCGGGCTGATTATCAACGCGGTCACTGGCGAGGTTGTCGCACGTCCCTTCCCGAAGTTCTTCAATCTCGGGCAGAAGTTGGATCGCAAGCCGACGGGCTGTATGCTTGAAGCCACGGAGAAGATGGACGGTTCGCTCGGCATCTTCTACCGTCACGACGGACAGTATCTTGTCTCTACTCGCGGGTCATTCGATGGTCCACAGGCTCAGTGGGCAACCAGCCATCTCAACCTCTGGTATGATGCAGAGAAGGTGCCCACTCAGTATACTCTCCTGTTCGAGATCATCTACCCCGACAATCGTGTGGTGGTTGACTACGGCGATCGAGAAGACCTCGTTCTCATCGGTGTGGTTGACCGCTTCACCGGGGAAGAGCTACCGTTCTACTCTTCGGGTGATTGTGTCTACAAGATTTCTGAAGAGTTAGGGTTCCCTCTTCCCAAAATTTTTTCGTTCAACGCTGTGAACGACGTGCTTGAGGCGTCGGAAAAGCTGACTCATAATGAAGAAGGATATGTGCTGCGATTCTCTTGCGGCACGCGCCTGAAGATCAAGGGTGACAAATACCTCACGGCGCACCGCATCCTGACGAACGCTACGTGGAAGAACATTGTGAAGGCTGTCCATGACGGTTCGATCGATGATATACTACACGTTGTTCCCGACGAGTTCACTGTTGGAATTAGAACCTGGGTTCGGTATCTCTATCAGAAGGTCAAAGACCTGGAGAGGCACATCAACTACCTATATCTTAAGGCACCGAAGGCTACCCGGAAAGAGTATGCAGAATGGGTGATGCAGGAATGCAAACTTCTTTCCTCTCTCATGTTCGCTCGGATGGATGAGAAACCCTTGCGTCCGATTATCTTCGCTCGGTTCATGCAGGACGAGCCGGATGCAAAACAACTTGAGGAGTTCAAGTAATGCGTTTCATGGCGCTACTGCTATTACTTATCGTCGGCTCCGCTTCTGCACAGATCGACTGGCAATACATCAACCAGTCGAATACTCAGGCTCTTGAGTCGTTCCTCGACGATCATCTGACCGCCGAGAAGTTTCAGAAGCCTGAAGACCGTGGGTGTTGTCGCTCATGGAAGGGTCACTACAACTGCACCGACTACGGGATCGCGCTTTGGGTGTTGCAAGAATACCGACACTGCAATAGTCGCTCCCTGAAAGACAAGGCGCGACGGTGGCTCAAGCTGCACGTCAATCACCTTGTCTCGTATGGCTACGACTGGACTAAGCACGAGGTAGGCGGCGAGGGCGTCATGCTCCACCCCGTATGGAAGCAGGGAACCTCAAACGATAGCGACCGCCTCCGCCACGTTCATCTTGCGCCCTATTGTGCTCTTTACATGGACCCAACGGTCCTCTCAATAGAAGAGAAGGCGGCTCTCAAGAAGGTGATTGTCGATTGGGCTGACAACTTCTACCTGAAGATCGACTGGCTGAAGATGCGCAACCACGGCAAGCTGTTCCAGTATGGGCGCGGCATGGTCCCGGCGCGTGGACTCATCCAGATGTTCGAGATGACGCAGGACTACAAGTATCTCATGGCGGCGCAGTATATTTTCCTCTGCACCTATTGGGAGTTTGACCGTCCTGTTGGCAAGTTCAAGGCGTATGACACCGGCTACGAAGGTGAGAAGCGAACCGAGAAGCTACTCTATTACGCGGCGCACTTCAATATGGAGCCGTGGCAGATCGCATTCACCGGAGAGGTCGCAGCCTACATCCATCAGCTAACCTTCGACCCGTATGTTCGTGCGTTTTGTCGCAAGGTCATCCTGGATATCACAAATTGGGTGGTGCGACAGGATATTCCCTACGGAGATCTTGAGAAAGACGGCGACGGGAAGTTGCGTCTTTCCTTCTTGCAAGGCGGCTCGCTGTTTGGCACAAACGCCAAGCAACTCGATCCACTTGCCGCTCTCAACCTCGATCCGAACGTAGAGTTCTATCCTCTCGCGCCGCTCCGCGCTCACTATTGGGACGGCGGCTACTTTAAGAAGTATCTCCCGGACCTCAAGCTGCGGGCACATTACCCGCGTCGTGCGCCGGGTTCTCCTCCTCCGGGTCCGACGATGAGTCACCCGCTGCTGTATAATTGGGCGGATATGTTGCTGACCCGCTTCTTCATTACTGGCGACCCAAAGGATCTTGCATGGGCGCGGTGGGCTTATCGGGACAGTAAATACTTTGCTAACAGGTCAAGCGTAGTGGACAAGCGTAAGTTGTCGAAGCCTGACAAAATCCACTACGGCACAGGTAACATCTCCACGACTCGTTCGTTCGCATGGTGGGCGCGTGGCTCACTATGGGCGCGGCGAGCACTTCATGGGCTGAAAGGGCAGTAATATGGACACACTACACGTCCAACTCGGCGTCATGGGTTTTCTCTGGATCGTTTCCCAGATTCTTGTTCGCATCGAGGCGAAGGATGAGTTCTCCCGGGTCGGGTATAATAGTTCGTGGGGTTACAATGCCGCTCGCGGTTTTCTAACCCTATTCGCACCTCTCTTTCTACCATACTGGACCGGAAAGAGCGTGTTGTGTCGTCTAAAGAAGCGATTCCATAAGGGGCGTGTTAAGTTTCTTACTCGTGCGTCTAAAGAGGGCACGCTGACGGATACGCAAGAGAAACTCCTTGCTGACTCGCAGGTCGTCGTGAAGACGAAGCTGCGCACGATGAAGGCTAAGATCCACGCGATCCACCCGGGTCCCGGACCCAACCAGGGTGCCCCGATCTGTGTCCCGGTGTGGTTGCTCGGCGCGGCTCCCGTTGCTGCCATCGTATGCCTGACGTGGATTCCGGGGCTGCACGTAGAACTCGGAGTCACCGAGGCGCTGAGTTCTGCGTCACAGAACGTTGGCGAGTGGCTGCTCAGTATTGGAAAGTAATCTTCGATGGGATACGAGAAACGGGAATCTTACCTCGCACGCTTTCGTAAGAATCGAGAGTTAGCCAAACAGATCGAACACAAGGTGCCGAAGTTCAAGCGGCGCAAGTGTAAGGCGTGTGGCAAGGTAAAAAACTGCGCGTGGATGTATACGTGCAACACACGAGGGATTCCCGTCTATCGAGCCCATTGTGTTTCCTGCATGAAGGAATGGCAAAACCGCGAGCGACGGAAGAAGTGGAGTGGCAATCCGGATAGGCAAAAACAACGCTCGCAACTACGGGCGGAACAAAAGAGCCGTGCCATTAAGATGTTAGGCGGTAAGTGTAAACTTTGTGGATATAACAAGAGCCTATGGGGTCTTGACTTTCACCACAAAGACCCCGCCACGAAGACTACAACTATCGGCAGACTGCTTGGCTCCTCGTGGGAGAAGGTCGAAGCCGAAGCCAAGAAGTGTATTTTGCTGTGTAAAAACTGTCACGCAGAAGTAGAAGAGAAAGAGTACAATGAAAAAGGTTTTGGCTCCCAAAGACGCCAGCGTCCTCGTGCCAGTTAAGATGTGGCTTGATGATTGTGAAGACGCCGCGATCGAGCAAGTGAAAAATGTAGCATCTCTTCCGTTTGCTTACAAGCATATCGCACTCATGGGAGATGCCCACTTCGGATTCGGTTGCCCGATTGGGACGGTGTGTGCAACACAAGGGGTTGTGCTGCCTTCTTTGGTCGGAGTCGATATCGGCTGCGGCATGTGCGCTGTCAAGACTACTATCGAGGCGGCGGAAGTTGACCTCAAGGCGATCATGGGTATCATTCGCCGGACAATCCCCGTCGGTTTCAAGCACCACGCCAAACCACAGGATGGCAAGTGGATGCCCTCGTTGAACGGCGCGGGACTGTGTGCCAACGCTGTTGTTCTCGAAGAGTATGAGTCCGCCCGTAACCAAGTAGGAACGCTCGGCGGCGGCAACCACTTCATCGAGTTACAGCGTGACGAGCAGGGCTTCCTGTGGATTATGATTCACTCCGGCTCCCGCAACCTAGGCTATAAGGTCGCCAAGTATTATAATGACGAGGCAAAGCGCATCAACCAGAAGTGGTTTAGTCAGGTCGATCCTAAGTGGGACCTTGCATTCCTGCCGCTTGATAGCTCGTGGGGAACCTGCTACATGGCAGAAATGAACTACTGTGTAGAGTTCGCCCTCAAGAACCGCGAGTTAATGCTGTATCGCGCCGCGATGGCGGTCGAGCAGGTCGTGGGGAAGGTGGAGTTCGAGCCGACAATCAACATCGCCCACAACTACGCCGCGATGGAGAATCACTTCGGCAAGAACGTCGTTGTCCATCGTAAGGGTGCTACCCGGGCTCGTAAAGGCGAGATTGGGATCATCCCCGGGTCGCAGGGCACCTCTTCATATATCGTGCGCGGGCTTGGCAACCCGGAGTCGTTCCAGTCGTGTTCGCACGGAGCGGGGCGCGTGATGGGTCGCAAGGAAGCGAAGAGAACGCTGGATCTTGAGGCGGAGAAGAAGCGCCTCGACGATCAGGGTATCATTCACTCTATTCGTTCGCGGGACGATCTGGATGAGGCTGCTTCTTGTTACAAGGATATTGATACCGTCATGGAGAATCAAAGCGACCTCGTGGAGATTGTCACCCGCCTGGAACCCCTGGCTGTGGTGAAGGGATAGCCATGAAACCGAGAGTCTTACTATCTTCCGGCAACTACCGGATTGTCGATCGCGGATCAGACCACTGGAAACGCTTCGTGATCGAAGAGGGTGGAGACTACGATCATATGGGCGTGCGTCAATGGAATGAGATTTCGTTCGAGCGCAACGTCCACGGTCAAAAGTTTCTGAAAGAAGACGTCTTCAATAATATCATCGACGAGATCGGTAAGGTGTTACGTCGTCGTGAACTCCGCGCCCGTGGTCGTCGTCGTGAACTAACCTTGCGGCAGAGAATCGCTGCCAAGAAGGCGAGAAAAGATGCGTAGTCTCCAAGTCCACGTTCCCGCTGGCTGTCCTAACCGGTGCCCGTTCTGCTGCTCGGCAGCACACCACAACCAGATGGACGCCCGGTTCCCCGTCACTCCGTCGATCTTCATCCCGCGTATGAACTACGCCCGGGAGCATGGGTGCGACTTCTTGATGCTGACCAGCACGGGTGAGCCCACCATGAATCTGGAATACATCCACGATATCCTGGCGGTCAACCAAAGTCTGCGTACGCCATTCGACGCGATTGATCTACAAACCAGCGGCGCTGGATTGAACGTTGGGACCCTGGAAGAGTTGCGTGCGGCTGGTGTCACCACGATCGCGCTCTCTGTTGCGTATCTCTTGGACGACGATAAGAACGCCGAGATCATGCGCACGCCGGAGAAGCTGCGGTATAAGATCTGCACGCTCGCTCACTTGATTCGCACCAATGGGTTCACCCTGCGGCTGTGTCTCAACCTCACATCGGAGTATGATGCGGATCATGTTCATGAGATCTTTCATGCTGCCCGCCTTGTTGGCGCAGATCAGGTAACGTTCAAGAGACTGTATGCTAACGCAGCGCCCCGGAACAGGGACGAGCGAGAGATTCGCTCCTGGGTGATCAAGAACCGCGAGGAGACGAAAGATCTCTCCGAAGAGATCGACTGCTACATCCGAACCAACGGACGTAAGATGTCTCTTCTCCCCGGTGGCGAAGAGGTCTACTCGATCCAGGGAATGAGCACCGTTCTCATGACCGACTGCCAGGGGCAGCGCATCACCGACACCCCGCGCTACTACATCCTCCGACCGAACGGTAAGCTGTATACGCGGTGGGATGACGACGGCTCGATTGTTTTCTAAAAAGTCTGAAATAACTACCCCCGGGGTGAGTTATAATAGTGAGAGCAGACGTTCTATAGGGATACAACATGAGCATCCAAGACAGATTTCCTATTGATTGCCGCGTGCGGTTGACCCACGCCGACCCGGGACTCACCCACTTTAATGGGAAGACGGGGACCGTAGTGGGCTACAACGACGAAGATAGTTGGGACCCGTTCCTGAACATCACTCTTGACGGCGAAGAAAACAGCCGCATCTTCCGCCCGAGTAACGTCGAACGGATCGAGCCCCACTTCAAGAAGGGAATGTCGGTGCTGGTGCGCGATATGGACGGCATCCATGTTCTCTTCCGCAACCAGCCCGGCAAGGTTCTCCATATCGACTCCATCGGGCGTGTTGTAGTTGCCCTGGATGACTCCAGTATTATCCAGCGCGTGCGCGACCCATTCACCCCCATCACCCCCAACGTCATTCACTTCAACCCGGAGCACCTCATCCTAATCGGCAAGTTCAAGTTCAAGAAGAATGAGTTCGTCCGCGTCAACGGTAAGCACAAAGAGTATGGCAACTTCACCGGCAAGGTTCAGAAGTGCGAACGTCGTAACGAGCGCCGGTTCTATAATGTGGATTTCTTGAGTATTCATGGCGCTCTCAACACCGTCACGTTTGAAGAGAAGGATCTCTGTCCTTCACGGGGCAGTCGTGCCTACTTCTGCCCCAACTTCCTACAGGGTGAGCCGGTCACGGTGCGCGGTCAGAACGCCGTGGTCACTAAAGAGGCTCGGTCATCCCTGAGTGCGGCATACCGCGTGCAATTCGAGAACGGTCGCAAGGGCTCATTCCTGCCAAGCCAGATGGAGTCCCGCTATCGTGTGGGTCGAGAGGTCGAGTTCTTCAACGGCATCACCTGGGCAAAGGGAAAGGTCCAGCGGGTTGACCGCTTCTCACGTGGGCGTCGAGCGTTCGTGATCGGCGTAGAAACCTTTACGGGACACGTGCGGGAGATCCCCTACGATGCCGACGAGGTTCGACTGCCAGTTGCGAAGCCTCTCAACCCAAGTTTGGACGACCTGATGAACAACGTCGTCTATCCCTACCTGGGTGCGTATACGAAAGAAATCATGGCGGTCCAGCCGATGATGAGCACGTTGCTGGATGGACCCCGCTATCCCCTCGAATACAAGTGCGAATTTATTAATCCTAAGAAGGAGACACCGGAAATGGATCTCAAGTTCAAGGTCGGCGATGCCGTAGAGGCTCTCTTGGACGCCCGCCACGGCAGCAACAAGGAAGTATGGCGGAAGGGCAAGGTCACCCGCGTTGATGACACCGATCCTGGTCTCCCCTACTTCGTGGATTTCGATGGCGATGCTATCGATGGTTGGACCCACAACGACCGGCTGCGCCCCGCCGGGGTGGCGGCACCCAAGCCGGTCGAAGAGAAGATCGAGGTCGGCGATATCATCCTGGATGGGGTCAGAAAGTCAGAGCCACAGGAAACAAATACCCCGGCAGAGCCGGATGAAACCCCCACCCCCGAAGTGGAAGGAAATGACGAGATGAAGAGTCTGATCCCGAACCCCGAACTCAACGGAACGTTCGTGCTACTCGGCACCGGACACCACTTTGACGAAGAGGAAAGGGTTCACATCCTCCTCGACGCCTCTCCCGACGATGGCGGTAAGGTCATCGGCTACGGTGACAAGTTCTACGCCAACGAGGTATGGGCTGATCACATGATCCTCAATCTACCGTCCAATATGGGCGACCGCATCCTCCGGATGAGCTACGCAGACCTTCTCTCCGTTCACCAGCGCGTCAACGACCTGCGCAGCCAGCGCCCTGAGTGCGACTGGTGCAGAGAGCCGGTTCCCTTCGGCGGCACCGAGTATTGCAAAAGGCACGCCGCCATCGCACGTGCGAACGAGCGCAGGGCAAAAGAGCGTCAGGCTCGCCGTGAGGCGAACGCCCCGCGTCGTCGGAAGATCTGCCGCGTCCTCTATGCCGCGATCCTGGTCGGCGGTCTCGCTTTCGCCAGCGTGGACTTCAAGAATGGGACCGTGAGGTCTTGGGTTAAGAACACCGCGCAAAGCGCGGGACACTTCCTGAAGGATCTCGGACAGGACAGGTAGCTACGGGGGTAAAAATGGGCGACAAGCATTGTCCGCATTGCGGTGAACTAATGGCTTGCCCGTTCGGGCAGTTCTTCTATTGCAAGAACGACTGCGACAAGAAACAAGCAACAGAGAACGAGGGAGCCTCCGTCTCGGCACACGCTAAGGACGGGTGGTTCCCTCTTTCCGGTTGGAGACTAGTCCAGTCGCCACTCACACGATTAACGGTAGACAAGGGCTATGATGATGCCGGTAAGGTGCTTCTACTAGATGCACCGAACATTCTGGGTATCTATACACACATACCAGGATTCCGGTTCACTCGCAAACGATTCTCAGACGGCAACACAAGCGGCTACTTCTATATCGGTACGAATAGAGGTCTCTCCCAGTTTTATTGGCATCACGACGATCCTGCGAAACAGATCGGGTATTTCGGTGCCAAATTCAAGTTTAAGATGACTGACGGCACCGTGAAGCTGGTTAAGGGACCATTCTCGTCACGCGCTGGCGCTATTAATATGTGTGTCGAAGAAGACTCTCTAAAGATGGTGGATATAGTAATTGAAGAATCCCAGGGTAGGTATCAGAGACGTCATGTGACACTCCCGTTCGCCCACCATATGGCAGCACATCTTGGACTGAATGTGTATGCAATCAAGCGCGGACACGAACCCTACTACGTGGTGCAACAGTAATGACCACGCCTCCGACACAGACCTGTGCTGATTGTGGAGCCCGAAAGGATCTCCATTACTGCTGCGCGTGCGACGCCTACTACTGCCCGGAGCACTGTTGCTATAATACCAAGCTGTCTGAAGGTAACAAAAAGGCGACTCTCATAATGAAGAAGAGTATCCGCCGCAAGGGAAAGAAGAAAGATGCCTGACTCTGAAGATAAGTTCTACGGATGCATGGACGGTGCCTGTATCATTCAGCGCCCGAAAGGGATGCACACCAACGGCGGTTGCAAGTGCCTGAGTGAGCTACATATTCGGTTTCGTCCCCGTATTCGCGCGGGCATTATGCGTTTGCGCGAGCAGAGAAACGTCCTGCGCGGTCGCCTCCTCTCTATCGTAGAGAATTTGGGGCTGCGTCAGTGCAAAAGATGCGGTCACTATCACCAGGACGGTCACCGCTGCTACGAATGTGGACACGACCCTTCGGACGATTGAAATGACACCACGAATATGCCCCCACTGTCACCAGGAGATGGAATGTCCGTTCGGACAGTTCTTCTACTGCAAGAACGACTGTGACCTGAAGCTGAAGAAGATCCCCGAGATGGTGGGGGAGGTCACAAAACCGGTGCGTTATCTAGCCGAACAGATGGGTTATACGGTCGAGACACTAAAAGAACTAGAAAAGACCCTACAAAAATACTACGCCCTTCACGTGGGCGACGACGTGGCTCTGACGCCGGAGGGAAACTCGCTTTGGTCTCAGACCTGGGGGAGCGACGGGCAGGTAGACCCTGACTCTTATCCTTACGGGGTGGGAGATCGAGGGACTGTTCTGTCTGTTGATACGGACTTCACTATGATTCAGATGCTTTCGGACAAGGGCTGGTGGATTAAGTTGCCAGCCAAAGACGTGCATACTTGGTTTGAAAAGGTATAGAAATGAAGTGCCAAAACTGCGCAACCGAAATGACCTGCGTGTTCCTTGACTGGTATTGCCCCAAGGGCTGTCTCCCCGACGACTTCGACGTGAATCGTTGGCTGAAGCTCGGTGTCAAGCTGGTTCTGACCCAAAAGGGGTTCGATGAACTGGCGACTGCCGCCCCTATCATCAAAGAAGCGGGTGTCACGCCCGGAACAATCGTCACGATCATGTCGTTACCCGCAGAAACCAACAATCACCTCCTCCACTGCTCGTGGGATGACGACGAGATTGATTTCTACGGTCGGGATGAATACCTGATCATCCATCCGGACGCGCTCGGCTCCCTGTTCGAGCTACACGCCATGCCGTCAGAGCCGGTGGTCGAGGTCGTGGAAGACGTGCCTGAAGCTCCGAAGCCCGCCAATGCGAAGCACTGGTTTGTCCAAGGTGAGACCTTCACCCTGACCGACTACGGTGCGAAGCAAATGAACGGCACCTACCCTCGCCCGAACGGCAACACGTGGAAGAAGGGCGACTACGGCAGCGTGGTCAAGACTCCCACAGGTATTCGTGGAAAGTTCAGGATGGATATCGAGCCCGGTCAAGAATACGACTGCACAATCGACGGAGACGTCCTCGACAAGTGCTTTGAGAAAGAGTCCACGTTCTAACCGATCGGAGGTCGTAATGATAATGAATAGAATCTCAGAGTGGCTGTCACAGCCGATAGAGATGGGTATTGGGAAAGCGACCCTGTTGTGCTGCGTCCTGCCATTCGTAGGTGGGCTCGCAGCGGGCGCTGGAATCATCGCGCTGGTCGGCAACGACCTGTTCCCGTTCTGGTTCTGATATGACGCACCCGTTGAAACCCTATTGGGACCGCGTTCAAGCCATCCTGGACGAACACCGCGCCTACCTGGATGGCGGCTACATCGAGATAGTCGCCCACGGCATCGCCTACCGATCCATCCCCGGAACACGAGGCGTCAGCCGGTGGGTGTCCTGGGAGCCCTACCGCATCCTCTACCACTTCTCTGAGCTACGTGATCCGGACGCCACGGTCCGATGGGTCCCCTCAGACGCCCTCTAATTCGATCTGAGCGATTTTCCTGCCCGACCCCTCCCGCGATACCTTCCGCGCACAAGTAATTACCAAGGGGCTCTCAGAGCCTCTCCGACGTTCAGACCCAAAGGTCCGAAGTTTTCCGGTTATTTTTAGAATATCAAAATTTTTTATCGTATATAGTAACCGGAGAGGAGTTATAACTATGAGAACGTGTAGAAAATGTGGTCGAACGGATACTGAGTTCTCACCACAACGGAGAATATGTAAGGATTGCCGCAGGGCTGAGATTAGGGAGTGGAAAAGACGCAAACAACCGTCTCCCGAAGCAAAGAGGGCTCGTAAACAAGAAAAACGCCGCGCACAAATACAAGACTGGAAACTAAACGGCAAGCCCTGTGGTGCGTGTGGTGAAAGAAAATCCCTAGATCAGTACTACAGACTCCCGGATGGGGTTCTTGGTCCTAAATTTACATCGAGGTGTAGAGAATGCACGACACAATACTACCGCGACAACAAGGGGCGTATCTCCGCCCGGCGTCAGGTTCGAAAGTCTGAGAATCCTCTGCGAGAACTCGCTCATGATTTTGTGAAGATCGCCATCCGTCGAGGCTATCTCATCAGACCGGATAACTGTTCTCAGTGTGGTCTGAAATGCACCCCAGACGGGCATCATGCCGACTATCATCGTCCGCTCGACGTCGTGTGGCTATGCCGAAGCTGCCACAAGAAGTTGCACGCGAATGACACTTCAACTAAATCGGTAACATAAAAACCGAGTTACCGGCTTTCCAAAATTCCAGCTACGGGTCGCTCAGATTTCTAGCTACCGGTGTGTGTTTTCACGGAAGACCGGTTCTCTCTTCATTTTTCGACCGTGTGTTTTTTGAAAGTGAACCACGGCTTTCTTTTGTATCAATACGGGACGTTTTTATTCTCAAACCGGGACGTTTTCAGTCTCAGATCGGTACACATGAAAAAGAGTTACGGGTCTTTTTATCTGAACATCGTTTGCTTTTTTCTCATTTTGGGACGCTCTCCGATCTTCGGGTCGTTTTATCTGAAGATGCGTGCTCAAAAATGAACATATATAGGAAATTCGCAGGACCCCGAAAACCGCAAGGATTTCCAGGTTTCATTTACGATTTTAACGTATCTATATATAGAGGCTCCACCTCGGAGATAAGTAATATAGTGGGTCGCTCCTGCGGCACCACATAATCACGAAAGAGGAGGCTACCATGCCATACCCGGTCCTACACTCCGTTCCTGGCTCTGGTTCCGCGTGCTACAAATACCCGGCTGTCACTGAAGCCGGAAGTGCGCCTGACGGAGCCGATCCCAACGTCTACGCCGAGCGCCTAACAGGCATGGCGGTATACGTCATCAACCCGGAGGACATTTCTAGTCTATCCGGTCCCTTCCGCACTACCAAGGTAGTTGTCGGCACCACACCCGTTGCGCTTCCGTCTGGCTCGCGTCTCGAACGCAGGCGTACTATCGCCATCGCTAATGAGGGAACCTCGAAGCTGTATATTGCACATGCCAGCGGTACGGCTGCGGCTGATGCATTCCCGATTGCTAACGGTGGTTCTTTGAGCTTCGATCTTATGGCACACCAGAACATCTGGGCAATGACTGCCACGGGCACGGCTGATGTTCGCATCATCGAAATTATGTAGGTAGTCCGATGACGTTGACTGTACAGAGTATCGGAATTGGACGCGACTTTACGTCCATTGCGGCGTGGGAGGCTGCGACCGAATCATCTGGTAATATCCAGAGGGGCGAAGTCTATGATGATAAAATCTATGACGAGAGCCTCACTATTACTGGCTTGGGCTCGCCCAGCGCGGCTAATCATAGACAGTTGGTTGCCGCTGACGGGGAAAAGTACAGTCCGCTTACAAATACTGGCGTGAGAATCATTACCGCCGATCTACCACTAACCCTTGAAGAATCATTTACTCAGGTTAGCGGTATACGCGTTGAGACTACGGGTAATAAGTATTGTCTACTAACGGCGTTTGATCCAACACCAACCGACCTACTACTTGTAGACTCTTACTTTAAGACAGATGAAGACAGCGTCTTCGACTGCCTGTCTCTTACTCACACGTCGGGTATGATATATAATTGTATTGTTGTCGGTGGCTCTCTGGGTATTAATAAGGCTGATGCCGGCGAGTGGAATATTTACAACTGCACCGTGTATAAGTTCAAAGATTACGGTATTGCTCTTATCTATGGGGAGGCGCGCAATAATATCGCGATCGACCCCAGCGGCGTATCTACTTTATGTTTTGAAGTAACACAGGCTCAGAAATCAAACAACGTAGCGTCGGACAACTCTGTTGCTGCTCATGCAAACTCGTACGGTAATGAAAGCGCACTAGATATACTCACCGACCCAGACGGCGATGACTTTACGCCTAAAGGAAATGCGCTAAACAACGGCATCACGCTGGGCGTGTTTACTCATGATATCGCCGACACCTACAGACCACAAGACTCTGGATGGGACATTGGTGCTTACGAATATATCGAAGAACCCGCCGTCGAACCAGACCATATCGTGGTTGGATGGGGCATGATTAGAATCGGCAGTACAGACATCAACGTCGGAAACGCCGCTTTCAATAGAACATAGGAGAGGGATTCATGGTTGTTGCAGAGGTTTTAATGATGATTGGCGACGGTCCTGAATATAAGGATGGTATGCCTATCCATGTGGCTGGCTCCGGTCTGCACATGACTCCGGCACAAATAGTGAACTGGATTCAGAACAGTGTTACTCCGCCTGGCTTCACAGAGTTACCAGAAAATGAACAAGATCTGCATAGGCGTCGCATTTTGCAGATCAAGTATCTTACCGCAGGGGGCACTACTCCATCTGGTGCTGCCACTATTCGTTTCGGTGACAGATACACGAACGGCACGCCGGAGACCAAGGCTCAAATGGAAGCCACGGCAGCTAGGCATATGGCAAGGGCGACACAGGAAAGGGCGAGGATACTGGCGCACGGTTATGATACAAACTGGAGCGTGCAGGAGCTAAAACAGTTTGGTGTTATCACAGTTGATCTACCGCCGGGTTTCGCTGAGGATATCTCACTAGATCAAATTGATACTAATGCCCATCCATTCGCACCCCTAACAAGAAAGAGGCGTCGTAGGTGGGCTATCCCATATGACACCCTACTGCCCGCCCCAGAAGTGAGTAGTATGCGCGATGTCAATTCTTATACCGCCGTCAACAGAACCCGGGCGCCGTTTACACCCGCACAAATTAAACAAGCCGCATCGGCATAAGGGACTATAATGATTGAAGTCAGATGGAACCCGTCTAGGTAAACCGATGATTCGGGTTTAGGAGAAACGATGCTTTTACTACAGATGAGCGACCCAGCACTTTGGGAGCGAGCACTAGGTATCCTGCTCGAACAAGGTGTTCTGGGGGCTATGTGCGTCATCCTATTAGTCTTGTGGATTAAGGAAAGACGCGATAGCACCACGATGGCAAAATCGTTCAACCGCCAACTAAAGGACGTTAATGAACGACGCGCAGAAGAAGTACGCCTTACATCAGAAGCATTGACGGCAGCATCAGATAGTAACCATATGTTGGCTCATACTATCGAGCGTCTTCACGACTTCCTGATTAAGAAGAGGACTAGTGGAAAGAATGTTTAGTAAGAAGATGAAAATCAGCAACGAGCCTTGCGCCTCACTATCCAAGAAAGTGAAGAGGCTGAACGGCAAGTCTGCTGAACGCCTACGCGAAAGCATCCAGGCTTTAGACGAGGCGCTAGAGAAGGAAGAGTCCGAGGAGGAAGGGTCCGAAAAGACCGACGAAGACGAGTAAACGAAGGGGTATTGAATGAGTCGCAAGCGCCGTAGTCATCCGAAACTCAAGGCTTTGTATAAGCAGATCATCAAGCACGAGATGTTTGACGATGTTCGGGACTACGATATTACGCTAGTGTTCTCATCTGTACAACTTGGGGATGACGCGTGGGCAGATTGCGGAATGGATGGCTCCGAGACTGCATGGAAGATTCGGATTAACGCCTCCGTGAAGCTGCTCGACGCCCCACCCTCCGTGCTACATTACCTAGTAGCGCATGAACTCATCCACACACTGCCCGGCTGCTGGCAGCACAACGAGAAATTCAACACCCTTGAGCATGAACTCACGGGAGAGAATTTCTATGAAGCCAACGTCTGGCTTAAGAGACACGTTCATATACTGAATAGAACATATCAGTATAGGAAGAGAGAATGGTTGGTGCGACAGGTGGCAGACCAACTGCGCATTAAAGACATGGCAGCCATCTGTGGCTGTTCAGAGACAACCATTAAGAGATGGCTGCGTAAGTATGACCTGGAGATTACCTATAACTAGCTCGGGTTATGCTGTGCGTTGTCTACCATAGCGATCATCATATCCTCGAAGGTCCATTCCGGTTCCCATCCAAGAACCTTCTTCGCCTTCCCGGCGTTACCAATGAGACAATCAACCTCAGTCGGACGATAGAACTCGGGGTTGATTTGAACAACAACGTTGTCGTCCTCATCACACCCTATCTCACTCGCACCCTCGCCAACCCAGCGAAGGTCCACGCCAACATACCGATAGCAAATCTCAATCATCTCGCGGACACTGTGTGTCTTGCCAGTAGCGAGAACGTAATCATCCGGCTGATCCTGCTGGAGCATCAACCACATACCCTTCACGTAATCGCGGGCGTCGCCCCAATCACGCTTGGCGTCCATATTACCCACCTTGAGGGTCGGTGAATTTAGCCGGTTCGCCGGAGACTTCCCCAGCCATGCGCCGTACTTCGCCGCCGCAGTAGCGACCTTCTGTGTCACGAACTCGATGCCGCGCCTGGGGCTCTCGTGGTTGAAGAGGATGCCGTTGCTCGCGTGCAGTCCATAGCCATCCCGGGCATTGCGTACGTGCCAGTACGCCGCCAGCTTCGCCTCACCATAGGGTGAGCGCGGATGAAAGACACTCTCCTCAGTATAGCCGCCCTGGGGACACGCCACGCCGCCATACATCTCGCTCGTCGATGCCTGATAGAACCGAGAGTGTGGAGAGAAGCGGCGGATAGCTTGAACGAGATTGATCACGCCGATACAGTTGGTTAGATGAGTCTGGATGGGATTTTCAAAGCTGTATTTGACGAAACTCATTGCGCCCAGGTTATAGATCTCGTCATACTGTCCGTCCTTGACAATGCCAGAGATCTTGGTGCCGTCTTCTAAGTCTCCCTCTACGAACGTCACACCATTCTGAAGCATCCATAGGTTCCGTGTATTCGGCACAGACACGCGACGAACCAAGCCGTGAACCTCATACCCTTTGATGAGTAGCTCCTCGGCGAGATAGCTTCCATCCTGCCCTGTGATTCCTGTTACTAGCGCCTTCTTCATGATCAGTCTCCAAAGCCGGGGCGGATGCCCCGGCGTCCTTTAGCCTACGAAACCTAGAAGTGAGAATGCGACGTGGCTCACGCTACTGATATCGTCTTGATTATAGATCCTGATCTTTTCTCCTGCACGTAATTTGATATACGTGCCACAAGCCTCCTGGAAGTCCAGCACCAACTGAAACCAGTCAGCATCGGACACGTCGCGCTCGATTTGGAAGCCCTTCTCCACGAAGTCGCTGTAGTTGCGGAGAGTTGTCTCTCCAATAAGCGACGCCTCGCCCCCGGCTGTGATCTTAACGATCTTAAAGCCGTTAGTGAGAGAAATACCCGCGAAGCCATTCATACTGAACGCTGCCGCGTGGTCGTGGTTAGAAAGAACGAGACGCTTGACCAAGACCGTCCTGGTCGCCACGTACTCAACAAAGCCCGGCTCCTCAACGGAACCGACGCCGCCCTTTACGTCGTCCAACTTCTGAGTAGGACTAGTCGCACCATCACCCACGAGTTCCGCCATCAGCGGGACCTTAGTAAGAGCCATAATTCCCTCCCTGCGATTAAAAACAAACACGCCATGTCACAACGACGTTGTGACCCATCTACGATCTTGTATAATGAACGATCAACCTATTATGCCCACTACAATTAGTGCGACCGGGGTATGTGGCTTTCGTGTATCCCCTACTCGTGGCTACTGCGTCGAGGTATAGAAAGTCCTGCTCGTTTGTCTCGACGATGACGTGGGAGGGGTCCCTCTCCCACAACCTTAGAGCCGCATCTCGCTTGTCACTCAGCCCGTAGAACATATTCAAACAGAGTACGATGTCCGGCTTCTCCGAGGTCTGATAGCTCATAATGTCTCCCGCCTTCACGGAGATATTAGACAACCCCATGTAGTTTGCCATCCATCGGATACCCTTACATGCATCCTGGCTTTGCTCGACCAACTCCACGTGCTTTGCAAAGCGGGCGTAGTGATGAAGGGCAGCATAAGCCATGTGAGGTCCATACTCCAAGACGTTGGCTCCAGTCCAATCTACCAAGCCCTTGATTCGGCTTAGAGTGAGTATAGCACGCTCGTATCCTGGTCTCTCGACATCCCCGACCTTGACCGGCGAATACTTCACATCACAGTTGAGTGTATCCACTCGGTCTACCAACCACTGCTCCATCTCAGTTTTCCAGGGATCGCCCAGGTATGTAAAGAACGCATGAGGGCTCATAGTGGTAAAGGCGCCTGCGTCACCGCCGACCATGAAGTATGGGTTGTGATCAGCAAGAGTCTGGTAGAATGTTACCATGCTATTGCATTGACCCTCATGAGAGCAGCCATATATATTCGCCGGGCTGATGCGAGACTTGATGATATCGAACTTGGTGTATGCAAACACCGGCTGAGTCCCGGGGAAGCGTTCGTGCAGTCGTTCCACCACCAAGTACATCATGCCATCAATGATCACGTCGCCATGTTCATCCAGGGCTTGCTGAATCTTGGTAGCAAACTCCTCCCACTGATCGTCCGCTGTTCGGCTATAGTCCCACAGCTTATCAAATGACAAGTAGCTCGGTCCACCGCCCTGGGTGCAACGCATACTGTAGGTGGTCTTACCTGCGCGGGACATTCCCATAAGATATGTTAGCATGTTACACCGCCACCGGGGCTTTGATGTGTGGATGAGGGTCGTAGCCTGACAGGGTAAAGTCGTCAAACCTAAAATCGTCAATCGACTCAATCCTTCTGTTCTCATGCCCCACCTGACGACCGATGTGCATGTGCGGGAGAGGTTTTGGCTCGCGGTTAAGCTGAGTCATGACCTGCTCGAAGTGGTTCTTGTAGATGTGAACGTCACCGAATGTGTGAATAAACTCGCCGTATTCCAGCCCCGTCACGTGGGCAACCATCATAGTCAGCAGCGCGTAGGACGCGATGTTGAAGGGAACCCCCAGGAAGACGTCACAGCTACGCTGATACAGTTGGCAGGACAACTTGCCGTCGGCGACGTAGAATTGAAAGAGGCAGTGGCATGGAGGCAGCGCCATGTGCTCAATCTGAGCGACATTCCATGCGCTCACAATCATACGTCGGTCGTTCGGGTTGTTCTTGATCTGGTGGATTACGGTCTCAATCTGGTCAAAGTACTCGCGGGCGTTGTCCTTCAGTCGCCGGTTCTCCCACGATCTCCACTGAGCGCCGTAGACGGGACCCAGCTCGCCGTGCTCATCAGCCCATTCGTTCCAGATCTTGACGCCATTGTCGTTCAGATACTTGACATTAGTGTCGCCGCGCAGGAACCACAGCAACTCGTAGATGATGCTCTTCAGGTGTAGCTTCTTTGTGGTTAAGAGGGGGAAGCCTTCCGCAAGATCGAAGCGAAGCTGACGCCCGAATACACTTCGCGTGCCAGTGCCCGTGCGATCTCCCTTATCCACGCCATTCTTGACGATATCTTCCAGTAGGTCTAAGTACTGTCTCATTATTGAAATACTCCCACTCCGTTCTTAACCATCGTAGAGTTGATGATCGGGATGCGCGACTTCATACCGTAGTCGATCTCATAGCCCGCCGTGACGAGGGGGTAAAGCTTCTCCTCGCCCACCTGACGAAATGAAGGACGCGTCCAGTCGTAAATATTGTGCCACTTCTCCTGAATCCAGTGATGGTTGTTGACACAGTGCCACTTATGGGTGGTGGTCGGACGATTATGGATTAGCTGTTCATTCCTGCTGTAATCCACCCTGTGTTTCAGCTTGGACTCTGCCACTCGAAGCTGCCAGTCGTTGTCTTCGTAGTAGCCGCCCCGGAATCGCTCGTCGAACCACCCGATGTGCAGCACCATACTCTTGTGAACGCAGAACGCACAAAACGACATCATCATTACCTGGAGCCACTTGCCAGATTCCGTCTGCTCCTTCAGATACTCATACCACCCTGGCTGGAACTTAATATCGTCTGATGCGATCAGCACCCAATCGGACCGGGTGCTGAGTATGCATTGATTCCATAATTGGGTGAGGGAGGACTTATCCTGGTTGATGATCTGTCTATCGTAAGGGCGTAGTAGGCTCGCCACCACGTCCATGCTCTCTTGCCCGAGTTCCTCTGGCGGGTCGTCGTGAATCACGTGAATAGGCACGTGCGCACCCGGGGGTAGAGTACCAAATAGTGACTCTAATGTATTCCGGACCTCGCGTGGTCTATTGCGAGTGGGGAATGCTATCTCAATCACAGTGTAATTTCCTCTACCAAGCCTAAGAGAAGCTTGCGGTTCTGGTTAAGATAGTCGTATGTGAGGGGACGAAGCCTGATGTGCTGCTCGTCTGGAGCGAGTTGCGTCGTATCAAGGATACCCACCCCATAGTCGCTGTCGTAACAGAACATCAGAAACGAGGACACCACCCGGTGTTGCACGAAAGCACGCCACGCAGTCCAGCAGTGCTCCGGACCCTCATACTGTGCGTGCGGCGGGCTACAGTCATGACAGAGGATCACGCCACCGTCGTTCAGACACTTGAGGGCGTTACAGATATCCCTATGCACGAAGCTGTGTTCATGACACGCGTCGATAAAGATTACGTCAAACGTCTCCTCATTCTGTGCGAAGAACTCATCTGTCGTCATCTTATAAGTCTGCTTGAACGGATAGTCGCCGCTATCAACGCCGACCTTCTTCTCGCATACCACCTGGGTATGGTTCTCACCCAAGAGAGTTCCCAACTCTAGGAAACTTTTGTAGCCGCGCTCACGGATGTAGAAGTTGATCAAATCTGTGCGCGTCACTGGACCGCTAATAGTACCCATATTACAGCTTCTTTGACGCCTTAACAACTTGTGCTTCCCAGCCACGACGACGCCGGAGGATGCGCTTCACGGCGTAAAAATTACCCTTGAACTCTACGTACGCGCCGTTGACTAACAAAAGCGACTCAATAAGACCGAAAGAAGACGTCCCCACCTTCTCCTTAGATACAAGATCAACAAACGTGACCTTCAGGGTTGAACTAAACACGCCACATCACTCCTTCCTCGTCGTCCTCGTAGTCAATACGGAAGGGTTCCTCCGCGCCCACGTCGAACGATGCATAGAAGTAACCCTCGCCCACCTTGTCAACCGTGCCGGTCTGACCGTCGGTGAGGGTAACCGCCCCGTAGTTCTGTTTACCAATCACAACAATTGTCTGTCCTACTTCTACCATACGTCACCACACCCCCGGATCTTTTCATCCTCATACTCGGCGAGAATCCTGCGGCGAATTTCCTCAGCCGCCTCGGTTAACTCGCCCAGGAAGTTCTTGTAGTTGTTATAGGAGGGCTTCACCCAGCGGCGACACAACGCGAATAATACATAATTCAGGTCCCCATTGAACTCAAGCTCTCCACCTAACTCGTCGATCAGCCCGTCTAGCTCTCTTCTGCGTTCTTTAGGAATATATGGACTCACGTCACCTTCTCCACTAATAGCTTCTTCGGTACAACATAGATGACAAAATCCTGTTGGTTAGTGCGGTAATCATAATTAACCGATGACACTTGATATCGCTCGGCGGGATCGCCCGGCAGAATCACATAGTCTCCGCGCTGAGGGACCTCTTGCAAAGTCTTCACGCCAAGACTTTTCAGATTCTTCATGTCAAAAAACTCAACCTTACTTCCCATGATACTATTCCTTCGCGTTCTCAAATAGGTCTACCGTGTTCTTGAGAATTGCCACCAGCGCCGGTGGTAGTTTGAACCGCTTTGCCGCCGCCTCAATAGACTTAAGCAAGTTGCCGTCGTGCTGACGCTCAGACGACGCCTTCCAGTCACAGAACATTTCAATTAGGTCAACGAGGTTCATCCCCTCGATACCGTTCGGGAAGTGCTCCGGATGGTGGCGGTTCTTTGCGTAGTGATGGTCAAGCGCAGGCGCGAGTTTCTCCAGACTCTCCTTGTATTCTTTCGACTCAAACTTCAGCTTCGCCAGCAGCGGCGCAACCTCAGCAAAGACTTCAATTTCCGGGGAGTCAAGCTTGGACATATCATGTTCATATGCCCTCCGCTCAAGGGCGTCAATGATCATAGCCATATAGGCACGCACAACATTGATATGCTTGCGCGTATCACGCCTACATTCAGCGACCTTGTCACTCTGAGACTTACTAGCCATAACTATCCAATCCTACAAGCTCGGTAGCTACCTAGTTTCTGCATCCACCGCTTCAGGTTCGCCGCCGGTTGTCCGACAAACTTCCGAGCGATGGGGGCAGCCTCGGTAATAATGTGGTCATCGTCAACAGTCACACAGATTGTGAACTTACTACAAGACAGCCACCAAGTAGACATTACCCCTCGCGGTCGAGTAGGTGAGGCGTGTTCTCTCCATAGCCGAGAGGCGTCACACGCACGAAACGATGAACTGAGTTCCGGCGCAACTCACGCAGAGTCCTGGCGTCCATATATGCACAACCAGACTGGATGCCGTTACACAGCTTCTTAACAATAGGCTTCACCGATCCCTTACAAGGAACCAGCTTGACCTCTCCTTCTTCGTGATAGTCTTCATCCTTCTGACCACCCTTCCAATCTTTTTGGGCGTCCACAGATGCCATACCACGATATTTCTTGAACTTGCCGTCGATGGTGCCACCAGGAGCCTCGTCGCAGCCAGCGAACAGAGAGCCGATCATCACCGCGTCTGCGCCCGCAGCAAGAGCCTTTACGATATCCCCGCTGTGGCGGATACCGCCGTCTGCAATGATCGATCCGCGCTGACGATCCCCGAATCGATGGTCGAGATTGAAGCGATCCACAGCCGCCTTTGCGCTCATAACAGCAGAAAGCTGGGGCACTCCCACGCCCGCCATCATCCGCGTTGAGCACAGGCTCCCGGGACCTACCCCAACCTTCACCACGTCCGCTCCCCACTCCAGGAGAGCCAGCGTAGCCTCGTATGTGGACGTATTACCCGCAATGACTGTTACATAGTCGTATCCGCAGATTCGGATCTCTTCTCTCAGACCCTCCAGGGTCTCTTGCATTGCCTGGCAGAATCCATGCGCGATATCGACACAGATCACGTCCGCGCCCGCCTGGACATACTCCCGCGCACGCTTCACGGCGGACTCGTTGACGCCGATAGACGCCGCCACGTGCTGCGGCGGGGGTCGTGTGTCGCCCCGGCGCAGCGTCTCGATGCTGTGAATCACGTCGTCTGGATTCATGAACCGGTGCAAGATTCCCATCCCACCCATCTCGTCCATTGCTAGGACCATAGGGTATCCGGTGACGGTATCCATATTGGCGGATACGATTGGGATTCTAAGAGCCTTGTTACCTAACTCAGTGTCCAGAGAGACGTCACTCCTAGATCTAATGGTAGAGAATCGCGGCTTCAGTAGAACGTCGTCATACGTTAACTTATGTACGATATTGCGATCCATTACTACGCTTTCTTACCATAGATCTGACGGGCAAAGCAGTGAGCACGGAAGGGTGCTTGGTCCCACGTCTCAAGGATCTTAAGCCCGGTGTCCTTGAACAGAGCCTCATACCCATCTTCCGAATATAGCTGGACCGTGCGATCATCATGAAGGGTGTTGTTTCCAAGCCCCATATTGATGTGAATCACGAACCTACCATCCGGCTTTAGAATACGCGGCAACTCTTTCAAGTATGCCCGCGCCTGATACTGCGCGATGTGAATGAACACGCCAGTACTAAAGACGAGGTCAAAATCCCTGTCACGCAGGCAGTCGAGGGTTCCATTCTGCGCTTGCAACATGAACATATTCTTGATGCCCGCCTCACGGATCGCGGCATTCCCCTTGTCCACGATCACCTTGGAGATATCGACTCCCACATACGTCCTGACGTGGGGTGCGAGATACGCGCCGAAGTCTCCATAGCCAGCGCCCAGGTCTAGGATGCTCCACGCCTTCCCCTTCTTGCGCAGATCAAGGAAGCGACCGTCCAGACCGGTCGGCGTCAAGCCAAGGCGTAGTTGTGCCTCCTCGTCGTCGTAGTGACGACGTAGCTCACCACCGTAATCGACGCCACACGGAAAGTATGTGTCGTCGCTATGCTTCTCGTCCCAAAACTTCTCGTCACGATCTCGCCGATCCATCGCGCTCACCTTTCATAATCACACGCACCAACTCAGCCGTCGCACGGGCGTCTTCAATCGCACAGTGCGCCTTCTTGTTGTCAATCCCGTAGGTCTTGAGCGCAGCCTTCAGCGTCACGTGAGCCGAATGATTTGCGAACCAGTTCTTCGAGATGTAGACAGCCATCATGTCCAACCAGTGGTAATGAAAAAACTGTCCGAGGGTGAAGGTCGGCATCATCGCACGGATCTGGTGGAACTTGAACTTCAGCTTGGGAATATCAAACCCACCGATATTGTAGCCGGAAGGAATCCACTGCTTATTGTGGCGCTCCTTCATCTTAATCCATTCCTGACAGAACTCGTAGAACGACGGAGCCGCGAGGACCTCTGCCTTACGAGCAGCAAGGTGGTTCATAGCCAACGCTTGCTTGGCATCTACCGTCTCCAGAACCTCTGGAGCCGAGGGTGCGATGAGAGTGTGGATACTATCCTTCTCTTCAAGGGTATTACCGTCCAGCAGCACGCCGCCGAACTCAATAATCTCTGCTCGCAGGTCAAGTCCCGTGGTCTCCGTATCGAATACGAAGATATCAAACTTGTCCCCCGGGGTCTTCCTGGTCTTTTTTTCTGCCATCACTATCTCCGTTGGTTCCACGCTTGCGGAACGTCCTAAAGGAAACCTTGCCTGCTTCCACTAACTTCTTGACCTTCTTCTGGCGCGTTGATAGACCCGCATTGCCGCTCTTAACCTCGACCAGAATGATCTCGTCATCCTTGATCACGAGGTAGTCGAACGTCTTGAACACGGGGATTACGTTGTCTTCAATAATGTCGCCGGGGAAGTCTTCGAACAGCGGGGCAACCTTCTCCAGAATATGCCCGGTGCGGACCTCGCTGCTCTTACGGTCTGCCAGATACCGGCGGCTCTTTTCCTTCTCACCGCGTAGCTCCTTCTCGTAGTAATCAGCCTTCTCGGTCATTTCTTTCTGGCTACGCTCAAGGAGTTTACGTAGCTTCCGTGCGTATGATTCTTCAGCCTCCTGCTGAGCCTGCTTCATCTCTGCTTTGTGCTCTTTAAGCATAGCAACCATAACGTCACGACGATCGAGATTACGTCGGAGATGGTACACAGCGACGCCAAGACTGACAATGATAACGGTGGCAACAATTCCTAAGACTGGCACTAATTGACTATACGTCGCAGCTTCCATTCTTGCAAGACCTTTCCTGACCCGAGCCCTCCTCAGCGAGTTGGATCAACTGTTTTACTTCGTCTTCGTCCATATCGTGGACGTTGATCGACTCCAGGGGCGCTCCGCCCCCTCCAAAGTCCCTACTTCCTTCGCGGTAGATTGTCCACCCCTTGATATGCTTCCCGTACTTTAGGATGTACCGAGCGATGCTCTCGGGGGTCGTATTCTCAGCGACGTTCGTTGTCTTCGAGATCGACTGATCAATCCACTGCTGCACGCGGGCGATCATCTTCATGTGTTCCTCGGCGGACACCTGATGAGCGCCGACACAGTTAACCGTGTCTGCTTCTGCGCGGAACAATTCCTTGAACAACGGGTCAATCACGATGCGTTCTACGATAGTGCCGTCCTTCCTGAAACGACGCTTGAACGCTGCGGCAAAGATCGGCTCAATACCGCTGGAACAACCAGCCAACATGCTGATCGTGCCAGTCGGTGCGATCGAGAGGATCACCGCATTACGAATGCCGTGCTCTTCGATCTCTTCCTGCACGTCCGGCGGCAACGCCTGGATGAAGTCACAGTCGAAGTGACGATCAGGATCAAACCGCTCGAATGCACCCTTCTCTTTCGCCAACCTGATAGACGCCCTGAACGACTCGTCGCGGATGGTCTTCATCAGACGATCCACAAACTCAAGCGACTGATCCGAGCCGTAACGCATCCCCATTTTAATGAGTAAGTGCGCTAAGCCCATAACGCCAAGACCAATACGCCGCGAGTTGTGTGACACCGCACGCATCTCGTCCAGCGGGTATTGATTCACGGTCAACACGTTGTCCAAGAATCGTACACCGGCGCGGATAGCCTTCGCCAACAGCTTCCAGTTGACGTCGTTGGTCTTCGGGTCATACATCTTCAGGAGGTTGACAGAGCCGAGGCAACAATTGCCCAGGTTCGGCAGTAGAGCCTCCGTGCATGGGTTCACCGAAGCGAACTTCTCAAAGTACCACGTCGTAAAGTTACGCTTGATCAGGTCTTCATTGATGATGCCGGGTTCTCCTGACTTATGAGCGTTCTCTGCCAGAATCTCCAGGATCTCATGCGCACCGATCTCGCGCTCCGATAGCGCCGTGAACTTGTCTGACTCATCGATACGATAGTGAACGTCAGCCCGAATGACGGCGTCCTTCTTGTCAGTAGCAATGACCTCGATTTCATCTGACCGGCGCTTCCAGCCGCTTTCCTCATTGCGGTAGCCCGTGCGACGCACCTTATATAGTCTATACTCACGACCCGAGAACTTGAACACCCACGGCTTTTTCTGTTTCGCAGCCTTCAAGAACTCGTCATTGATGATGATCGAGATGTTGTGGTTCGTTAGCTCGCCAAGATCCAGCTTCACCTTCAAGAACTCAAGAACATCTGGATGGCTAATGTGCAGAAGACCAATCAGCGCGGCTCTACGCGCCCCACCAGCCTTTACCTCATTACCAATACAGTCGATCTTGCGCATCTCGCTGATGACGCCGGGCGCTTGACCGTGCATACCCTGAAGAGCATCGCCCTTCGGTCGAATACGCGAGTAGTTGATACCACAGCCACCGAAATTGACCGACGTAATATATACGTCATGGAGTAGTTTGCCGATTGATTGTGCGTTGTCTTCTACCTGGAACGCAAAACAATTCAGTAGTTGGGGACGACTCCGTCCCGCACCATATAGCACGCGACCACCGGGCACGAAGAGCATATCATCCATGACTTCGTGGAACTGCTCGGCGACTTCTTGCTGCTTATCCGGCGACTCAACATTGACTACCCATTGAACAACTCGATTGACTACATCTTCCCATGTATTTTCAGTAGGTAAAGCATACCTACTCTTCAGGATCTCTAGCTGGAGCGGGTTCAGCACCTTCTACACCCCCAAGGGACTCTTGTGTTAATACATCCTTCACGCGCTTCGCAGCCCTCTCCGCCCCTGCGAGAAAGAGATCAAGCACGCTGTATCCATAACCGGCGTTCAATACCACCTTGTTACTGCCAGGAGCAAGTCGAGTGAAGGGTAGGAGACTCATTGGCTTCCTGTAATTAGAAGACCAAATGTACTCTTGGTAATAGTGTCCTTTACTGAATGGCACGTATTGGGTCAGAAATCTCTGAGCCTTACGGATATCGTCGTCATTGTATCCGAAGTTACCGCCCTGTGTGGGACGCCCTCTAAACGAATAGATGAGACGTCCATCCTGAATAGACCACGCCTGGATGCCGGTGACCGTGCGTGCGGTCATCGGGATCTTACCCGCCACCTTTTCGATGGGAGAGGTCGTGAAGCATAGGCTGGCAGTCTCGGGTCCGAACAGTTCGGCTGGGTCCGTGTAAAAATGCGTGAGATTGTCAGTGCAGATGACGGCTGTGCGAGCCTTAACCAGCATACCCTCATCCGACATGATATCTACACCGTCGTCAGTTTCCTCGATATGATCTACGGTGAAATACTCGACCGCCGAGTTGTTGACGAACGTTCCGTTGATCGCAATAAGTAGGTCGAGTAGCTTACTCGGGTTGATCGTTGCCTCACCCGGGTAATATAGTCCTGCTGTAAACTTGCCAGCCACAAGGTCGGCTACTTGCTTGTGATCGAGTTCGTCGCAAACAATGCCATTCTTGACTAGTAGCCCATGAAGGACCTCTAGCTGGGCAACCTGTGTCTCATTCGCGGCGAGATGCACGCCGCCGTTGCATACGAGATCCGCGTCGTAGCTAATCTCATGGATCAACTCTTTCAGCATGTCCCGGCTCTTCTCAGCCAGCCGGACACGCTCAATAATAACGTCCTCGCTATGCGTGTTCGGAGAGCAGTCGGGCACGGTGCAGACCGCGCCGATGTTACGAGACGACTCTCCGCAGCCAAGTGTTCCGCGCTCCAGTATGATGCAGCGCAGGTTATACTGGCTTAAAAAGTACATTGTGGCGAGCCCTTTAAGCCCGCCACCAATGATTGCAATATCCACTTCGTCTCGTGGAAAGCCGAATGCGTTATGGCTTCGCCTCTCCGTCGTCCAGAATGGTTTGTGCTTTATCGTCGCCACGTTGCTCTTCCTTTAGCTGTCTGTAGTGCTCTCGTTCGATCTCTCTTCGGCGTCGTGAGTACTTCTTGTGGCAGTTGTTACATATTACACTGTGTTCTTTGATGACCACCCCGTAATAAGTACGTCTCACTAATGTAGAGCGAGGAGGCTGCTCCTTCTTCCAGAGCAACCTCCGTTTTCCACACTCAGGGCAATCATAGAACTTAAGTTCGTCGCCCTTATAGGTCATTTTCCAGAACTCCCAAGGCACTGAGTGCCGCGCTCGGTATCGGATAGCTCATCCACTTCCTTTACGTCGTGTGTCGGCGTTGGAATTAGAATGAACTGCGCGATCTTGTCACCGGGCTCGATCTTATGACGAGGCATCGACTGATTACCGGCAAGGAGTTGCATCCACACGATAACCTCACCGCGCCAATCTTCATCGACCACACCGGCACGAACCGCAATTCCCTTCGTCCCCATGCTGCCGCGCTCCTTGACAATGAAGCCGTAGCCGGGCGGCGGCTCGATGGCAATGCCAGTCTGAAATTCCTGGGGACCCATATCGTTCCACAGGGTAATAGCCTTACCATCTTTAGGGCAGAAGTAGATATCATACCCCAGCGGGGTGTCGTACGCCCGAGACGGTAACTTCGCCTCGGGACGCAGCTTCTTGACCTTGATCGTCATTAGTCAGTTTTCCTCACAAACGTCTGAGCAGCGAAGTACTTGCTCATAGTAACACGAACGATCTCACGCAGAGCGATCTTCTCATGCGGCTTGAGATACGTCATAACCTTATTGTGACCCTTACCGGTGTTCTGAGACATCGATAGGATGGTGTCCTTGGTCTTGTCACTATTGTCGAGTGTCAGATCCTTGGTCATTTTCTCGTCCGCACCTGCGGGCTGATACTGGTGAACAATCTGAACCTCATCGATTCGGTTGCCCTTGGCGTCCTTGTGATACCCCTCCAGCATGACGAGCATCTGAGAAAGATCTACGAGATCCAAACAAATGCGAATCGTCTCCGGGTGAGGTTTTCCGCCTTCGACAACCCAGACAAACGCAGAGTCCTTCGCGCCCTTGGCAGGCTTTGCCTTGGTCTGCGGCGCTGCGGTGACAAAGATACAGGGAGTCGGCAGCTTCTTGCCGCTGTTCTTCTTCTCACCGATTTCAAACTGAAATGCTGCGCCTCGACGGTTAGGATAATTGCCATTCGGTTTATAGATATCAAATCGCCCCATGATCACGCCTTCCTGTCGTTAATATAACGGCTAACCTTAGTTGCTTCGATACTCGAAAGCTTTTCCAGTTTACGTTTAGCCGTCGTCTTCTTGGGAAACAAAGTCTCCAGGATTTCATCAATATCAAGCTTCCGGGTCTTCGCCATCGTCTTGATACCGCGAATCTGGAGGTCACTAATTAGTTCGTCCGGGTCCGCGAATGCGTCATGTGACGTCATCGGGTCCATCTCTTCCGCCGCTCGCTCGATGTTGAACGCACGGGCGAAGCAACGACCCATCGCACGCGACGTAGCAGTCGCCACGGGGAAGTTGCCGTATTTCATACAGTTGCCGTAGTGACAATCTGCCGCATCCGAGACCTCAATCCCGTCGGCAAACTTCACACGCACGCTGACAAACGCCAGAGGAATCTCGACGGTCTCCCCCTTCTTGTACCGAGTAGATTGGTATGAAGTCACACCAAGATTGTCAATTCGCATTTCTACGATGCCACGGATATTGGCAAGCCTTCTCAGCCCCTTGAGAATAGGAGCCTTGTCTTTGCCTTCACCGTCAAACTCATCACTGCGGAGGTACTGGAGCCAGTCGTGGCTCGGTTCCTCCTTCAAGAGTTTATGCATCTCATCTTGAGTCAGTTCTTTATCGCTCATGAATCACTCCAAAAAGTGGACCGCTCCCATAAGTATTATGGCAATAGAGCTAGATTTCTTTCTTAGTTATTTAGGGAATCCGGATCGAGTTTCGGATCGAGGCGAAGCGCCTCCTTGACGATTACGATGGTGGGTACGCTGAACATGCGTGAGAGAACACGTTTGCCGAGATGAAGTCGATTGAGGAAACTTGCCTCATCCTTCTTCGGGATTCTGAAGTCGCGGTACATCTCGCTCTCAGCAACCAGTTGGAAGATCTTTTCACGACGCTTCTCAAGTTGCTTGGACTCAAAGCCCTCGAACTTAGCATTCACGACAGGAGAATCCGCAATCGTTTTCTCCGGTTTGGCGGGCGCGTCTTCCTGACGAGGAACCGGCATGGTGTTGTCCCTGCCAACTTCCTGTAGGCGTTCGCGGTCAAGCTGCTTGTCAAGCCGGGCAATAGCACGATTCATATCGCGGATAGTCTCTACCTCAAGTTCGCGCTTAAGGCGACCGATATCGCTCGGCAGCAAGTTCATCTTATTCTTGAACTCGAACTGAGATGCCTGACGCTTTAGCATCTCCAAAAACCTAATCTTCTGCTTGGTAGAAAGAACCCGTGCCTTTTCACTGGTCACCTGGGCTCTCTTAGCATCGTCTAAATGACTCATTACTTATACATCCCTTCAAGTAACTTCCTGTTATCTTTCACCCAGCGGTGAACTTGACGATAACCCTCTTCGATGGTCACCTTTGGTGTCCATCCGAACTCCTGAGAAACGGCGCTGATATCTGAGATATAGATACAGTGATCCGCCATTCTCTCTTCCTTATTATACGATATTTGAAGCCGTTTACGACTGATTTTCTCGACAATCTGAGTGGCTTCTCGTAAAGAAAGAGTAGATCCCGCGCCGCCGCCGACATTGTAAACGGAGCCGATATACCGCTCCGGATCGGCGCTTAGGGCAATTGCCTGTAAGTGCATTAATGGGCAGAGGTCGTCCGTCCAGAGCACGTCCCGGACCTGTGCGCCCTGCCATCCGATGTACTCGATCGGGAGTCCCAGGAGCGCCGCGATCATCCACCACGCGACCCATCCCTGCTCCGGCTTGCCCCACTGACACGGTCCCGCGAGGCAGGAGAACCGGTTCACGATCGCCGGGATACCAAAGGCGTGGGACCACTCCCGCACCAGGATATCCGCAGACGCCTTAGAAGCCCCGTAGATGGACTTCTCAGCGCCGTTGATGGTCAGGTCAGACGAGTATCCAAGCGCCGGATCGAAGCCCTCTGGAGCCTCATAGCCGTCAGGGAAGGAGATATACGGGTTCTCGTCGTCGATGAGCGCCTGCCAGTCCCACACCCAACGGTCTCCTTCCAGCTTACGAGGAGCCTCGTTGATCACGTCGGCGCTGTAGACCTTATTCGTGGAGAAGAAGATCAAGGACTGAGCATTCCCGGCGCGGATATACTCCAGCGTATTCACGACGCCAGCCGTGTTGTTCGTGTAGTCATACTGCGGATTGTTATACCCGTCAACCGCCGTAGGTTGAGCGGCACAGTCAACGACTACGTTGTACTCACCCGGCAACCGTGCAAAGTCTTCCATACAACGCACGTCGCCATGAAAGAACCTAATACCTAGCTTCTTGAACTCTGCTAGATTGTTATGAACACCGTAGCGGGTTAGATTGTCCATCACATGGACGTTGTAACCCTTCTTCACGAAAAAGCGGGCGATGTTCGACCCGATCGCGCCGCAACCCCCAAGAATGAGAACTCTCATACTTCCCCCATTACTTTTTGCACTTGCAACCGCCCTTACAGCGGGGCTTGTCTTCCAGAATCTTTTTGATCACTGCCACGATATTCTGCGACGGCGTATAGTCGTTGTAGGAGTCGTAGTAGTAATTATCCCATGCGCGGTTCATTGAACGCAGCGCACCATATAAGGCAACGTCATCCTGAATCCTCATAGTCCACAGAAACGCATTACCGTCGTCCGGATTGTTAGGAATCAGGGTTGTCGGACGCTCTGTAGAATCCCGTAGGATCAGGCATGGCTTCCGGAAGTAGTGAGACTCCTCAGATGAGGTAGAACCACTGTCGCTGACCACGACGTTACACCCGGCGACGAGCCGCAAGAAATCCTCCTGTGTCTGTGAGTCGAGAATCTCCACGCTGTCCGGAATGAAGTCGAGCAAACCGTACTTCTCTAGCTCCTTCCGTGTGCGCCCGTAACAGACGAACTTAGCCTTGCGCCCGCCCTGATAGATCTCGCGCAGTAGGTGAACGAAGTAGGTGAGGTTCTTCTCGTTCATGTTGTTGCCGCGATGGAACGACACAAGGTCATAGTCGCCCACGGTGGGTTGGATACCCCACTTGGTGACGTAGTAGTCCAGCGCCTCGATGATCGTATTCCCAACCACGTGGATCGTCTCTGGTAGATGACCCTCGCGGATTAGGTGTGGCACATACTCATGGAGATACACGAACTTGTGGTCCGCGATAGCGTCCATCGCCACCCGGTTGATCTCCTCCGGCAAGTCGAAGTTCTTATAGGCTGTCTCAAGTTTGCCCGACCGCATCGCGCACTCGATCCTGGCGTACTTGATACCCATGCGCTTCGCAATGAGACCACTCAGGCACGGATTCATATCGCCCAGGTTGACGAAGAGGTCCGGCTTGATCTCTGCCAGCAACTCGGGTAGCCGATAGAATAGGCGGCTTAGCTGCTCATACCAGTTCTCGCCCTTCGCGCCGATGCCGAGGTTGTAGTCCGGCTCGCGCAATCCAAGGTTCTCAATAAACGCACGATCAAGCACGTCCGTATGAGAATGCTGACCGCTGTTGATGAAGATACACTCGATATCTCGATCTGCGTCCAGGTTCTCAATCAGCCGCGCCAACCGAGCAAAGTCCGGTCGCCCGGCGGCAAAGACTACCACCTTCTTCATGACGTATACCTCTTCTGAACGAGTTCTCGCACCTGATCAATGATGTGCGGAACAGTAAGCTGCATCATATACACCGGATACTCTGTCTTCAGAGTCATCCACTTCTCTTGCGGAGCCTTGACAGGCTTAATATCCGCACACACCCGACCGACCCGGGCAAACTCTTTCTTGAATGCCCATAGTAGGTTCTCTTTCGAGACCGGAAGAGATGGCATGTGCTGGATACCCGGCTTCCACCAGCCCATCTTCATGATCGTGTAAACGACCTTTGCCCACTGGTAGGTGGTCATCCCGTTCCAGTGATGATTGACGAAGCCATTGACCTCGCCATCCTGATCGAGATACCACTCAAGAAGCGACCGCTGGGTGTTCATCTCCGGACCGACAATGGACGTGCGAATGTTCATCGCCTGCGGACACTCGCCGAGAACCTTTGAGCGCCCGTATACGTCAGTAGCATCCGGTAGGTCGCTTTCCTTATACGGCATACGCTTGTCGCCACTGAACACGCAATCAGTGCTGGGGTGGAAAATCTTGCCACCGAACTCACCAGCCATCACGGCTAGCTCGTGCGGGAAGATGGAGTTGAGGCGAATGGCATCCGCTACCGAGGCGGGATTCCCCTCATTGATCGTCGGCTTAATCGCACCGATGCAGTTGATGATGTATTCAAACGGACCGTGTTCCGTGAAGAGGTCGCGCAACTGGTCTTCGTGACCAAGCAGCACGTCCAACACGGCGTGGGTACGCCCGTACATCCGCTTCTGTATACGAGTATCGGGCTCACGACACGTCCCGACAACCTCGTATTCCGACCCATTATTCAAGTATTGAAATACCTGATGCCCGAGCATCCCCGTAGCACCAAGTACTAGAACCTTTGGCTTGCTCATCGTGGTTCTACGCTCCACACGTCGCCGAATAGGTCCGGCGGATATCGGAAGTCGTCGCCCTTACTTTGGTCAAACGTCGAAGACGAAAGAGAGAGTAATAGACAGTCATCCGTAAGGCTTACCCAGCCATTCGCATAGCCGGGCGGAATGATCAACATCTGCGGCTTACGCTCGGTAAGAACAAACGCATCCACGTTATTCTCGTCAAACGTATGCTTCTCTGGCTCGTCGCCGATCTGCTCTGTGCCAGTTGCCCGAACCGCGACGAACTTAGCCATCCCACGTAGTACGACAAAATACTTGGTCTCGTGATTGTGAAAGTGAAAGCCGCGAACCACCCCCTTCTGGCTGTTGTTGATGAAGTAGACACGCTTTACATCATCAAGATCAATACCAGCACACGTCTTCGCATTAGCCCCGCTGACACGAAGCCCCTCATACTGATCGTCGTCTCCACGGCTCCAGTCATTCCAAACCGGAGTGAGAATACCTCTATCGTCCGTATAAGACGGCAGGTCTCTCAATTCTAGCCTTTTACTCACTGAGTTTCTCCTCAATGTTCTTCTTGTTGTTGAAGATCGGGTGCCGGTGGTTCTTGATCCGGCGCGAAGCTACTGCTGCCGCGATCTCCGCAATAGCGCGTTCCAGCGAGTAATCAAACCCCAGCGGGAAATCACGCTTAAACTTCTCGGTTGACGCCGCGTAGTCTCGGGCATCCATTCCGTCGCCTTCACGCTCCGTGGTCTTAATCTCGCCAAAGTTCAGAGTCTCCTGGATTGTCTGTGCCAACTCGTCGATGCGACAGTTGCACTGCGCCACGTTGTAGATGCCGGTCATATCCTTACGCGCAGCGTAGGCAATAATCCGAGCAATGTCTTTCACGTGAACGAGCGGGCGCATCTGATCGCCACCATGCACGGTTAGCTCGCCATTGCGCACCATATTGGCGGTCATGATATTGACCACGAGGTCGAAGCGCGGACGAGCGAACTTGTCACCAAGCCCATAGACGGTGCCAAGACGGAAGATGACGGCGTTCTTATCTTCAAGAAACCTTTCAGCCGCCAGTTTGGTCTTCGCATACTCAGACAGTGGATTAGTTCCAGCGTCTTCCTTGAGCAGCGTACCACGAGGCGCAGTACCATACACAGAACACGTGCTCATGAAGATGATACGGCGGTCGCCAGCCACGCTTGCCAGCCACTCTACCGAATCCTGGTTGATCTCTTTCGTCAGCGCCGGGTCAATACTACACGCCGGATCGCCAACCAGAGCCGCCAGCCATACGATCGTGTCGAAGTCTTCACCTTCGATCAGCCTCAGTAGCTTATGGCGCTCGCGGATATCTCCATAGTGGAACTGCACGTCCTTGAGATACTGACGCTCGTAGAGAAGACTATCATACACGTGAATCTCAGTATGAGACGCATCTTTCTGGAAGTTCGCCGCACGTAGGATATCAACCAACGCGCCGCCGATGTAACCCGCACCCCCAACAATCAGAACCTTCATCTAAACCTCCGTCATATCGTAGCCCAGCCTCCGGGCTAACATTCGTATCTCCGCAGACACCGTATCCGACTGTTCTCTATTCTCCGGCTTCCTCCATTGTCCAATTCGGTCCGGCGATATCGGACGCTTGTGTGGCACTCCCCAGCCCCCCAAAGTATCCCACACGCGCTTACCAGCTAGCTCGGCGGAGTCGTGCTTCTGAAACTCCCGATCTACATCTTGTTCTTCATGAAACTTGTCATACCCTTCAATTACCTCCTCATGAAGAAAGTTAGCGATACGTCTCATTATGATGTCCGTATCAACCACGAGTTCTTCATATTTGATTACGAGAAGGTCGGGGTTGTTTTGATGTAATAGAATCTCGTTTGCCGTACGCTCCCACGACTTTGGGTGCCAAAAGTATCTCTGCTCTGCGTGTGGATTATGTGATACCGCAACATCTCGGGGATCGCGGATGGTACAAATAATACGCTCGCCCCTATCAAAGAGATCTTGGAAACAATAGTTACCCCACTCTTCCCAAAAACCGAACGGCTGTTTCGTAACAACATAACGATCGTTATGAATATGGGCTAGTTCTAAGAACCTTTCCATATACCGCTCTCTCATCAATGGGTGCATTTCGCTCCTGGTATACACCTTACAGTTGGTGATATACGGCATAAGCATGAGCAACAGACTTGTGCCACTCCGCGCCGGTCCAGTAACAAAGATATGGTCAGGCATTTTAGAACGTGCGCCCCTCTACCGGGTACTCGTACTTCGGTAGAAACTTCTTAAGTGCCATGTTTAGGGCTGACTTCCCGTTACCCCGTAGCTCACACGCATCGCGGCTTACGCCATCCCACGCTGCAATGAGACCCACACGTGGCTCCGCGCCCTGAGCAACGCCCTTGTGTTCTTTGCGCTTCAAGTTCTCATACTGTGAGACAATACCCGCGCCCACGGAGATGTGGATCGCGCCGATCAACACGTCAGCCAGATCGTCGCCCTGCTCGTGCTCTAGGCGTAGTCGCTCGCGCAGAACGCCCTCTTGGAAATCAGCAGTCTGACCCGCAGCCCCAGCCTTCTCCATGCACGCCTTGGCTGCGTCTTCATCTGCTGCCGTATAGGACTGGTAAATGAACTCGTGTACCTTGAGAATCTCAATCGCAATGCGGTCGATGATCTCTGCTACGTGAGCATACTTTACGATCTTATCAGGCATCTGAATCACCCTTTGTCTTATATCCTTCTGCTTGCGGACACGACGCCTTGTGACGCCCCTTAAGTGAACAGCCACATGGACGCTTGTTCAGTTGATCTGCCCGCTCTTTCACTTTCTTCTTGCGCTTCGGGATGTAGAATTTACGCCGCTCTTTAGCGCGTTCCTTCCTCTCCTTTAGGCGCTCCTCTTTCATCTCCTCAGCAGTCTGAATTTGTAGTCTCTTGTCTGGTCCGTAAGAGGAACACTTCCAACAGATAGCCGCGACAGCCTGCTCCCCAATCTCACGTATGCCATCCTTATTCTGCCACTCAGGAAAGAGAGGACGCCAGCACAGCGCGCAGTGGGTTTTCAGCATCGGATCTGGGTTTTCCAGATCAATCTCAACTGTCTTCCAATACTTATCGATTACGAGAGTCTTCGTCATCACCATCGCCAATCAAAGTGGTGACCAGTGGCACGGTCAACTTCGTTCCACGCGGGAGCCTGTGAACATGGCACCCAACGCTACGAGCAGCTTCCACGCCAAGTACGTCAGATTCAATAACCAGTGTCTCGTCAGGAGTCGTGCGACAATAGTGTAGGGCGACATCATAGCCGAACGCCGCCGGTTTGCCCATCGGAATCTGGTCTGGGGTGATAATATACTGTATACTCGGTAGAACTCCGCAACAGTCAAGTGCGAACAAAGCTACCTGATAGTCCTTATTCGTGACGCACACAAGGGAGAATCCGTGTTCGCGGATGTACTCCCCCACTAGTATTATGTCATTATCTGGCTTGATTCTTTCGGTAAAAATATCAAATATGCGCTCGTGGTACATGGCGCGTACTAACTCCAACTGATTCCACCAAATGGCGCCACTCAGGTTGAGTAGCGCAATCTTGGAATTGAAAGTTAGATTACCGAAGTCACGAATCTGTTCAGTTGGGCTAACGTTGACACCTGTGACGTGTTTCACGGCATACTGAAATGCCTCAGCCTCCAAGTGTCTGATATCTACAAAAACCCCATCGAGTGCTCCGACGATAGCTTTTGGTACCATTATCCCTCCCTAGACCGTCAGACCAAAACGAGTCAGAACCTCTCTCTCTAAAGATAGTTGCGCCTCTCGGCTCTCCCATCCTTGTCCGCCGTTCGAGTCCGCGCCAACCGGGCGATCTAGATGAGCAAACGGGAACCAGGATTGGTGGATACCCCACTGAGAACGTGAACCCTTGTTTAGTACGCCTGTCTCAAAGTCACGGTTGTCAGCAGCAAGAGCCACATTGATATTATCCAGCAGCGTCATCTCGGGACAGTCGGGACGCGTATTCACAGGATCGAGGAGGAACTTGGTGCGCTTCACAAAGCCCGGGTCTACCATGAAGACCTGTGGCATGATCTCTCGCCCGGTCCACTTCACCACGGGGTCGTCGTAGCCGCCCACCGTCTGACAAGCCATAGCCTTGCCGTTCACGAACATCTCCTTGGCGGCGTTGTAGATCCCCTCCTCTTGGAGTAAGAGGATGTTGGACTCACAGATCACCACCACATCCACGTCGTCAGCAACATCAAACAGCGCCTCTAGCCCGACCTTGTAGTTCCGCAGCATGGACTGACACATCGACTCCATCGCCTTGCCGTCGGCGGGTGCGCGGTAATGCCCTGCGCCGATACCGGGCGAGATATCGAACGTCGCCGGGATGAAGTGCTCACGCAGATAGTCCAGGCTGATCGTAACGATATTCGGCACGACCACGTGACGGTCTACGTTTGTGGTATCGAACTCACCCTCGGGGTCTCCACTCAGCACAGAAACGATAGGGCTGTCGGCGAACTTCTCCCACTGGTGCTTGATGATATTGGCAGTCCACTCTAGCTCAGTGAATTGATCGTAGCCAATGAATACGAATCCTACTTTCATTGTGGAACCTTTCCAAGCCAGTACATCATCTCGAACTTGCGCAGGTCTTCCGGCGTCCCAACACCAGCCATGAATGATACCTCGTAAGGATAGATAGGACCATTGAGGTTGTTGAACGTCGGAGCCACGTAGAACTCGCCGTTGACGCGCAGGTTCAGCCTGATCATCTCGTCCGCCGCTGCAACGAAGTCGGAGCCCTTTTTCCACCAATATACGCCCACCGTAGCATTGTCACTGATCGGGTCCTTCTCAGCCACGTGGGTCACGCGACCGTTAACGTCCACCTTGGCGAATGACCACTTCGGGTGCCAGGACTTGAACGTGAGGATACCGGCGTTAGCCTTCTGCTCTTCCATCTCATAGAAGAAGCTTTGTGGGTCCCAACGGAAATACTGGTCCGAGTTGACAACCAATAGCTGGCTGTCTTCCTTGTCGATGTAATCCCGCGTCAGCAGCACGGTGCAAGCCGCGCCCTCGGTAGTCTCATTCACAACCGTGTAGTTGACCATTACGGGATGATACTTCTCCAACATACGGTCGAGTACCTGATCGACCTTGTATCGATCCACATGCTCTTGGCGCACGATGAAGTGCCAGCTAGCCCCGTGGATATTCACACAGTCGATAACCGACTTGATCATAGGGTTGCCATCTGGCATCTGGATGAGTGGCTTAGGAAAGGAGTAACCCTGCTGTGCGAAACGGCTCCCCTCGCCCGCCATAGGAACAACGATGTTTAGATTGGGCATTTGACTCGTCCTACAAAATAGCCTTCTAGTCCGTTAAACAACTGCCTGTGAACCCCGGCACCTACCTGCTCAGGCGTGATCTCATCAGCGATAAAGAAGTCAGCGAACTCGCCGGTGCGCCCCTTGACCGTGCAATACTCCGCCGATGGTGCCCTTGCGTATATATCGTGGATCATCACAACGCTGGTCTCGTGACACAGGTGGGGTAGTGCGTCGAGATAGCCATTCACGAACGTAACCTCGTGATGCTCTCCGTCGATGTGTACGAGGTCGAACTTCTGTGAGTTCTGCCGAAAGAACTCGAACATGCACTGGTGATGAAATCGGAAGAGTGGATGTTGAAACTTGCTCACGAATGGCTGCGCGTTGATATCCACCCCTGTGTATTCCTGTAGCGAGGAGGGATAGGTTAAGAAAGAGATGGTTGAATATCCCTGGTCCACTCCAATCTCCAACATGGTCTTTGGCTTAAAAGCATCTAACACCATGCGCTGGAGCCTGAGATCCTCGGGCTGCTGTGCTTTTGGAATATGCACAAGCAGCGGATGATCGAATACGTCCTGCACTTCCGGCACAGCGACAGCAACAACCTCGTCTAGTAATGTCATCTTACCTATCCATGAACTGATTGAAATTCGGAATTGTTAGTTCGTCTACCCCACGAACGTACCAGATATTCAGACAGCCAGTCCGTACTGCTGACTTGAATCCCTTATGAGAATCCTCCACGATCACGCACTCGCCGGGATGAACCCCGAACGCCCTCATCGCTTGCCAGTAGCCGTCTGGCTCCGGCTTCGGTGCGTCCATATCCTCGTTTGAGATGATCGTGTCGATGTATGGGAAGATCCCACATGCTCGTAACAGCAAAATAGTAGAGTGGCGAATTGAGTTGGTGACGCAGGCTACCTTATACCCTCGCTCTTTCCAGTATTCGCCCAGCCCCACGATAGTCTCGTCGCGCTCAATAATCTGCGGGATCAACTCCCACGTCTTGTCCTGCTTGATGCGGGAGATATCGTCGAACTCCTCGGGCTTCACGCGTCCTTGATCTACAAGGGCGCGCAGCTTTACCTTTGTAGGAAGCCCGTTGAAATCCTCGATATGCTCCTGGCGCGAGATTACCTTCCCCGTTACCTCCATCAGCGCCTCATTGAACGCCTGATAGTGGAGTTCCTTAGCGGGGACCAGTACTCCGTCCAGGTCGCATAGTATTGCCTTTACTGTCATTGAAAAACTTCTCCGCTTCATCTGCGAACTTAGTACATACACCCCAAAAGTTCTTTTCACGCGCAAGAGACCAGACCGCCTCTCTCACGTGCGTCTTATACTCGCCATGTAGCTCTGGAGAGACGGCGACAATCTTGAGAGCGCCCTCATCTACGCGAGCCCGAGTGAGGTTCATCGTTAGCTCTTGGTATAGAGACGCAGGACTCACGGTCACATGAGGATACCAGTCGAACCAGATATACTCGCCCATAGGATACTCGATCCCGTATTGGCTCGCACGAGTGGCAAGCGGTAACCCCGCCTGAGCATAGATGGGAATCTCCGGCTGTGCCATATCAAAGCAGAAGTACTGGTCTTGCAGAATCCCGTGATGCTGTAAGAGTTCGTTCAGCATGGGAGCCAAGCCATCTTGTTTGACGTTAAGTGCAAGAAGATTCCTCTGCCCGACGTTGTCTCGCAACCACCCGGATAGAAAGGTCCCCAATGGCTCACCGCGCATTCCGCCATGAAGGTCATGCCGCAAAATCAAAAACGAATCACTCGGATCGCCGTCTTCGTCATCGCACAGGCGTACGTCGATCTCATAGGAGCCCAGCATGTTTCGACTTAATTGCTCCTGTCCCCTATGGCGAATGATTTTCACTGAATTGCCTCCTGCAATGCCGCGATGATCTGCGCCACGTCTTCGTCGCTCATCATCGGATGCGAGCCAACGTAGAAGCCGTGTTCGTTGATATACTTGGCGTTCGGGAACTTACCCTCTACGTCGTCACCAAAGTGCTTCTGCACCACCGGCTGCGACGTGATGGGCATCATCATGCGCGTCTCGATATCGCTAGCATTCAAACAGTCAACGATACGATCCCGGTCCATGCCCTGGTCGAGCAGAATCGGATACATCATATATGTGTTGTTCTCTACTGGCATCACGTGGACTCCCTGCTGGAAACCAAGTTCCTGAAGTCCGTGCGTCAGAAGCATCCCGATATACTGCCGTGCCTCAATGATGTTGTCCCGGTTGTAATGCTGGGCAAGACCAAGCGCCGCGTTCAGATCCGCATACTTCAACGAGTAACCCCACTCGTCAAACGTGAAGCGGTCCTTCAGGTTCGCCGTGGCAGTATAGTCGTCGTGTTTGACGCGACCGTGGTTGATCAACTTCCAGCACTTAAAGTAGAAATCATCATCATTGCACATGATCGCCCCACCCATGCCGGTCGTGACCGTATGAGAGGAGTAGAAGGAAGTGCAAAGGATCTGACCGAAGCCTACGCCCGGGGCATAGCACGCCTCGCACGCATCCTCGACAGAGATGTTCTTGAACGGATACGGGCGTGAGATAGCCGCGCCGAACAGGTGGACCGGCATGATGATGTCCACGTCTTCTGGCACCTGATCATAATCCATCTCGGCGTGAGGCTCTTTATGCACGTCCACGAGCACGGGCTCATTGCCGGACTGGATCACCGCCGCCAAGCTGGAGATGTAGGTGATTGCCGGGACAGCCACGCGCAGCGGACGACCCGACTGAAGACGCAGTGCCTCCAGGGCGATCATTAGGGCAGACTGCCCGCTATTCAAACACAGCGCGTGCTTGTAGCCGTGGACTGCCGCCAACTCTCGTTCAAACGACTCGGTCAGCTTGCCTGGACCGATCGACCCGCGATCAATAGCGTGCGCAACAAGTGCCGCCTCCATAGGAGACAGCATGACGCCGCCTACTCTAACTCTACTATCCTGCATTTTTGCATTCCTCAATGAAGGCTACGACTTTGTCCGCATAGCTCTTCCAATCACCCAACTCCATAATCGCCTTGCGACGATACTCCCGCGCCTCTGCCCGCGTCTGTAAGATGTGGAGAAGAGCCTCCACATCCCCCGGCGGATAGCAATGCTCAGGCTGGATCTCATAGTTGAAGAGACCCACGTCTGAGGCGATGATCGGAAGCCCAGCTAAGTGAGCCTCCATCCCACAATACGGTCCGGCTGTCCAAAGGATCGGCACCAGGAGATAGTCTACCTGATGATATAGCTTGGCGTAGTCTTGTGGGTATGTGCAGTGGCTATCGGGGATGTGTAATACCTCGATATTGTTCTGTTCGTACTTGTCTACTACGGGCTCCCAACCATTACCCACGAAGATGAGTTCATATCTCTCCTTCAGCAGCTTGCAGAACTCCTTGTGGTCTGGCAGATTAAGCATGAAGTCATGCCCGTAACCAGGAAAACCACCCCGGTTGGCGATCAGCAGCTTGATCTTCCGCAGCGGGAAGTCTTCCGCGATTGCTGGCGGGGTGACGGTTGTGAGAGGACCACCGTAGCCGATCTCGCGGCACATCTTAGTATACCGCTCATTCATGGACTTGATGCCGTCCAGACCCCACACGCCCTGGTTGTTGAACATATCGCGCAGCCAGTCTGCGCTGTCCTCGTGGGCGTGGGTGATATAGCCTACGTGGGTGGCGTCGGGATAGGTGACCTTGCCGTTACGATAACAGTTCTGAATATCGCAGTAGAAGTAGGCGTCAAATCCGGGGAATGCATTGTGAGAGATTGCATGGTCCCAACCTTCAGGGAGATTGGCTGCGAGACGTTCGGCAATCTTAGTTAATATCCATCCACTACTCACTGTCACTATATTTAATTTCATCCTCATCTCCAAAATTTGTCTTAGCATATTCACCATAATGTTGACGAGCAGCAGTGTCGTATGCTTTCGCAGCTTCAATATCAGAATTAAAACTACCAAGAGAAATTTTCTTATTATTCACATAAATGACAGCTCGCCAGCGCCCGTTGTCTAATGTCACACCCTTCAGAGGGGACTTGCCAGAATTTGTTTTTTGTTTCGCTCTATTACGGGCATTCTCAGCACGAGATGCTGAACGAAGATTGATTCTACGATTATCCAAACCGTTATGGTTGATATGGTCTACTTCGGGCGCATCCGGCAATATTATTCTGTGCATACTACGTTGAGGCTTATACCCACCAACGGCATAATAAGCGTTACCGACGCTATGAGCAGTCCATGTATAATCCCGCACCAAATCAAGATCTTGTCTATCTACTATGGCACGCATACCATTACTAAGACAGAACTCTGCACGATCTGGATAGAGCAGAATTAGATTTCTTCTTGGTTTACCAGCCATTTATACATCCAAACCAGGGCGTTGGGACTATTCTCAACATCGCAGGTAGAAATCTCTAGCCCAAGGTTCAAAGATGCGAAGACCTCTGGCGTAGGAACCACGATGCGGTGACGCTGCCACGGGTTATGGTTACCAGCATCCTCGCCGTAGTAATTACCCCACGGTGTCCACGCTAAGAATAGCATATCGAGCCGGTCCAGGAGTTTCGGCATCAGGGTCTCGTGCTCTTCAATCCCAACATGCTCGGGTCCATGGCTCCAAATACACGTGTCGAATCCGCGCTCCCATAGCGCGTCATTGTCTACCGCCTCCTGGATGGACGATCCAACAACCTCGATGCGCGGGTCGTTACGATACCACGCTCGTGCAATATGCGCATTGGACCTGTGTGCTTCGATAATCATAATGCGCTCGAAGCCGAGGTCGTCCTGGAACAAGTCTACCCACTGACGAGACGGGGTGTCATCATCCCACCCGATCGTTACAAGACTCTTCCCCATCTTCCCGGCATGGGTCCGCAGGAAGTTCATCAGAGGAGCATGGAATTGCTCTTGAAGTAAGTGATGAATGTGTTTCATGATCCGTCCGCACACCTATAGTCATCGATCTGCCATTGCTGATCTAGTCCCAGCGCCGGATACTTACGGCGCAGATAGTCGAAGTTGATTTCCTGTGGTCTCGAACCCAACTCGGGGCAATAGTGCGACGGCATCCTGTCGTCTGCGATTGGCATAAGGCTCATTTCCGCTGTGGAGATGAGACGCTCTAATGCCCAGCCGCGTTGACCACAGTGCCAATATTGTACATACTTCTGCTCGATTGCCTCGGGTGACGCAAAGCCGAGATGAATGATCTCGACATCCGACTGGTCCAGCATGTTCGACACGTCCGGCGTCTGCTTCTGGTGTAGCCCCGGACGCAGGTTATACTTCAGACCGGGCTCGATCTTGTAGATACACATCTGTCCGAACTCGTTAAACTGCTGGTCTGTTCTATACCAGCGCGGGTGTAAGTAGCTGTTCAGCCAATGGGTTCCCCAACCCGTGACGCCCTCAGCCTCGCCGCGCTCGATCAACTCCATGATCTTACCCTCGTCGGTTCCTGCGCGGTCAAAGATCGTGTCGCCATCCTGCCAGACAATCCAGTCGCCCTTGAGAACGTCGCGGGCATAGTCGAGAAGCTGCTGCTTGATAAACAACTCCCGGCAGAACTCGCCGCCGTGCCCTTGGATTACGTGACTGGTGTATTCCTTATAGACCTCTTGGGACCCGTCGTCGCTGCCATCATCATAGATGACGAAGTTATCGTCGCCCAGGATGAGGCGCATATTCTCCAGCACGCGACGCAGGTTGCCGTTCTGGAGTTCGTTCTTCAGTTGAAGATAGCCTACTGCTCTCATTGGTATTTCTGCCTAAAAATCTTGGTATAAATCCACACGGCTTTGTGGTGACCAAACATCCAGAAGAGTTTACATAGGACACCCCGCCAGAAGAGAATCCGCCCCTCCTCTTTATACGAGAGACCAAGCTGGTTTGCGAGCACGTGGCATGACCTCGCGTAATGCTCTTCAAGCCCCGTCCCACGTGGTTGCTCAACATCTTCCATGAAGTCATAGAACAACTCAGCCTGTCTAGCGCATAGAGCATAACGGCTATATCCGAACTGACGTTCTTCCAAGTTGCCCGGTTTGAAATACCAGTCGGCAAACATGCCATTGTCAGGCGTTAGAAACTTGACATCAGTCAACTCCGGATGCTCGTCTAGATATTCTTTGATTTCATCAAGAATCTTCTGTGCCCTAATAACGTTATATTCAATCCATGTAATCTCAGCATATGGCTCGAAGAAGAACCACCGGCAAGCATCCGGCACATCGTTGTGTTCGAGGATCTGCATGATCTGGTCTACATGGGGTACGTACTCTCGGCACTTCTCGAAATTACTCTTATAGTCAATCTCGATGCCGCCAAAGGTCACGCGGTAATTCGGAAGGTTCATGATTCATTCCTCAAATATGACCAATCCGGGATGACCGGCGGATCACCCTCCGGCTTCGGCTGGTAATGAGAAGGAAAGAGATAGTCCGGCATATAGGACAGCGACGGCTGGGTGGAAAGCATACGCTCCAACGCCCAGCCCGTCTGCCCCAGCGCCCGATACTGGCGGTACTTCCGCTCGATCTCCTCCTGGGATGAGAAGCCCAGGTGAATGATTTCGACCACGCGCTGGTCTTCCACCTGAGCCACCCCATTCGGAAACCGCTGACGATGAAGTCCCGGCGTCAAATCATACGCCAATTCTGGCGTCAAACGAAATAAACCGACGGTAAGCAAGTCGTCGAATCGATCGTCTACACGATACCAGCGCGGGCTGAGATACGTGTTAATCCAATGAATCGCATAGCCATCGCACCCATCTAATTTGTCTGCCTTCTCCATTAGGTCCCGGATTGCGCCCTCGTCTGTGGCGGCTCTATTGAACACGGCATCGCCGTCGATCCAAACCGCCCAATCTCCATTGAGTACGTCACGGCAGTAATCGAGTAACTGCTGGCTAATCTCCGCCTCGCGCTGGAACATACCGCCGGGACCCTGAATCACGTGGGGCGTGTACTTACGATAGATCTCTTGAGACCCGTCGTCGGAACCGTCGTCGTAGATAACAAAGTCGTCGCACACCAAGCTGAGGTTTTCAAGACAACGACGTAGGTGTCCTGAGCGACGCTCGTTCTTTAGCTGAACGTAGCCAACTAGTTTCATGTTCTTATCCTAAGATACACTTGAGCGAAAGGTCCTTATTCCTTTGGGCTCTTCGCTGAAATTCATCAGGCTCGATATCCCGCAGCCCGTTGAGCACGTTGATATTCCTCTTGTGAAATGGACCGCCACGAAAGCGACCACTACTCTTGTGCCATAGATGATACGCTTGCATATCATCTACAACCTGAAGCTCTCCGCCAGCCTGCGCTAAGCGCAGCATCATGAAGTCATCTTCTGCCGCCCAACCGCTCATGAAGTCGATATCGATCAACCCACTCTCTAGGAATAGGTCTTTCGCACAACCCCACACGTAGGGATAGAAGGGACTCCCCAGGTCTGACGCCACGAGGGCGGTGCCCACTTCCGCGTCTTGCGCGAGATGATACGACACGCCGGGCTGGTTCACGTGATATGCACGATGATCTAATAAGGGCGCATTATACTGAACGTCAACTACCATCTCCGGCGACAACTTCGCCTGTCCACTGAACGTGTTAGCAAACGGCACCCGCTTGCCAAGGTCTTCGTTGCGCAGCATGAACGCAATGTTGTCTTTCAGGAAGAGTGTTTCTGGTTGGAACTTCAGTACGCGATTACCACCCGCCAACAGAAATGCCAGATTGGTTGTGATCGTCGCGCTGCCCGACACGATGTCCACCCCGGCTCTCTTCACGTCGATCTGGACGAGCCGGATAGTATTAAAGTAGTCGCGGACTTGCAGTAAAAGATCCTCTAGCCCGTCGGTGCTCTCTTCATCGATTACGAGTAGTTCAACCTCACTAGCCTTGAGCGCCTCGCTAGAATGATGAAGAACACTACTCAGCGTCAAGCCTAGCTGTTCTGCCCGATTCTTGATACCAACCGCAATGGTCAACATCACACCAACCCTATCTCACGGATCACCCAAAAGACGAAGCCATCAAACTCATGCGCGTTATCCGGCGTCAACTTACTATTGTATTCCTGGAAGAGTGGATGCCCACCGAATAGATGTACGCAGTATTGAGGGATCTCTCGATCCTCCCCCTCAAAGATTGAGGGGATCACGTCACAATTATACGGATACAGCGTCTCGCTGGGCACGATGCAAGAGTTGGGGAACCTGTCAACCAACACTTGGTCATATCGCGCAGAGAGTAGCCGAAACGAATTGTGCGGATCGCACCCTGGGTCCAACAACAAGTATAGCGCGTCTGTCCCACAAGACTGGTAGTGCTCCGGCTTAAAGCCGCCATGACTACTGGCAAGCAACTCCTTGAAGAACTCGCTGCCGGGGCTCGCTGCAAGGAATCCAATCTGGAAACCCTGTGCCACGCTGTATGTAATGACCGCGTCCTTGTCTTTCACAACGTCATATAGGTCATCGATCGGACCCGTGAACAGCGTGTCTGTATCTACATAGATGCCGCCGTTCTTGTGTAGCTCTTGGAAGCGGAAGATGTCGCTGGAATGGACGGGAGCCTTGTCATCGAGGAGGCGGCTCAATTCACCCTCCACAGGGATCACGTTGATACGCAGATCCTTCAGGAATGGAAGGTAGTCCTTCCCCTCGTAAACATGAAAGTCCTGCTTGCCGTCGCCGAGCCAAGTCTTCTCGGCATCTTTCGGACGCTGGAGGAATAGATCGATCTGCCAGTCTGGATGGAAGTGACGTATTGACTTCAGACACAGGAACCGTAGATACGATAGCTTGTCCGCCGACCAAAAAAGAAAAAACCTGCGCGGGATCATTACTCTTCCCTTAAATAATCGAAGTTGTGACTCGGCTTCTCGTCACAGGGGTCGGGTTGCCAGTGCGCCGGGAAAGTATCCTCCGGCAACTTCTGTAGTTCCATTCCCTCTGTGTCGATTAGTCGGTCGAGAGCCCAGCCGCTCTGGTGTGGTTTATACTGTCTATACTTGCCTTCAATCCACTCGGGAGATGCGAATCCCATGTGGATAATCTGAGTCTCGTTCTGGTCCCTCCAGTCACCTATGTTCGCCGGGTGCCTCGCCCGGTGCAGCCCTGGCGTCAGGTCAAACTGTAGCTCCGGTGTCAACCGGAACAGCGCCATGATCCATAGGTCGTTGAAGCTGTTGTCCATACGCTGCCACCACGGGCTCAGATACGTGTTGACGTAGTGAAACCTCCATGCGTGCATGGGGTATTGAGGACCGTCCGCGATCTCTATGAGTTTACGAATAGCACCCTCGTCTGTAGCAGCGCGATCAAAGATAGCATCGCAGTCCTGCCAGATGCACCAGTCGCCCTGGAGGACGTCGCGGCAATAGTCCAAACATGCCTGACTAATCTTGGCTTCTTGCTTCCACTCGTTCCCCGGACCCTGGATTACGTGAGGCGTGTACTCGCGGTAGACCTCTTGGGACCCGTCGGTGCTGCCGTCGTCATAGATGACGAACTCGTCCACGACACGGCTGAAGTTCTCAAGAAAGCGACGCAAGTGTCCCCTGCTGAGTTCGTTCTTAGCCTGCGCGTATCCAACCAGCTTCATTAGTATCCCTCGTGATCAAATCGATGCATGAACGGGTCTACACCCGGCGGATATACGTCTTCCGGACGACTATCTTCACAGAAGTAGAGTTTACGTGCCAATCGCTGACAGTATGCCAGCGCCCTTCGCTCCTCTACCGGGTCTGATCCGGTAAGCTGTCCTAGACTAAGCCGATACTCCATCAGCATCTCATTCACAGCCTTGAACTGACCGAACTGACCAATGAGCACGGCGTTGGCGTAGTCTTCACAGATGCGACGCCAGTATGGTCCCGCCTTGTTCTTCGCCCACATACGAAACATGAACGCGGGTCCCACCTTATACTCGTCTACTAAGTGTTCCCTACCCAGGTCTTCGTGAACCATTGGTCCATGAATCATCGCATCATGCTGGTTTACGTAGATGAAGTCACCATATACCATGACGATATCGTCAGACTCGCGGTCTAGCGCATCTACCAATGTAGACACAAAGCGGGGCTTATATAGGTTGTCGGCGCTGACCATCGTGCCGTAGTCATAGCCGCCCTCGCGGTTGATCGCGTCGAACGCAGTATTAAGAGCGCCGCCGGTTCCCATGTTTTCCTGCTCGAAGATCTGAATCTTCTCTGGATACACTTGCTCCCACGCCTGTATAATCTTAAGTAGCTCGGGTCGCGCACCATCGCTTACGGCGAAGATCTTGTAGTTATCGTAATCCTGGCGCAGCAGCGTGTTCATCGCGGCGTCGGCAAAATCCACGCTCGCATAGAACGGCAGCGCCAAAGCAACTCTTCTACTCGCCATCAGTCTCTTCCGGGAACCATGCAAAACCCAGGCGGCGTAGGGCTTGATCATACACGCCGGAGCCTAGCTCACGCATACACTCGATACTGCGGTCATCAATAAACGCCACAGCATCGGGCTTACCAGTGCCGCCAGTAAAGATGGAATCATACTCCAGCCCGTGCTTCTTCATCCACTCGCGGATACACTCAGCGGCGAACTCCGGGCTCTGCCCGTGGAGATCCGTGAAGAACTGGTTAGTTCGGCACGTGTAGATCATCACCGTATACCGCGTGCGCAGGGTCATAAGCATCTCTCTCGCGCCCGGGTATGGATCATTGAACGTGCGAAGCCCATCACTCCAGTCATTCGGCTGCGGAGCTAGGGTGCCGTCGAGGTCTACGCACACGAGAGGCTTAGACATCATCCAACCCCTTCTTCTCAGCCGCCTCGTGGTCATAGCGGTGGATGTAGGGATCTACGTCGTCAGGATAGATATCGTCCAGTGTAATATCCTGCTCGCCCGACAGGGTGAGACGCGCCAGACGACGCGAGTGCTCCGCTGCCCTCTCCTCTTCTTCCTTATTAGAGCCGGTTAGCTGCTTGCCGGGGTTGTAGCGGAAGCCCATGAGAACAAGGCGCACTAGCTCAAAGTCCCCATACCGCGCCAGCCGGACTGCCATATCGTAGTCTTCACAGATACGACGCCAGTAGTCGCCAGCCGCACGCTTAGCGTCCATACGGAACATGAATGCCGGACCCTGATCATAACCATTTACCAAGTCCGACGTGGGCTTGAAGTCGTGGATGACCGTCTCGATCACGCGATTGTTGACGTCGATATACTGGAAGTCCGCATACACCATCGCAACCTTTTTGGGCGAATGGTCGAGAGCCTTCACGAGACACGACAGGAAGTTCGGGTAGTAGATATTATCACCCGATACCATCGTGCCATAATCGAAGCCACCCTTCTCAAACGCGGCGTCGAACCCCGTGTTGAGAGCACCACCCGTGCCCTTGTTCTCTTGGCATAGGACGGTAATCTTCTCTGGATGGCGAGACTCCCACTCTTTCATGATGGGTAGGAGATTGCCCTCCGCGCCATCACTCACGGCGAAGATATGAAAGTTGTCGTACTCCTGGCTAATCAGGCTACGCATCATCATATGAATCCACCGCTCGCTGCGGTAGAACGGAAGGACTACTGCTACGCGTCCACCCATTATAGTACTCCCTTATCGGTCAGGTCCGAGATCACATCCTTGATCAGACCAATTGACTCGTCGTCGTCATTAGAGACCTTAATCAATAGATCAAAACCATCTTCTACCTGTCGTGGAGGATTAGACTCCAACAACTCGTAATATTCAACTACCTTATCGTCCGGCTGCGACTCCTTGCGGCGCTTGTTCCGGCGCAGGCACGTGTTCAGATCCGCGTCAACAAAGAAGCCTACGACGCGGAAGTCGTCTACCGGCTTTCCGTGCGACCACGCCTTCACAACCCGACACGCCTCTTGACGTACGCGCTGCACCCGCGAACTCGTGTCTAAGACGTAAGAGATCCCTGTCTTCACACACTTGTATTGCTGTGCTACCGCATGAGCCCAATTCTCGCACGCACGCTCCCACGAATAGGGCTCGCCCCTCTCCCAATAATCATCCGGGTTGATATAGTGCAAACCGAATTGTTGCGCCAGCAGCTTGGCGACGGTGGTCTTGCCCGATCCCATTGCGCCGATCATGATGATCGCCGTGTGTTTTCTCATAGTTCCCCCACTAGGTCGGAAGACTCGTCTGTCCCGTGTAGTCGTAGTTCCTTATCACAGCACGCCGAGGCATACTCAGGGTTATCTATGATGTATAGAAAGAACCCGCAATGGTTGGACCATAGAATCTCAACCACCTTCGCCGGTCCTACCCACTGCTGAATCGAGGGGTCAATGTAGTCTACCTCGTCGCCTATTTGAAACGCCTGTTCCACCTGTGGCATTATGACTCGCCTTTACATCTGTGTAGGGTGAAAGAGTTGGATAGTAATAGAGATGGAATCCCCTGCTGCTCGCCGCGATCGAAATACTCTACGTCGCCAGTCAAGCCGCCGGGACCCACGTGATTCCAAAGAGCACCCAGGCGCTCGTAGGTATCGCGGCGCTGAATCCAGCTAGCGCCGACCGTGTGGAACATCCAGCCCCGAGTTGCGTGCCTGAACGGCAGGGCATACTCGTCGTTAGTGAGTAGTCGGTCGGCAGAGATCGCCTGACAGAACGTATCGAACTTACCCCAATCGGGCTTATACATATCGTCCCACCAACCGATGGGCATGATGTGACGCGAGCATGGCGCTCCATACGCCGCCTTAGATCCGTCCCACGACTCCATCGTATACAGGTGGTAGAATGCCGTCTGCTCGAAGTTGCCTTCGTCGTCAAGATTCTCATAAGGAAGAATCAACTTCATGGCGTCGCCGATAAAGCCACGACTGAAGATCTGGTCCGAGCCCGACCTGAATACATACGTCGCCTGGGACATTTCGTATCCCAGGTTGAAGCAGTTGTAGAGGTTGAACACGAAGTGATGATGCGGATGCCCCTTGAACTCATGTTCCGCCGCCCTATAGATCACGTAGCGGATGCCGTGGTCTTCAGCATACTGGATGATGTCCGGCTCCGGGTCCCATAGAACGAGGTTGATTTCCATATTGTCGTAGCCCGCCCGATCCCGGACACACCTTACCCATTGATCGAGCAACTTTACGTTGCGTCCAATAACCGTGTAACAGGATACGAGCGGGTTGTTCATGACTAATTCCCTGATGGCGGAGAAGCAGATGTGGTGATGTGAGTAATCTTACCATTGGCATCGACGTCAAACGTGAAGTTTACCGTCTTGCCGTCATCCCACTTACCACGGATATACTTACCCTGCTCTACGATCTTCTCGTCCTTTGATTCACCGATTTGATCGTTGCCGTCTGCATCGGTGTAATAAATCTTTACGGTCCACCCCGTTAGGGTTGAACCAGTAACCGTTAGGCTACTAACGTCACTTTGGGTTGGCATACTATTCCCTCCAAGCCTGCCCTACCTGGTTACCCCATTCGTCGCGCTGTCCTGTGATTGTCATCACCCAAATTTGCGGGACCTTAGCCAAACAGTATGGCTGAGTATTGTCCCACTCGTCAAATTGTTTATCATGATAGAATGGATCATGCCATCCATTAATAACCTTTAGAATATACGGCGCATCCTCGTCAAGTTGCGCGTGCATGAGTGCGTGTAGCCCTTGAGGAAAGACGCCGGTATAGCGAGCGATCGTAGTCAAATCCTCAGTATGGTTGAGATACTGCTCAGTCTTCTCTAGGTGAGACTCCACGCCCCTGTCTCCGTGCTTGGCTAACTCTTCCTCATAGAACTTTGCCTTCGCCTTTTGCTCTTCTGGATCTTTGATGAAACCCAGGTGCCAGATATACATATCGTTCAGCACGAAACGATACGGCTGCACAGAGTCATCGAAGTAACTACAGAACGCATTCGGATAGGACATCACGGGGTGAGCCCGGTAGTGCATTCCCTTGTAGTACTTAATGATTCGCTGGTGCTGAGGCTGATGCTCCGGGTCCGCCTTCTTGATGTGCATCATATCCCGGTAGAAGTGGAGGAACAGCGGGACGAACTCGCGGGCTTGCGGGTAGATGTCGATCAACTCACGCAGCCGGTGGATATCCTCGGGGCGGTAGAACTCATCAACGTCGTTTATGATCATCCAGTCGCCCTCATCGAGAAACCGTAGGAACGTGTTCTTGATCTCTTCCAGGTCCACAAATGGGCGGTCCTGCTGAATCAACTCCACCTTATCGTCGGGATCATTGTGCTCGATGAACTCAAGGATCTTCTCCACGGTGGCGTCAACAGAGTGACCGTCTTCCGTGCGATTCGGACGAGCAATCGTCGCCCCCTCGATGACAAGGATCTTATCCACGGCGTCGTAGATCGACCCCATCGTGTACTGGATCAAGTGTTCTTCATTATGAGCCTGAATACACTGCACCAGCTTGGGGCGCATCTCTAACTCGTCCAGAATATGGTAAGAAGCCTTACTCTGCTCCTCTTCCTTAGCCTTCTGCTCTTCTGGAGTGAGTTCCTTTTCTTCACTCATATGAACTTTCCTTAATCAGCTTCTCCCAACTCTCCTTGAACGCCTTCCTGCTGAAGTGCTGCTCCACAACCTTGCGGGAGGCAGAGCCGATCTTCTTCAACTGGTCAGGCGTTAGCTTGGATAGTCGGGCGGCTAGCTCGTTTGCGTCATTCACGAAGATCATCGAGTTATCGTCGAATAGCTTCGTCAATGTAGGATTACGAACGGAAATCACGGGTAGACCGCGACCTGCTGCTTGTAACACAAGAAGCGGCAGGGGATCTGCCTCGTGGATGTTGATGAAGCCCGTGTGCCTCTCAAGTAGGGAGGCTTCCTCGACCTCCTGGGTTTCGTAATAGAGACAGCCGTTCCAGCCACGAACCTCGATCGGGAGATCCTTGCGGTCCCGGATATCCTTCCATAGCTCGGTCGGATTGAGGTCGATGTGATTGTACCACAGCAGCCACTTACTACTCTTCGGTTTATACTTGCGATGCACCGCCGGAGCCCACTCCGGGATCACCACGCTGTCTTCATCTGTGTAGCCCCATGCCTCTTGTGCCTGGGCTGTCTTGAAGACAACGACGTCTACCTTCTCGTCCAGATCCTTCTTGAAACCCTCGATGTTATACTCGGGCTTCGGGAGGAAGTGCTCGACGTAGATCAGTGGGAAACCCAGCGACTCTGCTACCATATGTAGCCTCTCAACATGCTGGTATCTATCATGCGCGATGGCAGCGTCAATATACCGATCGATTCCACGGATATCCATCAGAGCCTTCATGTTAGCTCGGTCGTTGGCATAGCGAGGATCGTAGTAGTATTGCAAGCCCGGGATCATCGGAGCCCAATGGAAGAAGTCCGCCTGCATCCCGTCTGCCATCATGAGTTGATACCGCTGGTTCCCATCCATCGTGAGAATGGATGGTCTCTCTTCACGCACGTTGGCTGTATTCACAATCCAAAAGATCTGTGCGCCGGAATCAGTACTCATCCACTTACTCCTTGAGTAGAGATTCAAGAATCTCTTTGAACATCGGTCCCACGTGCTCGTGGTCGAATCGGTCCAGCCCCGTCACCTTGCGCAGCTTACCCTCCTTGTGGTCTTCATAGGCAAGGCGCATCTGCTCGATCATAGAGTTCACAGACGGCTCCGCCCATTGCTCCTGGCTGGTGAAGAGATACGGAAGCGGGTGACGCATATCGTATACGGGCTCGATACTATGACGAACCTCGTAAATCTCGTCCCGCTTCAAGTATGCCTCGGGTCCACCCCACAGAGGAGAGACGATGCCGTTGCCGAATGCCGCCGCCTCGAAGAGCGGGATTCCCCACCCCTCGCCGTTGCTTGCGTTGACGTAGACGTCCGCCGTCGCGTGAATACGATCGACCTGCTCCCGGCTGAGGATCTGTGAGATGACTACGAGCGGAGGACACTTGGGATACCTCATGCCATCGTTGACGTCATTCACAAAACTCATGATCTGCTCTTCCTCATTGGAGCGGGTCATCTGGTTAAAGTAACCCTTGAGGATAAGCAATACCTTTTCGCCGTCCTGGAACGCACCCGCGTATGCACGCAGTAGCTTGTCGATCCCCTTCTTCTTCGAGATCTGCGAGACGTTGTAGAAGATGAGGGGCTTCTCGTCGTCGGTCAGCTTCTCACCGGCAATATCGTCAATGAGTTCGACCTCGCGGGAATACCTCTCCATCTCGAACGTATGTGGCACAACAAACACGGGCTTGTCGCAACCACCCTTCTTGATAGCCTCTGCGCTCATAGGGCAGAACGTAACCACCGCGTCCATACGGTTGAGAGACTCAGCCCATGCCTGGGGAATCTTGTCCGTCTCGGTAGCAATCATACCCACGTACTTCGCCCGCTTGTCACCGTCCCGCACCGCCATCTCATTCGGAGTTAAGTGCTGGATGATGATATCAACATTGTCGGGCGAGCGCGTGAACAGCTTCCGCTCCCACGGCTCTAGCTGATGCTCGTGTCCGTCGTCGTACTTGACGTTACGAAGAACGAGGTCCACGCCAACCTTATTGAGCGCGGCAACGTAGTCCCGGGCTGCTGTAGAATAACCAGAGAAGCCCAGGTATGGACTAATGTATAGGACTTTCACTTCTCTTCCTCTTCCTTTTTCTCTAACATTTTCTTCCAGGCTCTTTCTGGCACAGCACTCATAAACTTGTCTTCATCGGTGAGCAGAGATGTAGGAAGACTATGTTGAAATACATCAAAGCCGCCGTGGTGGTTCTTGAATATACAAGTATGACCTGAATCAGATATCAGATTACCATCGACCCACTTCATGTTAGCCCTTACGACTTAATGATCATTGCCTGCACGCCGTCCTTCTTCTTCTCATCAGCCTCCACGGTCTCACCACGGAAACGCTTCTGAGCCTCATTCAGACGCTTGGCAACCTCGTACTCTTGCATCCCTTGTTCAATGAAGAACTTGTAGATGCCGTCGATCGTGTTCCTACCCTGTTGGAGAGTGGCGAGCCAGAACTGCTTACCCTGCTCGTCCACCGCACGCTTCAGGATATACTGATAGCACCAGTCGATGAACTCGGGGGCATTCATACCCGGCGGGGGCGGGTCCATACCCGGCTTGACCGGATTCTGCTCGGCTTCCCAACCCTCAGAGCGCGGCTTCTCGTCGATGTTGTCGAAGACGAACATCCAACGATCTACCATATCGCCCTCGGTGTAGTTGTCCATAACGCACTTACGCGCATCTTCACCCATCTGCTCGCGTAGCTCGTCGTTGCAGAGTAGCTCCTGCATCTTCTCAGCGCAGTCATTAATATCTGGTAGAGCACGCTTCTGAGAAGTCTCCGGCTCGTAATACCAACGGTCTACCTCGATCGGCATTCCACCCAGGTGGACGGTGTATTCGTCCTTGTTGATATACGGGAAGTTCGGGATGCGCACCTTCTCCGTTAGGGCGGAGTAGTCCAGTGCCAGCACCGGGACGCCGCAAGCCTTCGCCTCGATGGGCGGGATTCCCTCACCCTCGGCGATTGAAAGCTGGACGTAGAGGTCGGCACAGTTGTAGATCTGCGCGAGAATATCACGACTCACACCACCATGAGTGTTCGGGCAAGACGCGGTGTGGCGTCCGCACTTCGCACACTGCACGCTGATCGTCTTGTTGCCGTTGATGGTCTCGACCGGCTTGTTAGCCAGCGCAACAGCCGGAGCGACAAAGATGTGATTGCACGCACGACACATGAACGTGTTGTACACGAATGCATGTAGGTCATGGCACGTATGCTCAACGCCGTAGTAGCCCTTCGAGATGCGCTCGATGTGCTTGGGATAGTTGTAGGACTGAGCGTTGTCAGGATAGCTCGTATGCAACCAGAGGATAGCCTTATCCACCCTGGCGTTGCCACGATATTTGTTCTTCATCTGCGCAAAGGCGTCGATCAGATCCGGGAACAGCTTACGCGCCTGATTACGCATGGTGCTGAGGATCACGCCGCGATCTTCGATGCGGTCGTTGAAGACCTGATTGCCAACGATGACCGGCGTGTTGGAGCGAACCTGTAGCCACTCGCGCTTGAGTTCTTCCTTGTCCGCCCCCATAGGACGGAACGTGTCCACGTCGATCGGGGTGCGAAGTGGAACCTTGTGGAGACGAGACCGCTGCTTGCCCAGGACCGTGCTGTTACGAGCGAGAGTATCGATACCGAAATCGGTATAGCTCATCACGTAGTCGCACGACTCGTAGGTCTTGATCCAGTCTTCGTCCTGCGGGCAGGAGTCTACTGTCGGCATCCACAGCCACTTGAAGCAGCCGCGATACGGAGACCGCTTAATCCACTGGTCCATCCAGTGGTCCCTGTTGCAGACGACAAAGTCCGGCTGGAAGTCGAGAACTACCTCGTCAAACTTCCAAGCGCCGAACTGGTTAATCAACTGCCCCTTGTCTTCCGGGAACGGGGAGGGGGTCATGTAGACGCGCTTCTCTTCCTCGTTCGTCGGCATACAGAAGTACTGCTTCCAGGGATTGGTATGACGACGCGGATCATTAGCATATCCATAGCTGCCGAACTCAGCGATCTCATACTTTCCTGTCGCGTACAGCCCCTTTAGCAACCGCTGATTGTATGTTGAGAAACCAGTAGCGAGAAAAGATGACTCGCTTACAATCAATATTCTTTTTTTACGTTCCATACTGATCTAACTCCCACTTCCTTCGCAGATTGGGACGAATATTCTTAGGCATACTATCACACTTAGATCTATTTTCAATAGGGTCTAGTGGCTGGCAATTCTCAATACACATCCCATTTTCTGGATTCTTCCATTTAGACAGGGGAATAATATGATCGATTTCAAATTTGATGCCATAATCGTCCCATGTCCATTCTGGACTCCATGTCGGACGCAATTGCATTTCAGACATAAACTCTAGCGTACTACCTACCCCTAATAGAAGTAACGTACTTTTATTCTTCTTCCGCCCGGTGGTGCGAAGCATTTTACCAATACGTCCGCGTAGATTTTTGATCAACCTATACCCAGGATCAGATCGCCTACGTTCTAAATCATATTTGCGTTTACGAGTACGAATTACGTTAGAATTCTTCTCTCTGTATTTCTTCACGGTATTTTTCACGGCATCTGCATTATTCCAATAGTATTGGCGTTTCTGCCGTCGTAAACGTTCAGCATGTTTTTGTCGGTACTTATCCTGATATTGTTTACAACACAACTTACAAGAAGGATATATACCTCCCTTGTGAGCCTTGCTATTATGGAAGTCAGACTCCAACTTAACCTTACCGCATTTACTACAGGTCTTCATAATACAAAGAAAGTGGGCGACAGCATACACCGCCGCCCACCGTGTTACTTAAAACGGGACGTCATCATCGTCGGCTGGCTTTGCCTTCGGCGGTCCGCCCTTGGGCTCGATGAACTGGAAGCCCTCCATGTGGACGCGAATCCGGCTTCGCTTCTCACCATCCTTCTCCCACGTCTCCAGCTTCAGCCGACCCTCGACGTGAAGGCGATGCCCCTTCTTTACGCTGCCGTGGATTAGCTCTGCCTGAGCGCCCCACGCAACGATATCGACAAAGAGCGTCTCTTCCTGCTGCTCTCCGCCTTGGTTCTTCCAAACACGAGTGACCGCGAGACCGAAGTCGGTGACCGACGTGCCACCAGTGGTCTTGCGGAGTTCCGGGTCACGAGTCAGGCGACCGAGTAGAATTACCTTGTTGTAGTTCATTGACTTCTCTCCAATTGCGTAACTAGAATAAACCTCTCGAAATTCAAGAGACTGACAAAATCGAACAGCACATCGTCCTTGCGAGCGGTATCGATATGCTGCACATCCAATTCTCTGTTATTGCGATACTCTCCCCATATACCACTAAGTGCGGCTTGGGCAGAGACAAACTCTTCAACATCGTCTTCGTTGATGACACATGGCGGCATGAATACGGGACCTGATAGGCGCACACCGTGTTCAGTGGTGTACTGGATATCAGTGCTGCCCATGATCCGACCGATGCCATGAATGATCTCATGTAGGAAGATCTCAGCCGCAAGATCAGTGATGGTGATAAACATATCCTTTTGCAGCAACAGAGACTCAAAGGAATTTTCAACCACGTAAAATCCTTCAAGTCCATTCTCATTGCCTCGCCACTTAAGGCGGAGTTCACAGATTTCACCATCTTCAGAGCCGGAAACCGTGACCGATCCAGCGGTTAGGTTTATCTGAACTAATACAGATGCCATATGGATTCATCCCTCTATATATATTATGGCGTTTGCGCCTAAAAACTTTCAGACTTTACCTTAGAAATTTGCTGAATTTTCCAGGCTTTGACACCATCATTGTAGAAGCACCATAGCCGAACGATGCTATTTGGGACGAGTAGTTCTCCATACTTCGAGTACGTCTTCGGGAAGACGACCACGTCCTTCAAACCATAGGATCGATCGCTGACAGACAAGAACGCCATCGGCTTCCTGTCCTTCTTCGTGTGAACGACGCGAACATCATCAATCTGGACACAAAGCTGGAATCGTTCGTCGTTCTCCATCGATAAAGTATCAAGACAGTTGTGCCCCGTGTTGGGTAGCGACGTGAAGATATCTTCAAAATTGCCGCTCAGGGGACAGCCAAGATACTTGTGTTCGTTCTGAAGATTCCACTCCTTGTCGTCACTGAACACCGACTCCTGGTACAGTTTCTCATACAGGACTCTTAGCTTAGCTCGACGATTCTTGTTGGGCACGAACTCCTTCTTACTCTTACGGTCATCTACCGTATCCTCGTCGCCCATCGCTTCGATCAGCGGGACGAGCCCGTCAGTAGCGATATTGGCAAAGGCGTGCTCGCGCTCACGCTTCGGCAAGTCCTGAATGGTCTCGTATTCGAGTTCCATCTGCTTACGCGGCATACCGAACACGTCACACGCTCCACTACGAATCAAGCCCTCCATGACGCGACGGTTGACCCTGTGCTCATTCGCCAGTCGAACGAAGTGATAGAAGTCAGTCGCAGCACTGCACTTCTGGACCGTGCGCAGCCCGCCGATGCCCACGCCGTGGATGTGAGATAGACCGAACGCGATAGAACTCTCGCTCGTGATCTCGAAGTCCATGTTGCATACTGTCACCGACGGTGGAGTTACCCGAATACCCGCGATCTTGGCGTCATTGATAAGTTCCTTGATGCGCTCTAAGGACTTCTGCTTATCGCCCAGGTTGGCGCACTTGATCATGTTGGCGCAGTAGAACTCCGCCGGATAGTTCGCCTTCAAGAAGGCGTTCTTGTAAGAAAGAAGAGAATACGCCACCGAGTGAGACTTGTTGAATCCGTAGCCCGCGCCCTCTTTGATGTAGTTCCAAAGCTGCTCAGCGATATCTTCGTAGCCGTTCTGCTTGGCTAGCTCGATGAAGCGAGCCTCCTGCTTGGCAAGTAGCTCCGGCTTCTTCTTGCCGATCGCCTTACGCACGATATCCGCCTCGCTCAACGTCATACCAACCATCGCGCACATCTGTAGCGCCTGCTCTTGATAGACGTAGACCGAGTGGGTCGGTCCAAGGACCGGCTTCAGGTCGTCGTGGATATATGCCTCTTCCTCTTCGCCGTGCTTGATCCGGGCGTAGCGCCTCGTCATCCCAGCGTCGAGGCACGCCGGACGGATCAGGGCGGCGATGGCAGAGATCTCTTCAACGTTCGTGGGCGCAATAGACTTACACCAAGTCCTACCCAGGTTAGAACGCATCTGGAAGATACCCTCTGTCCGACCATCGGCGAGCATCTGAAATGCTCTCTTGTTACCCTGTGGGAATCCCTCGAAGTCAATATCGACACCGTGGCGTTCCTTCACAAGACCCAGGGCGTGGTGGATGATATCCAACTCGTTGAGCCCAAGGATATCCAGCTTGAGATAGCCGAGTTCATCAACCTCTTCCATCGACCAGCCGCAGATCAGCTTCTTGCCGCTCTTGTCTCGCACGAGCGGTAGGTTGCCGGTATCAAACGATACGTCGTTGATGATAACGGCGGCAGCGTGGACACCATAGCCGCGATACTTCCCCTCCAGCTTACGAGCGATCTCGAACACCTTGGGATACAGCTTCTCTGCTGCTGCAAGCTGAGGGTTGATATCGAACGCTTCCTTTAGGGAGATATCCGTGGCGTGGTCGTCGTTCTTCGGCGGGATCAATCCTGTCACACGGTTCGCCTCGTCAAACGGGACGCCCTGTGTGCGCATTACATCCTTCAGCACGGAGCGGGCAGTCATGCGACCGAAGGTAATCAACTGAGACACGCGGTCATCACCGAATCGTTCAGCGATGTATTGGATCACGTCTTCCCGATATTCCTTGGCAACATCAATATCCACATCCGGGAATGAATGAGAACGACCAACGTTGTAGAACCGCTCCCACACCAAGCCCCACTCGATGGGATCGAGATCCTTACCAGTCACGCCGAGTAGATAGAGGGTGAGCGAACCACCCGCTGATCCACGACCAGAACCGAACGGAATGCCACGAGCCTTACCCCACGACACCACGTCGTGGACAAGGAGGAAGTATTCCGCCATACCCGCTTGTTCAATGTCGGCGAGTTCTTTCTTCATGCGTGCCGCATACTCATCCTTATTAGGGCGGCTGCTGATATCAAACTTCTTCCAACCCTCCAGAGCGAGTTGACGTAGCTGCTCAATAGGAGTATCGTTCGAGTCGTTGCTGATAGTCGGTAGGTGACGTCCACCGACACCGACCTCGAACTCCTCGATACGCTCAGCGATACGTTGGGTCTCGTCGATCTCCTGGGGTGTGCAGTCAAACTGGAGGCACTCTTCGCTGGTCTTAAGGTATAGTTCACCGGCGTAGTCAGAGTAGCTCTCCTTAACCTCGTTGATGTGACGCGCAGTCATAATACCGATCAGGTGTAGGTGAGCCTCGTGATCCTCCTTTTTGGAGAAGTGGGCGTCCATTGTATATACGGTCGGACGACCGTACAACTTCGCCATCTTACGCATGAACGCGTTGATCTTCGCCTGATCGCAGTCAAGATCCCGGCATCCGATATCCTGGACCTCGAAGTAGAGGTTGTCGCCAAACTCTTTGACCATTAGACCAGCACGCTGAGTAGCTAGAGATTCATCACCCTCGCGGAACGGCTTGCTGACCAGCCCTTTGGGGCATCCACTCAGAATGATCAAGCCCTCTTTGTTTGCTACCAGAGATCCCCAATCAATCCGTGGCTCGTAATGGAAGAACTCAGGGGAGTTGGAGATGGAGACCAGCCGCATCATATTGTGCCAGCCCGTCTCGTTCTGCGCCAGCACAGTGATATGGAATGACTTGCCGCGCCCGAACCCCTGGTCTTTCTGAGTCTTGGCGTCCGGGATGAGATAGAACTCGCATCCCAGGATAGGCTTCACGCCCTCTTTCTTGCACGCCTTCCAGAAGGCGATATGGGCTGCAACGTTACCGTGGTCCGTGACCGCGATAGCTCCCGCACCTGTCTTCTTTGCGAACTTCGCCAGATCGTCAGGAGTATTTAGTCCATCAATCGAGTGCATGGTGCTGGCGCTCGTATGACAGTGAAGGTGTACGATTGGTTTAGATGTGTTCATTTCTATCTTCCAGCTATTTGTCGTCTGACTTCTTTGCAATCTCATCCACGTTGACGCGATCCTTCGCTACGTCGGGTAGCTTGTCGAGATCTTGCTTGGAGACGTGATCGCCGCGCCTCTTGGTCGGCTTGAAGTCCTTAGTCCGACCCTTCTTCATGTCTTCCTTGTTCAACTTGTCATCGCGCTCTTTGATCGCCTTCTCTCGCATGGCGCGGACACGCTGGGCGTTGACCTTGTGGTAATCAGGATCTTCAGGGTCCATCCAACCCATCTGCTTCCAGAGGTCTTCCATACGCTTCCCGGTCTTGATGTTCGGAGCAGAATCACCCGTCCACGTACGACGGAACTCTCCCTGACACTGAGGACACTCTATCACGGGTTGATAGTCATCCATCTTCATGAAGACCTCGGCTGCGTATCCACATTCACACGCAAAGTTGTAAGTAGGCATTACTCCCCCTATCCTGAATGCACTACGTGGTAGGTACCACAGATAGTACATTTGGCGCTTGTTTCCCACGGCGCAGTAATGAGCACATGGAAAGATATAGATCCACACTCACACTTGAGACCGACGTGTTCCACATAGTCGCCGGTCACCCTACCGTTGTCGGTTTCTACGCCACCATCATGATACTTTTCTTCTAATTCATAGCGAATCTTTGCCATATCTCCCCCTAAATCCAAATGATGACAACCGGCTTACATGCCTGTCGTGCATAGTTTACAGTACTCTCGGTACCTTTTGACTTTCCGTCCCAAAACGCAACGATGAAATCAGAGGCAGCCACAATCTCCCGGTTACGAGCATGCGCCGCAGCAGCAAACCCCCGGTCTTCAATGATGCGTTGCTCCGGCTCGTATATCCACGGCTCGTCATGATAAAACTTAGCAGCAAATTGTTCAGCCAGGGTATCCGTACCCGCAGCTCCGCCACTCACTACCACTACGTCACGGACCTTGTCATCAGGCTCTAGCGGAACAAAGCGTAGAATCTGCTCAAAGAAATAACGCTTATCCGTGAAGTCTCTACCACCCACGATACCAATATAAGTCTTACCCGATTGCCTTTCGGAACTTCTCCCATTGATCATCGCAAATATCCTCCTTGCATAAGAATTTACAGATCTTCGGCAGATCTGCCTGACCGTCTCGGATTCGTTCTGCCGCGACCTCAAACTCCTCATGGAATCGTGCAATCTCATCCCACGTCTTGCTGAGGTTGTAACGAATCTTGGCGATCTCCGCTGGCGTATACCACACGGTAATCGGACGGTTCATAAAGAAATGGAACGTCAGAATGGTCGGCGTATCTGGATATAGGTGGTCGAGTGCCACGGCATACATCTGCGCCTGGATATCTTCCTTGATCGCCTGCTCGTTCTGTGACGGCTCCCACTTACGACCGGTCTTGTAGTCGATCATGTGGATGACGCCATCGTCCTTGTAAGCGAAATCGATATACCCGCGCATGTGCTTGCCCGGCTCGAACTCAATCCGGAAGTCTAGCTCCACGCCGACGATCTCTTTGTCGTAGACGTCGCCATGACTGGCAAGGAACTTCTCCATGAGGCGCACAGACGCGCCGTATAGGAGACGACCACAGCCGGACAGCTTCTCTACTTCCACCCCCTCGATCGCACAGATCCCGTCCATGTAGTGCTCGCACCCAGCGGTGAGACACTTGTGCAGCGGGCGTGGCTTCGTATAGTCGCCCGGCTTTGCCTGTTGAAGCAACCTCTTGTTATACCTCTTGTCTACCAGGAGATACTCGGCAAGTAGGTTCTTCTTCCAGTCGCGGTCGCCGTTGGCGTATGCCTCAAGAACGTTGTGGATAGCCGTGCCATGACAAGCGCCCCAATTCGTGCCAAGATCCACCCGGGGGTCTAGCACGTAGTTCATGAAGTACTTGAATAGGCACATCTTGAACGTCTTGATGCGACTGGCAGACAGGCTCGTTAGTCCCTTAGTCTCCACGTGTCAGCCTTTCCGCGATCACGGCGGCAATCTTCTTTGCCTCATTGGCGAGATCTTCTTCTGTGCCGGAATTATCTACGATGAAGTCGTCATCCTCGAAATCGTCAAGTGCTCGCTCAGAGATGTGTCCATCTCCATCGAACCCCGGTCGCTCAACCTTGATAATAAAAGAGTGGTGCTGGAGCAATTGGTCTGCTTCGTTCGGAAAGCGTAGGTCAGTGATAAAGCAGAGTGCATTATCGTGCTCACGCTCAACCTCGGTAAACGGCGCTCTCGCCCAGCAGTCGTTATCCATCTCGCGGCAGACTTCGCTACCAAAGTATTGTAGTAGCTCTCTACCGGTAAGAGGCTTTTCCTCGTCAAACATATGTCTACCCGGCAGCGGATACACGTGCGTCACAAACGGCTTAAACTCGTCAGAGAACACAAACTCTGGATCAAACCCGAAGATCTGCGCGACCGCCAAGCGTAGATTCTTAGCAAATGACGTGCGCACAATAGACCTACTAATGAGGTGGATTACCAACTCGGACACTAGATAGTTCGTGAACGTATCTTTGCCCGAGCGTTTCGCGCCACGAACGCCGATGTATGCGTTACCCATCAATCTCATACCTTTCGTCCAGTGGACGCCAACCCTTCGGCTTCCACTCCCCGCGCTGGAGGCGCTTGAGGTTCTCAACGACCTCCTCGATATTCTCGTGCATCATCTCGTGTCCGATGCGACCGACAATCCATGCCGGGCACTTGTCCTGCCACTCGTTCATAGCCAGAAAGACGGGCTTACGCTGCAAGCACGCCATAAATACCTCGTCCCAGGTGCCGCAAGTCTGCACGCCATGAAATAGGTGTCCAACAAGAATATCGCACAGATCAACGTAGCGAAGGTCGTGCTGGACGATCTTTTTAGCCAACGCCTGGAACCCATCCCAATCGCGTTCGCCGCGAAGGCGGTCAAGTTCCTGGTATTCGCCCTCCGGCTGACGCTCTACCGGATCAACGATGTTCTTCTTCTGGAATCCCAGGTCCAACAGCATCGGCTTCAGGCGATTCCGCCAATGAGCCTGCTTGTCCCTCATCGACTCCATCGGTCCCGGTAGATACACTCTCGTGTCTGCGAAGTTGTACAAAGTCATGTAATATCTCCTCGATCTCGTTTGGTTTCAAGTCTCCTGGGTCTTTGCCTGCTGGTAATCTGATCGTTCTCACTGATAGTAGGTCGTTTTGTTTGAATCTGTCTTGCATCCCCTTGATGGTTTTCTCTCCAGCCGCGTCCGCGTCGAATAGGGGGATGATTATCCGCGCTCCCATCTTACGAATCATCATCTCCTGCTGACGACTCAACTGTGTGCCAAGCACCGCGCATACATTATGGATGCCCGCGTCCTGAAGACGTAGCACGTCGATCGGTCCCTCGACCAAGATGATCGTTCCGCCCGGCGTGAAGTTCTTCGCCTGATGACAATTATATAGGATCGACTTCTTCGCAAGGCTGTAGTGACGGTGTAACCCACCGCTATGTAACCACTTAGAGACGCCACGCTTCTTCCGCTCGTCGGCGTCGTCCAGCGTTGTGCGCCCCGTGAACCCTACGATCTCGCCGTCAAGATCACGAATGGGGAAAATAATCCTCCCTCTCATAAAGGAAGAAGAATCCCGCCCGCCGTAGTAGCCCACGCTATTGAACCGTAGCACAGACGGACTGAACCCGCGCTCCTGCATGTATTGGTGGTCTAAGTCTAACTCCTGTAGGCACGCTGGGTCGATAGTCTCTAGTCTCTCTGGTCTTGCTTTGTTTAAGAGATCCTTCAAAGACTTCTGGCGACTAACCTCCTTGAGATTCTTTAGCTCCTCGTCACCCGCCAATGCGCGAGCGATGATGTTGCACGCCTCCTGCATCCCACAGCCGGTGAACGCCCGAATGAACCCGATGGCGTCTCGACCGAACTCTTCATGACAACCGTGGCTCCAGCACGCCCACGTGTGTTTATCACGCGACCATGAGAACGCCTTGTCATTCGTCCGATCCCCCGGGTGGCTCGGCATCGGGCACGGTCCCGCCATCCCCTGATGCGTCTCCTCCAGGTCCGGTATCTCCAGCGCCCGGAGGATCTTGGGTAGGTGCTTGCTGCCCAGGTCCGTTAGTTGTTCCCTGCTGACCATTCTGGATTCTGCCTCCAACACCTAATTCTTGGATTCTGCCACGCTCTGCGTTGAACTCATAGTTGACGTATGTGCCCTCGCGCAGACCGCCGCGTCTTGATTTACTTAGAATGAATTTGTAGTTGCCCTGTGGGTCTTCACGAAAATCCTCGATGTTCTTTCTCACCATGATCGTCACCGAGGTCGCCGTGTTCTTCAGGCGCTTCGCGCCCTCAACCTCTCCACCGGCATTCGTCTGACCCAGGGCAAGGACCGGGATATTCATATCGTGTGCGAAGTCGTGTAGCTTGCTCATCTCCACGCCGAGATACTGAAACTCCTGAAGGTTGACCGCAGCCAACTCCCCCGGGTCCTGTAGTTTGATCTGGTCCACTACAAGGAAGCATTGCGGCTCACGAGAGTTCGGGTCACGATCCTTCACAGACGTCATAATCAGACGACGAACATGCTTGAGCGACTGAGACAGTGGTGTTCCGCGAATGTCCAGGTAGATGAAGTTCTTACCATAGACCTTATAGAACAACTTCCAGTTTGCCTCGTTCTCGTAGATCGCCTTGCACCGCATGACGTCATCGATCAGCGGTCCATCCATCCCCATGTTGGCGAGGGCGGCACGACTCTTACTCCACCACCCATAGTCGATGTAGTCGTATGGGATGTCGTGGACAATACAGAACCCACGCACGGTAGCGATCTCGGCGTCCATTTCTGTATCAAGATAGATCACCGGCATCTTTCGCGCAGCCTTCATCGCGGCACGTAAACCAATCTGGCTCTTCCCTGTGCCGGTGTAGCCTACGAAGAAGTGGACGCTGCGATTGCGCAACTGCCCGACCGCCTTCTGCCAGATCGGGAAGCCGACATCCACGCCAGTCAGGGGATTAACCGCCAACTCTTCAATGACTTCTTTCGTCTTCATGAAGATGCGTTCACCCATCTGCCGCGTATTCGTTGTCGCCTCACCCAGCCGAACTACAGTGCCCTCGACCTTCTCGATTACTTCTTCTACGTCGTCCTTGGTTGTATTCACATAGGAATACAGGCGACGGAACTCGTCAATCGCCGTACGCTTGTATGATTCACCCTTAACGATACGTAGCCACTTGAGGATATCCTCGTGCTTCGCGTCGTAGTAGATAATCTGGTCAACAGACAAGCCACCATCTGTGACCTCGATGAACTTCTGCTCGTCAATACCTAACTCGTCTACGGCTGCAAACACGTGCTCGCGGTCGATCGAGTCGATATCCTTTTCATATAGGTGATGAAAGATCCTGAACATCATACTGTGAAGGGGATCGGTAAAATCCTCCTCGCCCAGCAGGTTCTCGATCAAAGAGTACTCGGCTGGCTGATTATACAAGATCGCCAGGAGCATCATCTCCGCCACAGGATTCGTGTGACGGTTATCACTCTTCGTCATTGAGTAGCCCCACAATATCTACCGAGTCTACGTCGGTATCTTTTACACACATCAACTTGATGTTGTTGATCTCACACCAGCGCCGCTTTCTGGAGTCATTCATCTTCTGCTTGCGAAACCCAGCCTGCGTGCCGTGATAGTGTTTAACGAACTTGGAATGCTGCGCACCCTGAACCTCAAAAGCAAAACCCTCATCAGGTAGCCAGAAATCCAGTGCTAACGCACCCGTGTTCGGCAGTCCAAACTCCTCCAGGATCTTGCTGTGAGGAAAGATTTCCTTGAGCCGCTGACCAAACCGAAACTGCGCGTTAGATTTACATTCCTCTTTACTCTTGAGTCTGTACTTGGACGGCAGGAGATCCATCTTCGTCTCCGTCCCGTCCAGGTTCTTGAACGTAGTTCCCATATAGTGTGCCCTTCAATTCTTCGTATAGCACAGAAACGGCTTCCGGATTGTCGTCCAGCCATGTTACTACTTGGCTCTGAAACACGCTGGTCTCACCATCACACTTGAACGGAGGGTCAAACTTAGCCATAGCCTCCGGCATGACGATACGCCCACGGTCCCTTGCCTCGATGATGCCAAACTGGATGCAAGTTGTCAGCGCGTCGAGCGAGGACCAGACCCCGTAACCAAAGCGGATAGGGAAGCGACCCTTCACGTAGGGCGCGGCGCACTTGTTCTTCTTGACGAAGAAGTCCACCCACTGCCCCACCACGCGACCGTCATCCTCGGTGATGTAGTTCTTCTTGTAGATCTCACCCAACTGGATGCGCTGGACGGCATAGAACCCCATCGCCATACCGCCCGGCAGCGCCGTGTTGTCCCCGAACATCACACCCGGGTTCTTGCGGATCTGGTTGATGAAGACGATCGTGGACCGGTTCTTACGTAGGATATCCTTGAGATCACGGCACGCCGCACTCATTAGCTTCGCCAGCTTCGCCATGTGCTGCTTGCTGAGCGGACCGCCAGCCACCGCCTCCGGGACGAGGCTGTCGATCGAGTCCACAACGCAGACTGAGTTGGGGATCTTGGCAAATGCCTTGACGGCATCCAGACAGTCTTCGCCGGTATCCGCCTCAATCATATGGAAGGTCTTGTTGCCGAACTCATCTTCGGCTTCCAGGTCGATCGTCGGGATCGATTCAACCAGCGAGCGGTTGATGCTCCCCTCCATATTGGCGTAGGCGACGTGCTTGCCTGCACGCTGGGCGATTCCCGCCACGGATAGGGCGAGGGTGGTCTTGCCGGATGAGGCTTCACCATATACTTCGTGCATTCCGCCGTCGGCAAACGGGATGTGTAGCTGGATGTCCAGCCCGGCTGACCCTGTAAAGTTCGGGTCGGGATCAATCACCGTATTCATCGGGCGGATCTTGGCGGAGTCGATCTTCTTGGCTTCTGCCACAAAGATCTTGTATACGTCAAGCTGTGCCTGGGCTGCGGTGTCCTTATTCTTCCTCTTCGCCATGATCTTTCTTCCTTAAGAGCTTATTGATGTTGACTTTTTCTCGTGGTTTAACCTCGGCATCAGTATGCAACTCCTGTAGCTCCAGCAGCTTACGTTCGAGATCCAGATCCTCGAAGTAGGAGTTGTCGATGTGCCAATAGATTAACCCGATCTTGTTCCAAGCTAAAGTTAGACCTTGCCTGAGAACGAGATCGAGTATCTCGGTGGCTGACGCATCTCTTGTTTTCACCAGTCTGCGAACCAGCGACAGCGACGTGCCCCATTCTTTGGCAAAACCACTGGCTTTGCGCCACGGGAAGCGAGGCAGAGACCCATGCTTTTGCAGCATGTAGACCTCAACCACCGCCTGTTCTGTGCTGTGCTGGACCGAGGGCGTACTTATGCTTTGGTACTTCTTCATCCTATAGTAATTATGGCATCTGATCGAAAGTTATTTCGTGATTTCTGCTATTTTTTCACAAAAATCAGAGCGTCATGATCCTTACTCATGGGGCGCGGCTCTTGTCCCTTAAGGTTGCCGCTCATATCAAACCAGAAGATGGTCGCGGACGAAGTTTCTTCGTCGAACAACCCAACTCCAGTGAGATCCATGTTGATAACGCCGCGATGAATCTTCTTCAAGATGAAGTAAGCATTCGCGGTAGGAACGTTGAAGATCTCCTCGCCGCACTGAAGGCGCAGGCGTGTGATCTGAACGTCTTTATCGGCAAGGTAAGCTTTGAGTCGCATCCAGGCTAGTCGAACCTCGGGAACGTTGTTCTCGAACACGGTTCTACCGTCAGAAAGAGATGCGATCCATCTACAAGGTGGGACGGTCTTATCGACCGAAAAGGCAAGTTTCTCACAATTCATGTCGCTGATTCCTAAATAATCAACCCTATGAACGAAACATGTATCCGACGAGAACATCTCATCAGAACCACAGCTCTATCAACGAGCTTCTTAGAAGTATTCCACACTGAAGTGGAAACCCCAACTGTTCTTGACACCGGTTGTCAACGGCTTAATGGAGACACCGATATGCCAATCGTGGATAGCAGCGGTTGTGGTGTGGTTAGCCACACTCATGGAGTTCGATCCGTCACTCGAAAGATCAGAGAACGCACTATCTTGGTCAACCTCTGCAACCTGCGTGGTCATATTGTCCGGAGCCTCGCCGAGAGTCACACCAGACGCCGCAGTTAGAGCAACCGCGTAGAACAGACCGTTCTGCGTCTGAACAGAACTACCAGCAGTCAACCGAACTACGAGGCTACCGCTACCAACAGCCACCGGTAGAGACGCGTTTCCGCCTCCGTCGATCGATACCGTGTTAGCATCGATGTACTTGAAGTTGATACCAGTACCCTTGTCGGTACCAGCCGAATCAACCCGATACGTGGTGTCCTGGTAGGAGCCAACAGACACGCTATTACCCGGTCCACCCGCACCGAAGAATCCTAAGAAGGATGGATCGGCGGTGTTACCGGCAATCAGCCCGCTGACCTCAGTAAAGCCTTCAGGGCAACCGCTAGGCAAATGGAATGTAATACTCATGAATTACACCTCCTCTCATACATTCATAAAAACTTCTGGTGATGCACTAGATTGTAGAATCTGGTACAAGCACTCTACAAGTTGAATCTCAAACGAGCCAGTATCTAGTTCCGCACGGCACAAGAACCGGCGTCCGTCATCAAGACCGACAACCAGCCAGTCACCCTCGGTGATACCTTCATCGTTAGAGCCGACAAACATCGTGTGACCGATGAAGTTGTTGATATCTGCTACGTCGAACGGGATGATATTTGAATCGCCCGTAACCGTATACTGATTCAGCAACACAAGGTTGAAGTTGTGGGACGTGCCTAGGCGCAACTCCCAGAATGAGAACACGCCAGCCGCCACGTCAACCGCCCGGCGAGCGAACGACTTACTACCGATGCCGATCGGCTGAACGATCTCGGTGCCGCCCGCAGAACTCTCATAGAATGTTCCGCCGTCCGGGTCTCCAACGATCCTGAATGCCTCGAACTGATGGCTGTCAAGGCTTCTACCTCCCACGCCAAACCAGCCGTAGTTTCTACTCCAGGCAATACCATTAATGGCGTAGCTGCCGTGATTGCCGATGTGGTTGAAACCCACCTGGCTCCGCTCAACTGCCCGCGTATTCAGGTTCACCTTCAGGAAGTGATACTCTGTCGTCTGACCTAGACCAGCCGTCGCGCCCGTGTCTGTTGACGGGTCCGGTGCTGGCGGTAGCTGCTGTGAACTATACGAGCGGAACGACCACTGGTTCTTAACGAATGCAAACGCAGTACTCGAACCCTCCTCTTGGATCATCTCACCAGCATTTCGCCAATACAGCGACGGGGTATCATATGACTGACGCCAAACGTAGGTGATGCCCGGGGGCGGCTGCGTCGTAAAGTATGCCGACGTCTGAGCCCCGGTGCCACCAAGGTTATCATTCCTCACCGGGCTGAGAAGTAATGCCGCGCCATTGAACGGCGAAATATTCAGAACACCGCTGCTGTTGCGACCACCAAATAGTTCATCACAGATGTGAATACCTTTAGATCTCTGTGGTGTTACTGAGTAGCCGTTATCAACCAGTGCGTATGATTCCTGCGGCTCACCAGATGTACTATTGCGAACAATAGAATATGTGTCATCCTCGTTCATGGCGACAATGCCGCTCAACCAACCGGTTACGTGATAGTCGTCCTCGCTGTTCGGATAGACGCTGAGCACGCCGCTCGGTCCGTAGCCTGTGTTACTATCAGATACGATAATTCTGTGGACTCCGTGCAGTAATTCTGGACTTTGTGCAACAAAATTCATGAACGCCATACCCACCGTACGCGGGTGTCCTGACGCCGCTGGGATCTGGGTGTTACGGTCTGCCCAATCCCCGATCCAGCGTTCGCCCGCCGCCACAGCCGTCAAAGGATCGTTCTCTTCACTTATAATGCGTAGCTGAGTGGTCTCACTGAAGCCATCTCCACAGAGCCTCATAACGCCAGAAGCCAGGACCGCCGGGCTGAAACCGGACGACTGAGGGGCTCCCAGCTCCCCGTAGTTAAACGCGTTCATATCCCCTACGTCGGGACCCGCCGTGTAGGAATCGCCCCCAGGCGTAATTAGCGCCGGAAATACGGGGGCTGTCTCATAGGTTACATTGAATGCGAACCGCTCTCCACGCCTGGAGAAGCGGGCGTACGGCTGGTAGCTGATTTCCCTGATCGTTTGGGTGTCCATATATCCCGATGCGCCGATAATTCCACTGGCGCTGACAGCGTTGTCTCCGAAGATCGACCCGAAATCGAGCACCTTCTCTGGGAGGCGGTATTGGTAGTCTCCACTTGCGCCGCTTGGTAGCGGACTGAAGGATGTCCTTAGATAGTCCGTTCTCGCTATGTGCTGGGTCGAGTCCGTGTCCCACGCTACCGAGGTGAAGATCTGGTCCATAGAGTTCCGCAGATCCTCGATATAGTTGAGGCAGTAGGGATTGCCACTCGCCGATACAAACGCACCGCTCGGGTCCGGGTCGGCTACCTCCTGCTTGGCAACCTCTGTTGGGATCGCCGAACGGTAGTTGTAGAAGGTCGGGTCGGACTCTATTCCATATTTACGGATCTCGGCTAGGTGAACATACATAGCCTGCTCATATAGAAATCCACTGATCTCGGGGATTGGCTGAGCTTGATCTGACCAACCTACGCTGGGATTGCCGAACCTACCGAGAAAAGTAAATGGGATATCTATATATTGGTACGGTAGAACACCGCTTGCTACACTCATGTGGCAAATCTTCCAAATCCGTGAATCGGTAATTCGACGAATGAAACCGTAACCCTAGTTCCTGACATGCCGGACGGCACTGAGGCGGAATAATACATGCCACGCATACCCACTGTCGCCAGATGACGCCACGGGCGCGGGACTACGCTTGTGAATGTCGTACCGCTTGGGCTAACAACCCCCTCGTTGTTACACTCCTGTACGGTTACGAGCGCACCGGACGTTCCCTGATCTGAGACAGCCATAATCTCGACCGGTCGCACAATCGAGGTGGGGGTCGTAGACTGAATGAACATCGAACCGCTGGAGAGTTGAAAATCTGCGCCGATCGTCTGAGTAAGCTGAGGGTTCTCTGTTAGAATAGTGACACGCTTACCGACGTCAACGACGTCTCCATCGTTGAGGGGAGGTACGTTGCTGATCTGTCGTCTTGCGCCGCTAGTCTTCGCTTCGTCAACTAGCTGGACCGTATATCGCTTAGCCATTTATACCTCCTCCTCCGAGATAACCTCTACTACACGAGCATTGAGTGCATGACCCCCCGTGAAGTAATAGAATGTTACGGAGGTGCCAGTGCCCCTTCCTTCCTCCTGGTAGTTGAACACCGCCGGGTCGCCCTCATTCAAAAAGCCGTCGATACACTCAGTACCATCGGACATCAGGCGTCCATCATTGCGGCGGTTCTTGTTAGGATACGTCACGCCGTTATTCGTCTGACCGAAATATCTCTCCGGCTCCACGGACGCGCCACCCAACTCTACATTGAGTAGGTTGTTCACCGTGGTGATCTCAACCTTCTTAGAAAATGATTCCGGCTCTGTGTAATACTGCGTCTGCGGCGGCGTGAGTCCAATACTCCTCACTGGTCCCACGTTGAAATCGAAGATGTCGAAGTCAATTGGGTTAATACCACCCTGGAATGCCGGGAACTCCCTATCGCCCAGCGGCGGGATCTTGGTATATGCCGCATAGAAGTCGTTGATACGGTATGTGGTGATAATCCCCCCGGTACCAAATGAGAACGACATCGAGGCGATACCATTGTCACGCACGCCATATAAGCCGCTACTATTCGCATCCTGGCTCGCAAAGCTGTCGAAGTCCAATGCCGGGAAGCCGGGCTGTCGAATCTCAGCATAGCGTGAGTTGAGGGCATCGATGAATAGACCACGTAGGCGACGCTTGGCGCGAATATCCATGATACGCACGCCATTCTGGTTACCAGCCGGATAGAAGTTCCACGGAGCAAATTGTTCGTCAGACACGAACTGCTCACCCAGCACCGGGTGTAGCGTGCCAGACACCCACACGTCCGGGAATCCATCTCCATAGCGATCATTTGTTTCAGTCGGAATAGCAACACCGCTGATCTCGGAGTATACGTTGACTAAGATGTTCGGACTATAGAGATCAAACTCGCCCGATGTATTCGCGTTGTTGATACTTTCAATCATGGTCGCTAGTGTATCTAGAACCGTTCCACTGCCCTTACTCTGTCCAACAATAGCAGGGAACTGGCACCATACTGTGCCATCCGGGAACAACTGAAATCCATATTCGTCGGAAGAATCACGAGGATCTCGAATTTGCTGCCCAACCTCACGAAGCTGCACGGGCACATAGTGTTCCCTGGTTCCAGAAGTACTGAACGGCGGCACATCCTCGCTCCAGTTGCCGAATGACGCAGGGACATCCTCACCCTCTGGACCATAGATTGTGCTTGACGGCAATACGCAGTGCGCCGCCACGCGGAAGTCCTGCTGGATAAAGGGACTCACAGGACCCAAGGTCTTGTTGATCTCATACCCCTGGATAAACGGACCATTCGAGCCACTCTGACTTAAGGCGTGTCCTTCGACTTGGTTTTCGACATTCGCCCAGGCTGCGCCAACTACCCGTAAATAACCAGATGCCTGATTATATAGAAGCCCAGACGCAACATACGAACGACCAAAGTGACGCTGTGCGTGATCATTCACACGATTATGGAAGTTGATTACCCAGTTATCCGTCGCATCTCGGCGGTTGTTGATAACGCGCAAGTTGCCAGACGGATTAGCTAGTAGCTCTGACAGAGGCTCGGTCGGATCTAGACGACTCTGGAACTCCGGATGCTGCGCCGCGATCGAACCCGCATCCCCGTCCATCTCGAACCCCGGCGGAGTCGCGCCCGAAGCCGCTGTCTGATAGATCTTGAAGTACGTCCACTGCTCAATTCCCGCCAACGCCATCTGTAGCTCTCGGTCACTTGGGATGTAGGAACGTAGCTGACCGGCAGCATCAACGAACTGCACAGTAATACCATGCCATGCCGGAGTAAAGACAATGCCGCTCGACGGCAGGTCTACGCCATCGATGGGGCTGAGTAGTCGTGAGTTCCAGAATCCCTGTGTCCGCGCACCAAGAAGGCGTACACGGGAGGGTTCTTGCACTGCGTCCTTACCAAAACGTAGCGTAGTATAGTTGCTATCGCCCAAGGAGTCGAACAAAGCATTCTCATCGATCTTGAACGGCACCTTGCGGTTGACGACGTTGACCTCATCCTGCGACATATTCCAGTACCAGTCATACGCCGAATCCTGCATCACCTGATTCACAACGGAATCAAGCGTGTCGAAGTCAAACTGGAAACGGACCGCTGCCGCATCAGCACCACCCATGTTACCCGCAATGACTGCCGGGCTTGGTAGCTTCGATGGATCTATGTTGATTCTGTCATTATCATAGGCATTTTGCAGAGCCGTATAGATCTCTGCGTAGGTAGCACCGCGCTCCAAGATCTTACGATACTCCCAGGTAATAGGATCTCTTTCTTGGGTTACCTGGAAAGTATATAGGTCCCGGAGTTCCGCCGGAATGGAAACAATACCACTTGGTCTACTAGCGCCAAGGTCGTCTGTGGTGATCTTCACACGACGAAGCGTCCTGCGACGGTCCTCCATCGTAATCTCAACAGTGACGCCACCCTGACCAACGCTGTACTCGGAGTGAGTGACAAAGCCACGAAGGAAGAATGAACCAATCGTCATAGACAATTCAGTATTGATATTCGGAGTCTGTCCAGATGCACCGTGTAGATCGGCACGCTCGCCCTGGGACACGAATGTCAGGTTGAACTGGTGAGGCGAATCGTTAAATCCAAAGGTGGACGAAAAGCCCTGTAGTACGGCATCTAGGTCTGATCCGGGCAGACCTTCGGTAACCTGTCCGCTCGGGAAATAGATCGCCGAGTTGACGCCAGATCCGCTTACTCCTACAACACCCATCATTGATTGACTCCTACTACCAAGCTGTCGCACCAAAACCGACCGTTGTCATCTCTGACGATCCAGACCGGGATATAGTTTCCGACCGAATGGTAGAGGTGTGTCGGATCATCATAGTGCGAGAGTGTACGATCACCGAAGTTGATGATCGATTCCTTTACTCCCACCGGCTGCACACCATACGCCTGCGTGAAGGCGATCGTGTGTGGTACTACACCACTCTGTGGCGTGCCGGTTAGTTCCAGCGTTATCTTCTCGTCTGCGGCTAGACCAACCGATAGGTCAACGCGCTTGCGGCAGCTACCGTGCGTGCCCTGCTTATCAATGGCGTCAGCACGAATGATGTATACACCAGACGATGTGAACGTGTGCTCGACCTCAAACACGCCGTCGCTCGGCGTCACGTCCTGCTGACCACTCATGTTACCAAACTGGATCCAGACACTCTCGATCTCGTTTGCCGCACCATTCTGGATGGTCTCATCGCCCACGGTCACAGTACCAGATACCGTGACGTGATAGTAACCGTCGAGAGTGCCGGAGCCAGTAACATAGCAGGTCACTGTCGGCGGTGTATACTGCCTCAAGACCTGAAGTGTCGCATCGAAGTCATTCGACATCGCGCTACCGATCCTGGCGATTAGATCAAAGTCGATATCTTCCGGCACAACATATGTGAACATCGAGAGGAAGGATGCGTCGTCATCCACGCTAACCGCGTTTAGATAGCCTCCGACCTGACCCGAGCCAGTCTCCTGGGTATATGTGACGTATCCGCCAATCTGACCCGACGCTGATTCTAGATCGTATGTTGTGTATCCGCCAATCTGACCCGACGACCCTGTCGGCGAATCTAGCTGCTCTAGGTAGCCACCAACCTCGCCCGATGCCGATAGCTGGACGCCGTCCGTGTAGCCACCGACCTGACCAGACACGCCCGTCGCCGAGTCCGGCGCTGCCATGTAGCCGCCAATCTGACCCGACGCACCCGTGGCAATCACTATCGGCAAGCCGATCTTCACGACGGATAGAATCTCTCCAGACGACAGAGCCCGCTGGATGAAGTAAACTTCGTCTAAATCGCCGTCGTATGGCTGTTGGTTCGTCGGAGATGCGCCGACATGGAACGGTTCGGTTGTTGTGTCCTGTGCCTTGGACGAATCCGGCAGAGCACCACTACCAATAATAGTCGGGATGTAGTCGGAGCCCGTGCGGTAGATATACTGGACCTCGTTATCGCGGTCAACCACCCAATCGATATGCTGCCACTCGTTAGCGATCAGGCTGCTCGGCTGTGTCGAAACAACGTAGCCGATGCCGTCGATACTTACCTGACCCCAGACCTCGCCTTCTTCGTCCATATATAGGACATACTGATCATAAGAACCCTTGCCCGCAAGCTGCGCATAGCGTTCATACGCCACGCCGCTGGGCTTCGCCCACAGACCCATTGTCCAAGATGACGCCGTTGGGCTAAGCCCGGTGGACACGCCACTACCAGTACGTTGTAGTGACGGGAAGGGGTTAACCCAATGCTCAAATCTTGTGCCATTGTTTCTACGAGCTGCAACCTGTTTCGGTGATCCTGTAATCACATTGAGGTGATTGCTCTTGCCGCTACTGTCTAGGCGCGTATCGTTGTCGCCTAACTCATCAAGCCTCCAGACCCCCTGCATCTGCTCTTCTGTAGCAGTTACGCTGGTCACGAATGCATCGAGATAGCCACCAATGGATTCACCAGCAGAAGGTACGGGACCGACTCCGGACTCGGCTACATATGCAACCTCTCCGCTTGACAATGCGCGGCTGATGAACATGATGTCGTTGGCAGCGCCCGTGAAGTCTGTGTTCGCCGGGTTGGGATTACCCTGGAGGGCTAGCTCATCCGCAGAACCAGAACCCATAACGCCCGTGATCGCGCCGGAGCCAACAATGCCGCCATTGACGTAGAGAATAACCTCTCCGCCAGTCTTATTGTATGTAGCTGCAATATGAACAAATTGACCGCTTGGAACCGCGCCGTGCGCCGTAGTGACGTAATCGATTTCCGCAGAGCCCGCACCCCACCTGTGTGCCACCTGTAGCCTATCGACCGGCTTGCCAGCCGAACCAACAACCTGTATTGCGAAACGCGCACTGTTATTGAATGTCTGATCGTCCCGCATGATTAGGACAACCGGCTGCGTCTCCTGTAGGTGACCGCCGCTCGGATATATCCAACCCTGCCAGGTAAAGTTCTCCGCCGACCCCGTGTACTGCTCCCCAATATCGACACCACGGAACTTCGCATTTGTGCCAGTACCAGCGTTCTTCGTTACACGCGCATTCTCTCTCTGGATATTAGCTGTCTGAACACCGCTTGTAAGAATACCCTGGTTGACAGGAGTAAGGGCAACAAGGTCGTTACCCAGGTCTCCGTAATCAACAAGAGCGTCGCCCGGAGAGTCCTCGTTGCCATACCACCAACTCTGGATGGCTGGATCAATCTTAGTGAAGACCTCTGGTGTCGCACCAGGATATACTTGTAGATAGCCACCAATCTGTCCAGATGATTCTGGACTAAAGGCTGGAACATAGCCACCGATCTCACCAGACGTTGGTGTCGGTGCGGCACCAGCCTCAATATAGCCACCAATCTCACCAGACGTAGAAACAGCCACGCCGTTAACGTAGCCGCCAATCTCGCCGGTAGTCACCTGAAGACCGGAGTATGTCGCATAGATGTTAAAGTTATCTACCTGAACAACTACATTAGTACCATCACCATCAAAGTTCAGCGCACCACTTGGCGTTTGGTCATTAAGCGAATTGTCATACAGGCTATGAGTTTCCTCCCAAATGCCCGAGTTCTTCGCTTTAACATGGCACTGAATCAAATCACCGTCATCAACTACACGTAGACGAGCAGAGGTGATAGTATAGTCGTCAGTCAGGTAGGCAAGAGCCTGAACGTTACCGCCGTTCAACAACTCCTGAAGAACAAAACGATCCTGACCCGAGAGGCGTCGCCAGTATCCGAAACGCCATGTAGTGAGGTTGTTCGCCATTCCACTCTTAGGACGGAATAGAATGTCGGCTTTGCACTGGCTAGTCGCAGCCTGATCGGGCGCGACGTCTAACTCATATCGTAAAGAACTAGCATTGGTGGGAACGCCCGAGTTAAGTACGGCGATGATCGCCTTACCCGGGAACGCCACGGCATCGGCACGACGCCACATCACTAGACCGCTACCAGGGTCGCTTTTGATGTATGCGTCATTAGCTGCGGTAGGCTTACCGTTGCTGGTCAGGGTCCACCAGTCGTCTGGCTGGCTGTCAGTTAGTAAGTTGCCGTCTGTGTAGTTCTCAAAGTCGATATCGAGGATACATCGTTCCTCGAAGTTGTGGACGTAGGCACCAATCTGACCCGAGGTCGCGGTTGCATTATTCACGCCGTATATGGTGACATCGCCAATACCGTGAATAAGACCCGCTTCGTCAGTACGCAACTGGAATGCGCCGCTAGTTGGGAGGTAGTTATACGTCGTAGTCGCTTCTTGATGGATAAACTCCCAGGTACCAGAGGCGTTAGCCCATATAGTGATATTACTATCATCATCCTCTACTAATAGGCGTAGACTTTCTACCCTATCAATATTGAATGAGTCTAGGTTAGTAATCGCACCGTTGTCTAGACGGTCGAATGTTAGTGTGTCTGCTGCGCCAGTGTTGTGTTCCCACTCAACACGATAACCATATAGTGTATCATTCGTCGCTCCGCTCGGTCGAATGAGCATAATGGAGCGACCTTCTAGCTGGTTCATGATCATACCAGCTTCAATCGACACCTTATCATACGCAGAACGATCTACGCCACTGCCGTCTAGAACCATGACGGCGCGGCGGTCGTCAGACACAGTGCCAGGATTGTTCCGCATAGCGATCTGACCGCTAGGCGCACCAACCTCTGTAATGATTACGGAATCAAAGCCAACTGGGCGCACACCATCCTCGTTCTGGACCCTCCATCCATTCTGACCATGTAGATCACCAGTGGAGAAATCCTCCCAATCAATGAGGGCGAGGATGCCAGATGTAGCCATTACATCACCTTAGAATCGCCTAGAAACGGATCAATGCGCAACCTCTTAACCAAAGAGGCACCACGGCGGACGTCGATATTGATGAAGTGACGACGCACCGCTTCCGGGATATCTTTAACAACTAGCCAGCGCGGCTTGTCGTTAAGATCATAGGTTTCAATAAGGAAGGCTGTCTGGTTGGGAACGATGACACCGCAAACGCGGCGATCAGGAAAGCACCTGTCTCCGATCTGCACGTCGCAGTATTCCTTGCCATCGTCTTCTTTGGTGTAGACTGCCAGCACCTTGACAGGATACGTAAGCACCTGGTTTGAGGCGGTACCGCCAATCTCAAAGGAGTGTCCTTCTTCCTTATCGAATGTGAACTCGACTTGCTCACCACTATACGCCTGAAGCGTCGCGGTGATCGTATTTCCTTTTTCTTGCGTCTCAAACATTCATCTCTCCATAAAATGAATCCGGGGCTGAAGATAAACCCCAGCCCCGGGCGTGTGGAGATTTCTCCCAGGACTAGGAGATTAGGATGTGGCGTTTGTGAACGGGTTAGTGAGAGTCGCCTCCTGCTTGAAGCCAGATAGACGGCTGATCAGAGCACCACGTCCATAGGACGCACTAACCTTGCGATCAGTGTAACGAAGTACACGTAGACCCGTACGCATAAGTACTAGGTTAGCATCGTTGGTATCAGAGTTGTAGTTGATAGTTGCCATGTGTTAACACCTCCTCCGTGTTGGCTTAAGAGAGTTTGCGAATATGACGCCCCGGATGGCTACGTATGAAACCATCCATACCTCCTACTAGGTCGGAGGCGGGTGTTGCTTCTATTTGTATCTGTGCGTCTGAGATGTATTCATCCCAGACCTTTACGTCTGTGATACTGCCGATTAGGTTGCGGTCAATTACCTCGGTGGCAGTAGACTTACGACCACCAATAATCCACCAGTCCTCGACACCAGAGATTTTGAGCTGCGATAGATTATGAGACTCTTCATCTTTCAAAATTCCGTCAACCCATAGTTGGGCAACCCCATCTGATGTAGCATCGTCTGAGGATGGCTGGAATCGAATCAGGATATTGTGCCAAGCACCATCTCGGAATCCCGGCTGCGGATTATCATCACGCCATTCGAGTTCGAAGTTAACGTTGTCTGGACGTCGAAAAAAACAGCGCAGCCACACAAAGTTTTCTACAGCACCCTCTTCCCAGCCAAACGAGAAGTTGCCGCCACCACGAGTAACCATCTCTTTCTGTGGGTCTGGTGCCGGAGCGCCAGGAAACGTCTGTGTCGTATTCACCCATACGCTCACCGATAGATTGCCCGAGATCATCGTCTCAGACTTCTCAGGGAAGCGTACGATACTACCGCCCTCTAGCCCGTTGAAGTCCAGGTATGTGCTACGTGGTCCGCCGCCCTGCCACGTCGGAATACCAGACCCCTCCAGCACGCCGCTGTGCGTCGGATCGACGTCATTGACAGTCTGGGTCCCAGCCATCTCACTGAATTTTGCATGTAATACAAGAGTCATGGCTATGGTCCCGTATAATCGTAGGTCACTCTGTGCTCAAACCGACCAAACGAGCCAGCATCACCCGCGCCATACCGACCATTCGGAAAGGCTGCGCCGAGGATGAGGCTCACATACACGTACTGAGAGACGTCTGGGTCCAGGGTGCCACTCATGCTGGCATCGCCATTCTGTACAAAGAGATTCTGCGACCCTGGCAGAGATGTGGGGACTTCTATCATGCCAGCCTGACCGCTGGCAGCTTGGGCGGGGTATGCAGCCCAGACGCCTGAAGTGGCAAATTGCAAGTGGGATGAACCTGGAGAGAGGGCACTTTGGTCAGGAACATAGTACCTCATATTATATATACGATAATTTAGTGAAGAAGTCCTGAAAATAAAGACTTTTGTTTTGGCTCCGTAGTACCAATCCTCTTCGGTGAAGGTATCGAACTCCAGGTAGGCTGACTGCGTACCGCTCCCAAGTGTCTTCACATATGCTGCCGACCCACTAGCGATGTGGCGCGTCGGCGCAGGTGAAGTCTCGCTGATGTTAAATTCATATAAATGAACAGTTGGAGCGTCAACCATCATGCCGTCCATTCGCTAGTTTGCGTCGATGTGTTCATACCAGCTAAGCGCCATATTAACCACGTTGTCGGCTGTTAGACTAGACAACCTAAGTAGGTATACTGTATTCTGCTTCAATACCCACTCCGAGTCCGCGCGAGCAGTGCCGCCGCCGGTGACTCGATTTGCGCCACCTCCAGTATCTACACCAAACTCAGTTTCAAATAGTAAGGTGCCGTCGTCTCCGTCATCCGCATGTTCTGTGATAATCAAACCCGGTCCATTGGCACTATTCCTATTGTTATTGTGAATTGGCATATGAATGCCAGACGTGTGAGTAGCTCCTTCAAAGAATTCGAACCTAGTATGTAGAGCCCCATACACGTTACCAAGCAGGTGAGCCCACCGCTCTGTATCCGGCGTATGAATAAGATACTCTAGCGGAGTCCCGATATCTAGGTCTCCACTAGTTGCAGAGAATGTAAAATGTCTACCGCTGTGAACCTCGTGGTGAGCGTAGTCCACAGTACGCAGCGCAGTTGTAGCACCATCGACCGCATTGGCAATATTAGGATCGACTCCCGCGCCCGGAAAAACCTCTACCATGACCACTCCTTAATAGTAATCGTAGCGGAAACGATAGCGCAAAGTGCCAGCGCCCAAGCCGCCATAAGTGCCATCTGGCACGTCTGTCCCTGCAAAAATGGCAAGATACGCCCACTGCCCTAATCCGTCTACCTGACCAGAGCCGGTAATCTGCGCACCTCCCCCATGCCTGAAATAGTTCTGCGAACCGGGTAGCGAAATCGGGACATCGTCTGCCCCAGTCGTCAACTGCTTATTCTGAGCCCACGTATTAGTCAATTCCATAAGGAACTGATACGTGCCCTGGCTAAAGGCAGTAGTCGCTACCGCATAGAAACGCATGTCTTCGATAACTGTGTTACCATTGAACTCGACGCCACTCATGGCGACGACCTTAGTATCACTCACCAAGCCCGAGACGCTGTTATCGATCTGCCCAAAGTCTAGAGCCTGGGTTGTTGTATCTACGAACCCCGACCACGTGCCACTAGTCGCAGCAGCCACATCGAACTGAACGATCTTGACTTCAGGCGGAAGTACCATTACAAGCCTCCCTGGTAACGCGGAAGAGAAATACTGCCGCTGGCAGAGTTCACGCCCGCCAAGTCTAGGATGAACGAATACTGAATCGACGCCGAGGCAACCCTACTCTTGATATCGTAGTTCAGAGAGGGCTGTCCCACTAGGTCTAGGCGTATAAACTCAGAACTGTTTGGATCTGGCTTCACCGCGTTAAGGTCTGACTCTACCTGGGCGATGGCGCGGTTGACGTCCGCCGACTCATCCCCGGTGTTAGTTGCCCTGGCGCGAGCACTCACGCTGATGCTACCGTCTAGCGTTGTTCCCATCTCTTGTACGATGGAGCCAAGCTGTCTGAACGGAATTGTAAAGCGAGCCAATAGCTCGGTCGGATCTCGACGATCATAGGTCACAGACCTTTCGGCGATACCTGACGGCAGGTCGTCTGCCGGATCGTCGGTATATGTAACGTCATAGTCTACCGTGCCAAGAAACTCGGACTCTGCCACAGACTGCGCGATCCTCTTGTTATTCAGCGACAGCGAATAGCCCAACCCTGTATAGAATGCCGCAGCATCAACATATAGGTTCGGCTTCACATGGTTCAGCCAGCCAGAGGTGGCATTGTCGAAGCCAACGTTGCCGCTCGGCGCAACGTCTGTTCTACCTAGACCCTGGATCTTACCCTGAAGCTGGATAGAGGTAATGCCTGCCCGGTCGGTACTCACCGAGATAGAGCGCGAATGATTCCAAGGATAGATGCCCGACGTAACAATGAACGCCTCTGTGGCATCATACGAACCACGGGTTAGGCTGACGGACTCTGTGCGCTGAGTAGAGATCTCATACAGGGGCGCTTCGCTCTGATGCACGTGAACCGGGAAGTTCGCCGGAGCCTTAGCCAGCCCCAGCAGGGTCCTGCCGTAATCCCGGGCATTCTCATGCGCGTTGTTGGTCTCGCCACTCTGAGCCGTGTTCTTGCCCACGATAGAAATCGAGTGTTCGATCCTGACCCTTTGGGACTCATCAACCTCATTGTAGGACCACGTGTTATCTTCGCTTTCAATTAAGCCGCTAGCGCCAATGTCGTCTTCGTCGTATTCAAGGACAACGGTGTAGATGAACTTATCATACTGGAGGTCTTCCGGCAACGAGATGCTACGCACCTTGGGATAGATGCCGCTGGCGATATATTCACCAGGGGCAATCACCGTGTTAGATGGTCCCGCCCGTAAAGAGAAATGCTTCCCATCTGTTGCGAAGATGGACAGCAATTGCTCCTGCGCCGCGTAGACATCGTTGTAGGTTCCGCTCGGCGAGTTGATCCACGTGCCGTTCAGTGTGATTACACGGGTAGCAGCGATCTTCTCTTCGTTACCAGACTCTACGTAGTCGCGGTCCCAAGAGATAAGGGGTGTAGGCGGACCGATCCGGTCGTCGCCATACCAAATCTCGACCCAGGACTGTGAGTTCCCCGGGACGACTGACGATAGGTGCATTACAACCCCCTATTCTTTACTCGCCTGTTGCCGGAATACTTGGTAGCTGTGCTCTCAGGTTCGGCGGGAACGCGCCTGCCCCAATACCAGCCTCGACCATTGCCCGGATGATGACGCCCAGATTCTTGATGAATGTCGCAGAGTCCTTTACGTCCGGGTGGTTCTTTACTACGTCCGCCATAGCTGCCGGTAGTTCGGCGAGCCCCGTAATCTCTAGCTTCTCGATAGTTTCGCCTGCTAGCTTGATCAATACCTCTGTCGGCACCCTGCCACCGTTATTGGCTAGAGCCGCCTCGATGTTCTTGATCATAACGCCAAGCTCTTGTGAGTTGAATCCCTTTTCCCCGGTTAGAGGACGTAGAACCTCGATAAGATCCAGAAGCGCCTTCTCAACCGGCACCTGTGTCGTGGAGCCAGCCGCCTTGCCCTTGGCAATGGCGAAGCCCGGCGTACCACTACCTACCTTGGCGAGATCCGCAGCCCTACCCTGCTCGAACAACTGGTTGAGAGATGTGACTGTCCTACCCATTTTAAGGAAGCCCTCGTTGAGTGCGGCAATCGATGTATCGTTTTCCTTAATAGCCTGATTGAATCTCTCGTAGCGTTCCTGTAGAACGCCCATAGTCTCTGCCGTGCCCCTGCCAGACTCTAGGTTTTCTTGCGCTAGATCCAGGATGTTTGTCATAGCTGTCTGGAATGCCTGAATCCTAGCCATGCTCGCACGACCAAGGACAGCGTTAGTACCCATCGCCGGACCGGTCGGGCGGTTCTGCCTACGGATGAAATCCATCTCTGCCATGATACCTGCGCGGCGTGTGCCCTGCTCAGATGTTAGAGCAGCCAACTGCTGACGCGCAACCTCTACCTGGATA
>Ga0180437_10000208_pt1 | contig 123648 bp, 108 predicted proteins | sample SS_ome_4_FD_132410 | JGI IMG/M metagenome (GOLD analysis project Ga0180437, IMG submission 132410) | Hypersaline lake sediment archaeal communities from the Salton Sea, California, USA - SS_3_D_1 metaG | ecosystem: Environmental > Aquatic > Non-marine Saline and Alkaline > Hypersaline >...
ATTCATATGATCGGGATGGGCATGAGTCAGGACGAGGTAGTCGATTTTTCTGATTTTTTTTTGCCAAAGAAATGGAGAGACGATCCGTTCTCCGATGTCGAAGATATCCTCTGGAGTTCCGCCGCCATCGACGAGCATTTTTTTTCTTCCGGGAAATTCGATTAGAATCGAATCGCCCTGCCCCACATCGATGAAGGTCAGTTTCAGGGTTCTTGAATAGGAAGGAAATGGGTGAAATACCAGAAGTCCGAAAAAGATCGCGAAACAGGCGGCGGTCACCGTCTTCTGCCGTTTGAATTTTGCGGGGATTAGCAGCAAACCGAGAAAAACGAAATAACCCAGCACGACGAACTGGGGCGGGGAGGGAATTCTAAAGGATAGTCCGGGGACGGGATCAAGAGAATGGGAAACCGCAATCAATACATTGACGAGGAAATGGATGAACTTTGCACACATTCCCGCAAGGAAAGGGGTCAACATGGAAAAAAGGAGGAAAATGTATCCGGAAGCCATTGTCAAGCCGACAAGAGGAATAGCCGCGAAGTTGAGAATCAGGGATGAGAATGCTATCCGGTTAAAGCTGGACGCGACAAAAGGCATCACGCCTAATTGGGCGGTAAGGCTCAAAGCGAATATCTCGCTGATCCTCAGGGGAAGACGGGGAAGAAAGTGGATGACTTTTGGAAAAAACAAGATAATGGATAGGGTTGCCGCGAATGTCATTTGGAAGCCGATAAAGAATAAACTGGACGGATTGCAGACCATGATAATGAATGCGCTGATGGCAAGGGTATTCAAGAGGTTGACTTTTCGCCAAATGAGCTTTCCCACAAGGAATGCCAGTGCCATGATAGTCGCCCTCATCACAGAAGGCCTGCCTTCCACAAGCAGGGCGTAAAAAATGAGAAAAAATATCAAGAGGATGGAAGAAGTGCGGTCTGGAAGTTTCAGAAATCGAAAGAAGGAAAAAAGAAGGAAGGAGATGATCGCGATATGGGCCCCGGAAATGGCGAACAGGTGGAAAATTCCGGCATGTTGGAGGCCGTGGGAGATTTCGGAATCCAGGCGCCCTCTTTCTCCCAAAAGCAGGGCTTCGACAACTGCACCCTGCAAGGAAAGACTTTGGTGTCGAGGATCTGAGAAATGGCGTTCGATCTTATACTGCAGGTTTCTTCTTATGATAGAAATGGTCCGGGGAAGAGAAGCGCGATTCCCGCTCCTCAGCTTCTCTATAAGCATGGGGCTTTTAGTGAATGCCCTATTGTGGATGTTCTGGTTTTTGAGATACATCTCGAGGGTTGGAGGACCGAAATTCCTGTAGCCCTGTGATGGAGAAAGCCTTGCGGAAACGCGTACTTCGTCGCCAAGGTAGAGGTCGAGAGCGGACGACAGCTCCTGTGTGTGAGGAACAGAAATTCTCAGGTTTCCGCGCATTTTTTTCTGCCCGTTATAGACAGCGATCTTTTCCACTCTCAAAAAAAGATAGTCTCTCTCGCGACCTCGAGAGATGGATTTATAAAGCCTGCCGTGAAAGTCGATGTACTCATCTGCTTTCAACTGTTTGAGAGGATTGTTGTCGAAAGAGTTGTTGTGGTAGATGTACAGGCTCGATCCTAAGAAGAAAATAGCCAGGAGTATAAAAGTATAAGCGACCCCGGTCTTTTCAAGAGCCGCAAAAAAGAGCCATGCGCACACAAGGCAAAAGAGCATGGGCAGGATTCCTGCCGCCATGGGGGGAGTTACGAGGGAGGATATGAGGATTCCTGCTGACAAACTTAAGGTTGGATAGAGAAAGGGAAATAACATGTTCTACATAATCACAGAGGAGTCCCTCCGATGTGTCTTTGATGTTCGAAACAGTCGAATAGAATGTGACACATGAGCCTTATGCCTATTTCGATGCTCCGTTCGTCGGGATTGAAGAATGGGCTGTGAAGCGGCGCCATGGATGGTTTTTCAGGATCTTTGACACCCAGAAGGAAGTAAAAGCCAGGAATTTTTTGGGAGAAATAAGAAAAATCTTCGGCGATCATTTGTGGCTTGATGTCGTGGATGTTCCATTCTCCTAAGACCCGGGCGAGGGTAGGGGCCAGGATGGAGGCTAAGTCAGGATGGTTGTACAGGGGAGGAGGTCCTTTATGGTAGTGGAATATATAACTTGCTCCGAAGGACTGGGTGACTCCGCGCACCACATCTTCGATCAATCGAGGGATTCTATTCCGGTTGGTTTCGCTGAGTGTCCGGATGGTTCCTTCTATGGTCACTTTTTCTGCGATAATATTTGCTTTGGTCCCTCCCTCGATTTTTCCGATAGTGACAACGACCGGGTCGGTCGGGTCGACTGCCCGGCTCACTATGGATTGAAGGCTGACGATAACCTGTGAGGCGAGAGCGATGGCATCGATTCCCTCATGAGGACGGGCACCATGAGAGCTTTTCCCTTCGATGACGATCTGAAACCCATCCGAGCTGGCCATGATTGGCCCGCGAGAGAAATAAACCTGACCGAGGTTCTCCGGCCAAACGTGGAGACCGATGATCGCATGGATCGGAGGATTCTCCAGGACACCTTCACGAATCATGACCTTAGCTCCGCCTTCCTCACCTGAAGGAACACCTTCCTCTGCAGGCTGAAATAGGAATTTGATATTTCCGTTGATTTCATCTTGGAGTGCGCTCATGACCCTGGCTGTGCCCAGGCCGATGGAAACATGAATGTCGTGACCGCACGCGTGCATGACTCCTGGATTGAGAGACTTGAACGACACATCGGTCAGTTCCTGAATCGGGAGGGCATCCATGTCTGCCCTGAGACCGATCGTCACGCCTGGCTCCGCGCCCCTAAGAAGTCCGGATACGCCCGTTTTTGCTATTCCGGTCTTGACTTCGAGACCGAAAGAAAGAAGTTTCGAGGCGATCAGATTGGCTGTTTCGGATTCTTGATTTCCCAATTCGGGGTTCATGTGGAGAAACCGTCTCGTCCGTATGATCTCGGCCCTGTATTTCTGGATCTCTTGGTCGATTCGACGGGCCGTTTTCGAATCCACGCCCAGTCCCATGATGGAAATGGAGAGAATCAGCATCGGGAATGCAGGAAACCTGGCAAGGCAACGCTTGTTCATGAATGTATCTTAGATTTGCCTTTTTGGAAAGTCAACAATCCATATCAGATGTCGATATTTTCTTGATAAGTTCCGTAGACCTTCCTGAGGACAGAGGTGATTTCTTCGAGGGTTGCCAGCGTTCTGACAGCTTCAAGAATCGGAGGAAAAACATTTTGCCCTTCCTGCGCAGCCTGCCTGAGAGCATGAAGCTTCTGTTTCACCTCTTCTTCCGGTCTTTCCGCCTTAAGGCGTTCTAGTTTTTTTAGCTGGTTTTTTTCTACCTCTTTTGGAGGAGTGTGGAGATTGAAACGAATCTTATCGCTTGAATCGGCAAAAGCATTAAGGGAAACGATAATGCGTTCCTTGTTTTCGATCTGTTTTTGATACTGAAACGCGCTTTCCTGGATCTCCTTTTGCACAAAACCCGTTTCTATGGCGCGCCCCATTCCTCCCAGGTTTTCGATTGTCTGGAGATACTCCATGACCATTTCTTCGATTCGATCGGTCAAAGACTCCAGAAAGTATGCTCCTCCAAGGGGATCCACACTATCCGCGACTCCGCTTTCGTAGGCAATGACCTGTTGGGTTCTAAGAGCGATCTGAGCGGATTTTTCGCTGGGCAGGGCGAGAGCTTCGTCCCTGGAGTTGGTATGAAGGGATTGCGTTCCGCCGAGCACGGCGGATAGAGCTTGAAGCGCAACGCGGACAATGTTATTTTCGGGTTCCCGGGCAACAAGAGTGGCGCCGCTTGTCTGCGTATGAAACCTGAGCCTCCATGAAAGAGGGTTCTCGGCATGGAAGGATCCCTTCACGATTTTAGCCCAGATTCTTCTGGCAGCACGAAACTTTGCGATTTCTTCGAAAAAATTGTTGTGGGATGCGAAGAAAAACGACAGGCGAGGCGCGAACGAATCGATATCCAGCCCAGCTTTTGTGGCGGCATTTAAGTATTCTATGGCATTGGCGAACGTGAATGCCAGTTCCTGGACAGCTGTTGCACCCGCCTCCCGGATGTGATATCCGCTGATACTCATGGAATTCCATTGCGGAACATGGGTGTGACAAAAACTAAGGGTGTCCGTTATGATCTTGAGCGAAGGGACCGGAGGGAAGATATAGGTTCCTCTGGCGATATACTCTTTGAGGATGTCGTTCTGGATCGTTCCTCTGAGTTTATTCCATGAAATCCCCCGGTTTTCGGCCAAGATCAGATACATCGAAAGAATTATGGCGGCGGTGGAATTTATCGTCATCGACACACTGACTTTCTCAAGAGGAATGCCGGAAAAAAGCACTTCCATGTCTCTTAACGAATCGATGGCGACTCCCACTTTGCCGACCTCTCCATTCGCCTGAGGGTGGTCGGAATCGAGCCCTATCTGGGTGGGCAGGTCAAAGGCTACGCTCAATCCTGTTTGTCCTCGAGAGAGGAGGAATCGATATCTTTTATTGGATTCTTCAGCCGTTCCGAAGCCGGCATACTGGCGCATAGTCCAAAGTTGTCCCCTATACATACTGGCATAGGGCCCTCGAGTGAAAGGATACTCACCCGGCAGTCCAAGAGATCCTGCGGGATCGAAATCCGGGAGGTCTTTTTCGGTGTACACATCTTTGACCTCGATACCGGAAGAGGTCAGGCGCCTTGTTTTTTTTCCCTTGGTCATTTCCCGATCAGACGGGTCCGGATCAGCCTTTTATCATGAATTTTTCGAAGGGCTGGATTCCCGCATAAGTTCCGCTGGGTCCTAGCTCTTTTTCGATCTCCAGGATCCGGTTGTATTTGGCCACCCTTTCGCTGCGGGAAAGGGAGCCAGTCTTGATTTGTCCTGCATTGGATGCGACGCTCATATCAGCGATAAAGGTGTCTTCGGTCTCGCCAGAACGATGAGAGATAACTGCCGTGTAGCCCATTTGGTGGGCATATGTGATCGTATTCAGGGTCTCTGTCAAGGTTCCGATTTGATTCAGCTTGATGAGAATGGAATTTCCGATGCCGTTCGCAACTCCTTTCTTGAATCTATCCAAGTTGGTGACGAAAATATCGTCCCCGACCAGCTGGATCTTTTCACCGAGTTCATCTGTCATGATTTTCCAGCCTTCCCAGTCATCCTCGTCGAAACCGTCTTCGATGCTGATGATCGGATATTTTTCCACCAACGCCTTATAAAAATCGATCATTTGATCGACATTTTTTTCCGAGCCATCGGATTTTTTGAAAACATACTTGCCGTCTATGTAGAACTCCGATGCGGCCACATCCAGGGCAAGATACACATCTTTACCGGGGGTGTATCCGGCATTCTGGATGCTTTGAAGGATGAGTTCCAGCGCTTCTTCATTGGAGCCGAGATCGGGGGCGAATCCGCCTTCATCCCCGACGGAAGTGCTGTACCCTTTTGTTTTCAGCGTTTTTTTCAAATGGTGGAATACCTCTGCTCCAGCTCGAATGGCCTCCGAATAGCTGGAAAACCCTGCCGGAGCGATCATGAATTCCTGGATATCCATGTTGTTATCAGCATGGGATCCGCCATTCAGGATATTGATGAGCGGGACCGGGAGAAGGTATTTTTCTCTGTTCCCCAGGTAGGCATAAAGAGGAAGTCCGGATGCAAGAGCTGCCGCCTGGGCAGTGCTCATCGAGACGCTCAGAATGGCATTGGCGCCCAATTTGCTCTTGTTGGGGGTTCCATCGAGAAGAAGAAGACGCTTGTCCACGGCATCCTGGTCTCGCGGATCCATACCGATGATTTCTGGGGCGATGATCTTCTCCACATTGGATACGGCTTTCAGGACTCCTTTTCCCAGATAACGGCCCGCATCTCCGTCCCTCAATTCCAGCGCCTCGTGTTTTCCTGTGGATGCCCCGGAAGGAACGGAGCTTGTTCCTCTAACTTGGTCAGAGAGTGAAACCCAAGTTCTCAGAGTTGGATTTCCCCTCGAATCCAGAATTTCACTGGCTGTTACTTTTTCGATTGTAGTTTTCGACATTTTTTAGACCTGACCGTTCAGTTTTGGAATATTTTTATAAAAAGCTCGTTTCTGCGAAGGAGGATCGATTACTTATCTGCAGGGATTTCTTCGCTGACGACTTCGTCGTTTTTTTTGGCGAGTTCTTTCTTTTTCTTATCCACGAATTCCTTGATGGCATCGATTCCTTCAGTGGTCTTTTCGCGGACGACTTTTATGCCTTTTTCCGCTTCTTTGGCAATTTTGTCATAACTTTCCTTTGCCTTTTCTCCGGTTTTGACGGCAGATTCCTGGATTTTTTTGCGAGTTTCCGTACCGCTCGAAGGGGCAAAAAGCACTCCCAGAATGAAACCCGTGGCTGTGCCAATGAGAAAAGAAAGAGTGACTTCCAAAGCACTGGAACCTTTATCTGACATTTTTCTCCTCCTTTAGTTTTTTCGCCTGCCGCCATCCCAGACGGATCAAGGGAAATAAAAACGGCCAGTATTTCGAGCTGGGTCTCAATATTTTCATGCTCACGAACCAGGCGATTTCCGAGATGCTCATGGCAGTCTTTTTTGAGGCCCGAACCAGCTCTCCGATGTCTTCGATCTTTGCTTGTACGCTCCGGCTCGTTTCCCTAGCTTCCCCGACCAGTTGCGTGATCTCGATGAGCGTTTTTTCGGCTTCGTGCGCTGTTTTACGGAGTTGTCTCAGAAAAGTGACAAGGAAAGTGACGGCAACCACGACAGCGATAGTGATGACGAGCAGCAAAAATTGGTTCAGGGTTAACGGCATTATAATAAATAGATAGAATAAAAACCGGATTTTGTCAAATTAGCCGAGATTATTTCCACAGGATTTTTTGAAGATGCTCCAAATTATAATCTTCGGAAATTTTATCCAGGATTCGCGTGAGTTCATCGCCATCCGTTTTTTTCAGAGCCTGTTCCCATTCTTTCAGAAAGGGGATCGGGGTGAAAACATAGTCTTTTTTTGCCAAACGGTTGATACCCCGGAATGCCTGCCAGTGTGTGATCATCAGCAGGGCCAGGACTCCGAAAAAAACGTTTGGCCCCGGAAGCAGGGCGGCCAGGCCTGTGATCGGAAGAAGTATGGTTTCCCCGATAAGGAGGAGGATGTGCTTTGTTCTTTGCCTTTGAAGGAAGAAAAAAAATCGGACCCGTATCCGCTGTTCGCTGCAATTCCCCGAGTACAGGATTTCGACTTGTTTTTCTTCGGTGTGTAAAATCTGCTCGAATGCTTGTTCCTGGGCAAGATTTTTTCGAGGCAAAAGCATTAGTTTTTGTCTGGCTTTTTCCCAGATATTTTTCCAGCGGGAAAATTTGAGGTGAATTTGACGGATAGGTTCTGCAGAAAAGAATCTGTATTTTTCGCGGTAATCCTTGACAAAAAAGAAACGCATGTTCCTTATTTTAGCAATCCCGCACAAAGATACAAACAATTCCTTTCCTAAGATCGTGACAATTTTTATGAAGGATTCAGGATCAGCGGCGCTTGTTGAGGAGATAAATGAAGAAAGGAGCCCCCACGGCAGCCGTTATGATGCCGATGGGAAGCTCCGACCCGGCAAGAACCGTTCTTGCTAACAAATCGCAAAACATCAGGAAGACTCCTCCTGTGAGGGAAGAGGCAAAAAAGAGATATCGGTGGTCGGGTCCGATGATCAGCCTGACCCAGTGGGGAACGATCAGACCGACAAATCCGATGATACCGCTGACCGAGACCGAAGAGGATGCCAGCAGAGTCGAAACGATCAAAAAGATTTTGCGCGTTCGGTTGACCGAACAGCCGAGCGAACGGGCGATTTCATCTCCCATGACGAGAAGATTCATGTCTTTGGCCAGCCATTGCGAGATGATGATGCCGAGAACGAACGTGGACAAGATCACTCGGATCTGGTTCCAGTCTGCAAGATGAAAGCTTCCCAGAAGCCAGAAAACAGCCTGTTCGAAAGACTCGGATTTGAAGAAGATCAGGAATGAGGTCAATGACGAGGCCAGCGCTCCGGCCGCTATACCGGTCAGGAGCAGGGTTTCCACTTTAAAAGCTCCTGTTCTCAGAGAAAGGATGTATACCAGGGAAACGATGGCGAATCCAGAGCAAAAAGCGAACACATTCTGCAATGAGAATCCCCAGATACTCATGTTCAATCCCAGGATGAGAGCCAGGACAGCGCCAAAGGAAGCTCCTGATGAAACCCCGACGACAAAGGGACCTGCCATAGGATTCTGGAAGTATCCCTGCAGGATGGCGCCGGAAAGAGAAAGGCTTGCACCAACCAAAAATGCAAGAAGGGCCCGGGAAAGCCGAAGATGGATAAAAATTTGGGCGTGTGTCTGGTTGTTATGGGCAAAAAAATCCCAAAGGTCGGAAAAAGTTGTCTTGACGGATCCTTTTGTTAAGGATAAATAAAACCCACAAACAAGGAGGATAAGCAAGATCGCTAAAATTTGAGCCCTTTTTTTCCCAGCAGTCATATACCGGCCTCGAATGAGGAGGAATGCAGGATACGGGCGAGCTGTTCGAATGCCTCGAATATCCTGGGTCCCAGTCGGGTTACCAAATCCTCGTTCAACAAAAAAATGTTTTCGTTCTGTATGGCCTTGATACTCCCCAAATGAGACTGTTCCTTGAACCAGGTCTTGACATCGAGAAAATCCTCTTTGGATTTGGTTATGACGACGATGTAATCGGGATTTTGGTGGATAAGCTCCTCCCGGTTGTAATTGAACCAGGCTCTATCGACCTCCCCCGCGATATTTATTGCTTCTGCCTTCAAGACCATGTCGTTCAAAAAAGTGTTTTTTCCGCAGGTCCAGAGTCCCTTTCCGTGAAGATTGATGAATACTTTCGGCCTGATGTCAGCATTTGCCAGCCGATCCCGGATTTTTTTGTAATTCTTTTTCAAGCGGGCGATGAGGCCTTGAGAGGCCTTTTCTTTCCGGGTGACCACGCCAATTCTTTCGATCAGATGTAATGCCGATTCTACGGTTGTTCCTGCTTCCAGGACAAAAACGGGCAATCCGAGGTCTTTGAGCCGGTGGACCAGATTCAAAGGATTGCCTCTGTAAGCGATGACGAGATCCGGTTGCAGGTGGATAATTTTTTCCAGGTCGGGATCGACCAATCCGCCAATGCGGGTTTTTGTCCGCGCATTTATCGGATAGTTGCAGTAACGGGTCACGCCGACGATTTTTTCCTCCAGTCCCAGGGCAAAAAGAATCTCTGTGATATTGGGAGCCAAGGAGATGATCCTCTCCGGAGGGCTCCCAAGGATATGGATTTCTCCCAAATCATCTATGATGCTCTTTTCCTGAATGTATGGAGCCGAAAGAGTAAGATGAGTCAGGAGCCATAGGGCCGGGACTGCACATGTCAGTAATTTTCTCATTCGGGTTTTTGGAAGGTCAGGGAAATTTCAGGAAGTCCGGAGAGAAGATTTTTCCTCACGTCCACATCGGTCTGGAATACTTCTTGGATATTCTGCTTGGTTATCAGCTCTGAAGGTGGTCCCACAGAGTGGATGCGTCCGTTTGTCAAGAAAAGTAATCTCTGAGAAAAAGGCACCGCGAGGTTGATATTGTGTTCGGCGGAAAGGATGGTTTTGTTTTTTTCTTCTTGCAGCCGTTTCAGGATTCGGTAAATTTCTGCTTGATAGTTGATATCCAGATGAGCGCTTGGTTCATCGAGCAACAGGAGCGGTGTGTCCTGGGCCAGCGCTCGCGCGATGAAGACCCTTTGCCTCTCTCCTCCGCTGAGATGGGCGATTTTTTTATCTTTCAAGAAGCTGGTTTCCGTCAGATCCATGATTTCTGTCAATATGGTCTTGTCTGCCGCCGATAAACCGGTAAAACGGCCTTGGTGGATATATCTGCCCATCAGGATGATTTCCTCGACAGTGAAGTGGAATGAGTCCTGGGACAATTGCGGTACATAAGCGAGATTCCGGGCCAGATCACGGGGCGTGAGAGAGGATATTTCTTTTCCATCTACCAGGATCCTTCCGGACCAGTTTTTCAGAAGGCCCTGGATAGCCTTGATCATGGTGCTTTTTCCCGCCCCGTTCCTGCCTAGAATGGATAGGAATTCCCCTTTATTCATGGAGAAAGAAATGTTCTCGATGATGTCTCCGTTGCCGTAACCGGCACAGAGATTCCGGACTTCGAGGATTGCCATGGTATAGGGAAGTTTACGGGTTTCTCGATCTTTCTTCAACCAACATTCTGGATTATTTATAATAATGCCTCTCCCAATATCAAAATTCAAAAAAGAAACGAAGCCACAATAATCCATTGTCGGCATTATTCCCCTGCGGGCGCGCCGATCTCACTGCATCAGCTTCGTTGCAGCCCATTCGTGGTATAACCATACAACTTCATGGGCCGCTGCCTTGCCGCTACAGCAATCTCGTCTCGTAAATAATCCAGACTTTATCTTAGGGATTATTTATAAAAGTGCCACTTTCTTAGCCCTCCCGGATATTCGCTTGGGAAGGGAGGAGGCCTGAAGATCTGGGCAATTTCTTGACTTTTATAGACAAGGAATCTAATATTTAGGATTGTTTCTGCTTTCCGCTCTGGCAGTATCGGAAAACGAAAATTCCGGATATAAAGAGGACAAAACATTCAGGAAAACCAGGGATTTCCGCAGAAACCATTGAGGAACCCATGACGGAAGAATATAACTTCGATCATATTGAAAAAAAGTGGCAGAGAATTTGGGAAGAGCAGGGCATCTTCACGTTTCGTGAGGATGCGCAGAAAAAGAAATTTTATTGCCTGGAAATGTATCCCTATCCGTCGGGACGTATTCACATGGGACAGGTGCGAAATTATGCCATCGGTGATGTGATTGCGCGGTTCAAGATGCTGAAAGGCTGGAACGTTATCCATCCCATTGGTTGGGATGCTCTGGGAATGCCTGCCGAGAATGCCGCCATAACACAGGGAATACATCCAAAGGAATGGACTCTAGGAAACATCGCCCATATGAAGGGTCAATTGAAAAGACTGGGTTTCAGCTATGACTGGTCGAGGGAGGTCAACACCTGTCTTCCCGAATACTACAAGTGGAATCAATGGATATTTCTTCGGATGTGGGAAAAGGGGCTTGCCTACCGGAAGAAAAGCTGGATCAATTGGTGCTCCTCTTGCCAAACCGTCCTGGCCAACGAACAGGTGATAGGGGAAAAATGCTGGCGCTGCGATACGACCGTAACGAAAAAAGAGATGGAACAGTGGTTCCTGCGTATCACAGACTATGCCGAAGAACTCCTTTCCGGACATGAGGCACTCGAAAAATGGCCCGAACATGTTCTTTTGATGCAAAAAAACTGGATCGGAAAAAGCATCGGGGGTCATATCACTTTTCCCGTCAAAGATTCTCCGAAGAGTATCGAAGTTTTTACGACCCGGATTGACACCATTTTCGGTGCGACCTTTTTGGCCTTATCTCCCGAACACCCGTTTGTGGCGGAATTGATTGAAGGCCCCGCCAGTAAAGCCGGATTGAAAGAGTGGATCGAAAAAAACGTGGTCGCGCAGAGGATGCACAAAGATCCAGAGGAGATGGAAAAGGAAGGGATCGATACAGGTGCAAAGGCTATCAATCCCTACTCCGGGGAAGAGATTCCCATATGGATATCCAATTATGTTCTGATGGAATACGGGACCGGCGCGATCATGGCTGTTCCCGCACACGATCAAAGGGATTTTGAATTTGCCAAAAAATATGATTTGCTTATCCGCACCGTGATCGTACCGGAGAAGACAGATTCTCCAGGGGAACCGGAAGAGGCATTTGAGGGAGCCGGATTTGTCGTCGATTCCGGCAAATTTTCCGGCCTCCCTTCCATGGAGGCCTCGGAGAAAATGGTTCTGCATGCCGAGGAAAAGGGATTCGGACGGAAAAGCACCCTATACAGACTTCGGGATTGGGGAATTTCCCGCCAGCGGTACTGGGGAACGCCGATCCCGATGATCTATTGCCAGACCTGCGGAATCGTCGGAGTCCCGTATGACGATCTTCCCGTTACTCTCCCCCCGGATGTCGTATTTACAGGAGAAGAGGGATCCCCGCTGGAAAATGCCCAGAGTTTTGTTCGTACGGAGTGCCCCAAGTGTGGCGGGGCAGCGCGACGAGAGACAGACACCATGGATACCTTTTTCGACTCCTCATGGTATTATTTCCGCTATTGTTCACCTGATGAGGACAAACTTCCCTTCGACCCCAATCCGGCCGGCTACTGGCTTCCTGTCGATCTCTACATCGGAGGCGTCGAGCATGCAATCCTGCATCTGATCTATGCCCGCTTTTTCTGCAAATTTTTCAGGGATTCCGGGTTGACCGGTATTTCCGAACCTTTTCCCCGGCTTCTAGCCCAGGGGATGGTAACCAAGGATGGGGCAAAAATGTCCAAGTCCAAGGGAAATGTCGTGGATCCCGATGACATGGTGAAAGACTATGGAGCCGATACGGTCAGGCTTTATATCCTTTTTGCATCTCCTCCGGAGAAGGAATTCGCGTGGAATGAAAAAGGAGTGGAAGGATGTTACCGGTTTTTGAACCGCATCTGGTACTTCTTTCAGGAAAATAAAAGCCTGATTTCCTCAGAATCCCCATCCGGGGATCCCCCTCCGCCAGTAGATCCTGACAAAACACAACGGCTGGTGATAAAAATGCACCAGACGATCCGGAAGGTTTCTGAAGATATCGAAGAGAGATACCATTTGAACACGGCCATAAGCGCGATCATGGAATTCTTCAACCTTATCAAAGCAGAGAGGGAAGCCCTTGTGCAGAGCGAGGAAGACAAGAGACTTTTAAGAGAGGGGATTGAAAAGATGATTCTGATTCTTTCTCCGTTTGCGCCCCATCTCTGTGAGGAACTCTGGGAACAATTGGGCTACCGGACATTACTGGCCGAGGCTCCCTGGCCATCTTATGATCCGGAGCTGGCCAAAGAAGAACGGGTAACCATCGTCGTGCAAGTCAACGGAAAGCTGAGGGATAAATTCGAAATAGAACGGGATGCGGAAGAAGAGAGAGTGAAAGAGACGGCCTTGAAGCTGGACAGGATTCGAAATCTCCTTGGCGATGGGAAAGCGAGAAGGGTGATTTACATCAAGAATAAACTCGTCAATATCGTATCATAAAGGAAGGGCTTGAATGAAAAGAATGATCTTCCTTTTTTGGGCTTGTTCCCTTTTTCTTCAGTGTGGCTACCATCTTAGGGGGACAGGGAGTTCTCTTCCGCCTCATATCAAAATGCTCAATGTGCCGATGTTCGCTAACCGGACAACCCGTTTCGAGCTGGATTTGAAACTTACACAGGGCGTTATAGATGAGATGATAGCGCGGGGAAAAGTGGAAATCACGGATAAAACGGAGAATGCCGATGCCATTCTGATAGGAGAAATCCTCCGTTTCCATGCCATGCCCATAGGCTTCGGAGAGGATGCGACAGCCGATCGCTATAACATTTCCATCGTTGCCAAGATTGTCTTGAGAGACGTCATTCAGAAAAAGGTGATTTTTTCTAATCCTTCCTTCGTGTACCAGGGAGAATACACTGTGCCGGAAGGCACGGACTTCGAATCCGTAGAAACGGAAGCCATCGATGAGATGGCGGTTAAATTCGCCAGAAGTCTTGTTGTGGCTATCTTGGAGGGATTTTAGAAGGGGTGTACAGCAATTTTTTAAGAAAAGAAATCGACGGGAAGTCCCTTCCTCCCTGCTATTTTTTTTATGGAGAAGAGACGTTTCTTGCCGAAGAATTCATCGGCGAATTAAAACAGATGTTGATTTCTCCGGAGGGTCAGGATTATAACATCGAAAAGTTCAATCTCGATGAACACTCCTGGATGGAAATTATGGATCTGGCCAGGACAATCCCTTTCTTTTTTTCTTCTCGGCGGATCATCAAAGTCAGTCTTCCTATCGGGAAGGGCGAGCGTCTTTCTTCCACTGAGGAAAAGATTGTCAAGGATTACTTTTCGTCTCCATCGGACCATACGGCTCTTGTCGTCATCTATCCTGGAAAGCTGAGACGGAGCGCCCCGGTATTCCGATTTTTTGCATCGCTTCCATCCTCACTCGTTCATGTCAAGGAACTCAAACCTCTCAAGGATAGGGCGTTATTCTCATGGATGGACAGAAAGTTTTCAGACATGGGGAAAAGAGCCAATCATGATGCCATGGCAAGATTGGCGGAATTGACGGGAAGCGACCTTGCCCGCTTGAATAACGAAATTGAAAAAATATCGGCATTCTCAGGAGAAAAAAAGATCGTCGAGCTGGATGATGTGAATGCTGTTTCGGGGTGGATAAAGTCCTTTTTGGAATGGGAAATCGTGGACAATCTGGAAAAGGCGGATTTCGATAAAGGGCTGATCGTCTTGAACCACCTGTTCAAAGAAAGCGTGCGGCCCGAGTTTATCATCGGTTTGATTGCAAAATTTTTTCGCGACATATTTTTAGCCAAGCTCTGGCTAAGGGAAAAAGAAAAGGATAAAAAGGCGGTTTTCAAAGAACTGCGTCCCCAAATACAGGAGAAATTCGGCAATTTTTATACCACCAAGTTGCGGGATTTTTTTTTACTGGTGGACGAAATTCCTATGGGGGATCTGAATTTTCTGCTCAATCAACTGAAAGAGATCGACATGAATATCAAGACCACAGATCTGAATGCCCAGACACTGCTGGAAAAGTTCTTCTTTGAATATTGTCAGTTGAGAAAAGGTGTGCGGATTACTTCGAAGGAGAGAGATTAATCATTTCGATCTGTCGGCTCAGCCGGGATTTATACCGGTCGCCTGTATTTTTATGGATTGCCCCTTTTTTAACAGCCTTGTCGATCGTAGAAAATGTCAGGGGCAGGAGTCTTTCCGCCTCTTCGCGATTCTTCGTTGCGATGGCCTCTCTTATTGTTTTTATACGGGTTCTCAGAATAGACTTGTTTTTTCTGTTGATCAGGTTGCGGCGAAGGGCTCGTCTCCCTTGCCGGATAGCCGACTTGTGTTGAGCCATTTCTTTTTCTCCTCGAATAAAGAAGTATGATAAGATATCTTGAGATTGAAGTCAACCAGGAATAAGGCAAGAAGCGATGGAACAAAAAGAGCATAATCGGAAGTTGCTTCGTTCGACGCTTGCCGTGTCGGCCCCCACTCTATTGAGCCGCATTTTCGGATTCGTCAGGGACATGATCCAGGCATACTACATGGGAACCGGCAGGACAATGGATGCCTTCACGATTGCCTATACCATTCCCAATCTTTTAAGGCGTTTGACGGGAGAGGGGGCGATGACCGCAGCGTTTATTCCCGTTTTCACGCAACGGAAAAAGGAGACATCGAGGGAAGAACTCTGGAAATTTGCGCATTATTTCTTTTTCGATCTGTCTGTGATCATGGCCGTGATCACGGTCCTGGGTGTTCTGCTCGCCCCTGTTCTAGTGAAATTGATATCCTTTGGATTCAAAGATATCGCCGGGAAATGGGACCTGACCATCACGCTCACCCGATTGATGTTTCCGTACATATTCCTGATCAGTTTAGCAGCATTGGTCATGGCCATACTGAATTCCTTCCACAAATTTTTCGTTCCCTCTTTTACCCCGGTCCTGTTCAACCTGGCGATCATCACCCTTGCCGTGATTTTTGCCGGGCGGGTAGAGGAGCCTTCCTATGTTTTCGCTGCCGGTGTCGTGGTGGGAGGGATTCTGCAGCTGGCCTTTCAGCTTCCTTTCCTATGGCGTCAAGGGATGCGTTTCAAACCGATGTTATCCTTCACCCATCCCGGCGTGCGCAAAGTCGGAAAACTGATGGTCCCCGGGATCTTCGGGGCCGGGCTTTACCAGATCAATTTTGCCATAAGCAAAACGATTGCATCCCTGCTTGAAGAAGGAAGCGTATCTTCCCTTTACTATGCGGCACGGGTGCAGGAATTGACCCTCGGCATATTCTCTATCGCTCTTTCTATCGCCCTTCTTCCAACATTCTCCGATCAGGCGGCCAGCCAGGACCTGGACGGGATGAAAAAAACGCTTATTTACTCTTTCAAGCTTATCTTTTTTGTTACATTTCCTGCTATGGTGGGGCTGCTGCTCTTGAGCCGGCCGATCATCGAGGTCCTCTTCCAGAGAGGGGAGTTCAACGAACAATCCACTGCGATGAGCGCATCGTGCCTGTTCTTTTTTGCTCTGGGAATTCCGTTCATCTCCGGAGTCAGGATCATGGCGCCGGCGTTTTATTCGCTCAAGGACATCAAAACCCCTGTGATCGTGGCGGCTGTGGTCATGGTGCTCTACATTACCTTTTCCTTGGTCTTGATGAACCCGCTTCGCGTAGGGGGGATCGCTTTGGCCTTATCTGTTGCTTCTGTTTTTAACTTTTTCGTGCTTTTTTATCTTTTGCAGAAAAAAATCGGACATATTCCGATAAAGAGCATAGGGGTTTCCGCGATGAAATCCGCTTTTTCTGCAGCCGGCATGGGGGTGGTCGTGTGGCTGTTTGCGGGGCAGTTTGATTTCGAACGGATGGTTTTCATGCAAAAATTGGGAATCGTTATAGCATCGGTTTCTGTCGGGATCGTGGTCTACTTTATGTTGACTCTTATGTTCAGCCATGAAGACTTGAGAACCCTCAAATATGTTTTATCCAGAGATAAAATACTGAAAAAATAGGATTCGATGTGATAATCGTTCTGCAAAAAGTCAAAGAGGCATCGGTATCTGTCGGGGATAAGGTGACAGGAACGATCGGACAGGGCGTTTGCCTGCTTGTCGGAATAGAAAAGGGAGACACGGAAGAGGAAGCGAAGTACCTGGCCCGGAAGATTGCCGAGTTGAGGATATTTCCCGATAGTCTCGGAAAGATGAACCGAGCCCTCCTTGATGTCCAAGGTGAAGTTCTGGCGGTCTCTCAGTTTACGCTTGCCGCATCGGTGAAGAAAGGAAGAAGACCGAGTTTTGACAAGGCAGAGAATCCTTCTTTGGCTGAGCCGCTGTTCCTTTATTTTGTGGAACAGATAAGAAAATTCGGCTTGAAGGTGGAAACAGGAGTTTTTGCTGCTTCCATGGAAGTTTTCCTGATCAATGAAGGTCCTGTGACCTTTATTTTGCAGAAGTGATCATCTAGTCAGGTGAATTTAACCTGACTGGCCTCCTGGAGAGCCTTGCGGGCAGGAGCTCTCACAAAGGAGCTTTTATCTTCGGAGAGCTTCGCAAGAAGGGCAAGAGCTATTTTTCCTCCGATTTCACCTAGAACAACAGCCAATGTTCGGCGGACCTCGATGTTGGGATCATCCACCAGTTTCTCGATGTGTTTCAAGGAGGAGGCATTCTTTCTCAGGCCCAATACGCGAAGGCACCCCGTTTTTACATACCAGGGTGGGGCCTGAACTCTTTTGTAGAGGAGTTTGAGATCGAGATCTTCTCTTCTTGAAAGCTCTTCGATGATAAATTTCCTGAGCTCCTCGCCAGGGTATTCAAGAGCTAGAACCAAGACTTCGCAAACCCAAGGCTCTTTGGAGCTTGCGATTCTCTCTATGATTTTCAGCCTGGTTTGTTTATCCTTGGCTTCCTGGATCTTATCCAGCGCATTTTGCATGGCTGTGATTTTTCTGGATTTTATCGGCGCGGGTTTTTCCGGCGGTGCTTCGATCTCGGGGAATAACAGTCCCGTTTTTTTATCAGCCATCCGATCCGCGTGCCCTTTTTTGATTACGGAACATATATATAATAGATCGGAAAAAAGTGCAACAGCGCTAAGGACTGCTCTTTTTGACCAAAAACTGCCGATGAAACGGGAAGGTTAAATAGAATTTAGGCGTTTGCTAGACCAAATCGAGAAGATGGCCCATTTTTTCTTTTTTAGTTTTTAGGTAGTCGATGTTGCACTTGCCGGGAGGAATTTCGATCGGGATGCGCTCGACGATTTCCAGTCCGTACCCGGAAAGGCCGATGAATTTACGGGGATTGTTGGTTATCAAGTGCAGTTTGTTCACACCCAGCGAGACCAGGATTTGCGCTCCGATTCCGTAATCCCGCTGATCCGGTTTGAATCCGAGTTTCGTGTTGGCCTCCACGGTATCGAATCCTTTATCCTGCATGGCATACGCCTTGATTTTGTTCGCGAGGCCTATGCCCCGTCCTTCCTGATTGATGATGTACAGGATAACTCCCTTGCCGGCTTTGTCGATAATCTCCATGGCTTGGTGCAGCTGGTCTCCACAATCGCAGCGGCTCGATCCGAACACGTCGCCAGTCAGGCACTGGGAATGGACACGAACCAATGTGGGATCATCCCCATCGATTTGTCCTTTGACCAGTGCGATGTGATTTTCCCGGTGAATGGTGTCTTCGAAGATGATCAACCGGAACTCGCCGTATTTTGTCGGCAAAGGAACTTCTTCGATCTTTTTGACTAGAGACTCGGTTTTCATCCTGTATTTTATCAAGTCCGCGATAGTCAAAATCGGAATATCGTATGTCTCGGAAAATGTTTCCAGTTGTGGCATCCGTGCCATGGTCCCATCTTCATTCATTATTTCGCAAATGACTGCCGACGGTTTCGATCCGGCAAGACGGGCGATATCAACAGAAGCTTCTGTCTGCCCGGCCCTCTCGAGAACTCCACCGTCTTTAGCCTCGAGGGGAAAGATGTGGCCGGGTTTGGCCAGATCAGAAGGTTTGGTTTTAGGATCGATGGCCACTTGAACCGTATGAGAACGGTCATGGGCCGAGATCCCGGTGGTCACTCCTTTTTTTGCGTCTATGGAAATGGTAAACGCCGTTTTGAAACTGGCTGTATTATCCAGCACCATCAGGGGGAGGTCCAGCTCTTTCAGTCTTTTTTTCGTTAAAGGAAGGCAGATGAGGCCCCGGCCGTATTTTGCCATGAAATTGATGATATCAGGGGTTGTTTTTTCTGCTGCCACCATAAGGTCCCCTTCGTTCTCTCGATCTTCGTCGTCCACGATGATGATGAGCCTTCCATCTCTGACCGCTTTGATGGCCGTCTCGACAGAAACTTTTCCTCTTGTTTTTTCCATTTTAAAGGACCTGTTGATTGGATTATTTTTTTATTTTCGAAATCCAATTATACACGTATTTTCCAATTATGTCACATTCGATATTCACTGTGTTCCCCGGCTTCAAAAGACCCAGATTCGAATTTGTCAGGGAGATGGGGATGAGCTCGACTTCAAAGACAGATGATTTGAGTTTAGCTATCGTCAGGCTGGCTCCATCGACAGCGACAGACCCTTTGGTTATCAAATAAGGACTGAGTTCTGACGGGAAGGAAATGGTCATTCTTTTTCCCGATCCCCTTGTCTGTACGGCCGTGACTTTTCCGGTCGAATCGATGTGCCCGGTAACGAGATGGCCGCTGAGCGGGGAAGCTAAAGTGAGAGGAAGTTCCAGATTCAGCCTTTCTCCTCTCCGGAAAGTGCCCAATGTTGTCCGGCTCAGGGTTTCCTTGGAAAGGTCGAAGCAAAGGGTGTTTTTTTCCTTCCGGGTCAAACTCAGGCATACCCCATTGACTGCCAGGCTGTCTCCGATTTCCAGATACGATACCGGCTCCGGGACCTCGATTGCCATTTCTTGTTTCCCGTTCCTGTATTCCTTGAAAATGCCAGTGTGTGAGATTATTCCTGTGAACATCAGAGATATCCTTCCAAAATAAGTTCCTTCCCGATGGTGAAACAGTCCGAATTTTTCAGCCGCATGGCTTGGGCAACAGCCGAAAATCCCTTCCCATCGAAAAATGTGGGGGCATTGTCTCCCCCTATGAGTTTTGGGGATAGATTGACATAGATTTTGTCCACCATGCGTTTTTCAAAAAAGCTCGTGAAAAGTCGAGCGCCCCCTTCCACCATGACGCTGGAGATCTCATTCTGTCCCAGCCAGGCCAGGATTTTTTTCAAATCCAGCCGTCCGGAACGGCTGTTCCGCAGGGATACGATTTCCACGCCCTTTTTCATCAATTCCTGTGCTTTCCTGGAAGTTTCCGCTGCATGAGTGAAAGCGAGAATTCTGCCTTTATCGAGGGTGCCGAGGATCTTTGCATCGAGAGGAAAACGAAGTTGGGTATCGCAAATGATGCGGAATATCTTTTTTTTCGGCCAGAGGGGATGCCGGATGGTCAGCATGGGATCATCGTGCAAAAGCGTGTTTATTCCGATCATGATGGCCATGTGCTCTCCCCGGAGAAGGTGGACATACTCCCGGGTTTGTCGGGAAGTTATCCATCGGGAATCGAAGGATCCGGTTGCGATTTTCCCGTCCAGGCTGGTTGCGGCCTTGGCTGTCACGAACGGAATTTTGGTACGGATGTATTTGTTGTGAATCTCGTTCAAGCGAATATTTTTTTCTTCGAGAAGACCTAGGGAAACTTCTATTCCTGCCTCCCTCATTTTTTGGATGCCTTTTTTATAGACCAGAGGGTTGGAGTCCAGCGCTGAGATCACGGCGCGTTTGATCCCCGCTTGGATCAGACTATCCACACAGGGAGGAGTTCTTCCCCAGTGGACACAGGGTTCCAGGGTGATATACGCAGTTGCGTTTCGGGCTTGAAGACCCGCTTTTTGGAGAGCGATAACCTCGGCATGGGGTCTTCCGGGTTTCTCGTGATATCCTATCCCCAGGATTGTGCCCTTTTTGACGATGACCGCTCCCACATAGGGATTCGGGCTCGACCATCCTTTGGCCTTTTCGGCCAAGGCGTAGGCCATTTCAAGAAAAGCGAGGTCTTTTTGGGTATTCATGAAAGAAGCGCGCTGACATATTCCTGCGGAGAAAAATCCAACAGGTCCTTTTCCGTCTCTCCGACTCCAACAAATTTGATCGGAAGATCCAAATCATCCACAATACTCAAAACACTTCCCCCTTTGGCTGTTCCGTCCAGCTTTGTGAGGAAGATTCCGGTCAGTCCGGAAAACTTCAAGAATTCCCTTGCTTGGATCAAAGCGTTTTGACCTATGCTTGCATCGAGGACGAGCAAAATCTCATGAGGTGCTCCCTCGATTTCTCTGGAGATCACCCGCTTTATTTTTTCCAGCTCATTCATGAGATTGATATTTGTGTGAATTCTTCCTGCCGTATCGATCATGAGGTAATCGTATCCCTTTGCCTTGAAAGACTGAACGGCATCGAAGACGACCGAAGCCGGATCCGCTCCGTACTGTCCCTTAAGAACCGGGATGTTCAGCTTTTTTCCCCAAATGACGAGCTGTTCCTGTGCTGCGGCACGGAAAGTGTCTGCCGCTACCATCAAGATCGTATTTCCGTTTTTCTGGAAGCGGTGAGCGAGCTTGGCCAGGGATGTGGTTTTTCCCCCTCCGTTTACACCGACCATGATGACGATACAGGGAGGATTGTCGAGATCGGAGGCGGGGGGAAGGTCTGCAAAAAGATTCATTATTTCTTTTTTCAAGAGGGTTTGAATGTCGAGGAGGGAATCGGATTTTTTACTTTCGCTTCTGATTGAATCGATAATCTTTTCGGTGGTGCGGACTCCGACGTCAGAAAGTATAAGAGACTCAGCCAGTTCATCCAGCATTTCATCTCTGGTTTTGCCGGATTTTATTAGCTCATCGAGTTTGCCTTTTATGGTTTCTCTTGTACGGCTGAGCTTGGACTTTAGCTCTATCAACATTGTTACCCCATTATATTTTCCGTCCTTTTCATTGTCAATCGGAGCCCTGATCCTTGACTTGAAGGGAAGGCGGTGTATGTTCCTATGGAAACGATTTAAAAAACCTCAGGAATGAGTTGACAATGGGTTGGCTAAACCTTAAAATCATTCACCTTTGTCTTGAGAAACGGAGATCTCCAACGACCCGTTGGGTTCACACGACTAAAGGAAAGAAGATCATGTACGAGACGGTTTGGATTTTGAATCCCATTTCAGAAAAAGCGAAGAATCTTTCTAAAGCCGTCGACATACCTGTCGCCGTAGCACAAATCCTCGTGAACAGAGGGATCGATCAACCTGACAGGGCCCACGGATTTCTCCATGGAAAATTGAGTGATCTGCATGATCCCTTCCTGATGAACGGGATGAGGGATGCTGTCCGAAGGATCCGGAAGGCCATTTCCGGCCAAGAGAAAATCCTGATAATCGGCGATTATGATGTGGATGGGATCCTATCTGTCGTGACTCTCTCTCAAGCCTTGAAATCCCTGGGAGGGAGCGTGGATTTCTTCATTCCCGACAGACTCAGGGAAGGATACGGCCTGAAAGAGCGATATGTTGACCTTGCCGAACAAAAATGCGCCAGTGTGGTGATAAGCGTGGATTGTGGAGTGAAAGCTGTGGCCTTTGTGGAGAAAGCAAGGCACCGGGGAATCGATGTGATCATTACGGATCATCATCAGCCCGGATCATCGATCCCCAAGGCGCTGGCTGTTTTGAATCCATCGATTCCGAATTCGGGTTATCCTTTCAAAAGGTTGGCCGGAATAGGGGTCGTTTTCAAGCTCGTTCAGGCTCTTTTTGACGGCCGGCCCGAATCTTCTCAACTTCCGCACTATCTTAAACTGGTGTCCATCGGGACGGTGGCGGATATCGCCGAGCTTAAGGACGAAAACAGGATATTCGTCAAGCTGGGGCTTCAGGGGCTGGAAGATGTGAAAAATATAGGCTTGAGAACGCTGATGGATTCCTGCGGCATCAGGAACAGAAATGTTACTGTTGGGGATGTGGGCTTCAGGATCGGACCCCGGATCAACGCCGCAGGACGACTGGGAATGACCGATCTTGCCGTCCGCCTCTTTTTTTCCGATTCCCCCCAGGAAGTGGATGAGATTACACATAGGCTGGACACGTTGAATTCTCAAAGACAAAAGATCGAAGAAAAAGTCTTCAACCAAGCGAAAAATATGATCGAGAGAAGGTCCTTGAATGAGCGGTATAAGCTTCTGATACTGGGATGTGAGGAATGGCACAGAGGTGTCATCGGCATCGTGGCTTCCAAGATTAAAGATGTGTATTATCGGCCGGTCATCCTGTTCTCCTATCAAGATGATAAGGCTCTTGGATCCGGCAGGAGCATCAGCGACTTTTCCCTCATAGAATGTTTGGATGAAAATAAGGATGTCTTTCATAACTACGGGGGGCATACCATGGCTGTGGGGTGCGAGCTCGCTAGAGAATCAATGCCGAATTTCAAGGCTCGAATCAATAACTTTGTCAGATCTCAGATAACCGAAGAACAACTGAAAAGAAAGATCCGGATCGATGCGAAGATCGATTTTGCGGACATCGGCATGGACATTCACGATATCTTATCTTCGCTGTCTCCCTTTGGTTTGGGCAATCCGAAACCACTTTTTTTAACGGAAAATGTTGAGGTAGTGGCTCCGCCAAAAAAAATTCAGGGCAAGCACAGCAAATTCCTCGTTCAGCAGAATGGAAAAATTTTCGAATCCCTTGGTTGGAGAAAAGGAAGCTGGGCGGATGAAATCTGGGCAGGGGACAGGATCGATATGGTCTATTCGCTGATGATATCCGATTACTTGGGAGTCGAGAAGCTGACCCTTTCCATCGAAGATATGAAGAGAATATAATAACTCCCAACTCCAAAGCCATTTTAAGGTATAATAAAAACAGGAGACCCTGTCCTGTGGGAAAGCCGAAAATTCAACCACGCCAAGTACTTAGATTGCTCAGCGTTTGTGTATTCGCCATTGTCTTGTTCGCGATTTCTGTCAGTTTTTTGACCCGGTCGAAGAGACAAGTGAAGGTCCCCGAGATCGACCGGGCCTTGGAAGAGCGAAAAATAGACAAAAAAGAACGCATAGAAATCCGCGGGATGAAGAGGGACGAGGAATCTTTTGAAGTTTTGACGGATCGCCACTACATCGGGGAAGATAACCTGTACCATCTGGAAGGGAACGTAAAAATTTCTCTTTTCAAACGCAGTGAAGGGGAAGATGTCATCCTTATGGGGGAAGAAGTCATCCATACCGAGGACCGATCCCATTTCCGTCTCCGGGGCAAGGCGGTCGTCCAGTTCAAAGACCTGACCGTGGCATCTTCCGTTCTGGAGTACGATACCAAAGAAAATGTGTTCAGAAGCGATGAAACGGTCCGGTTTATTTCGGGTTCTATTTCGGGATCGGCACGGGGATGTGATTATTTTTTCGAAGAAAAAAAAATCGAGCTGCACGGGAGTGTAAACCTGGAAATTCAGCCCAACCTTGAAACGCCCGTTGCTCTGGAGATCGCGGCGGACTATTTTGAGTACTATGTCGGAAAGGGCCGGGGAAAAGCACAGGGAGAGGTGGATCTCAAACACGGGAAGAGCTCAGCCTCGGCCGGACTTATGGAGTTCGGATTGTCGGCCAGTCGGGAACAGATCAAAACGCTGTTCTTGAAGGAGAAAGCGAAGATATCCCTTGTGGATGAGTTTGAAAAAATCGAGCCTAATTCCGGTCAGGCAGCTCTTGCCCTGCATGGAGATACGTGTCTTCTGGAGGCGGGAGAAATACTCATCAAAGGATTCGTTGATTCGCCCCGGGTTCAGAGACTGGAGGCCATAGGTAATTGTGCCTTTCGATTCCAATCGGAAAAGGGAAGTTTCACACAGATCGAGGGAGAAAAAATCGTCTTCGATCTGACAAAAAAGGGGACTTTAAAAGATCTGATCATCGAGAGCAGGGCGAAAATCACAGAGGATAACAGGGAAGAAGAATCCCTTAGAACGATTGACGGCCAGAGAGTGCTTATTCAAGGAGACAAGGACGTTTTGACGGTCGAGGGGGCAGATGATACCAAGGCCAGGGTGCGCTCTGAAAGTTCGGAGATCGAGGCGCAAGAAATCCGCGTTTTTCTCGATAGCAACGATATGGAAGCGGATCGAGACACGAAGGTCATCATCTACCCTGAGGAAACATCCGGGGAAACATCCGGTTTTTTTTCTGGGGAGAATCCCATTTTTATTACGGCCACCGAAATGAGATATTCTGAGGAACAAAAACGTTTTCAATTTCTAGGAGGAGCCAGGATCTGGCAGACCAGGGAGACGATCAAAGGCCAAGAGATGTTTTTCAGCGTTGGAACAGGAGCGTTTCAGAGCACAGGTTCTGTCGAGTCTGTCCTTCCTTACAAACCCAAAGGAAAAGAGGAAGATAAAAATGTGAGGATAGAATCTGACGCTATGGAGTATGATCCCGAGAAAAACCTCATCGTGTATTCCGAAAATGTCAGCCTCAAATCCGATGATGCGGACATGACTGCCAAGCAGTTGACCATCGCATTCGAGGAAGAAACAGGAAACATGGTGAATATCATTGCTCGTGACGATGTGATCGTGGTGCAGAAAACCTATGAAGGACACGGAAAAGAGGCGAATTTCGATGTCGGAAACGAAATGATAACGGTGACGGGAAATCCGGTTTTGTTCGATAAAGATAAGGGGAAAACAGAGGGGGGCAAATTGACTTTCTATATGGCCGATGGTAGAATCGTGGTTGAAAATAAAGATAGAGAAAGATCTACTACGGTCATAAAAAATTGAATGATGAATAGTCGTTTGGAAGCAGCGGGGCTGAAAAAGTGTTACCAAAAAAAAACAGTGGTCGCGGATGTGTCGATCACGGTGAAAAAGAATGAGGTGGTCGGTCTTTTGGGCCCGAATGGAGCCGGTAAGACGACGACGTTTTCCATTATACTCGGGCTTATCCGTCAAGATGCCGGACAGATTTTTCTTGGAGATGAAGACATTTCCGGATTGCCGATGTACATCAGAGCCAGGAGGGGTTTATGTCTCCTCCCTCAGGAGTCTTCGGCGTTCCGGAAACTAAGCGTGGAGGACAACCTGCTTTCCATTTTGGAAAACATGCCTGAACGTCCCGCAAGGAAGGACGGGAATCCGCAGGAAGTTCTCAACGAGCTCGGATTGACCAAACTGAAGGCCGTAAAAGCCTATACCTTGTCGGGCGGAGAGAAAAGGAGATTGGAAATCGCCAGGGCGCTTGTTACGAACCCGGAGTTCGTTCTCTTGGATGAGCCGTTTACGGGAATCGATCCCCTTGCCATTTGCGATCTTCAAGAAATCATTCTCGGCCTCAAAGATAAGGGAATCGGAGTGCTCATAACGGATCACAGCGTCAGGGATACATTGAAGATAACGGACCGTGCGTATATTATCGATAAAGGAAGGATCCTTGCCCAGGGAACCCCGGAACAGCTCGTTTCTTCCAGCGAGGTCAAAAAGATATATTTAGGAGAAGAATTCGATCTTGATTGATCCTGGAACTTATAAGGGAGACAAATAAATGGTGCTGAAACAGCAGCTTCATCAGAAACAGGTACAGAAGCTCATCCTTGCGCCTGCCCTCCAACAGGCGATAAAGCTTCTCCCGCTGACCAACCTGGAGCTCATCGAAATCATCGATGCGGAACTGTCCCAAAATCCCATGCTGGAGATTGAAGAGGAAACTGCCGAAAAGAAAACGGAGGGATCAGAAGAAGAGGCGGCTGAAAAGGAGGCGATAGAAAAAAGTCAGGACGCAAAGGGAGAAGCGGATGAAGATGACATGAGCGATTTTCATGAAAGGGTCGAAGATCAGGAAATCGAAGCTTATTTTCAGCAATATTTCGATGAAGGTTTCCGAGCGCTGTCTTACGAGAAAAGGGAGAGCATTTCTCTTGAAAATATTGTGTCCAAGGGCCAGTCTCTTTGGGATCATCTGAACTGGCAGGCCAACCTGACGTTTTTTGATGAGAAGGATAAAGAAATTGCCCAGTACATCATCGGGAACATAAACGAGGACGGCTATCTTACCGTGTCCATCGAAGAGATTGCGACAGCCATGGACACGACAGAGGAAAGAGTCGGAGCCGTTCGGGAAAAGATAAAGAGGTTTGATCCCGTCGGGGTGGGGAGCCTGTCTGTCCAGGAAGCGCTTCTGACCCAGATGGAATATTTTGACATAATTGATGAGATTACCAATAAAATTGTCAGCGATTATATTCATCTTTTAGAGAAATCGGATTTCACCAAGGTCGCCAAAGAACTGGGGATTCCCCTCGAGGAGGTCAAGCCCCATATCGACGTGATAAAGAATTTGGACCCAAAGCCGGGACGAAAATACAGCCAGGAAAGAACTTCTTATGTGGTTCCCGATATTATCGTGACCAAGGAAGGGGATGAGCTGAATATCAGTCTCAATGACGAGGGCCTTCCGCGGTTGAGGGTTAACACGTTCTACAAGAAACTCCTGAGCAAGGCTTCAAAGGAGAATCCTGAGGCCTACCGGTATTTGAAAGACAAGATGAAAAAAGCCTTTTGGTTCTTGAGGAGTTTGGATCAGAGAGATCGAACGGTCTACAAAGTGGCCCGATATATCGTGGACAAGCAAAAAGATTTCATTGAAAAGGGGATGGAATATATCAAACCGTTGACCTTGATCGAGCTGGCTCAAGAAATCGGAGTTCATGAATCGACAGTAGGACGGGTTGTGGCGAACAAATACATCATGACTCCCCGGGGTGTTTTTTCGCTGAAATACTTTTTTCATAAATCTCTTTCCGGAGATTTCGGGGAGGAGATTTCTTCGCTGAGAGTCAAAGAGAGGTTAAAGAAGCTCGTGGATAACGAGGACAGGAAAAACCCGCTTAGCGACATAGAGATCGAAAACATTCTGGCCCGCGAAAATTTTCGGATCGCCCGCAGAACCGTGGCAAAGTACAGGAAACAGCTGAAAATCCCCCCATCTCATCTGAGAAAAAGAAAATACTGGATCGAGGAGGCTTGATGAAGATCAATTATACGGCGCGTCACACTAAAGTGACGACGGAAATGAAGCAATACTGTGAAAAAAAAATCGAATCTCTGGAAAGGTTGCTCGGACATCCGATCGAGGCGGATATCCTTTTGTCCGTTGAAAAGTACAGGCAAAAGGTCGAGATCAATTTGAAAACGAAAATGGCGACGCTGAATACGGTCGAAGAAACACACGATATGTCCAGCGCTTTGATAGGGGCATTCGATCATCTCGAAAAAAGAGTCAAAAAGGAAAGGGAGAAACTGAGGGAGCGAAAACGGAGAAGGATCAAAGAGGTAAAGACATTTACTCCTGAGGTGGAGAAGAGGGAAAAGCCGAAAAGAGTGATCCCCAGGCAGAATTATTCGATGAAACCCTTATCTTTGAACGAGGCCCTCGTGCAGCTGGAAACCAGCAAGGAAGAAGCTTTTTTGTTCCGGACCGCAGAGGCGGAAAACTGGGCCGTTCTCTATCGACGCAAAGATGGCAATTATGGTTTAATAGAAGCCAAATAGCATAAAAAACTTGAGAGAGAGAATTGAAGATCCAAAATTTGCTTATCCAAGACATGATCCTGTTGGGGTTGGAATCACAAGAGAGGGAAGAAGCCCTGAAAGAAATGATCGGGTTTTTGAAAAAAAGAAACCGCATCACAAAAGAAAAGGATCTTTATGAAAAATTGATACAAAGAGAAAAATTGGGGAGCACAGCCATCGGGGATGGAGTTGCCATCCCCCACTGCAAAATGAAAGGAGTCAGAGAGCCTGTGATAATGCTGGCCGTGTCCGAAAAAGGCGTCAACTTTTACTCTATAGACGGGAAACCGTCCCACCTCTTTTTTCTGGTGGTCTCCTCGCCCGAAAATCCCAGCCTGAACCTTCAGATTCTTGCGGCCATAGCTCATCTTGTGCGGAAAGCGAATTCTCTCCTGAGAAAAATACTGGAGGCAAAAAACGTTCCGGATATCCTGAATATTGTCAGGGAGGAAGAAGAGAAAATAAATGAATGAAGGAGGGGGACAATCCCTTCTGGTTCGTCATTTCTACCAAAAGGCGAAGATCCCTTTAGAACTCCGGCCCGTTTCGGGAAAAACGGGATTTGCCAGGCCCCTGATACTTCCTGAATCGGCGAAAAAATCTTTGTCGGTCCATGTTTGGGGAAAGAGCGAGGTCCAAAAAATCGGACGGATGCCTCCTGGTCAAAGGAAAAAATTCATCCATAAAGGGATTGAAGACGTTTCCTGTCTTATTCTTTCGGATGGATTATCTTATCCTCGTTCTATCAAACTGGCAGCCAGGGAGAAGAAAATCGCTCTGTTCGTAACGGGAATCACGAAAACCAAATGTAAAATCCAGCTGAAAAAACTGTTCGCATCTTTCCAATCCCAGCAACAAATTTTGCCGGGCGGATTGCTGCAAATATTCGGCTGCGGTGTTCTCATTCTGGGGGACAGCGGAGTCGGGAAAAGTGAATGTGCTTTGGAGCTTATTTCGAGAGGACATCTTTTTGTGTCCGATGACGTCGTCCTAGTGAAAAAAGTCGCTGACCGAAGATTGATCGGGTCGGCAGCTTCGCTTTCGCGGAATTTTATGGAGATACGGGGTCTCGGGATCATCAATATAAAAAAAATTTTTGGCGAGAAGTCCGTTTGCCCGCATGCTGACATCGATCTCATCATCATGTTAAAAAAATGGAAAGAAGGAAAGGAGTATGACCGGCTTGGCCTTAAAATACCGGAAAGTTACCGATTTTTGGGCGTAGATATCCCGAAGATCACAATTCCCTTGGCTCCAGGGAGAAACATTTCCACCCTCATAGAAGTAGCCTGCAAGGTCTTCTTGTTGAAGCAGGGCGGCTACCATGCTGCTCAGGATATAACGAAAAAACTGGACCGGGCTTTGGCTGCACGTTAAAAATGAAAAAAAATGCAAAAAACGATACAAGGTTTTTGATCATTACCGGACTTTCTGGTTCCGGAAAAACAGTGGTCGGACGATTTTTAGAGGACCTGGGATATTATTGTATCGACAATCTTCCGACAAAGCTGATCCCTCGTCTCGTAGACCTGTGGGCCAGAAAAGAAGTGGAAATAGAGAAGGTCGCTCTTGTTGTGGACATCAGGGAGGCGGGATTCGCCAAAGAATTTCCTTTGGTCCTCCGGGTCATTCAGGAAAAAGTCCAGCCTTACCTGATATTTCTCGAAGCTTCCGACGAAGTCTTGTTCAAAAGATTCAGTGAAAGCCGGCGACCTCATCCTCTGGCCAGCAAAAAATCGGTACGAGAAGGAATCGCTTTAGAAAGGAAAAGACTGGCCAAGATAAAAAACCTGTCCGATGAAGTGCTGGATACCTCTCACACAAACCTGGCTGAGCTCAAGGAAATTCTAACTCGGCAGTTCTTGCGGAAAAAAGGCTTGAGTCTTCAAATTGTCGTGGTCAGCTTTGGATACAAATATGGGATTCCTCTCGATTCGGACCTGGTTTTTGACACGCGATTTTTGCCTAACCCCCATTATGTCGACAACCTGAGGGATAAAACGGGAAAGAACCTAAAAGTTAAAGAATATGTTCTTCAAGCTAAGGAAACCCAGTCGTTTCTAATCCGGCTTTTAAGATTCGTGGATTATTTGATCCCCAAGTTCGAAATCGAGGGCAAGAGTTATTTGACGGTCGCGGTGGGATGCACCGGGGGAAAGCACAGGTCCGTCGTTCTTGCCGACCGCTTGAAGGATCATCTCAAAGATCGGAAATACCGAGTCAGAACCTATCACCGGGATATTTTCAAATAATCGAAGAAAGACTCTTTTGTCTTTTAAAGAAAAAACTTAAGATTGTTCACGATTAATGGTAGAATCTAAACGAAACAAAGATCCTAGAACGATTTTTTGAAATTAACCGGAAAGACGGAGCAGTTCGAAGGATGATCGGCGGAATTATCGTCTCCCATGGAAAATTGGCCGAAGAACTTCTTAATGCCCTGACAATAATTCTGGGCGAAGTCGCGAATATGGAAGCCATTTCCATCGGTTGGTACGACGATGTGGAAGACTCCAAGCGCAAGATCAACCAATCCTTGAAGAGAGTAAACCAGAAAAATGGCGTCCTTATCTTCACGGATATGTTTGGCGGGACGCCGTCCAACCTGAGCTTCAGTTTTCTGAAAGACGATACGATCGAGATTATAACGGGCGTCAATCTTCCTATGCTCATTAAATTTGTATCGCTCCAGAGGAGCAATAAGTTGAAAGAAGTGGCAAAAAAAGTTGTTGAGCAGGGTAAAAAGAATATTCATCTCGCCAGCGCTCTCTTGAGCTCCAAACACTGATTTAAGGGAAAAATCCAGATCCATGCTAGAAAGACAAGTTACCATAATAAATCGACTGGGACTTCATGCCAGAGCTGCAGCGAAGGTTGTCAAATTGGCGAACAGGTTCAAGGCTTCTGTCAGGATCGAAAAAGACGGCAATATGATCGATGGAAAAAGCATTTTGGGCATCCTGACTTTAGCCGCTGTGCAGGGGAGTAAAATAACTTTGAGGATATCGGGAGAGGATGAGGGTTCGGCCATGAATGCGCTGATTTCTTTGATCGAAAACCGTTTTGAAGAGGAAGAATAACCAGGAATGGAATATATCAGATTAAGAGGGCTTGGGGTTTCCCCGGGGATTGCCATCGGAGAGGTGCAGCTGACAAAAAAGGTCGTCTTCACAACTCGAAAGGAAACAATCCCTTCCCATCAGGTAGATGCTGAGCTGGAGAGGCTGACGGAGGCGATAGAACGGACTCAACGACAACTGGTGAAAATCAAGGAAAATGTCGAGGATATAGTCGGGGAGGAACACGCTTTCATATTCGAGGCTCATCTTCTTATACTGCAAGACAATTCCCTCATCGCTTCTTTAAAAGAGATCGTTCAGAAAGAAAAGACGAGGGCAGAGTGGGCGATCACCAAGATTCATGAAAAGTATCAGAAGATTTTCGATTCCATCGGTGACGAGTACCTTATGCAGAGAAAATTCGATGTTGCCGATGTTCTTTCCAAAATGTACAGAAATCTGGAGCCTGCCCACAAAGGAAAGAAAGATGACGGCAAAGAAAAGATCCTCGTTGGCCACGAGCTCCTTCCGTCCGAAGCCGCTATGCGGCTGAGCAAAGGAAATGTCCTTGCCGTTGCTCTCGATATGGGAGGACAAACATCCCATACGGCGATTCTCGCGCGGTCGCTGAATATACCGGCTGTGATGGGCCTGCGGAATATTTCTCAGAGAGTAAGGGACGGAGATGTTTTGATCGTCGACGGGACTGACGGAGAAGTCTTGATCAATCCCCCTACGGCTATTCGCAAGGAGTTCATCAGCAAAAAACGGAAATACGACGACTATGGGAAAGAGCTGAGAAAAATCGCCAAGTTGAGTTCTCAGACTCTGGATAATTTTGTATTTTCGCCCTTGGCCAATATCGAGCTGCCTCAGGAAGTTCCGATGGCCTTTTCTATGGGAGCCGAAGGAATAGGCCTTTTCAGGTCGGAGTTCATCTACTTCCAGAGTACGACTCTTCCTTCCGAAGAAACCCACTACAGGATATATTCGCAGATCGCGAAGGATGCTTACCCTTCCCCGGTTTACATCCGGACGATCGATGTAGGCGGCGAGAAACATTTGCCTCAGTTTAAAATCGAGAAAGAGCCGAACCCGGCTCTCGGTCTTCGTGCCATCCGGCTGTCGTTACGGGATAGAGATCTTTTCAAGATCCAGCTGAAAGCGATTTTGCGAGCCAGCGCACGGGGGAATGTCAAAGTTTTGGTGCCGATGATCACGGAACTCGAGGAAGTCCAACAGGTCAAAAAACTGTTTCTGGAGGTTCAAAAGGAGCTGAGGGAAAAAAACGTTCCGTTCGATGAAAACATTCCCTTTGGAGTGATGATCGAAGTGCCCGCAGCCGCCGCGCTGACGGACATACTTATTAGGGAAGTGGATTATATCAGTATCGGAACCAACGATCTTATCCAGTACTACCTGGCGGTAGACCGGTCCAATGAACTGGTCTCTTATCTTTTCAAACCCCTCCATCCCTCTGTTTTGAGACTTATCAAGTATATCATCGAGACAGCGCAAAATGAACAAAAAGAGGTGACGGTGTGCGGGGAAATGGCGGCCGATGCCCTATCCGCGATCGTGCTCCTCGGTCTTGGGCTCCGTAAGTTCAGTATGAATCCGATATTTATCCCGAGGATAAAGAATGTCCTGCGTTCGGTGGAGTACAAAACGGCAAAGGAAGTGGTTAAAGACGCCTTGATGATGAAAACAGCCCAAGAGATCGAAGAGTGCATTCTAGAGAGAATACTTCTCAATCATCCCAAGGCTTTTCTTCTGGGATTGAGATCATAACGAGAAAAGCACCCCAGAGGGATTCATTTCGCCAACAAGGCGTTCAGTTTGTCGAGAAGACCTTTCGTATCGATAGGTTTTTCGATAAAGTGATCGGCCCCGCTTTCTTTCGCCTCGAAGTGGAAGGAGGCCCCTTTATAAACGGCCGTCATCAAAATAACTTTGATCGTTTTTAACTGGGGATCTTGTTTAATTTTTTTGCAAAGATCGAGCCCATGTATTTTTGGTATCAACATGTCGCTTATTAACGCATCCGGCTTTTCCTTGGTCAGGAGATCGAGTCCTTGCTGGCCGTCGTTTGCACTCAGGACATGATATCCGTGACGGGAAAGGACCATCTCGAGCATTGTCAGCGTTACCCTGTCATCGTCGATGAGGAGAATTTTGCCCTTACTCATTTCCTGCCATATGCGTCTTCCAGCCTGACGATATCCGATTCTCTGGATTTGCCTATCCATATTTCCATTATTCGGGCAGGCTTTTTTCCGACGCAGCGGACACGATGAGGAGTATTGCGTGGAATAAATATTTCTTCGTCCACCTGGGGTTGCCAAACACGCTCTCCGGTTGTTACTTCTAATCCCTTGTCCAGAATAACCCAGAATTCGCTCCGTTTCTTATGGTATTGGAGAGAAAGAACTTGTCCGGGATTGACCGTGATTATCTTTATGCTGCCGGTCTGGGAAGGAGGAAACGTACGAAATTTTCCCCAGGGTCGGATTTCGTCTGAGATTGCGCTGCGAAAGGTCTCGATATCCGTTCTCTTATCATCGGTCATGGTGCATATTCGCAAATGTCTCCCGCGTTCCTTCGCTCGATAAGGAGACTATCCGAAAATCTCTCTAAAAGGGGACCTCTTCGTCTCCACCTGAATCGTTGTCGGTGTCAGGGATGGAGTTTTCCCCGGCGGGAAAGTCCGGAGTGCTGGGGGTGGAAAACTCGTCATCATGGCTACCCGTCTCGTCCTTACGGCCAAGAAGGATGATGTTTCTTGCTTCCACTTCAGTAGAATATCTCTTATTGCCTTCTCTATCCTGCCAGCTGCGGGTTCGGAGCTTTCCTTCCACGTAAATCTGTTTACCCTGGGTGAGATACTTTTCGCAAAATTCTCCTAACTTTCCCCATGCAACAATGCGATGCCACTCCACGCGAATGTCACTTTCGTTGGTGTTCGGATTGAAGTACTGCTCATTAGTGGCGAGCGTGAAGCGGGCGATCGCACGCTCCGACTGCGGGAGATACCTGAGCTCTGGATTTCGCCCCAGTCGACCGATCAGAGTGACCTTGTTGAGACTATTGATGTCTCTCATTTTTGAATCAATTCTTTAATTTTTTCCTGAGCGATTTTTGTTTCTTCTTCCAGAGGATATTTGCTGACCATGAGCTTGAATACAGAAAGGGCTTCTTCCTTTCGATCCAGCTCCATCAAACTGATCCCTTTGTGCAGATAGGCCGCTGGAACCTTATCTCCCAGAGGATAGTCCAGGATCAACTGGTTATATCGGGAGATAGCCTCTTCGTATTCTTTCTGGCTGAAATGGCATTCCCCTATCCAGTAAAGAGCGTTATCGGCGAAGGGGCTTTGGGCAAAGTTATCCAGGTAGATCTTGAAACCGTCGATTGCCAGAGAAAAATTTCCTTTGAGATAATCGGCATAAGCCATGTTGTAAATTTCCTGGGGGGATAGGTTGGGGGGAAGCGGAGATTTTTGTTCTTCTTTTTTTTCCTCGATAGGTGGTTCCTCTCCGGCTTCCTCGTCTGGTGGGGGCTCCGCGATTTCTCCTTGGTTTTCTCCGGTTCCTTCCGTTTGTTCAGCCTGTTGGAGAAGGGGGATCGATGTGTTTTTGAGTGCTATTAGATCCTCTGAAAAGCGCGAGATTTGTACAGTTATGGCGTCTAATTTTTCCTGCAAGATTTGGTACTGAGCCGGAATTTTTTTTTGGTCTTCCTGCATGCTTACCTGCTGGTTTTGGAATGAGCGTACCAAGTCTGATATTTCGCTTATCATACGTTTGATGGTTTGGAGCTCTTCCTGATGGAGGCCGATTTTTTTGTCCAGATCCAGGACCTGCTGTTTCAGAATTTGGATATCTTGATAGATCAGTTCATACGCTTTCTTTTCTTTTTGGGTTCCAAAAAGCAGAAATGGGATGAGAAAAAAAACAGATATCCTCAGAAAAAGTTTTTGGATCATATGCTATTTTGCGATGATGGTGAATTGGGCGCGCCTGTTTTTATCCCAGGCCGCTTCCGTATGTCCCATATCGACAGGCTGGCTCTTTCCATAGGAAATGGTTTTCAAGCGGCTGGGAGAGATTCCGAGAGAAACGAGGTAGTCATACGTACTTTTGGCTCTCTTTTCACCAAGTGCCAGGTTGTACTCCTCGGTGCCTCTTTCATCGCAGTGTCCTTCGATCAGGATCTGAGCGGTTTTGAATTTGTTAAGCCATGCGGCATTGCTTTCCAGGATCGGCTTGGCGTCATCTCTGATAAAATATTTATCAAAGTCAAAATGGATCATACGAAGGGGGGCTTCACGGTTGATCTCTTCGAGGGATTTACTCATGAAAATCTCTTCCTCGGTCAGTTCAGGCTCCTTCGGGGGAGCTGGCTCCACGACCTTTTCAACTTTAGGCTGTTCTTTCACTTGAGGAGGAGGGGGCGGCGCTTCTTCGACTTTTTTTCGGCAGGATAGCGTGAAACCGAAGACAAGCAGACTTACTAGCACCAGAATTAGGACTTTTTTCATTTGACCTCCTTTGAAGGTTTTTCCTTCCTAATAATTGTTGCCCTTGCGCTAAGTTATACAATCAAACTTGTTATCTGTCAACATCATATCCTGAATTATTCATAAAAATGCCGATACCGTCACATATTTGCAATAAAAAACATCCAAAACATCCTCAACACCCACCGGCATTTTCCCCCTGCGGGCGGGCCGACCTCACCGCCCCGGCTTCGTCGTAATCCATTCGCAGTATTCCAATACGGCTTCATGAATCACTTTCTCGCCGTCGCAGCCATCTCGACCCGTCAATAATCCAGGACCTGAATTATTCATAAAAATGCCGATACCGTCACATATTTGCAATAAAAAACATCCAAAACATCCAAAACACCCACCGGCATTTTCCCCCTTCGGGCGGGCCGACCAATAGTGCAGGGCGGGTCGGCGGCTTCGTTACCGCCCCACACGCGGTGCATGAGCATAGCCTCAGGGACCGCCTCCACGCTTTAACGGGACCAGTCAGGAAGCTTGTTTTCCCCTTGGGATGTAAGTCGGCGAAGGTTTCTGCCGTCGTAGTCGATGGTGTAAAGCTGTTGAGTTCCATTGAGATTCGAAGAAAAAATCAAATGACGCCCATCAGGAGACCAGCAGGGGGATTCGTTCCTTGCATTGCCTTCGGTGAGCTTGATGATCTGTTTGGTGCGGAGGTTCAAAACATACAGGTCGAAGATCTGATTCACACGGGAAACGTAGGCGATATTGTCCCCTTGGGATGACCAGACCGGGGCATCGTGGTAGGTGCCTCCGAAGCTGACCCGGGTGACGTTGGATCCTTCCGCATCCATGATATAGATCTGAGGGGTTCCTCCCCGATCGGAAGTGAAGGTGACCTGACGGCTCGTGGGTGACCAGGAGGGGGCCGTGTCGATCGCCTTGTTGAAGGTCAGCCTGCGGACATTTTTTCCATTGCTGTCAGCCACATAGATCTCTGAGTTTCCGCCTTCCTCCTGCGAGCAAAATACCAGTTTTTTACCGTCCGGGGAAAAATTAGGGGCAAAACTCGTTCCCTGGCTGTAGACTTCGTGCCGTTTCCCTTCGTAGACTTCCAGGATATACAGGATGGCCTTTTCTCCTTGATAGGAGGTGTAGGCAATCTTCTGCCCGTCGGCAGACCAGGCCGGCATGTAGTCCTGGATCTTGTTGAAGGTCAGCCGGGTCTGGTTGTGCCCGTCATAATCCATCATGTAGAGTTCCCAGTTGCCGTCCCGGTTGGAGTTGAATACGATCTTGGACGTGAAGATCGGCAGTTCTCCCCACATGCGCAGCAGTTCATCGGCCATCCTGTGGGCGGCATACCGGAGGAGAGAGCGGTCTGTCGAGTAGCGTTTTCCGAAAATGCCCCTCCCAGCTTTGACGTCATAGACCTTTCCTTCGAAAACGACGTCATTCCCATCGCCGTCTGCAATTTCACCAACGAACAAAATCTTGGCCGATATAGACTCCCAGTCCTTGAAGAAAATATTGTCGGGATTGAGCGGGCGGATGTAGCTGTAAAAGCTTTTGGGTAGTTCCTCGAATATCCGGCTGTATTTCAGATCCGCAGCAAGCGTTTGATGAAGTTCCTGGGCAGCTTCCAGGGAGGCTGGAGAGGAATCCCGGACGATAAATTCCGGAAGAGCCAGAGGAATGGCCGGCATGCCTTCCCGGATGCTCAGGTAGACTTCTTGCTGGCCGGGCAGAACCATGACAGTGACTAATAAGGATATCCCGATACCAAAAAGTATGATGTCTCTTTTTTTCATTTTATATGCTCGAATCTGAGATGTATAATCAACAATTCTTCCTCGTATCCATCCGGAAGTGGAGCGAACGGAGCTGAGGATTGGATGGCCCGAACGGCCGCTAAGTCCAGCGCCCGGATGCCGCATCCCTGCTCGATATCCACGACGGAAATTTTGCCATCCCTGTAAATTTTGAACCGGACCACGGTGAACAGTTCATCGGACATCCCCGAACTGACTTGTGTTTTTAGCCAGTTGCCGGAGATCCGTCCGATCATGTTTTCCAGATAATAATTGAACGGGAAATTGGAAAGGCCTATTTGGGAGGAAAACTCGGAACCGAATCCCACGCCGCCGCCTGAGCCAGAACCGACGCCGAGAGTAATACCCGATCCGCTTCCTGCACCCTCTTCTGAACCAGATTGGGCTCTGCTCGATGGCTTTTTATCAGAAGGCTCCCGTTTTTGAATAGCCGCTTTTTTTTGGGAAGGTGGGGATTGATCCCTTTTGGGTTTATCCACAGGATATCTGAGGGAAGAAAGGGATTGTTGTTCCAATTTTTGCGGTGTGGTGAGGTCCCGCAAAGTTTCTCTTTCCGGGGCGGGTGTTTCCGCGAGCTCCTCCGTGGTCTTGCTGGTTTCCGTTTGCATCTTGGCCTGGGTTCCGCCGCCTGGCCTTCCTCCACCCCCTCCTCCTCCGAATGAATGGAGGCTCACGTAATGGATCATTTTTTTTCGTCCCAGACTGGGAAACTTGGGAGAAAGGATCAAAAGAAGAAACAGGATGACATGGAGGGACAGGGAGATATACACGAATCTTTTGAAAACCGGGTCTTGCATGATATGCGTGAACATCACTGCCGCCTTTTTTTGCGGTCCGGAGGTTCGGTAATCAACCCGACTCTTTCTACGCCGGCTTTTTTGGCGATATCCATCACCTGGATCACGTAGCCGTAGTTGAGGCTCTCATCCGCCTGGATGAAGATGACTTTGTTTTCCCTGCTGAAGAGCTGTTGCTCCAGCCGGGTCTGGAGGAGATTGATATTCACCGGTTGACCCTCCATATGGATGAACCTGTCGGGCGTGATGGTCAGGGTTATTCCTTCTTCGGCCGGAGCGGAACGGGTTTCTGCCTGAGGAAGCTGCACCCCGATTCCCATCTTGAGCATCGGTGCGGTGACCATGAAAATGACCAGCAACACCAGCATAACATCAACCAGAGGAGTGACGTTTATCTCGGATAAAGATGTTCCCACTTCCCTGTTGGATATGGAACGAAATTTAAATGCCATAAAGCCTCTCGGTAATGTTGAGAAATTCTATGGAAAAATCTTCCATCTCCGTGATGACCTCTTTGATCTTGTGGAGATAATGGTTGTAAGCGATAACTGCCGGGATGGCTGCAAAAAGTCCCAGGGCCGTGGCGATCAGCGCTTCAGCGATTCCCGGGGCGACCGCCTGGAGGGTGTTCATGTCTTCGACACTCAATTCCCGGAAGGCATTCATGATTCCCCAAACGGTTCCGAAAAGCCCGATGAACGGCGTGACGCTTCCCGTCGTGGCCAGGAAGTTCATCATTTTTTCCATCCGGGTCACCTCCTTGTTGGAGGCTTTGATAAGGGCCCTGTTGATACTCTCCATGTTGGAAGGTGTGACGGAGATTTTGGGATTGCCTTTTGTGTGATAAGCGAGCTCTTTGTAGCCGGCCCTGAAGAGGGAGGCCAGGGGACTGAGTTTGAACTTTTTTGCGGCTTCGTTGACTTCCAGGAGGTTCTTGCTTTTCCGGAAAACGATCAAGAATTTTTTGGATTGCCTGGCGGCAGTTTTCAACGAGTTTCGCTTGAAAAGGATGACGGCCCAAGAGAAGATCGAAAAAAAGAGGAGAATGACAAGGACCAGCTGCACGATGGGGCTTGCGGTTAAAATCAGTCTGAAAACGTTCATTATTACTGAGTTACAAAAGTAGCACATGCCAGGGCTAAAGTCAAACTTTGGCACAAAGGAAACCTTGGGGACAATTGACAAGGAACCGGCAAAGTAATACAGTGGCGGGAAAGGAGAGGAGCATAAAAAAAGAGAGGAGATTTCAACCGGCTCAGCTTCTAGCCCTGAGTTTTGTTGCGGCGATTTTTATGGGAGCGTTTTTGCTGCTTTTGCCTGTAAGCACCCATCCGGGAGAAAACATATCTTTTGTGGATGCGCTTTTCACCAGCACGTCAGCGGTTTGCGTAACGGGCTTGATCGTTCAGGACACAGCGACCTATTTCACACCCGCAGGGCAAACGGTTATATTGATCCTGTTCCAGCTAGGAGGACTGGGCATAATGGCCTTTTCCACCCTGATCCTGCTGGTCGCAGGAAGGAAGGTCTCAATCCAGGATAAAATCATTATCCGGGAGGGATTTCATCATGGTTCTGCTAAGAACGTGAAGTCCCTGGTCAAGAACATATTTTTCTTTGCCATCGCCATCGAGAGCGCGGGGACGATTCTCCTTTATCTGCATTGGCACGGGAAATTTCCAGGATTCAAGGGCTTTTTTTATTCCCTTTTTCATGCTGTCTCCGCCTTTTGTAACGCAGGATTTTCCGTGTTCAGCGACAGCCTGACATCTTTCAGGGGGGATGTCTGGACCAACGCCACGATCATGCTCTTGATCGTTTTCGGAGGCCTGGGATTTTTGGTGCTCAGCGAGGGCATGGAGAATGTCTTGGGAGCGTTCCGCCATCGCAGACAAAAGATGTCGCTCCACTCCAAACTGATCTGGATCATGACCTTGTCCCTGATCGTACTCCCGTTCGTCTCCTTTCTCCTGATCGAATGGAATCATTCTCTGCTGGAATTCTCTCTCAAAGAAAAAATATTGGCCTCCCTGTTTCAGGTCATAACACCGAGGACAGCCGGCTTCAATACGATGGAACTGGGAACCCTCAATCATGCGGCCGTTTTTCTCTTGATTTCGCTCATGTTTATCGGAGCGTCCCCTGGATCCACAGGCGGAGGAGTCAAGACGAGCACGATCGGCGTGATTTTTGCTTTCGTCAGATCCAGGATCGCGGCAAGGGATTCCGTAAACATCTTTTTCAGGACTCTTCCTGAGGGATTGGTCACAAAAGCCTTCACGGTCGTGGTGCTGAGTATCTGCGTCATATTTATTTCCTGTGCCATCCTTTTTCTCACTCAGAAGGGAATGAGCATGAAAGAAACGTTTTTCGAGGTTTTTTCTGCCTTTGGAACGGTGGGGCTTTCCCTGGGAATGACGGCAAAGCTCAATGCAGTGGGAAAAATCGTGATCGTCGTTACGATGTTTTTCGGTCGGATCGGCCCTTTGACTCTTCTGTATGCATTAAGCCGGGAAAAGGCTCTCGGCAAATTCGAGTATGTTGAAGAAAGTGTCATGATCGGATAGAATGGGGCCATGAAGTTTGCCGTGATCGGACTGGGAAGTTTTGGTTCCAACGTGGCCAAAACCTTGTATGGGAAAAGGCACGAAGTGCTTGCCGTAGATGCGGACAAGGAGAGGATCGAGGAACTCAAAACGCTGGTTACCCATGCTGTGCAAATGGACGCGGCCGTCAAAGAGAATTTGCGCGCGCTCGACATACAGGAAATGGATGTCGTGGTGGTAAGCCTGGGTCCTGAAATGGAATCCTCGATCCTAACCGTCTTGTATCTGCATGAGCTGGGTGCTCGGCGGATCGTGGCCAAAGCTTTGACCGAAGATCATGGCAAAATCCTCGATGCCGTGGGAGCCACAGAGGTCATTTATCCCGAAAAAGACATGGCTATCAAAACAGCACTGCGGCTGAGCAATCCCAATGTCCTGGAATATCTTCCCCTCGTCGCCGGGGTAGACATCCAAGAGATCGCCCCCCCGGATAAATTCATCGGAAAGAGCCTCAAGGAACTGGATTTGAGAAACAAATATGGAGTGCAGGTCATAGCGATTAAAGAGATCATCCCCGAAAAAACCACCATCATCCCAAAGGCCGATTTTGTCATCAAGGACGGCGATATCCTGATCCTGATAGGCGATCAGAAAAATATGAGCAAGATCAACAAGCTTTAGCGGTCTGTTCAAGGATTTCTTTGGCTTTTCGTTTTGAACCGGATCACAAAATCTTCAACAAAATTTCCAAAGCGACTTGTTTCGCCTGCCGTCCGCTCTCCTTTGTCGGGCCCACACAGGACGGACATCCTTCCTTGCAGGGACAGGCGGTGATGGTTTTCCGGCATCGATCGAGGAGCTCGGCCTTCAGATCGAAGAGCGAGGGGCTTAGGCCGATGCCCCCGGGGAAATTGTCGTAAATGAAAATATTGGGTTCGAAGTCGATATCCGTAAAATCATGCATTTCCTCTTCCAAGGAAATGGCGGCAGGAATGTTCCGCGGAGGAAGGGATTTGCCGGTGGCATTGTCCCCGATGGAAACACCGACATCATGGATATCGCACATCATGAACAGGGGAGCCACATGGTGGAGACAATAGGCAAGCCCGAAAAGGCCGTTGATCTTTTCCTCGGGGGGAAAGGGGATGGCATGGAACACGGGTGAGGGAATGGTCAGCCAGTAGGCTGTCGTGTGCATTTCGTTCTGGGGGAGGCTCAGGTCGCCAGCTCCCACGTTTTCCATGGTGTGGAATTTGATTTTTTTGAAACCCACGACTTGAGTCGCCACATGAACTTCCCCGTGGGACAGGACGCTCCTGTCCAGCTTGTTTTGCTGGAAGATATCCAAGATCTTGATTTTGGTGTAGTCGATGGCGTCGGTGTAGTAGTCCACATCGGTTTTTTTTACGTAGGCTTTTCGCTGTTCGTAATCCAGGTCTTCGACGAAATACTGTTCCCCCTCGCACATGTAGATGGCCTTGGGATGGAGAGAGGTCAGCGCAGAAGCGAAGTCCACTTCGGCTATGACCTGCGGCTTTTTAGTGGTCTCGACAACGACGAAATTGTCCGAGCTTATGCTCCGCAGGCTTACCCCGTCTGCGGGATAGACATCCGACGTCCAAAACCATTTATCCTTGGAGTGATGGACTAGCTTTTCATCCTCCAGGAATTTCAGGATCTCGGCGATGTCCACTTGCCCGAATTTTTCCCCGTCCAGGAAGGGGAGCTCGAAGGCCGCGCATTCGATGTGGCTGATCAGGATGGACAGGTTGTCGGGATTGATCAGGGCACGCTCGGGATTTTTAGAGAAAAAATAGTCGGGATAGTTCACGATGAATTGATCGAGGGGCGAACTGGTGGCCACCAGCACGGCTGCCGATTTCCCGGTTTTTCTTCCCGCACGCCCGGCTCTTTGCCACGTGCTGGCAATGCTTCCGGGATAGCCGGCCAGCACGGCCACATCCAGGCTCCCGATATCGATCCCCAGTTCCAGGGCATTTGTCGAAACGACTCCTCTGATTTTTCCGGCGCGCAGGTCCCGTTCGATCTCCCGCCGTTTCAGCGGGAGGTATCCGCCTCTGTACCCCCGGATCAATCCTTCCATCGGGATGGATTTTTCGATGTCCTCCTTGAGGTAAGTCAGGAGAACTTCGGTGACCAGGCGGCTTTGGGCGAATACGATGGTCTGAAGGTCGTTTTTTAGAAAGATGGTGGAAACCCGGCGCGCTTCGTTGACATAGGACCGGCGGATGCCCAGATGCCTGTTGACCACGGGAGGATTATAGAAGATAAAATATTTTTCCCCTCTGGGGGCACCGTTGTCATCCACCAGAACGACCGGCTCTTCCGTCATCCTCTCGGCCATTTCTTTTGGATTGGCGATGGTGGCCGTACAAAGGATGAACTGGGGGGAGGAGCCGTAAAAGTTCGCGATCCTTTTGAGCCTTCGCAGGATGTTCGCCAGGTGACTGCCGAAAATACCCCGGTAATTGTGCATCTCGTCGATCACCACATATTTGAGGTTTTCGAACAGCTTGATCCACTTGGTGTGGTGGGGAAGAATGCCGGTGTGGAGCATATCGGGGTTGGTGAGGATGATGTGCCCGCGGGCCCGAATGGCTTTGCGCGCATCCTGGGGTGTGTCCCCATCGTAGGTGAAGATCCGGATCTCTTCCGGAAGGAGCTTTATCGTCTCGTCCAGCTCTGCCCGCTGGTCCTGGGACAGGGCCTTGGTCGGGAACAGATAGATGGCCCGGGCGGAGGCCGTTTTCAGGATAGCATCGAGCACAGGAAGGTTATAGCAGAGTGTTTTTCCCGATGCGGTTGGGGTGACCACCACGACGTTCTTGCCCTCCTTGAGAAGCTGGTGGGAGAGGTGCTGGTGGGTGTAGAGCTTGTTGAAACCCTTTGTCTTGAACGAATCCACAAGATCGGGATGGATCTCGGAAGGATATTCCATAAAACGCCCCTCTTGAGCGGGGATGTGCTTTATCGCGGTTATCGAGTCGTTTTTGATCCCGATATCTTTTAAAAGTTCCAAGGATTTAAGAAGGTTGTTTTCTTCCGCCATCTCGTATTCCTATATGGAAGTCAGATATCGCCTATCTTAGTCTTTTGTTGCGAGGCGGTCAATCTTCAACAAAATTGCTGAGACAGATCTTCAGTGTTCGCGATGATGCAGGCTTTTAGAACCGTCACTCATACCGCAGCGATTTGACAGGATCGACCGCGGCCGTCCTCAGAGCCTGCCAGCTCACCGTCAGCAAGGCTATCCCCAAAATCATCGCGGCAGGGATGAGAAACAACACCGGCCCTATACGGAAATGATATGCATATGAGTTCAAATACCTGGCCATCGCATAAGCTGACAGGGGGACGGCTATGACAGTGGCTATCGTGATCCATTTGATGAAATCTCGCGCCAAAAGATAAAAAATGGCGGGAATGGATGCTCCCAGCACCTTGCGGATACCGATCTCTTTGGTGCGTCTCTCCGCCACGAACGAAGCCAGTCCGAACAGTCCCAAACACGCCACGAACAGAGATAACGTGGCAAAGGCATTGATAATTTTTCCCAAACGCTTGTCAGCTTGATAGAGCTCTTCAAGGCGTTCATCCAGGAACTGAAACTCGAAAGGGTATTCGGGTGCCAATGACCGCCATGCGGCTTCCACCGAGCTGATCGTCTTCGGGATATCTGCGGGCCGGATCTTTACGAACACATTCTGCAATTCCATGTCATTCATGGTCAGCATCAAAGGAGCGACTTTGTGATGCAGCGTCCGCATATGAAAGTCCTTGACTACACCGATAATCTGCGATCCCCGCCCGAGACGTTTGCCGATGGGGTCTTCCATGCCCATGGCGCGGACAGCCGCTTCGTTTATCACCACGGCGCCCTTTCTGTCGGTCGGGAAGTCGTTGGAGAAAAACCGCCCTTCTGCTATTTCCAGCTTGAACGTGGACAAAAAGCCCGGATCGACAGAAACCAGCCCCATCTCGATCCTGTCTTCTGTATCCCTTCCTTCCCACTCATCCAGCGTCAGCAATCCACTTCGCTTCCCCGGCACCGTCGAAGCCGCTGCTGTGTGCAAGACCCCGGGATTCCTCTCCAGTGTGGTCTCGATGAGATCGACCTTCGGGGACAGTTCCCTGGGAAGCCGCAGGCACATAACCTGGTCTTTATCATACCCCAGGTTCTGCTTGCGCAGAAAATTCATCTGCCGGTAAACCCCGACCGTGCCGACAATCAGGATCGTCGTCATGACGAACTGAAATATGACCAAAACCCGGCGGAACCCGCCGCCCTTCTGCCCAAAATCCCGGCCGCCCTTGAGCACGAACGCAGGCTGAAAAGCGGAAAGAAAAAGAGCCGGGTAAATGCCCGCGATCAATCCGGCCGATAAGGTGATGCCCAGCAGGCCCGATATCACATGCATGTGACGCAAAATCCCGAAAGTCATGTCTTTGCCTGAAAGCTGATTGAAAACCGGCAGCAGCAGGTAGACCAGGCCCACCGCAAAAATCAACGAAATGAAAGCCATCAGGATGGACTCACCGAAAAATTGGCGCACCAGTTCCTGTCTGCGCGCTCCCACCACCTTGCGCATGCTGATTTCTCTGGCCCTTTGCCCCGAACGGGCCGTGGTCAGGTTCATGAAGTTGATGCAGGCATTCAGCAGTATAAAAATGGCGATCAAAGAAAAAATCACCACATATTTGATGTCTCCATCAGTCTGAACCGTTAAAATGGCATTGGAAAACAGGCGGATGTGGGTTAAAGGCTGCAGTTGTTCGTAGAGATTCGATCCCTTGGAATATCTGGGCACGATGTCTTTGATCTTGGGCTCGAATTCTTTGTAATCGATGTTCTCATAGAGCAGCACGTAGGTGTCGCAGTAAAAATCCGCCCACCCGGTTACCTGCTCGCCAAAATGTTTCATGTTTTCGAACGGCACCAAATAATCGAACTGCAGATGAGAATTGGACGGGATGTTTTCCAATATGCCGGTGATGACAAAATCCATCTGATTATCCACGTGGAGGATTTTCCCGATGGGATCCTGTCTGTCGAAATACTTTTTCGCCATCCGCTCCGAGAGGACGATAGAGGACGGATCCGCCAGCGCCTGGAGGGGATCCCCCTTCGTTAAAGGAAAAGTGAACATGGCCAGAAACTGGGGATCGGCAAAGGCAAAACCGTTCTCGTAGAACTGGCGGTCTCCGAATCTTACCAGACGGTTCCTCAAGGTGTAAAAACGTGTGCTTTCTTCGATTTCGGGAAAATCGGATTTCAGAGCCGCTGCCAGCTCAGGCCCCTGCTGCGTGAAAACCAGGACCTCGCCGCTGGAGAGATCCTCGAACTCGATCAAGCGAAATATCCTGTCGGCGTTGACATGGAACCGGTCATAGCTCAGTTCATCCTGCACCCACAGGAATATCAGGATACAGACGGCCAGGCCCACGGCAAGGCCCATCATATTGAGCGCAGAATACCCCTTGTGTCTTAGGATACTGCGCAGTCCGGTCCTAAAATAGTTATTCAACATGGCCATATTACCTCCTACAGCGTGCGAAACAAGCAAAGGCAGGGATTTACCCAATTGGGTCCAGTACCAGATGTCGGCGATCCATTTGCCGCGAGACTGCCTGAGCCCTTGGTAAACCTCGTCGATGCTGTGAAAAAAATAATCCCAGTCATATTCCGGAATATAAAATTGAAATATGCGGCGGCAAAAGCGGGGAGGATTTTTACGCATGCTCGGCAAATTCCTTCCACATCCTGTCTTGAAGATGTTTGTTGTCCCGCAGAGCCTGGAAGCCTTGTTCGCTCAGTTTGTAATATTTGATGGCTTTCCCGCCCTGACGTGCTGAAGGTTTTCCCAAGTGGGTTTTGATGAGTCCTCTTTTGCGCAGCTTTTCCAAGGTTATATAGATCGATCCGAAGGCCCATTCTTTGCCCGTGTGTTTTTTCAGATACTCCCGGATGTTGACCAAATAGGCATTTTTTCCGACACCGAAGACTGCCAGCAGAAACATCTCCTCTTGTTTGGTCAGGAGTTCCATGCCTTATTCTCCTTGTAACTTTAACTATGTTAAAGAAATATCATGTGTAATATACGATACGAATCGGGCCATGTCAATTGGAAATGTGAAAACGAAGACACGCCCCCGGATTGGGCAGCCTTTCCATTTCCGTGATTCAATAGGATTGGAATGGCCTTTCAGGAATGGCTTTGCTCTCGTGAAGCTTTTTAACGCCATTCCTTTACCGCCCTTCTCGGCGGTACTGAGCATCTTTGCACCCATCTTTTCATCTTCTGTTCCCGTGCTTGCCCACAACTCGTATCCTTTGGCAAAGTCGTGCCGAGTACAGCAGTGCCGTCTGACCGTGTCAGATTCCCTCGAAGAACGGAAGGACTGGCTAAAGCTTCAAGGTCGCTTCAACCATCCCAAAAAGCCCGGTTATCACAGAAATCGAAATGCATACACGGGCCGGGACAATCTTGAGAAAGAGCGGGCAAAGGTTTAAAATGGGTGGTCATGCTGAAAGAGATTCGCGTCAAAAAAGCCGCACAGCACAACCTCAAAAATATCGATGTCCTTCTTCCCCGGAACAAGCTGATCGTGGTTACCGGGCCCAGCGGATCGGGAAAGTCTTCCCTGGCCTTCGACACGCTGTTTGCCGAAGGGCAGCGCCGGTATATCGAATGTCTATCCGCTTATGCCCGCCAGTACATCGACCAGATGGAAAAACCCGAAGTGGAGTCTATCCAGGGGCTTTCCCCTTCCATCTCCATAGATCAGAGAACGATTTCCGCCAATCCCCGGTCCACGGTCGGCACAGTCACGGAGATTTACGATTTTCTGAGGCTTTTATTTGCCAGAGTGGGGATTCCCCACTGTCCCCGGTGCGGGAGGCGCGTGTCTTCCCAGACGGCCGACCAGATTCTCAGGAGGATCGTGGAATCCGAGTCGGGAGAGAAGGTGAAGGTCCTCTCCCCTCTGGTCAAAGGGCGCAAGGGGGAATATCATCGGCTTTTCGAGAGATTGCGCAGCAAAGGATTCCTGCGGGCCCGAGTGGACGGAAAGATGCTCGAACTGGATGGGGAAATCGAACTGGAAAGGATGAAAAAGCATGATATCGAAGTTTTGATCGATGAAATTCAAATTTCCCCTTTGGCAAAGCCGAGACTGGCAGAAGCTTTAGAAAGGTCTCTGGAAATGTCGGGCGGAGATCTGTTGACCTTGAAACCCGACGGCAGCGATACTTATTATTCGTTGAGCCTGCTGTGCCCTTACTGTACGATCAATCTTCCCGAATTGGAACCCCGGTCTTTTTCCTTCAACAGTCCATACGGAGCCTGTCCCCGTTGCCACGGCATCGGGTATCAAACCACGCGGGATGAGTGGGGGGAAATCGTTTTGACCGACGATCTCTGTGCTTCCTGTGGAGGGAGCCGTTTGCGGAAAGAGAGTCTTGCCGTCAAATTGGGGGAGCGGAATATATTCGAATTTACCGATCTTCCCATCAATCAATTGGCGGATAAGGTTTCCGGATTGGAATTTTCCTCTTCACAACAAAGGATCGCTGCGCCCATCCGGAAAGAAATCCTTTCCCGTCTCGAGGTCATGGACGAGCTGGGAATGAGCTATCTGCAGCTTCGCCGGACAACCTCTTCGCTTTCCGGGGGAGAAGCCCGCCGCCTCCGGTTGGCTGCTCAGGTGGGCGCGCGGCTGCGCGGGGTTCTGTATGTTTTGGACGAACCGACCATCGGCCTCCATCAGCGGGATAATGGGCGTCTTATCGCACTGCTGAAGGATATCCGGGATACTGGAAATTCGGTCATCGTGGTTGAACATGATGAACAGACCATCCGTTCGGCCGACCACATTCTGGATTTGGGGCCGGGAGCCGGAGAATCGGGGGGCTTCAAAGTGACCGAGGGGTGTCTGGATGTCATCCTCGATTCCAAGGATTCCCTCACTTCCCTCTACCTTCGCAAGGAGCGCTCCATCCCTGTGCCTTCCCGGAGGAGAAGGCCGAAAGGTTGGCTCGTCATATCCAAAGCTGCCGAGCATAATCTCAAAAATATCGATGTGCGGATCCCCTTGTCCGCCATGACGGTGATGACCGGAGTGTCAGGCTCGGGAAAAAGCACCCTGGTTTACGATATCTTGTATAAAAGCCTCCTGAATCGGTTTTACAAAGCCAAGCAGAAACCCGGAAAACATGAGAAGATCCTTGGGGTCGACAAAATCGATAAAGTCGTCGCGGTGGATCAGAAGCCGATCGGGCGTACCCCCCGTTCCAATCCATCGACCTATACCGGGTTGTTCACGGCTCTGCGCCAGCTTTTCGCTATGACGCAGGAATCACGGATACGGGGTTATGGGGCAGGTCGATTCAGTTTTAATCTGCAAGGCGGGAGATGCGAGGAATGTCAGGGAGCGGGGGCCAAGAAGATAGAGATGCATTTCCTCCCCGATGTATTCGTCACATGTGATCGCTGCGGGGGAAACCGGTACAACAAAGAAACGCTCGCGATTAAATACAGAGGAAAAAATATCGCCGATTATCTTGCCATGACCGTGGACGAGGCCTACGAATATCTCCGGGCACATCCCTTGCTGAAGAGGAAGCTGGGTGTTTTGAAGCGCGTAGGGCTCGGATATCTTCGACTGGGCCAGCCCGCGCCGACTCTTTCCGGCGGGGAGGCCCAAAGAATCAAGCTCACCAAAGAATTGAGCCGCAAAAACACGGGAAAGACGCTTTTTTTACTCGATGAACCCACCACAGGCCTGCATTTTGACGATGTCCGCAAACTCTTGGAAGTCCTTGCCGAACTGGTCGAACTGGAAAACAGCGTTGTGGTTATCGAGCACAATATGGATGTGATCAAATGCGCGGATCATATCATAGACCTGGGACCCGAGGGAGGCGAGAGGGGAGGGTGGATCGTGGCGGAAGGAACACCTGAAAAACTATCTCAGGTCAAGGAATCTCATACGGGCCGATATCTGAAAGAATTCTTGAAAAAGAAGACCACCCGCTGAATTTAAAAATTCTTCTTGAAAAGTTATCCCGGCAATGTCAGGATAATCTTTCGATCTTCCCGAGATGAACGGGCTTGATGTTTTTTATGTGTCATTTGGATAGTTAGGCCGGGAATTTTTTGCGGCCTGAATTCACAGGAAAAAAAAGGAGGAAAGATGAGAGGAAAAAAGAGCACAACCATCGGATGGGCCCTGGTTTTGAGTTTTCTGCTGGTGTCTCCGGTTTTGGCGGAGGATGCTCAGGGAACGGTGACCACGAAAGACCTGGACATTCTCCAGTGGAGACACATCGGACCCTGGACCTTTTCAGGCCGGATCACGGATTTCGCCGTGCCCAAGGGACAAAGCCTGATCTACTATGTGGCGACAGCCAGTGGCGGTGTGTGGAAGACAGAAGACGGGGGGATCCATTTCGAGCCCATATTCGAAAAGTATGGGAACATGAGCATCGGGAATATCGAGGTCGCCCCCTCGGATCCGAACATCGTCTATTGCGGAACCGGCGAAGCCATGCACGCCCGTTCCAGCGCCCATGGAAACGGGATGTGGAAATCCACCGATGCAGGGAAGACCTGGAAGTTCATCGGATTGGAGCAATCCTATTATATTCCGAAGATCGCCATCGACGATAAGAATCCGGATATTGTTTACGTTGCGGCCGAAGGAAAACTCTATGATAACGAAATGGATTGTCAGAGAGGTCTGTACAAGACCTTGGATGGAGGAAAAACCTGGACTCAAGTGCTTGATCTTAAGGACAGGGGAGTTGGCGATTTCGTAGTCGATCCTGCGAATTCGGACATCGTCATCGCAGGGGCTTACAAGACCTTCAGACGTGCCTGGACGTTTATCGACCGCCAGGAAGGCAATCATTTTTATAAAACCACAGATGGCGGGAAAACCTGGAAAAAGCTGAACGATGGGCTGCCGATGGATATCAAAAGCGGATGGAACGGCATCACCATCTATCCAAAAAATCCCAATATACTGCATATCCGGTACGATGAGGAAGTGAATGTGGGATTGAGCGAGAGGGAGGGGGATGCCTTATTCCGGAACGGCAATGTGTTCAAAGATGGGTATTACTTCAACAAATTCAAATCCTATAAAATCGATCCGGCCATCCAAAAGATGGTGAAATTCGAGCCCATTTCCGCACAAACGGAAAGCGAATTAGCCGATGAATTGAACAAAATCGTGAAGGATAGGGAATTCCGGAAAAACATCGGGATCGATATCCGAAGCTTCAATGATGCGGCGCGGGAGGTTTACAAGAGAAACAGCGAAATAATCGCCAGTATCGACGAGATCGAGCGCACGCTTGCAAGAGAGGAAGAGGGAAAAGACCTTCTGAAGGAAGTCAACCTCTTTGTCTTTTCTGCCCTTTTTGCGGGTTCGGAGGGAGTGGATACTGCAGGAGAGGCTGTCGCGGTATCGGACCCGGACAGAGTGCAAGTCAATCCTGCACTGGCAGAACAGTTTGTCTTCGATCCCGAAAAGATCAAGGACGGCAAGGATCTGGCCCTGCGGGCTGCCGATTTGGTCAACGATCCCGATCTGGCCAAAAATCTCGGCATCAACCTCAGACAGTTCGTCCGGGCAGCGAAGAAAGAGTTCAAGGAAGATAAGGGAATTCAGGCCCGGGCGGAGATGCTCGAAAAAAAGATCCCGGAGATCGAGCAGACCGCAGGCCGTTACCAAACCATCAACCGGCATATCCTTCAGATATTGTATGCTGATGCGCTGGCCATCATGGAGCCAGTGATAAAAGCGGGAGTGATCTATCGCTCCGAGGACCAGGGAGAGACCTGGGAACGCATGACGGAATATGCGCTTGTCGGCGGGAGCGAAACGGTCAACGATATCGAAGCGGGTTATGCCGGCCGAATAGAGGTGGACCCCAATGACGACAAAAGGCTTTACGCCGTTGAGGTCGTTAACAAAGTTTCAACGGATGGAGGAAAAACATTCACGAATGCCCAGTGGACAGGAGATCACCAGTGCCATGTGGACACGCGGGGAATCTGGATCGATCCCTTGAATTCCGATCACATCCTGAATGCCAACGACGGTGGCGTGAGCGAAACCTGGGATGGCGGGAAGCACTGGTCCCAGAAAGAGACCATTTCGGCCCAGCAGTTCTATACCATCTCTGTCGACAATCAGGTTCCCTACAATGTCATGGGGGGGACCCAGGATAACGGGTGCTGGATCGGTCCCTCCCAGAACAGAAACAGCTACGGCGTATTTCCTGCGGATTGGACCTATCTTCCATCGGGAGATGGCTTTTTTGTGGAGAGGGATTGGTGGAATCCGGAATACGTCTATTTCGAGAGCCAGTTCGGCAATTCGCGGAGAATGAACTTCAAAACCGGGGAGATGACGCGGATGACACAGCGCAATTCGGACGAAGACAGAGCCGAGGGAAAACCGTCTCAGAGATATCAATGGAGTTCTCCGATCGTTCTCTCCCCTCACAATCCGGGGATCGTTTACATCTGTTCCCAGCATGTTCACATGTCGCAAAGCCGCGGCGAAGAGGGCACGTGGGTCACCATAAGCCCGGATCTGAGCAAGAATGATGCCGAACGAATCGCTCAATCCAGATTGACTAACCTCCAGTATGCCACGATAACCACCTTTGCGGAATCCGCGGTGAAACCGGGAGTTTACTGGGCCGGCACGGACGACGGCAACCTTCAGTTCAGCAAGGACGGAGGGCAGACCTGGCAGAACATCACGGACCGGTTCTATGATCGGGGCGGAAAACCGAAAAGGGGAATCCAGGGAGCCAGAATTCCGTTCGATCGCTGGGTGACGAAAGTCGAGCCTTCGGTTCACGACCTCGAGACGTGTTACGTCACATTTTCCGGCTACCGCACGCATAACGAAGATGATTCTTATGTCTATGTCACGCGCGATTTTGGCCAGACATGGGAGGATCTGAGTGGAGGCATGATGAATCCGGTGAACGATATCGAGGAAGATCCTCACAATCCCGACGTCCTTTATCTGGCAACGGACTACGGTGTTTTTATCACAGTGGATGCGGGGAAAAATTGGGTGGAGATGTCTTCCTCGGCACCAGATGTCTTGATTATGGGGCTGGCCATTCAGGATAGAGAAAGAGACCTGGCCATCGGCACTTATGGTCGGGGGTATTATATCGCGGATATTTACCCTCTCAAGGAGTTCAAGGCGGATGTTTTGGAAAAGGACATGCATCTGTTCGACATCCAGGGAGTGATCAAGTGGCAGATGTTGGAGAGGAGAGGGCAGCAGTACGGAGAATTCGCCATGGCCACAAACCCTCCCAACGAAGCAAAGGTTTATTACTATTTAAAGGAGGCAGTCGAAAAAGTCGAGATCCTGGTGCAGGATCTGGAGGGAAATGAGATCCAGAAGCTTACAGGGGAAGGAAGCAAAGGCCTGCATCGAGTTCCGTGGAATCTGAGACGAAGCACACCCCCGGGACAGGATGGCCAGCGCAGATTCAGAGGCGGCCGGGAAGTGGATGCCGGAACTTACAAAATCACGCTCATCGTCGACGGCAAAGAGGTCCAGACAAAGAAATTGGAAGTCGGGAACGATCCGATTTTGACCGGGAATTAAGGTCGAAAAAATCCCGTTTCGCGGGAAGGAGACCGTCCGGATGCGGATGGTCTGTGCTGGCGCGTGAAGCGCTGGTTTGATTGCATCGGCAATCGTGTGGGGATATTCCGCTTTTTTAATGATGGGTCAAATGGTGTATAATGGCTGTGAATCGATGCGTTTCCAGGTTTGGATAAAAGAATAAAATGGCCTTTAAAGATATCTTAGGAAATGAGGGGGTGAAGAAGATCCTTCACCGAGCCTTGAAGCAAAAAAAACTTCCCAACTCCCTCCTGTTCGCAGGCCATGAGGGGATAGGAAAGACAGAGACCGCTTTGGTCGTCGCAAAAGCTCTGAACTGTGAGAAGAAAACGGCTGACGCCTGCGAAGAGTGTTCCCACTGCAGGGCCATCAACCATGAAAATTTTCCTGACGTGATGGTGATCTCTCCGGAAAAAGATGTACTCAAGATCGGCCAGATGAGATTGCTGAAAGATACGGCATACCTGAAGCCCATGGCGGGTTTCAAGAGGGTTTTTATCATCGATGAAGCCGAAAAAATGAACGATGAGGCTTCGAATTCCCTGCTTAAGATCCTGGAAGAGCCTCCGCCTTTTTCTCATATAATCCTGGTCACTCCCAATCCTTACAGAATAATACCGACCATAAAGTCGAGGTGCCAGACATTCCAGTTTTCTCCTATCCCGAAAGAGGACATACAGAAGGCGCTTGTCGCCAAGGGAGTCCGGCAGGAAAGGGCTCAAATCCTGTCTCTTCTGGTAGATGGAAATCTGAAGCAGGCGTTGTCTCTGGAATGGGAAGAGGTGCAATTGCAGAGGAAAATGGCCTGGAAATTTTTTCTCGCGTTACAGAAAAAAGAACATGCGGGGAATTTGCTGCAGCAATTCAGCGCTTCCCGGACCATTATCAAAGACGAACTTGAAAACACACTGAAGATTCTGGCTTCTTTTTGTCGGGACATCCTCTTGATCAAAGAAGAAGCAGATCTGGAATTTTTGCTGAATCCCGATCTGGCCGGTGAGCTGGCCGAGGCGGCCCGAACCATGCCGGCGGACCAGGCCATGGATTTCCTCAGCCAAATCGATTTTGCGATGGGGGCTATGAGGAAAAACCTCAACATCAATGTTCTCGTGAGTTCGATATTTTCGAACTTTATGGAATGGAGCCATGTCTGAAATTATTTGTGTTGTATCAGAACGTTCTGGAAAGCTCTTTCGGGTTAAAAAAGGGGACTTCGACCCGAAGAAGGGAGACCACATCATCTTCGAATCAGAACTGGGAGGGGAATTGGCTGTTGTCAAGAGTGTCTCCGGCAAAATCTGCGAATCCTCCAAAGCCGAAAAAGCCCCGGTCAAAATGATCGACTTTGCCACTGAGGAAGATGAGAAGAAGTTCGCCTGGCTCGAGAAAAAAGAGCAACGGGCATTTCAATTTTGTCTCCAGCGCATAAAGGCAAGGAACCTCCCGATGAAGCTTGTCCGAGTTAGATACTTTTTCAACGAAAAAAAAGGGATCTTTTATTATACGGCTGACGGCCGCATCGATTTCAGGCTGCTTGTCAAGGATTTGGCCAAGGAGTTCAAAATGCGTATCGAAATGCGCCAGATCGGGGTAAGGGATGAAGCCAAAATGATCGGCGGCCTGGGTGTATGCGGGAGGGCCCTGTGCTGTTTCAGTTTTATGCGGAATTTCGAGCCTGTTACCATCCAGAAGGCGAAAAAACAGCAGATCGTGATAAATCCCACAAAGATCTCGGGACTGTGCGGGCGTTTGATGTGCTGCTTGGCCTTTGAGGAAGAAACACGCGGGCGGATGTATGCTGAAGAGGAAAAGGTCGTAGAGGATTAGATCTTATTTCGAGACGTCGAAGTTGAACTGAACTCGACTGGAAACAGCGATCAGAGTTCCTTCCGGAGAAAACGCCTTGACCTGCCAGGAATACTTTTTGCCGGATACCATTTGAGATTTAATCTCGTCTGGAAGGGTGACAAAGTTAGCCTTGGTGGTCGTGTTCCACAACAGTTCTTCCTCGAAAAAGATGAATAGCCTGTATTCGGTGTTCTCTCCCAGGCTCTGCCATCTGAATTCCGAAGGGATTTGATTGAGATTGTTGATGACAGGGGAAATGAGGATAATGGAAGATCCTCTCACCAGGTCGTCATTGATAAAAAATTGGGGGATATCTTTTTTAAGGCTTGGAATTATGCCGATAGCCAAAACAGTGATAAGAGCTGCGGAGACTGCAGCCACTGCCCATTGGCGCGGGGAGAGAAAAGCCAGAACCGGCTCCAGCCAGGCAAGTCTGGTTTTTGCAGGGGCGGACTCGTCCCGGAATATTTCGCTGCCTTTGGCTCGGACGACGGCGAGCATCTCGCTTCGTCCTTCCATCTTTTCAAAACAGGGCAGACAGTTAAAATAATGTTCCTCGAACGCTTCCTTTTGGGTTTCGTCGAGCCTATCTAATAAGTACTCATCGATCCAGCTTTCGAATTTGCATTTTTTCATCTTGCCTTCCTCTCCAAGAGTTTCAACGATTTAGTCGCTGAATGCCCACAGAAAGTTGAAAAAATCATTCTTTCATTATTTTTTTTAGGAGCTTTTGGGCATAATTCACCCGCTCGCTCACCCGCCGTGGGCTGATTTTTAATTTTTTTGCCACCTCCTCTCGCGAAAGTTCCTTATAATAATAAAGGTAGAGAACTTCCTTATATTTGGGCTTGAGTTTTTCGATGGACTCGGCGATCCATCGAGCCCTTTCTCTATTTTCGATATGTTCTTGGGGAGAAACGTAAGGGTCGGGTTCAGGGGCATGTTTCAGCACTTTGCTTTTTTTCCGGATGAAGTCGATTATGCGGCGGGAGGTTATCGTGTATATAAAGGTTCCGATCGAAGAGTCTCCCCGAAATTCTCCTTTTTTCAGCTTTTCGACGACATTGATCATGATCTCATTCACGATGTCTTCCCAGTCCGGAGTCTGAACGCCGATGGATCTTTTTACCCGGAAGCTTACGACGGGCCTGTATTTCGCAACGATCGCGTCGATGTCGATTTCCATTTTTCTATTTTTCACTTTGTCCCATTATATAAGCAGATATATTGGATGACAAGTGTCTTTGGAGATTGAATGCCAGGACGGGTTTCAATCTTTTTTCAGCCATGGCGACTAAATTTTTTGCTCGTTAAGAGCTGGAGGAAAAAATGGAGGCCGAGGATCATAACCTGTTAAAAACGAAGGACGAACGGGACTTTTTTGCCCTCATCGAAAAAAAAATGGAACAACAGGGGTTCCAAGTCCTCGAGACATTGCCTCCCAAAGGCAACGGCCTCAGGAAGCCGCATGCCAATTATCCCTTAAGGCCGGCGGGGCATATCGCTTACTGATACACGGGAGCCCAGAGAAAAATCTTCTCCCCAGAGGGGAGAGTTTCAATTTTTCCCGCAATTCCTCGACTAAATGTGTGCTTATGGAAAAAATGGAAAAAAAATCGATCTCTATCCAGCCCCGGATACTCGTGATCGAGGATGAACAGGGGATGAAAACATCCTACTACCCCAGATTGGCTTGGAACGGATTGGGATATTCGTTTCCCATGGAGAAGAAAAACTTCTTTCCGATGAAGGAAAACCTGGAGGTGCTGCCGATTTCAATCCGCCAAACAGGGGAAAGAAATGTGGCGGAAACACGATTCGGCGATATCGATAGAGCGCAAAAGATATTTTCGGCAAAAATCCTCCTTAGGGATATCTCCGAGCAGTATGAGTCTGCCAGCCGGAATTATTCCTACGCTTCTGAAAAATTCCTGCTAGAGAACCGGGCGTATCTTCACTCCAATCTCTTATATTTGATTGCGGCTACGGATGGAAACGAGGATTCGATCGGGCATTCTCAGCTCGTCTCCCGTTACACGATTCTTCTGACCCAATCATTGGGAATCGATGACAGAGACTTTTGTGTCCAAATCGAGAGGGGGGCCTTGCTCCATGATATCGGCAAGATCGGAATCCCTGACTCCATTCTCAGGAAGGCCGGGCCTCTAACTTCTAAGGAAAGAGAAATCATCAAAGAACATCCCCTTCTTGGTTACGAGATGGTGGAAGAATTTCCTTTTTTGCAAAAGGCGTCGCGGGTGGTTCTCTTCCATCATGAGAGCTATAACGGGCAGGGCTATCCCTATGGTCTAAAAGGGGAAGAAATTCCTCTGGAGGCGAGGATATTTGCCGTTGCCGATACCCTGGATGCCATCACTTCCGACCGGCCATACCGGAAGGGAAAAAGTTTCAGAGCGGCCTTCGACGAGATCGAGCGGGTCCGGGGGACTCAGTTCGATCCTCAGATCGTTGATGCGCTTTTATCTATCCCGATGGGAAGGTGGTTGCAGATCAAGAGCGAGACGGAGCAGTCTCTATCCGCCTATTCCCTCCACTAGCCTTTCCTGAATTATTTACAGGCCAATCTCACTGCATCTGTTTCGGCCCATTTCTTCCCCGCTCAATCATGCCATCGCCGCTGCTCTGGTGTTTTGGGGATGGAGGGAAGGTGCTTGGCTGGCGGCTATGGCTGTTTTTGTTCGGGATGCCGGGCTTCCGAAGGGATCTCGTTCAAGCTTCGAGCGAAAAGCTCTGCTGTGTGAAAGACGCTGTGAGAATCTTTTTCCTGCGCCAGGCAGGCCCTGAATTGGAAGAGGCATCCCGGGCAGTCGGTGGCTATCGTGACGGGTTTGTGTCCTCTAATCTTTTTCCTCTTTTTTTCCCAGAGGTGGGCAGAAATGGAGGGGTTTTTAAACGAAAAAATACCGCAAAAGCCACAACAGGTGAACGGCTCATCTTCGAGGACAGGAGTATAGCCGATGGAGCGAAGGAGCTCCAATGGTTCTCCCAGGGCTCCCTGTTCTTTCATAGAGTGACAGGGATAGTGATAAAAAACATCGCCTAGTGTCTCTGCAGCCCGATCCTCAGGAATCAATCCTTTTTTGACGATGAATTCGCTGAAATCATAGACTTTTTTCTCCCAGGTTTTCCATTCCGGGATGATGTCGGGATAGGTTTTTTTCATCATGGCGTTTCCTGTGGGGCATACCGTGAGGATGTAGTCCGGATTTTCTCTGGCAACGGACTCCCTATTTTTTTGTGCCAGTCTCAGGGCGTCTTTTTCATGTCCCAGATGTAGGCTGGGCGCTCCGCAGCACACACGATCCTCCGGCGAAACCACCCGGAATCCCAGCCGGGAAAGGCTGGAAAAAACAGCTTCCCGGATTCCCGGAAAAAACAGGGAAGCCAGGCATCCCTCGAAAAAATAGATTTTTTCTCCCTTGGCCCTTCCTTCCTGTGCAGGGGATTTTGCCAGGTTCAATGCAGGAAGGGACTTGCCCTTTGCCCAGGAAAAGGGCAGCCTTTTCAACGTGCCATTCTTCTTCCAGGACTTTTGCAGGAGGGAAAGGAATTTGATCCCGGAATCGGACAGGCTTTTTTTCCTGAGAAACGTCGAGAGGGCCCTTTCCCAGAATCGCGGCCCTTTTTTCCCTTTCAATTTCAAAAGGAGTTCTCCTGTCGGGATTCCTACGGGACAGAATTCCTCGCATTTTTTACAATCCGCGCAAAAATCCCATCCTTCCGCACCCGTTTTCGGGGAATGTGTTAGTGCTGTAAGAAGCAGGCCGACTCCTCCTGGATAAACTGGCCCGCCGTAAACGTGGCCTCCCACAGCTTGGAACACGGGGCAGACGAGCATGCATCCTCCGCATTTGAGGCAGGAGAGGATTTTATCGAAATCCTTATCCTTGCTTGCCGCCAGTCGTCCGTTATCCAGGATTATGATATGAAGTTCTTCAGGGCCGTGCACGCCCATGACCAGTTGTTTTTCGATGTCGGTCGTCCGGCTTGTGCCCGTGATAAAGGAGACGTAAGCGGTCAGTTTGAGGCCTGAGGAAGCCAAGACCAGGGCCTTCACAAGGGATGTCGCCTGTTCGAGGGTTTCGACGAATTTTTCCACGGTGATAACGGCGATGTGAACGGGAGGCAGCGAGGTGACCAGCCGGGCGTTGCCTTCGTTACTCACGATCACAAGGGTTCCCGATTCTGCCACCGCCAGGTTAGCTCCGGAGATGCCGGCATCTGCCCGTATGAATTCTTCCCTGAGCTGTGTTCTTGCGAGCTTTACGATTTCTTTCGGATCGGGAGGGACATCCATACCCAGGTGCTTGCTGAGGAGTTTTGCGATTTCCTCTTTAGTTTTGTGAAGAGCCGGGGCCGTGATATGGGAGGGTTTTTCTCCCGCCAGTTGAATGATCCATTCGCCCAGATCGGTTTCCAGAACCTTGTATCCTTTTTGTTCGAGATAACGGTTGAGGCCGATCTCTTCACTTACCATCGACTTGGATTTGACTATATTTTTTGCCTTTTTTTCGTGGAGGATCTTATCTATCGACAGGAGTGCCTCTTCGGGAGTAGCGGCCCTGTAAACTCGGCCGCCGGCTTTCTCAGCCTCGAGGGTGAATTGCCGGATAAGGTCAGGAAGCCGTGCGATGCAGTCTTCCCTGATTGCCCTGGCCTTTTCTTTTATCTGATCCCAGGGCACGTCTTTTGTTGTGGCATTGAATTTTTTGTGGTGTTCGGAGGAGGCTCGATCCAGCGCTTTTTGGAGGGTTTCATCTGCCAGTGCTTTTTTTGCCTGTTTTTTCTTTTGTCTCCGTCGGAACAATCATTCCTCCCCGCTTTGCTTCCTCATATAGGCTTCGCGGCTCACCAGAATTTCTCTCGGCTTGCTTCCTTCCGAGGGGCCGACGATTCCTTCCATCTCCATTTGATCGATGACACGGGCGGCGCGGGCATATCCCAGCTTGAGTTTTCTTTGGAGGTAGGAGGCTGAAGCCTGACCCGTATGAAGCACGAGCTCGACGGCCTTTTCGAACATGGGATCCTTTTCGTCGGATTTATCCGCGATCTGGGATGCCGGCCGTTTGAGAACATCGATGATTTCTTCGTCATAGCTGGGTTTACCCTGATCTTTCACGAACTTGATAAGCCGGTTGAGTTCCGGAAGGGAAACAAAGGAACAGTGGAGCCGGATGATGCGGGGATTATTGGGAGGCATAAACAACATATCTCCCATGCCCAGGAGCTTTTCCGCTCCTGAGGTATCGATGATGATTCGGGAGTCGACCTTGGAAGGAACACGGAAAGCGATGCGGCAGGCAAAATTGTTTTTGATCGTTCCGGTGATCACGTCGATCGAAGGCCTTTGGGTGGCCATGACGAGATGGATTCCGACGGCTCTCGCCAGTTGAGCCAGGCGGGCGATGCAGTATTCCACTTCTTGCGCGCCGATCATCATCAGCTCGGCCAGCTCATCGATGATGACCACGATATAAGGGAGGGGCTTGAGTTCTTCCAACCCTTCTGGCATTTGCCCCTTTTTTTCTTTTTGGAGACGGTGAACCTGTTTGTTGTACTGTTCGATGTTTCTGACCCGGAGCAATCCGAGCTGGTGGTACCGGGCTTCCATTTTTTTTATGACATCCATGAGGACGGCTTCGGCCTTCCTGGGATTTTTGACCACGGGACACAAAAGGTGCGGGATGCCGTCATAGATAGAAAATTCAAGCCTTTTGGGATCGATAAGGATAAGTTTGACCTCTTCCGGGCTGGCTTTGTACAGGATGCTGGTGAGAATGGTATTGAGCGCCACGCTTTTTCCCGATCCCGTGGCGCCGGCGATAAGGAGATGAGGCATGATAGTGAGGTCTGAGATGTATGGCTCGCCATGGATGGATTTTCCAAGGGCTATGGCCAGCTTTGTCCGGGACTGAAGAAAATTCTCCGTTTCGATGATATCCCGGACCTTGATGACTTCTCTTTTGTTGTTGGGCACTTCCACACCCAGGGATGATTTTCCCGGCGTTCGCTGTATCCGTACGGCTTCGGCTCTCAACGCCAGAGAAAGGTCTTCGGCATAGCTGGCTACCTGGCTGACCTTGACGCCGGGTTGGGGATAGAATTCATAGGTGGTGATGACAGGGCCGGGGTGATATTCTTTCACCTCTCCTTCGATCCGGAATTCCCGGAGCTTCTCTTCGATGGCTATTTTTTTTTCGTAAAGCTCGTTTTTGTCGATCTGCTCCGATTCTTTCCCGCGATCCAATAGATTGAAGGGAGGGTAATTGTAATCCCCCTTTTTTTCCATCTCCGGGAATAGAGGCCTTTCCACCGGAGGGGACGGGGCAGGAGGATGAACCAAGGGAGCCTTTTTGGGCGCCTTTTTCTCCTTTTTCTTTTTGCCCCGTTCCCAGGGTTTCTTTTCCGTTTTATTATCCTCTTCGGGTTGGGGAGCCGCATACTTTTCGATGACTTTGCGTTTCATTTTTTCTTTGCGCTTGGCTTTCTTATAGCGGGTGATCCGGATGCGGACTTCTTTGAAAACGAACCGGGCGATCTTTGAAAAAAACTGGAGGGTCTTTCCTATGGAGAGATGGGTGAAAAGAATGAATGTCAGGATAAGGAGACCGACCAGGATGAGAATCGTTCCCAAGTGGTTAAAATACTGGATAAAAAAAGATGCCAGAATGCTGCCCGCGAAACCGCCGGCCGCGATCCTGGCTCCCCGCCAATTCACATCTTGAAAGAGTGTGAATAGGAGAGCACTGAGGATAAGAACGATCACAAGGATTTCCAAAATTTGTGAAAAAAGACGCTTGTGTTCCTTAGGGAAGATGATCTGCAATCCGAGGTATATGAGCGCGAAAGGGATGAGAAAAGAGCTGTAGCCCAGAGCCTGCAGAAGGACCTCTGCCGTAGAAGCTCCCGCTTTGCCCCCGAAGTTGTTCACTTTTGCTGCGGTAGATGTGGCGCTCGCCCATGATGGGTCCTGAGAATCGTAACTTATCAAGCTGATCAGCAGGAAGAGCGAGATTAAGATCAGGATTATTCCGGATAATTCCGGGTGGTTGACCCGCTTTTTTTGTTTCTTTTTTCTGGGAGTAGGCGTTTTTTTCCTGGGTTTCCTTTTCGACATCGCAAAGATTATATCATATTTTGCAGGCACATTTCCCGCTTCGAAAGCTCCCGCGGTATTTTCTGGTTTTCCGGGTGCCTGAACGCAGGTTATGGCTTGGGGAGGCCTTCGTGCAAAAATGTGTAAAGGGCCACGAAATCACGAAGCGACAGCTGTTCGGCACGGGAATTCCCGTCGATCGCACACGCCAAAAAGGATTCCCTTATCCGGGAAGGAGGAATACCGGACATTTTCATGTTGTTCGACAGTGTCTTTCTCCGGCTTCGGAAAGCCGATTTCAGGAACAGTCGAAAAGCATCCTTATTAGGGATCGAATAGAGCGGCTGCCCCCGATGTTTCAAGGACACCAGGGCGGATTCCACTTTCGGGGGTGGGGAGAACATCGAGGCCGGGACCTCGAAGTGAAGGCGGGTAACAAAGTCATTCTGGAATAGGATGGAAAGCGGGGCATACTTTTTTGTCCCCGGGCCGGCGCACAGGCGGTGTGCGAACTCCTTCTGCAGCAGAAATACGCAGGAGGTAAAAAGGTCCTTGTCTTGGAGCACTTTAAAAAGAAGAGGGGATGAGATGACGTAAGGGAGATTCCCTATGATTTTCGCTTTTTTTTCTCTTAAAAGGCCCGAGAAGTCGACCTTCAGGACATCCGCTGCGAGAACCGTGAGGTTGGGAAAGACCTGCTTTTCGAGAAGGGGAACGAGGGACAGGTCTTTTTCGATGGCGATGACCTTTGCTTTTTTTTCGATCAGAAGGAAAGTCAGGGCGCCCTTGCCCGCCCCGACCTCAACGATGACCTCATCCGGGTGAGGATCGATGACCCTGACGATGCGCTGGAGGATTCCCTTGTGATGGAGAAAATGCTGTCCCAACGCTTTTCGTTTGCTTCTTCCTGCAATTCCCGGAGCAGGGCGGATTGCATTATTCATCGATTATTTATCGCTTCCTGAAAACTATACCAGAAACCTCCCCGTCGGGGAAGGCATGTCCCGGGTTAGTATGCATTTCCAAATCCGTAATAAAGTAACAGTCAGGCAATCTGAAATGTCAGCCCGGTGATTTTCCGCCTTTTTTCAGCGAGGAAAATCCCCTTAGTCCTCGGCTTGCTCTCCTCTTCGAGGAACCATGCCCGCTCGCCTCCCCAGGTGGCTTCCTCTTCAAGTTGCCTGACTGCATGAAATCCTTCACGGATTTGGAAATGCATACTAATCCTGGGGTCGAGTTGAAGTTATAGGGAGGATTGTGTAGAATTCCACTCTCATGAGACCGCAAAGGATCGTCCTGCTTCTTTTGATTATCGGACTCGTTTTTCCTGCCTGCAAAAAGGACTCTTTTCCGGAGAAAAGACTTTTTCGCTTCATCGACAGGATGACGATGGAAAACGTTGCCCAGTCCCCTCTTGCGAAAATGTCCGGTGAAACAGGAATGTCGAACAAAATCTATCCCCTAAAATCCTATCCCGTGGCGGACCTGGGGACTGGGGAAAATCCCTACGGCATCAAAAGAAAATTGAATATCCGGAATGCGGACAGCAATATTCTTTTTGCCCCGCCGGAGAGCCGGTATGTTTTCGATATCGTTATTCCGGCCGGTTCTGTCCTGGAATTCGGCACAGGAATCGTCAGGGATCGGAATTCCCAGGAAATTCTCGAGACCCGGACGCAGGAAGAGCCGGCTTGCACGTTTTCCCTTTTACTCGAGGCGGAGGGGGAAAAAACGACCCTTTTTCAGAAGACCCACAGTTTTCCCAAAAAAGACCAGAGCATGGTTTTCCAGACACATGAGATAGACTTGTCCGGATCTCCGGGGCGGGCACGGCTGACTTTCGTAACCGAGGCGCCCCATCCGCATTTTTCTTTCTGGTCCAATCCCGTTCTTTATAAAAAAGGCAGCACCGGGAACAACATCATTTTAATCTCGCTGGATACACTGAGAGCCGACCACCTGGGATGTTACGGGTATGAAAGAGAGACCAGCCCCGCTATCGATACCCTGGCTGAAGACAGCGCTCTTTTCTTGAACACGTACAGCTCTTCTCCCTGGACCCTGCCCTCTCATGTTTCTCTCCTGACGTCTCTCAATCCCATGCGGCACGGGGTCCATTATGAGAACGAAAAGATGGATTCTTCCTTTGTCACCCTGGCCGATCTTTTGAGGCAGGAAGGATTCTTCTGTTCCGCTTTCACGGGGGGCGGTTTTGTCAATGCCGTGTACGGGTTTTCCAAGGGTTTCGATTCCTACGGCCAGAGTTCGCGGGGAATACACCAGAAAGATTCGGCCGAGTGGATATGCGCATCCGCTTTGGATTGGATCGAAGATCACAGGGACCGGGACTTTTTCCTGTTCATTCATACCTACCAGCCTCACAACCCCTTTTCCAGCCCTCCGCCGTTCAACTCCCTCTTTCTGGACGAAGACGACCGTTGGAATGAGTTAGACATGCTCGAATATGTCGGGGGCAAGAAGGGGATATTCAAAAAACTTCCGGATAGAGAAAGGGAAAATATCGTCAACCTGTATGACGGAGAGATCCGGTACACCGACGCAAAATTGATCGGGCCGTTGATGGGGAGGCTCAAGGAGCTCGGGCTCTATGACAGCTCCCTGATCATTCTGACCAGCGACCACGGGGAAGAGTTCTACGACCACGGCGGGTGGGAGCACGGGCATACGCTTTATGATGAATTGTTGAAAGTCCCCCTCATCATAAAGCTCCCGGAATCGCGGTTTGCGAAAACAAGAATTTCCACGATCGTGCGGCTGATCGACGTGATGCCGACGATCCTGGATGAACAGGGGATTTCCGTGTCCGGATTGGACCTCGATGGCAAAAGCCTGGTGCCTGTCCTCAGGGGAAAAGAAGTTGCGGACAGGAGGTTCGTCGCCTACAAAGCCGACAATATTCTCGATTCCCATGTGCCGCAGAAGTTATCCGTGAACGAGGAGCGCAACAAGCTCATCCTCAACCGGAGCTTTACGGCCGAACAGCTGGATTTTTTTGCGTTTCCTCCTCCGGAACCGGTGCCTGTCGAGCTTTATGACTTGTCCGAAAACCCGGCAGAAAACAAGAACATTGTGGACGAAAAACCCCGGATCGCCAGCCGCCTGGTCCAGTTGATCAACGACCTGTATGCCAAGATCAACGAAGGGAAATCGGAAAAAGCCGATATCGACAAAGAACTGCTGGAACAGCTCAGAGCCTTGGGATATCTGCGCTGATTTTTCCCATTCCCTATGCATTTGCCCCAAAACTCATATCTAGCTGGCGCTTTTCCGTTGCTGCGGGAACGCAATGTTTCGCCATTGACCGCTATTTTGAGCTATGATATAAGCACGGGAGAGTGCCGGATTCGAAAACATGACGGGAATAGGACATGAATAAAGGACATAAACAGAACTAGGGAGTGCGGAATGGAAGGCCAAAACAGCGTAATCGCGATCAAGAAGGTTACGGAAACCGGTCTCCTGAACGAAATCCACGACTGCCTGAAAGAATCCGGGTGCCTGGCGAGGATCGAATCATCCGATTCGATCGTCATCAAGCCCAATTTGATCACCGACAATCCCGCCTACATCGAAAGCGGCGCCAACACGAGCATGGCCGTTTTGAGATCTCTGCTGCGCATCATCCGGAACACGAGGCCTGACGCCCGCATCGTTATCGGAGAAAGCGATGTCGGGACGAAAGTGAAAGGGCGCATTCTCTCGGAGGCTTACAGGATCATGGGATTCCACGCCCTGTGTGAAGAATTTAACGTCACCGCCGTGAATTTTTCCGAGGAAGAAAAACTGAAGATCCCCCTGGAAAAAGGCCTGTATTTTAAAGAGATAACCGTGCCCGCCGAGGCCTTCAAAGCGGATCTTATCATCGACATCCCGAAGATCAAGACGCACAAATATGCCAGATTGACCTGCTCGCTCAAAAACATGTTCGGCATGATCCCCAACCCCAAAAGGGTCATCTACCACAACCATCTCGATGAAGCGATCGTGGACATCAACCAGGCGTTCGGGCGAAAGACGATCGCGCTGGTGGACGGCATCGTGTCGATGGAAGGCAACGGGCCCGTGTACGGAACGCCCGTCAAAACGAATGTTATCCTCTCCTCAACGGATCTGGTCGCTCTGGATTATGTGGTGGCTAGAATGATCGGACTGGATCCCGATGAGATCCCCTATATCGCGATGGCAGAGCGTGTGGGGCTCGGGCGAACCAAGGATATCCAGACCATCGGAGGCGAAGGTTTCCGATGGAACTTCAAAAAATCCGGGACTTTGCTTTACACGAAATTCGAAGGATGGCTCATGAGAACGCCCTTGGTGCACGTCATTATCACTCCGGGATTCCAGAAGTATATCTCGAGGTGGATCAGCCCCGTAACCAAGTTTCTGAGAGGGGGATCGTTCACGTGGTATCGGGGCGATAAAAAAGGGAAAAAATGAATGCCGGGAATTTATGGCGTCGTTAATCATACCGGGAAGACCATCGCATCGAGCGATATCGGGCAGTCCCTAAAGCATTTTCCTTTTTATTCCGATACCGTATTCCGGTGCGGAGGTTTTGCGGGCGGTGTCGTTTCCCGCAACACTCCAGTCCGGATAGCGGAGAAGGGAAAAATGTTGTTCGTTCTGTACGGGGAAATTTATTCGTTGGACGGGGCCGGCTTTACAGGAAATGTCGAGGATCTGTTTGCCGAATTCTTGAGGTCTCGACACGGACTTTTCAAAAGGATGAATGGCGAATTTTCCGCGGTCGCGTGGAACGAGAACGACCGAACCCTGACGATCGTGACCGATCACCTGGGAACGAAACCGATTTATTACTATGCGGACGAAAACCACACCATCATCGCGCCCGAAGTCAAGGCCATCATCCAGGCCGTCGGCGATCCTAGGGTCAGCCCGGATGCCCTCCGCGAGTTCTTCACGTTCGGATTTTGCCTGGATGACCGGACTTTTGTCGAAAACATCCGGTTGGCTTTGCCGGGACACGTGATAGAGCTCGGAAGACGGGCTACGAAAAAAGAATATTGGTCCATCCAGGATTTTATCGGGGGGAAAAAAACGGACGTGTCTTTCGAGGAATCGTCGGAAGAACACCAGAGGCTTCTCGATGCCGCGATCGGCCGGCGGGCTTCCCCGGATAAAACCCTCTGCGTATCCCTCAGCGGCGGGCTGGATTCCCGGACGATCGTGGCGTTCCTCGACAGGCAGGGCCGAAAAGACGTCAAGACCACGACGTTCGGCGTGAGCGGTTGCCTCGATGAACGATATGCCAGAGAGGTCGCAGGGCTTCTCGGGCTCCCCAACGCGTTTCATGAGCTCGCCCCGGAAAAGATCTCAAGGTCATTCGAGGATGTCGTTTATCTGATGGATGGCCTGTTGAGCGTCAAACACATCCATGACTATCCCTTCCTTCCGGGAAAATACCGGGAATGGGATACACATCTCACGGGTTATCTGGGAGACCCTATTCACGGGCAGCGGTTGTTCCCCTCGAACCCCCTGGATCCCGATGTGACGAAGGCGAATTCAGAAGGGGAATTATTGCCGCTTCTCGTCAAGAAACACAGCCAGGTCGGATTGAGCGGATGCCGGCTGCTGAATGAGAAAAACGGACAGGAAAATCTCCTGCTCACGATCAAAGGCGTCGTCGAGAGAAGCCGGCTGTCTCACCCCCTGCAAATCTCCGATTATTTTGACATATACGAGAGACAGAGGAGATTTATCGCGCAGATCTTCCACCTGGCAGGCCGGGTCTTCGATTACAAGATGCCGTTCACGGATAAACACCTGGTCGAGTTTTGCTTGCTGCTGCCCATATCCTTCCGAAAAAAGCAAAAGCTGGCGAGGGCATCCTTTGTCCGGGCGTTCCCGGAATTGGCGGGAATATCCTGGCAGAAAACCCACACCCATCTCAAGACGGGAAGGATGAGAGAAAAGATGTCCGAGTCGGTGTATTACTTCCAGTACGCTCTCAAGCGATCGATCGAAATCGCATCGAGGGGAAGCAAATCTTACCGGCCTCCGCACATTTATGATCCCTATGATGAATGGTCGAGGAAAGAATTCAAGCCTCTGATCGAAGACATCCTGCTGGATGACCGGACCCTTTCGAGAGATCTTTACAACACGGAGGAGATCAGAAGAGTCCTCTCTCAACACATGCACGGCCTGAGAAATTATGACGAGATCATCTATCTCCTCCTGACATTCGAAATCTGGGCCAGGCTGTTCATCGATGGGGACAGCCAAGACTCGCTGCCTTTTCAAAAGTCCCTTTCCTAAAAGTGACAATTCCTATAAAATTATAGAAATGAAGTCCAGAGCAAAAATCCGGTTCGGCATCATCATTTCCTTATCCCTCCTCTTTGTTTTTATGTGCGGGAATAATCGAGAAGAGGAGTCCACGACTCCCCCTGCCGCTGAACGAAGCCTTCAACCCAGGTTTCCCATAGAGGGAAGGATCGTCTTTCAATCCAACTTCGACGGAGATAACGAGATCTATCTGATTTCCGGACAAAAGATCGTCAAATTGACGGACAACGACTGGGACGACGAGTATCCGGTCTGGTCGCCGGATGGAACGAAGGTCGCATTCATGGCAAATCCCCAGGGGAACTATGACATTTTCACCATGAATGCAGACGGTTCGGAAATAACGCCTGTAACCTCCTTTCCCTCCGATGAAAAGACGCTCTCCTGGTTTCCCGACGGAAAGAGCATCGTTTATACCAGGGAAATCAAGAAATTCATGAGAAATGAGCTGTGTTTATTCCGGATCGATATCGAAACGAAAAGCACGAAAAGGATCATTCCCCGGTACGATAAGAACCATGCGATCCCTCATGTGTCCCCGACCGCACCGCTCGTGACTTTCACGGCAAAGCGGCTGATGGGATGGGATGTCGCCGTCTACGATATGAAGGAAAAGGAATTGAAATATCTCGATGAAGGGGGAAAGAGCTGTCGTGCCCGGTTCGCAAAAAATGGAAATTTATTGGCATATGTTTCGACCAAGGACGACAAAAAGGGTGAGATCTGGATCATGCGTCCGGATGGACGTCAAAAAACAGGCCTCACGGACAGGAGAGAGACATATGATTATTTCCCCTGCTGGTCTCCCGATGACAGGTATATCGCCTTCAACTCCTCCATTCAGGGCGACCACAACGGCGATTGGAAACTCAATGTCCTCGATGTCCAGACACGAAAGGTCCTTCTTCTGTTCGATTCCCCGGGAAGCGATGTTTTCCCGGATTGGCATTGAGGAAGGCCTCCTTGCAGCTATATTCGTGAAGGATTCACCGCCCAATTCACCCCTAAGGGGGATTGCCTTTTTTATAATGTTTGACTATAAATATAGTAATTTTGGCTTGGCGATGAGTGCGAACTGGCTTTTTCGATATAAAAGCCCTTCAGCAATGTTAGAGATGGAGGAATGATATGACTTGGTTCAAATACAAATTCTCCCTCGATCCGAAGAAGATTTTTCCGATGGTTTTTCTCCTTTTGTTTTTGGTCCAAGCATCCGTTTTTGGTCTGACGAATCTCTCGAGAACCGGCGGCGATTCCCTATGGCCTGCGATCGCAATCAATTCTGCTGGTGAAATAATGGTCGTCTGGACCGAGTGGTCGAGCGGGCAGAATTACTACAGCATCAACAGGAACGGGACGTGGACGGCGCCCAAGATCTGCGGTGTAACCAGCCAGCAGGCTTGGACGAACGAGCTTCATGTGGACTCCAATGGAATGTTTCACCTTTCTTTCGCTGACGGATGGGCAAGCTCTACTCGAGACATCATATACAGCTACTTCACCGGCACCAGCTGGTCGAACCCGGAGCTGACCCTGCGCAGCTATTGGAATTCGGCGTGGAACAAGATGGATATCGATTCCGATAACAGCATTCGGATCGCCTGGCACCATTGTTATGTCGGCAAAGACGTCCCCCCCGAATCCGATATCATCTCTATGGTCAAACCGAAAATGGGAAAATGGCCGTTGACCTATGAAAACGTATCCCGTCATCGTATCGGCCCGTCTATTTGTCCGGCCATCGCTGTCAAAGACGGAAATGTCTATGTCGTTTGGATGGAAGGTGAAAATCCCCGGAGGACGTATTTTTGCGAAAAGGTAGGAGGCGTGTGGAAAACGCCGATAGAGCTTGTTGGCATGTGGAACTATTATCTTGAGATGGATGTCGACAATTCGGGAAACCTCCATATCTGTTCTGGCTCAAAAGACGGCAATTTTTATTACATATCCAGAGTGGGAGGAAAGTGGACTCCCGTGCAGGTCATCTCCAGCGGAAACGCTCCCCGCCAACATGGGGACATCAAGTGCAAAAATAACGTGGCGGTATCTGTTTGGACCCAGGGGCCGGACGGATTATGGGATGTGTATGCATCTGCCAAGATGCTGGGCGACAAATGGGCCGTTCCCGTGAAGATCGCCGATGCCCATGGAGGGGAGTACGGCAACAAACATGTCCGTGTCGCCCTGGATAACAAAAACACGGCCCATTTTGTCTGGCATAGCATCGGGGTCGGAGGAACCTATGACATTTTCTACGAGAAATACTCCGTAGATACTCCTCAGGACGCTACGTTTATCGAGGTGGATAAATCCCACCTGAGTTTTCAAACGGATGACAATACGTCCAATCCCGCTGCCCAAACATTCCAGGTCAGGGCATCCGGTGTGGGTTCGATCAATTACACCCTTTCGAAAGACAGGGGCTGGCTGAACGTCACGCCGCTGCAGGGATCATCATCGGGAGCCTGGGTAACCCATACGGTCAGTGTCAATGCGGCCGGTATGAGCGATGGCACGTATTTCGGGACGATCAAAATCACGGATCCCAATGCTTATAATAATCCCGTGGAAGTGGGCGTGTCTTTAACGGTGGGGGAAGTGAGCAATCCGCCTCCCCCGTCTCCTACGCCCTCTTCTGTCGAAGCGGATACGGCCAATCTCGAATTCATGATGACAGAAGGGACGAATCCGCAGCCTAAGATAATTAACCTGAGGTCCTCTGATGGGACATCCGTGGGTTATACGATCGAGTCCAATATGCCCTGGCTTTCAGCATCTCCTAGAGCAGGAACAGTCGGTTCATCCTGGTCTCCTATTTCTGTTTCGATCGATGCCAAGGATCGTCTTCCTGGGACCTTCAAAGGACGGCTGGATATCATGCCATCCGGAACGAGTAGTAAAGTAAGCGTTTATGTGACCCTGATCGTCGAAAAAAAGGACGTCCCTTATATCCAGGTCGATAAATTTCATCTCTACTTCTGGGGTTATGCTCATGGGGAGACCCAGCCTCCCAAAACCTTCCGGATAAGAAACTCCGGATCGAAAACCCTCAACTACAAAATAACACCGAACAAGGGGTGGATCTTGCTATCTCAGGATCAAGGCTCATCCAATGGCGAATGGGACACCGTTTCTGTCAGAGCAGACAGCACCAATCTGGAAGCGGACAAGCACAAAGGAAATATCCAGATCACGGCAGCAGGGGCGGAAAACAATCCCCAGGTCATAAATATCGATTTCGAAGTCGTGCGTCCTCCCCAGGCCTATCCCCCGCTGGATATCCAGGTGAGGCGGCTCAACCACGAGGGATTGATAATCCAGGACTACAAAAGCGAGATAAAATGGAAGCCGAATCCAAGAAACGACGGTCTTTTCGATATCGTGAAATACCGAATTTTCCGGAAAGACCAGCACCAGAATAACTCTCCCTATGTGTTTGTCGGCGAGGTGGGGGCGAATGTTTTATTCTATTATGACGGCGGATTTTCCTCTAAACAGGAAAGAAACAACTATATCTATTCTGTCGCTGGTGTGGACAGTACGGGAAAAGAAGGCATAAGAACAGAATCCTTTGGATTCGATTATGGGGCTGGGTCCTCTCTTTCCGTGAATCAAGCGGAGCCACGGAAAAAAACGACCGAGATAAAAAAAATACCCTAGTTACCGAAACATATCTTTTCCTGCCAGGTCGCCCATTTTGATCCCGGGAATTTAAAAAATTCTTCTGTATTCCCGGGTTTCCGCATATTCAGTTGACAAGTATTGCCTGCTTGACTAATATAGGAAGTCATTTTACTAGGAGGACGACGAGAATGAACGTAAAAAAGACGTTGATATTCTGCTTGATATCCATTTTTCTTGTTTCCGGTGTTTTCGGTAAAGAAAACATCTCGCAAAATGCGACGTGGTCTTCGCGTCCCACGGTCGCGGTCAATAAGGACGGGATCGTGTTGGCTGTTTGGGTTGAAAGTGGCAGAGAATATGAGTCCGGTCCGTTTTATTACCGTGTCAAAAAAGGCGACAATTGGTCAGCGGTTAAAAAAGTAGGGATTATCGAAAGAACCGGATGGACGCCTCTTCTGGAAGTCGATTCCAATGGAATATTCCATCTGACCTATTCGGACGGGTATTCCGTCTATGATCGAGAGATTTATTACTGTAATTATGATCCTGATTACGGATGGTCAGATTCTGAGATGATCCACCAGAGCCCGCATAATTCAGCCTGGCCAAAGATCAACGTAGTAGGGGATCGGATCCATATCGGATGGACGCACCGGAATACGTCTCCCTATACAGGTGCCGATATCGTCATGCTCTCCAAAAGAATGGGAGAGACAACTTGGCCCCCCGCTTATGAAAGAATTAGCTGGAGCGCCTACGATATCTCCGGTCACATCGCTTTCAAGATGAGGGGTGACAAGGTTTTTTGCACCTATATGGAGGGAACGCTAGACCATGGTCCTTGGAACCTTCTTTATAAAGAAGCCCTCAGGGGTTCCGATTGGAGGTCGGTCCCGGTAGAGGGCCCGCTTTATGGGAATGCCTATTACCCCGAATTGGAACTCGATGATGATGACAACGTGCATGTTGTCTGGGGCAACAGGGAAGGGATCATGCCGTATAAACAGAAAGTGAATGGAGCCTGGAGAGCGTCGGAGGTGATTTCCAATCAGTATACTCCCCGGCAAATGCCGGATCTCAGGTATAAAAACAGCATTCTCGTGGCTGCTTTCACGCAAGGTAGCCTAGCGAATGTTGATTTATATTATGCGGTTAAGGTGATAGGCGGCAAATGGGAAAACCCCGCTCTAGTTGCCGAGGGGAATGTGGCGGGGCACCCGAGAGTCTGGATAGATGATGACGCCAATGCTCACTTTGTTTGGGAAGAAGACGGCGGAGTAGGAGGAGCAAGAGATATCTCTTATCAGAAAATTGCGGTGGCTCCTTCCGATCCCTTTCTCGCCTTGGATCCTCAGTCTTTATCCTTTACAGTCGAGGGCGTTAATCCCGAGCCTGTGAGTATCAATGTAAAAAATATCGGAAAAAAGCTCTTGAATTATACGGTTAAGGTCGACCAGAGCTGGCTGAGTGTGACTCCTATTTCAGGAAAGTTGGGTCAAGATGAAGGGCATGAGCTATTGTGTACTGTGGATGCGGTGGGCCTGGAAGAAAAAGTTCACACCGGCATTATAGAGGTCTCGAGTAAAGAAGCCATCAACAGCCCGCGAAAGCTGAGCGTTACGCTTGAAGTTCTGGCTCCTCCGATTTATCCCCCGGTCAATTTTACCGGGGAGGTCATGGAGAACAAATCCATGTTTTACAGGGAATATATGCAGAAGTTGACCTGGGAGGCGAATCCTCTCAACCGGAATATCGAAAAGTACCGTCTTTATGAGATAGACGGGCTCAATACCTATTTTGTTGCGGAATTCCCGGCCTCGACCTTCGAGTACTCGCGGCGCCATACGCTAAAGGGGAAAACGTATGCCTATGAACTTTGGGCCGTCGATGACCAGGGCCGCACCGGAAACGATCCAGCTGTTCTAACCCTGGGTGCATCATCGCTTTTCGATAAAGAGGAAAAAGAGGCGAATACGACTGCGATAAAATCCTATATTGTAAAGTAATTATCTTTAGGGGAAAGACAACAGCTTTCCTGCGCCCAAGCTTAACGCTTCGAATTTACCTGCATCTTTTTTCTCAGGATTTTTCCTGCAGCCAAAGAGGCCTATCTTTTTGGAACCGCCACCAGCTTTTCCCAAAAGTGGTTTTTTTTAGAAGGGAACGACGGGGGATGTCCTCCTATTTCCGGGGAAGTTGTATCAGACACCACACCGCTAAATGATCGGAAAACAGACAAGCCCGGGGAAAATACAGGCCGGGCTAAGAAGTTATTGGATGTTGTTACATGTCCTTACCGATGTACAGACGAAAGGTGTTTTTTCTGTAAGTGGGACCCAGGTGAAACCCGCTCAGGGGATAAAGCGGAAAACCAAACCCGCTCCGTATTCCACGCCTCCGAGATTGACTTCCACTTCGTTTTCCGTCGCTGTGCACCAGAGATATTTGACATGGATTTTAAGGGACAGATAAGGAAGGGGGTCGAAATAAGTTCCCCCTTGAACGTGGAATCCTAACTCCGATCCTCCTACGGATTCGATCATGTAATCTTCGGGCAGGTACTCCTTGTAGACGACGTAATCGATCCCGGCCCCGACAAACGGCCTGAACTTGGAAAACGTGCGCAAATACCTCAAGGCCAGAGAGAGGTCCGTCATCTTGAGAGTCAAATCTTCCTGGGTGATCGAGGTTTTTCCGGTTTTTTCAAAAAAGGTGAAACCCGTCCAAATGTCGAGGCTTTTGGTTCTAAGCGGGAGATAAAAGGAATATTCCCCCTTGAAGAAAACGCCTCCTTCGCCGTATGCGTCTGTGAAAGCGTCATCCTGAAGCGTCAGATAACCGGCAGAGAAGCCGATGGCCATTATTTTTTCTGTGGAGTTCGTATCTTCATTTCTATAGTATGCGGGCGTCGTTTCGGTCTCTACCGGCTTTTTTGCCGTGGGAGCAGGCTCCTTTTTTTCTTCGACCGGTGGCTTGACGGGTTTGCGGACCACAGGTTCCGGTTCTTCTTGTTCCATGCCGGCCTCGGTTTCCGCATCTTTCCAAAATGTGATGGTCATGCCCGATTCCGTATCCTCGATCCGGTACCGGGGCGTCTCATCGGTGAAGTTGAAAACGATCCTGGCGACACCTGGTCTGTTCAGGGCACTTCTTATGCTCACGATTCCCAATTCGTTGATATCGATCATCGGGGCTGAGGAGACCGTCCGGATGCCCATGAAGTCCAGCACCAGCCGATGAGGATTCATCAGAGAAAAGCTGTCGTAGGGAATATCGGATGGATAGTTGACTATGACTTCTATTTGGCTGTCTTTCTTTTCATATTGGATAGATCTCAGCTCCGCCATCTGAGAATCCTGGGCAGCAACAAGATTTGTGGCCACGATCAGCAGCGAAAGCAGGATCGCCGATGTTTTCATTCTTCGCATCCTTTCCTCCTCGAATAGCGATTTTTTCCTAAATTGATGGGGAAATAGGCCTTCCTTTATAATGGAATTTTGGATTTTTGTCAAATAGAATAGAAAGAGTGGGTCTTAATACCTCTCTGATTTCTTTTCGCATCTGTAAGACCTTCTTTCTTAAGCTCGCAAAATTTCAAAAAACGTCCGGAGGGATCTGATATATTTTCTCAGCATTATCTGTAACCATCTGTATTTGTGCAGCATTTTTCTTTCCAGGTGAAGATATCGAAAAAGGAATTACCTTCGGATTTTCGCCCGAATTGATAAAAACGATATCATCGGTCACTATTTGATCATCAATCTGCACATAACATGTAAGCTGCGAATTCTTCCCAACATGGATATCCAATGCCTTTATTCCTCCCTGATTGGTTGTGATGTTGAATTCAATTGCATGATTTTTATAATGATCTAGTTTATCTTTTTTAACGAAATGATATCTCTGTATTTTCCTAATTCCTTTATTAAAGAAAATTTTTCCGGAAAAAGCACATTTTTTATCAGATTTCCACATGAAGTGCCAGGTTTTTTCTCCTTTCCATATGGCAAATAATCGGGGCTTTAGGATAATACGGCGGAGAAACTCTTCGGAAAGAAATGGCAAATTAAAGACTTTTCTATATTCATCTATAGATTTATCCATCATCTCTTTTTTTCTGAAAGCTTCAGCTAGTATTATATGATAGATATAATTGTTTGGATCTAATTTTATGGCTTTTTTCAGAGAGGAGATAGCTTCGTTTATTTCCCCTAAACGCAAAGACCGATTGCCCAGAGCGACATACCTCCTCGCAACAAGAGCATGATCTATATCAGAGAACTGAATGTACTTATCAAACGCAGAAAGGGCTTTATTAAATTTCTTTTCAGATAAGAATTTACCTCCATAATACTCTAACTGTCTCGCTACATCGGTATGAAGACTATCCAGGACAAGATCTCGGGAATTCTTACTATAAATAAATTTATTGATAAAATGTAAAAAAGGATGAGTGTTCTTACCTCTTTGCGCAGTATCTGAATGAAGAGATGGAGTTTTCTCAATAATATCTAATTCTTCGTTGGCTTTTTCGAAATTCCCATCTAATAAGTAGAATTTGGTCAACAATAGTCGATATTCTTCCCCTTTATCCGGATGAAGAGGAATAAGAAATTCAACCATTTCTATCAAATTTTTTATTATCGGTTCTTCCCCTTTTTTCCAGTGAATGAAAGAGTCCCCGTCAACATTTCTTATTTCTTCTTTGGGCAAGCCAGGCTCGATGCCGTTTGGCATTTTTGTCTCAAGAAAAGAGCGGTCAAGGACCAACCACAATCCAATTTTTAAATTCGCTATTCTCCTTAAAGCCGTTCTATTAACAGCATGTATCATTAACTTCTTTTCTCCATTGTTGAGGAACAAAGGAGTCATGAGGACCACTTTTGCTTTATCGGGAAAAGAATCAAAGAAAATCATTCCCTCACTATTGACGTTATTCTTTAGATAAGTTTGTGCGCTCTTACTCACATTTAAAGAACGTAATTTCCACACAAAATCGGAGTATTCTTTTACGGTATTGCACTCTAGAAGGAAAAAACCCGAGACCAAAATGGCCAGAAAAAGATTTTGATACACATGTTCCCTCTTCTTAACGATCCGTGAATGAGAACCTAGAGAAATAAAAAGCGAACTGAGAAAAGTTATTCCTTTAGCCGATAAAATAAAAATCAAAGGCAAAATAAATATGAAATATCTATCCAAAACAAGAAAATACACAGCTGCTGGCTTAACAAGAAAAAAACCCAATACAGGCAAACCGATATAAAGAAGAAACAAAGCATCTTCCTTTCTCAACCGAGCTATACATCCGATGAATCCAAAAAAAATGAAAAAGAGAGCAAGAAAAAGGAGAAAAGATGGAAAGCCATAAATCTGATAGGTGAGAATTTGTTGAATTATGGAAAAGAGGCCAATTGTGGGCGGATTTTGAATCCTTTCCAACAAATTAACCATGAAATTTGAGGTGCTTGTCTCATAGGCTCCAACCTGAACAGGGAGTCGAAGCACATAGGAAATCAATAATATCAATAACGTGCATATGATGAAATTAATGACCCTCTTCTTTTCTATTCGCCACGATTTTTTCTTATTGAACCTAATAAATCTCTCGAGAAGGAGAACACCTACAAAAGAAATTTGAGAAAAAACTGTTACCAGAGTAAATAGATGCGTATAGATGTTTATGACTGTAAAAATGAGATATAGAGTCCAATATTTTGTCTTATTTTCTTTGATAGCTTTATAGAAAAAATAAAAAGAAAGAAGAGAAAAAAAAGTAAACGCCGTGTATGCTCTTGCATACTGGGAATATCTAATAAGATAATGTGAGAAAGAAACAAATAGTGCTGCGATGATTCCTTCTCTCCTGCCAAAAAATAATTTTCCCACATAATAAGTTCCCAAAATTATCAAAACCCCGAAAAGAGCAGCCGGCAATCTAGATACAAACTCAAGTTTTCCCAATGGTAAGAGAAAATGGGCGAAAAACTGATAAAACATGCTTGCAAAATCATGGGTTAAATTATAGGAAAGTGATTTGGCAGCGACTTGCACAGTGTGCATCGGTTCATCTAAATGAAATATGATGTTACCCAAATTGTAAAAACGGAGAACAGCTCCAACCAGGCATATAATGATAAGAACGAAATTATTCTTTACTTGTATGAGCAATTTTTTTGGCATTTTATGTCTTTGTTTCATAGGAATTTCATCATAAAGCCGATACAAAATTTTGACACATTTTCTCAATTTTCTCAATAAGTTCCTCTACCAGGGGTTCCCCCAAAAATTTTAAGGGTCGAACAGACTCATCTGGTGATTCTCTATTTTCAGCATTTGGGTGAAACCTACTAAGCCTTTCTGACGGCCAAAAAGGAGTTCCCGAATCCTTTCGATCCGATAGCATTGGATCGCCACTCATTGTTGTGAACAACTTCGTAACCGATTTTTTCTAATCCGGAAATTATTGCGTTGCTGCGATAATAGAAAGCGATGTCAATACCATTCGAAAATGTCCGGTTAGAAAAAGCCTTTAGGTCGGCCCCGTGTTTTGGCTATAATAGGACCGGTCCGAGAAAAAAATGACAGATCCGTTCGGCATGATCCTTTCTGAAGAGTTTGTGGAAAAGTGGAAATCGAGTTTGAAGGATTTGTACGGATACCGATTCTATGCGGATTTTGCCGTCGTTCCTTCCTTCGTCGGGAAAAAAACCTATTCCTATCTACCGCTGTTGAATTACACGGATAAGCATTTACACCAGGCTCCCGGCATGCTTGCTAAGGTGAAAGGCAAAAATTATCAAATCCGGGTGCTGAATCCCGGTTATAAGGATTTTCAGGATTTCGATCCTGTGACCATGAGAATCGATCTGCAGAAAAAAGATGTGGAGGAGCTGTTCCGGACATCGGTATCCAAAAGGAACCGGAGATACATCCGGCAGTGCGCTGCGGATAACGTCGAGATCAAGAAGGGGAACTCCGGTGGACTCATCCAAGAATTTTATGATATCTTCGCCGATGTCATGCACAGACTGGGAACGCCCGTGTTGAGCCGGAGGCTTTTCGAAATCCTGTCGAAGAATATCGAGACGACGTTTTACGTTTTGCATGACGAGGCTGTCCCGATGGCCGCTGCCGTCGTCCTGGACGACCGGGACCTCTCCTGGATTCCATGGTCGGGGATACGCAGCCGGTATCTGGAGAGCCGGTCCGGTTTGCTGTTGTATTGGGAAACCATAAAGGATGCCTTTCTCAAACACAAAAGAATTTATGACTTCGGCCGCTCTCCCTATGGCAGCGGAACGTATGTTTTCAAGACCCGTTGGGGTGCGGTCCCGGTCAAGATCGACATCATTCAACCCAGGCCGAGCAATGTCTATACGAAATATAGGATGGTGTCGCGGGGTTGGCAAAAAATCCCATCTGGAGTTGCGAAGCGGTTGGGTCCGACGATCTGCAAATATTTATCGGACTTGTAGAGCATGCGTGGCGAATGTTTAGAGGTTAATCATGGATAAAGATGAGTTCATTCTCGCTCAGGACAAGGAGATCGAAGAAGTAACCGGCAAGTTTTTCAAAGTTGTCCGTAGAGCCGTCCATTTGTATGGATTTTGGGGCAGCGTATCCCGGTATATCCTGATGAGGGATGGGTACAGAAATTTCGTGAAATTCGGGAAAACGGGCGAGGAGAAAAAGTTCCGGAAAGATCTGCTGCGAAGGTTTGCCGGGATCCAAAAGAAAATCACATGCGGCCATTCCCCCTTCCAGTTCGTCCTGATGGCCGAATATATTTTGGACCTCGATGTTTCCGGTCCGATCGTCGAATGCGGTTGTTACAAGGGGGGCAGCACGGCAAAATTGTCGCTTTTGGCCGAATACACGAAGCGGAAGCTTTATGTTTTCGATTCTTTTCAGGGATTGCCCGAACCCGAAAACGAGAAGGAGGCATATGTCAGGCAGGATGGAAAATCCGGGCAGAAATACAGATTTCAAGCAGGGCAGTACAGGGGAACACTGGACGAAGTGAAAAACAACATCGCCCGGTACGGCTGCCAGGATGTCTGCGAGTTCATTCCGGGATTTTTTGCCCAGTCCCTGTCCGGGTTTCGCGAGGAACCCGCTTTTGTCTTCATTGATGTGGATCTGGTGAGTTCCGCAAAAGATTGCATAAAAGTTCTCTGGCCTCTTCTCAAAAAGGGAGGATATTTTTTCACTCACGAGGCCATGTATCCCGCTTATGTTACCGGCATCCTGGACAGGGATTGGTGGCGGGAGAATCTCGGCCAGTGCCCGCCCGTCATTTTCGGGGCCGGCAGCGGTTTGTCGCCTGTTGCCGATACCATCGCGTACATGAGGAAATAATTGAGGCTGCTTATCCTGTCTTCGCCGGGCGTTTTCAACGATTATGTCGTTATTAACCTGCTCAAGAATTTCGATGATGTTTTGACTATCCAGGAAGATCAAAATTACAGGCAGGTTTTGAAAAGGAACTTCAGGCGCAAGAACCAGAGTTTCGGTTCCAAGATCAACCGGTTGTTTTTTTATGTCTATTATTTCCTGTTTCTCAAGAGGAAGGCAGAGAAGCTGTTTATCGAAAAACTCGGTTTTACTGGCAAGCTCGAACCTGATTACAAATTCATCAATATCAATGATCCTCAGGCCCTGCGTGCCGCTGAAGAATTTTCTCCCGATCTGATACTGGTGTTCGGAACATCCCTGCTGCGGAAGAAATGGTTCCAGTTGGGAATCCCCATAGTGAACAGCCATCTGGGAATCATCCCCAGGTACCGGGGCTGGATGAGCTGGTTTTGGGCGGTCTTGGAGGAGAATTTCGACTCGGTGGGAATCAGCATCCACTATGTGACCAGAATCGCCGATGGAGGAGACTTGATCCTCCAGGATCGAGTCGATATATTCGGGCTCGAAAAAATCGATGTGCCCCATTTGCTTTTTGCCGTCACCGGGCTGGTGAATAAAAACATCGCCGGGGCTGTCGATAAAATCCAACGGTCCGGCAAGGCGGGTCTCGATTTCGAGACATACGGGTATGACAAAAAATATCCCCACTATTTCGAGCCAGGGATAACGGATTATTTCAAGTTCGTCTCCCTGGCCAGGAAGCTCAACCGGCAGAGATGATTGGGGGAGTCTTGCCCTACTGACGGATTTAGCGTAATATAGCTGCGAAAATGGCAAAGCTCCCGGAACAGGAAAAAGGCAGCGTCCAGAAAGCGCTTTTGGACACGGAAAAATCCGCTCACAAAAAATATATCGAGCTGTTTGTCGGAAAGAGAAATCTCTGGCAGATCATCAAGTACGAGGGCATAATTTTCCTGTTTTCCTGGATTCCAGGTGCTCTGGGGCTTTTTTTGCGCAAAATTTTCTACCCGATGATCCTCGGAAAGGTCGGGAGGGGCGTCGTTTTCGGCCACCACATAACCCTCCGCCATCCCCATAAAATCCGCATAGGCGATAATTCCTTCATCGACGATTATGCCGTTTTGGATTCCAAAGGAGAAGAAGACCAGGGCATTGTACTCGGCAAGTACGTCATTATCGGCCGGAACACGATCCTCTCCTGCAAGGGAGGATCCATCGAGCTGGGGGATTATGCCAACATATCTGCCGGGTGCTCCTTGCTGTCGGAGACCAAGATCGCAATCGGAAAATATTCCTTTTTGGCCGGACACTGCTATCTCGTGGCCGGGGGGAACCACAGCATCGATAGAACGGATATTCCCATCATGTTCCAGCCGTCATTGATCAAAGGAGGGATCACGATTGAAGAGGATGGGTGGCTGGGAGCCGCTGCTGTGGTGCTGGATGGCGTCTCCCTGGGGAAAGGATGCGTTGTCGGCGCAGGAGCGGTCGTGACCCGGTCCTTTCCCGAATATTCGATCTTAGCGGGTGTGCCTGCCGAGAAAATTAAAAGCAGAAAGGATTAGGAAGGGAGATCCTTTTTTTGGGAGAGTCCTTCTTCCAATATCGCCAGTGCTGAAGCCATTGCATTGATTTTTTTCTTCAAATCCGAGATCACGAGCGAGAAGTGGAACATCAGGAGAAATGTGCAGGCGATCAGGATGAGAAATAACGAGGCGGGCTGGTATTGGATTCCCAGCAAAAGGGATATTTTATCGATAATCCCCCTGAAGAGAGAGAGAATAAGAAAAACGAAAAAGATCGCTATCCATAAGATGGCGTATTCCTCTCTGATTTTTTTCTTTCTTATCAGAAAAACGATCAGCACCAAAAGAAAAAAGGAGAACAGGATGCTGAGAATTTGAATGGGACCTATGGGATACGGATTCATTTTTTCCCTCCGTAAATAAAGTTCACAAGGATGGTGAGCAGGACTTTTATCAGATAATAATAGCTGTGCAGCAGACCGATGGAAGTAGTTCCCCCTTTTCTCTGCCGCATCTTCACTGAGAGTTCCTTGATTTTGAGCCCTTTCCTGTGGAGGAGGTAAACTTCGATGGGCTCGGGATAATCGAACGGATAATCCTCTGCCAGCAGGTTGACCGCTTCGCGGCTGTAGGCCCGGAAACCCGATGTGTTATCCGTGATCTTTTCTTTGAGAAGAAATGTTGTCAGGATATTCAACAGCTTTATTCCTCCCCTGCGGCCTAATGAGGATTGGTAGCCTTCCCGTTTGATGAAACGCGAGCCGATGACCAGGTCGGCGTTCTTTTGTTGAAGTGGTTCGAGCAGCATCTTCGCCAGGGAAGGAGGGTGCTGGCCGTCCCCATCGACCCGCACCAGATAATCATAGCCATTCTTGATAAAATAACGGAACCCGGTTCGGATGGCTCCTCCTATCCCCATATTGTAGGGATGGTGGAGGGCGATGATGCCTTTCTGACGGGAAAGGATGGCCCTGGTGTTGTCCTGGGACCCGTCATTGATGATGCAAATATCGGCATCCGGAAGATATCTCTGCGTTTCTTCGATGACATGAAGGATGGTCTTCTCTTCGTTGTATGCGGGAATCAGGGCTAAAATCTTCATGCGATGATCGGTTTCGCGGCAAAGATCGAAAAAAATTGCATGGTTAAAATACTGGACTGGCCGATGATTGTCAAACGCCGGGGATTTTTTCGACCCACATACAATCGACCCAGAAAGCACTCTGTCCGTCTGCATACACGCGGATATTCAGTTTGTCCGGTCTTTTGAGTTCGATGGAAAGGACGAATTCCTGATAAGTACCTGTGTCCGGGAGATCTTCCTGACTGAGATTTTTGGCAACCAGGAGTCTCCGGGAATCCGGAGACACGACATCGATCCTGGCTATCCTGGCGGAGGATTTTACGGATTCGGCTGGCCTTTTCATCCTGAAAGTGACTCTGTAGCGGCCTTCGGAAATTTTTTCCGGAAGCGGCACGACCGAAACGAATCCGGGATTCCCTTTTTCCGAAAGGACGGCAAATCGGCCGGACGCCTCCGGGTCGAATCTCGGCATGCCCTGGCGGTGCGTGTGGATTTCCGCTTCGTAGTTATTGTCTTTTCCGGAAGGACCTTCAGAAGGCTTCAATTCATAGAGAAGCATTTCCGTTCGCCAGACAGGGTATTTGGCCAAAAGCCGGGCTTTTCTCATGGCTTGGGGAAAGTTGCGCCTGTAATAATCGATTTCCTGATTATTGAAGGCGGTGGAGGCGAACACATGGGTGATCTGGAACTTTTCGAGAAAGTCCTTTTCGTCGTTCACGAAACCGGGAAAGGATTCATGGGTCCTGTGCTTGTTCTCCAGAGAGATGACGGGGGCCCAGAGCCCGGAAATGACGGCGTGGTCGAAAGCCTTTCCCAGGTCGAGGGAGATATCTCTGAGCTTGAACTTCGGGTGAAGCGCCCAGTCAAGATAGGGCTTTCCGTTGAAAAAGATAACCCCTAATAAAATCAGGAAGATGGTGATTTTTTTGATGAGAGGAGAAAAGGATAAGGAAAGGCCGTCGGGCCATAATCGGATGAGAAAAAAGGCAAGGATCACCACAAGGATAGAAACCGATGCCAGAAGACCGGTGGCGACCCATATGTTCGAGAAGGCTGACGACATCCTGTCGAGCACCGGTTTCAAGATTTTACTCAAAGGGAAGAGCAGCCAGAAGAAAAGAAGCATGCCGAAGAATTTAGGGAATCTTGGGGGTTTTGTCAGCCGATCGGATCTGAGAAAACTCTGGATCGACCATGCCGAAAGAAAGACCATCGGAATGAGCTGGGGGATAAAATGTCTTGTGACCCGCTGCTGGATGATGGAAAAATAGATCACACTGAGGATAAACCAGAAAAGGATGACCCATTCGAGAAGCTTTATTTTTTTTGCTTCTCGTGCGGCCCGGGATAGAAAAAGGAGAACGGAGAAGCCGGAGAGCAAAGACAGGACCGGGCTCCGTTCAAATAGCAGAGATGGCCTTATCCAGAAGTAGTAGAGGATTCTTTGCAAACTTTTTGGGGGAATGAGAAAGGAAACGTTGAGCGAGGAGATGGACCGGAGGTCATCCTTGTGGGGGATGGTAATGACGATCATCCAGAGAAGAAAAAAGAGACAAAATCCGGCCAGATAAAATGCGAAGGGGCCGGAGGCTTTTTTCCATCCGTGTTCGAATGTCAGGTAAGCGAAAAATCCGAGGAAGAACGCGCCTATGACGTAAAAACAGACACCTTTGGTCGCAAAGGCCAAGAAGCTTGATGCTCCTGCTAAAAAGTACCAATTTTTATTCTTGGTGCCTTTCTGGAAAAAAAACAGGGAAAGAACCAGGAAAAAAACCATGGGCATTACCCGGTTCGCGATCCGGCTGTACATCAGAAAGAGATAATTCAACCCGAGCAAGGAGAAAGCGATGAGGGTGAGGGAAGGTGACCCGTTCAATGTATCCCGCAGCAGAAGGAACACGAAGATCAGCGTGAGGCAGCTGAAGAGGACCGGGACAAGATTCATCTGGATAAAACCTATGCCGAACAGCTTGAAGGACAGATAGGTCATCAGAGCAGGGATGGGACTGGAGTAGAGGGGAGAGTTCATCTTGTCGATCTCCCACTGCCCGAAAAGGATCTTGTTCCGGGCATGGAAGGCATATCCGCCGGGGTCGCCGAAGGGACCGCCGCTCATGCTGAGGTTATCCGGTGGGTCGGCAGCAGGATGGATCATCCGCAGGGAAAGGAGGAAACAAACAACGATCAAAACCACGAAGAGATGACGGCTGTTTTTTTTCATGATCCCTGTTTGGCCGGGCCTTTATTTTCCGGAGGGCTTTCCGGTACCTGGGAATACAGGCTGTAAAGCCGGCTCATGTATGCGGGCTGGAAACCCCGGTCATGAAAGTGTTTCACGCTGCCGGCGAAGACCTGGAGCCCTTTTTTTCGGCCCTTTGCGTAAATCCCCCGCCAGAATGGAGAGAGCTTCTTGCGCATTTGCGTAGGAACCAGATCGACGAGATGAAACAGGTAGATGGCCGGAGAGGGCGTTCCGAATAGGGCGCAAAGCGATTTGAAGGTGGCGAGACCGAACAGCCGGATGTAGCTTGTGGCGATGGGGACTCTGACCCGTGGAACGACGCTGATGGGCAGTTCGAGGATGGATGCTTCGGGATCGCGGAAGGGGTGCAGCGGACTTTTCAGGTTTTTGTACATGCCCCATCTGTAGGAGGGGATGATACTGGAATCGTATCGAATCCCCTCTGCCGCAAGGGATTTGAGCAAAAGCGGCGAGATGACCCCTCCCGGCGAACGATAGCCCAGCGGGTCTCTGCCGAAACAGTTGCGGTAGGCTTCTGTCCCTTTTTGTAATTCCCTGACCAGGTCGGGCTGGTATATGATGTGGTCGTGGCCGTGAAGCTCGATCTCCGCTCCCAATCCTTGAAGAAATTCCACTGTTTCTTTCTGCTCGGCTAAGACTTTTCCCGTAGCGAAAACAGTGAGCTTCAATCCGTAGCTGCGGACGATCTCCGGCAGCCTTTCCCGTATTTCCGCATGCCCGAAGGCCTCGTATTCCTCGGAAGGAGCGAGACCAGCGTAGTCGTGCTCGAGGTCGAGAGTGTAACAGATGAGTTTTTGTTCGGTCATGGGATATCCGGTGGCCATGGATTTTATAGCACAGGGGAAATTCAAGGTCAATCGTTCTCCTCCGGTCGGCGTTCCCGATTATCGGCTCTGCGATTCTATCTGAGGATGTAGGCCAAAAAAAATGACGAAAAAAATGACAAAAAGGAAGATAAAAAAGATATTTCAAGGCTGATTGAAGGGAAGCACGACGACTTTCAGCGATTCTTCTGCATCGGAAGCGAGTTTGAATCCTTTCTGGATTTCGTCCAGAGAAAATCTGTGGGTGATCATGTCTTTGGTGCGAATTTTTCCGTCTCTCATCAAGTCTATCGCTTCTGCCAGATCGGCCGGCGCAGCACCGTAGGATGAGGTCACCGTCAATTCGTTTCTCCAAAATTCAGGAATGGGCAGACAGACATCCCCTTCGGGGATTCCGAAAAACAAAAGGATGCCTTTGCGGTCGATATACTGAAATGCTTTTTTAAACGCTTCCATGTCCCGATTGCACAGTATGATCCTGTCTGTCTTGACAGAAAAGTCCTTGCGTGCATCTATCACGCTGTCGGCGCCAAAGTCTTTCGCCTTGTCCAGCCTATAGTCTTTGACATCGGTGGCGATAACCTTCGCTCCTTTTAGCTTGGCCAGTTGAATATTCAGCAACCCGGAAACCCCGGAGCCCATGATCAAAACGGTGTGTTGAGCTTTAATTCCGATGACCCTTTGAGCCCTCACACAACATGCAAAAGGCTCGATTATCGTTCCTTCCTCATAAGAGAGACCGCCAAGTAAAAAGGCCCCTTTCGCGACATGGATTTTTGGGATTCTCACAAATTCGCTGAAGCCGCCCGGGTCGAAATTGCCGTTGTGCAGGGTTTGGCAGGCGGTGTGATTTCCTTCATGACAATGTTTGCAATCGTCGCAAGGGACGTGATGGCACACGAATACACGGTCCCCAACCTTGAATCTTTCCGATTTGGACTCCACCACCTCTCCGGCGATCTCATGTCCCAGAACGCAGGGGGCTTTTTTCTTCCGGTACCACTCCATGACATCGGTACCGCAAATGCCCGATGCCATGACCTTGACTAGAATTTCGCCCTCTTGGATCTTCGGTATTGACACATCCCTGATCCGGATGTCGGTGTTGTTGTGATAAACGGCGATTTTCATTTCCCGTCCAGAAACAGTTTTCTGTTCCAATACAGGAAAACGAAAGAAGACACCAAAGACGACAGCACGATTATCATGGTCCCAAAGTATATTGTTTCTTCGCCATAGGCGAACGTCTGACCAAGATTCCGACCCAGCAAGAAAAACAACGTGTAAATGATCAGGATTATCTGTAAATTCCACTTGATCTTTCCCATCCAATTGACGCCAAGGACTTCTCCTTTCAAGGAACTGACTTGCCTGATCCCGGAAGTCAAAAATTCCCGGAAAAGCAGCAGCAAAGGCAGCCAAAGCGGTATGAGGCCCAAATCGGAGAAAACGAAAAACAGACTTAAGACGGTCATTTTATCCACGATGGGATCGATAAAAGTTCCAAAAAGAGTTACGAGGTTACGCTTCCTCGCGATAAATCCATCGAAATAGTCCAATACCCAAATCAAGATGAGGAGAGAAATACTGATTATGAGCATCGGCACCCGGAGGCTGTACACGCCCGCAATGATGACCGGGATTAATAATGCTCTCGAGAGAGTCAGGATATTCGGGAGGTTGAGTATGGTCATTGCGGACTTGTGATTTTTTTTGTTGTTTTCAGACTTTTTCTGAATCCTTTTTGCTATCGCGCGCAACTAATGTATTCGCTCGAATCCCAAAAGTCAAATATTCCAAGAATGATCCCCACATTGTTTCTTGCCATTGTTTTAAAAACGATCGCGGAAGGAGTTCAAATTTTAGCTGGATACGGGTAAAATAGGGAAAACGACCATGGACAAAAAAATCAGAACGGGTGTCATAGGCTTAGGAAAGATGGGGATCCTCCATTCTGCGCTGATCAACATGATCCCTCAGGCAGAGCTCGTGGCCGTTCACGATACGAACAAAAAACTGTCCGGCTATGTGAAAAAATCTGGCATGGATGTAGCGTTTTTTTCCGATCTGGAACAGATGCTGGACAAAGCCGATCTGGATGCGGTTTTTGTGTGCACACCCCCCTTCTCCCATTTGCCCATCGCGCAGGAATGCGTCGACCGGAAGGTCCACGTTTTTGTCGAAAAGCCGTTGGCGGAATCCTGTCTTTCGGCAAAAAAAATGGCCTCTCTGGTGAGTTCGAGCGATATCGTTAACGCGACGGGATACACCCTGGCCCATATCCCCTTGTACAAAAAGGCAAAGGATATGCTGGCGAAGGGCATTCTGGGGAATATCCACCGGTTCGGCATCTCCGTCTATTTCAGCCAGGTGTTGAGCCGGAAAAAGGGGTGGTTCTATGATAAGAGCAAGTCCGGGGGAGGCGTCGTAATCGACATCGCTTCTCACCTGCTCTTTCTGGTGACCTGGTATTTCGGGCTTCCCCGAAAAATCTATGCCCGGACTCTGAATTTTTATTCCGATGTGGAAGACTGTGGGAGCATTCTTTTCGACTACGAAAACGGGTTGACCGGAATCCTGGATGCGAACTGGAGCATTCCGGGCTACAGGCTGGCGACCATCACGATAACCGTAGAGGGCGAAAACGGCTTCATGGAGACCACCAATGATTACATAAAGCTGAATCTCCTTCGCTCCGCCGGCAATTTTGGAGAAGGGTGGACGAACATCCATAAGATCGATCTGGGGAGCACATCCCATTTCGACCTGGGAAGCGAGGGTTTCAGCGACGAAGACCGGCATTTTATCGAATGCTGCCTGACGGGGGAAAAACCCCCTGTTAGCTGGAAGGAAGGGCTGGATGTCCAGAGGATCATCGAGGCCGTATACCGTTCCTCCGAAAAGAGAAGCCCGGTCGACCTTGATTCGATTTGTTAGGGCTTTGAAAACACCGATTTAGCCACAGAAAGGGTATGATAAGCCTCCGATAAAGAGCCCACTCCCAGTACGACGGAGCCGATATTCTTGTCCGCAAGATACGGGAACGCTTCCTCCGGATTAAGCCTGCCTCCGGCCAAAACTTTTTTAGCGATGACGTAATAATCCGAATTTGCCAGAAGCCGCTCGCATTCTTCCTGTGATGGTTTCATGATGAAGCCTTTTTTGTTGAAAGAGGCCAGGATCGGCATTTTGATGTTCCACTCCATGAGTTTGGGAAGAAGTGTTCCGAAGTTGTGGGTGGCAAGGATGGGTTGAACTGCGTATCGTTCCCTGACCAGGTCTTGATAGACGTCGAAGATTTCCCGGTTGTTCGATGAGAGCGCCAGATCCGTTACCTGGCCGTGGAGAATGATCCCCGTGACATTGTGGGAGTGAAAGCTGGCCATTTCGAAATCCATTAAATTCGTCAACAGCGTCAAAAGGTCCTTCGTTATGATCCCCTGGATTTTCCGAAGCGCCCTGAGCCCCATCCGGACCTTCCGGTACAGGTCGATCTCTTTGGCCTTGCTGAGGATCGTCCCCAAGACTCCCTTTTCAGTCGATTCCCTGGCATATTCGTAGGCGTTGGGAACTACCGCCAGGATCGAGAGATCCCGGCTGTTCGTAAATTCCCCTAGCGCTTGGAGGATGTTCGAATTGTTGGAACACATGAAGCTTTTGATTCCTAGGTTGAAGCTGGCCTCCATGATAGGAAGGATGTTTTCTTTTTTGCTGAAGAATTCCAGATAATGCTGCGTCTGTGCCCTGGAGAGGTACCCCACACCTTCGAACGCATTGGAGCCGAGTATGATTCTATCGATTTTTTCCATTATTTTACCTCATGCAATGATATTTCCCTGTCGGTATCGATGGCAAGATCCGCAGCTTCGATCATACGGATGATCTCGAGGCCGTCTTCCCAGCTTAGAGGGGATTGTTTTTTCCCGGAACAGCTCTCCAGAAAAGAGCTGGTTCCCTCGTAATTTCCTTCTTCACAGAGAAAAAATCTCTCAGGCGAGGGAAGGTCTGCCCTCTGGAAGGATGTCCATCCCCGGGCGAATTCACCTTTTTTCTTGGTGAGATACAGTTTCAAGTTGTCCTCGGAGATGTCCAGAGTACCTCCTGTTCCCTCTATGGTGATCTTTGCGGCTGGCTGGGGATATCCGGGACGATCCCATGACAGGTCGGCGATTCCAAGCAGTCCGGAAGAGTGATCCAGGATAAGGGATGCTCCGCTCTTCGAGGCGGTGAATTTATCCCCGGCTTTCGCATACACGCTCTTCACAGGACCGAAAAACCAGTAGATCAGGTAAAGGAAGGCGGATGCCCTGATTCGGGTAATCCTCTCGCGGGATGGGAGGGACCTGGGCAGGGAGTATTGCAGGGAGGCCCTGTAACGTTTGACCCTATCGAGGATGCCGTTTTCGAACAGGTCCCGGGCCTTCCGGAGAACCGCCTTGAATGGAGAATAAAAGCCGACGGAATAAACCTTGGTGTTGTCCGATGCCAACCTCACCATCTCTTGGGCCGGGGCCAGAGATTCGGCCAGGGGATTTTCGACGAAGATGTTCACGTCTTTGTGGATCAGTTGTTTGGCTAGAGGGAGATGTGTGTGATCGGGGGTGCAGATAAAGATGGTATCGAGACTGACTTTTTCCAGCATTTCCTCTACATCCGAAAATACGGAAATATCCGGGTAGATCGCATGGATGATATCGCGGACCTGTTCATCCGCATCGCAGACAGCACGCCACTCTGCATCGGGATTCATGTTTACAGAGGAGGCATGCAGGATCCCGCTTTTCCCGAATCCTATGATCCCGACCTTTCTTTTTTCTTGTTGCGACATGCGTTGCGTTTCCTCGGACCGCGCGATCAGGTCATCCTCTTGGTTATGAATTTCCAGAGATATTCTTTAGGGATTCCCAAAAATCCTTCCCTCCAAACCCTGTCGCACTGCGAACAGGCTTTGAGGTCTGCGATACTTCCCGCAGCAAGTTTTTTCCGGAGGTAACGCATTTTCTCTCCGTTCCAGATTTCCTTGAGGGGGGAGTCTTTCACGTTTCCCGCGACGAATTCCCCGAAGAAATCTTGGGTGCAGGGAAGAACTTCGCCATCCCAGAATATGACCAGAGCGTTCCACGGAAAGGGACAGACCGTGTATTTTTTTTTCTGTTTTTCCTTTTCGATCCGACCCGCCCAATTGTGCATTTCTCTGAAGACGATCGAGTTCAGCGGCAGATCTTCGAACCGTTTTCGTAGCGTCTTTTTAGCTTCGAGATAGGTGCCGCCATCCTTTTGGTCGAAGGTGATGACTTCGATGGCTGTAACGGGCTTTTTCGAGCGGGCTTCCTTTTTCAGCTCTAAAAAACGGACGATATTATCGAGAGTTTTATCGAAATCTCCGCCCACCCGGATCTTCGCATAGGTTTCTCTGTCATATCCATCGAAGGAGAAGGACAGGCGGTCCAGGCCGGACCGGATGATCTTTCGCGACAGGTCGCCGGTCAACAGGGAGCCGTTCGTGTGAAGCCGGGTGAAGACCCCGTTTGCGCCGGCATATTCGATCGCATCGATAAGTTTCGGATGCATCATGGATTCGCCCCGGTGGGCCAGGTTGATCTCGAAGACGAAGTCCCTGGACTCATCCACGATTTTTTGGTACAGGTCGAAATCCATGAATCCCTTATCTTCCTTTTCCAGGTCCTTGTTGGGGCACATGATGCACCTGTAATTGCATATGCTGGTGAGCTCCACCCAGAGACGAACAGGCATATAGGGTAGGTTGGCGGATTTTTTGCGGTAATGGGACAGTAGCCTGGTCAACCGGACCCAGTAATTGATAGGACTCATTTTTTTAGGCCTATAATATATTCTTGTCACGGCTAAGTCAATTTGAATGGGAGTGAAATACCCTGGTTTCCGTGTATCAATACCCTATACGGGCTTTCGGAAATGGTCTTGCTCCCATGAAGATTTTTCACGCCATTGCCGTCTGACTTTGTTGCGCTTATGGAATCTATGAGAGAAGGTTTATTTTTCTAGAATCAGAGAATAAATTGCCGTTCCCGTTGAAATGATTTTGAAACTAAAGATGTTGTTGATGAATGCCAAAATCAATATAATTGAAGTGTTGGTTTTTTATTTACGGCTAAACTGCGGATAGAGACTGGAAATACAATAGCGGGGAGTACAGGATCAGCATGAAAGAACCGATGGCTTCAACGTGAGAAAGGGATGGAAAGAGAATTCGAGAAAAAGTATCATACATTAGAAAAAGATCACTGGTGGTTTATCTCTAGAAGAGATGCGGTCAAGAGGATCGTAAACAAATATGATAAAAACATAAAACTGCTCGAGATTGGCTGTTCTTCAGGGCAATTGGTCGATGTTTTGAATAGGGCCGAATATTCGGATATCACAGGCATAGATATTAGTAAAGAAGCTGTTCACCTTTGTAAACGCAGGAACATGAGAGATGTTATCCAAATGGATGGCTCAAAAATGGGATTCAAAACAGAAAAATTCGATTTGATAATAGCTTCGGATATTTTAGAACATATGGATGACGATTTTCATGCTATAAGAGAATGGAGGAGAGTTTTAAAGGAAAACGGAGAAATCGTAGCGTTTGTTCCGGCTTTCAAATTACTTTGGGGCGGCCATGACGTGGCAAACAAACATTTCCGAAGATATAACAAAAGAGAATTGATTTCTCTTTTTAAAGAAAATGGCTTTGAAGTAGTGAGAGTGTCTTATTGGAATTTCTTCCTTTTTTTTCCTATTTTGATCACGCGGTTAATAAAAAGAAAAATAACAAAATTCTCCAAACCAAAAGACGAATTATTTCGAGTGAATAAGATTGTCAATCAATTTCTTGTGGCTTTGTTAAGAGCCGAAAATATCTATTGCAATTTTTTCAATTTTCCTGTGGGATTGAGTTTGTTTATAATTGCAAAAAAGTTATAGATCGATCGCTCGGAAATTTTTTCTGACCAAATTAGTATGAGGATGGAAAGATGAAAATTGTATCGCTAGTTATTCCAGCATATTGTGAGGAGCAGGTTATCGAAGAATGTTATAAAAGAGTCAAATCCGTTGTGTGTTCTTTATCTGGCTATGATCATGAATTGATATTTGTCGATGATGGAAGCACGGATAACACATTACTTTTATTAAGGGATCTTGCCGCCAGAGATGAAAAACTTAAAATTTTGACATTATCTCGCAACTTTGGCCATCAAATAGCCATTACATCTGGCCTGGATAAAGCTGAAGGTGACGCTGTTGTTGTGATGGATGCAGATTTACAAGATCCTCCCGAGCTAATACCAAAGATGCTCGAAAAATGGGAAGAAGGCTATATGGTCGTTTATGCAAAACGTATAGCGCGAAAAGCGGAGGGAAGATTTAAACGTTGGTCAGCGTCCCTCTTTTATTGGCTTTTAAACAAATTAGCCAATGTGGAAATTCAAAGAAATACGGGTGACTTCAGGTTAATCGATAAAAGAGTTGTAAGGGAGATCAGGAAAATAAGAGAAAAAAATAGGTTTGTAAGAGGCCTTTTCAGTTGGGTGGGATTTCGGCAGGTTGGTATTGAATACGAAAGGGAAGAAAGATTTGCAGGAAAGACCAAGTATCCTTTGCGCAAAATGTTAAAATTTGCTCTGGATGGAATTTTGTCTTTTTCCAACAAGCCGCTAAAAATTGCTTTGAACTTGGGTTTTGTATCCACCCTTGTCGGGATAGTAATGATAGGGTATGTTTTTTTTGGAAAAATATTTTTTCCGAAAATCATGGTTCCTGGTTGGACTTCTCTATTAATAGCGGTCGTCTTTTTTGGAGGCGTGCAGTTGCTGACGATCGGAGTGATCGGGGAATATATCAGCAGGATATATGATGAAACAAAAGGCAGACCTTTATATATTGTAGAAGAAGAAATAAATTTCAAAAAAAGATCCTAGTTGTGGAGCTTTTAGGACTTTTGAGCAAGGCCCAGAATTTTTTTTGTGTGCTAAGCCATAGACTTTTACAGTTGAGCGTCCGATCATTTTCATCCTGAACAAAAAGAGCTAGTCCAGATTTTTCTTCTAAAAAAGTTGATGGAAAGCTAAAACCGATGTTTACTCTGTATGGCTGGCCTTTTTCTAGAAAAATTTCTTTTCTGGATGCTAAAAGAGTTTCCTTGTTTTTGTTAATTTTATCCGGCGTTTTCAGAGTGTAGAGGAAAAATTTTAATTCTGTTTTAGGTTTGGAAGTATTAACGAGAAATGCAAGATTGTATTGGTTCTTTCCCTTTTTTCTGACTGGATTAGGATTGTCTACGGGAATAGGTCTCAGAATGATGGTTTTTCCGCTAATCAAATAAGGAACCGGATAAATTTCCAAATTTCCTGAAATTTGTTCTGATTGCAAGCCTTCAGAACTGAGTTCCAAAAAAGGAGAAACAAATCTATCCTCAAACAAGATGAAATTCGCCACAGCTGTGAAATTTCCTGAGTTCTCTTCGAATCTGATAACTTTTTTTTCTCCTAAAAAAAATAACTCTAGATTCATGTTTTCATCCACCAGGCTATTTGCTGCCAATTGTATCCTGTAGCAACCAGAGGGAACTTTTGTGTAGAAGGGGGATTTTTCTATATGGATTTTGCAATTTTTCTGGGAAGAATCTATCGAGAAATGATAGGTGTTTTTAAAAAGTTTTATGAATGATTTATCTCCTTTTTCAGATGCCTCCGTTAAGTCGTCCCTTTGGGTCAAAACAACAGAATCAAAGGATTTCATCTTATTCAATGTGCCAAGAAGTGATAGGGATAGTGTTTTATCGTCCCAGTTTTTTAGATATACAGGTAAGTAAGCCACAAATATTAAAATAATGAGATAGATAGGGGCTTTGGCTTTATTTTTTGATATAGAGAGAGTATTTATTTTTGAATAAGAATTTCTTAAATAATTAGAGACTTTCTTTTTTGGAACCATAGCCGAATTATTTCCAAATAAAATATCGCTTAAAATAAAGGAGGAGTAAGTGACAACCAGGATTATAGAACATTGAATTATTTGGATGGTATGGGTATGGGTGATATATGAACCACCGAAATCAAAAAAGAGAAACCAGAATTTTTTGTTTAAAAAAATGACTAAAGGAATTGCAACATACAGAAATAATTGAAGATAATTCGGTCGCTTTAAAAAATCCTTTATCGTATATCCAAAAAATAGCAAAAGAAAAGGAATGATTGCCACCAAGTATCTCCCAGGTTCTTTCGCCATCCCATGCCATGCGATATGAAAACATGTAAACATGTAGTAAGGAGCTATTATCAACAATAGCATTGAAGCTCTTTTCCTTTCACGCTTTAGCGCCCAATATATTCCAATGAGAGCCAAGGCTGTCCATGGGAAAAGCCATATCATACCTCTTGAATAATCGAATAGTTGACCAAAAAAACCGAGGGGAAACATGGAAAATCGCATGAACGATGTCCCGAAAAGCCGGCTTATGCTGTTCGGCATCGGATTTCCCGTTATAGAGTAAAAATAGGTGAAGTAGGGTAGGCTTACGATAAAAAGAAAGAAGGTGAGGACAAAGAATTTTTTATAGTTCTTACGATAGAATATCTCATTGACGATCAGAACTAGATACAGTCCTGCAGCGATAAGGATGAATCTCTGGTGCAGCCAAGGTAAGAAGCCTATTCCCAGAATGATAAACGACTCATTCAAATATTTGGTTTTAAACGGAAACATCAAAGCATTAAAAACAATTAGAGTGAGAAGGCACGCTGCCGTTTCAGGATATAGCTGAGTCATAAATTTCGGTACAGGAGAGCTGAAAATATACAGCAGAAGGAGGATCGCTAATAAAGTAAGAGAATTAAAAAATCGATAAACGAGCCTCGCAAAAAAAAAGATCGTCATGATCCCGATAATGAGCAATCCCAATCTGGTAAAGATGAGTTTAGAAGGAAATTTTTTCAAATTGGGATACGGTTGCGATTTTGTTAATTCGTTTGGGAAGGTCAAAATATCAAGATGGAGAAAAGGGGAGATCAATAGGGATAAACCTGGCATATGGATATGGTAGATTCTCCCGTCTAACCCAATTATAGAGAGGTCCCCGAATCTCCGCGACCCTGATGCGAGAATTCGTTTCTTTGTTTCTTCCAGACCCTCCTCGATAACAAACTCATTGGACACATCAAGATTCTTATCCACTACCAAAGAATATGCCATTCGCATGTATTTGGGTTCATCGCCCAAAAAAAGTCTATGGCTTGAAAATCTTTGAAAATGTGGGTTGTTGCTTAAAGAAAAAATCAATATTGTCATAAAAACCAAGGAGATGGCTATCAATTGTGTTTTTTTTCTGCTGAGACATGGTTTAATGAAAAAAAAACCTCTTCGTATCAGGTCGAGATTGAAATGCAGATTCAGATTGAGGTGAATGATCGTTCCAACGATGAGAAATAATAAAAGAGGGTATAGAGGGAAAATAATAATGAATTTCGCTGCTTTTCCAAAAAAAAGTCTTGCCAAAGGGAAAAACAATAATGGAAAAAAAGTGATCGTTTCCCGGTAGAAACATTCGACATGGCTAAATCTTTTCTTTGAATGCAATATTAGGCTAAAAATGAAGATAATGATGCCTATTCCAAAAAAAGAGAGGCCAGTGTATTTGAACAAAAGTGACGAATTTTGGAAATTCGTGTATATCTTTATTTTGTCCAGGACTACTCTGTTATATACAAGCAAATTTTTGTCAAAAAGAAATATTCCTGTAGAAATTGAAATCAAGATTAAAATGAAAAAGGAGAAAAATATTTCCCTAATTTTCTTTTGACCGAGTATTGAAGTCTTCATTCGCTCAAAATTTTGATGTTGACCGAAGCTATGCGAATATTCTGTCCAGGGGCCAGAATGGAATTTATCACTTTCTTTGGTTTATGTAAAGAATGCAGAAATATGCCAAAAAGTGCTCTATCTTTTCTCGCCTAAAATAATACTAGAAGGAACAGAATTCTTGTTTATGATAAGCTCTTCCAAGGTCTCTTTATAAGCATCGCCAGTCGATTGGCAGATATTGCGGCCTTATTCAAGACAACCAGCCATTTTCCCTGTACCAGGTGATGGTGGTGCGCATACCTTGCCGAAAATCCGTTGTGGGCGAGTAACCCAATTCCTTATTTGCCTTCCGGATGGAAAGGGGTTTGGGATGGATGAAAAAACCCAGCTTTCCCTTGGTCAGCGGCGCTTCCTTCTTGAAGAGGGAGAAGGCCTTTTCCATGGACCATGCTGCGATTTTTACGGGCAAAAGCGGAAGCGATAAACCGGGGATTTTCGCCCCTGCCGCTTCCCCGATGATCCGGACGATATCTTTCACAGGCAAGGATTCCGGGCCCGCCAGATGAAAGATCTCTCCGCTTCTGGCTTTCTCCGAACAGAGCAGGATGCCTTCGATCAGATCCCGGATGTACACCGGAGTCAACAGCGTGTTTCCCTTGGTCACCAGGATAAAGCGCTTTTTCGCCACGGCTTTTATGAGCTTGAACGTGCGGCGGTCTCCGGGGCCGTAGGCCCAGCCGGGCCTCACGACCACGACGTCCATCCCTTCCTCGGCGAAGCGGAGTGCGGTCTGTTCGCCGGCGAGCTTCGATTTGTCGTATCTATCGATGGGCTGGGCCGGATGGTCTTCTCCCACCGCGACGTTTTCCTTCACAGAGCCCAGCACGCCCGCCGAGCCGAAATGAATGACGCGGCCGACCCCGGCCTGCCTGGCGGCTTTGAGGACATTGGCTGTCCCCTCTGCGTTGATCTGGAAAAACTCCCTGCTTTTGATTTGGGTCGCTCCCAAGGCTGCTGCCAGGTGAAAAAGGACATCCGTGCCCCGGAACATGTCTTCGAGCATAGCCGTATCTCTAATGTCCCCCTGGAAGATCCGCACCCCTTCCCGGACAGGCAACGTCCTCTTGTGGAGAAGGACCCCGACCTGCCAGTTCTGGCGGAGGAGTTCTTCTACGAGATGGGTGCCGATAAATCCCGCAGCTCCCGTGATGAAGGCTTTCATTTTTTTCCGTTAAATATTTTTTTCCAGGGCTTTTTCGAGGGCTTGAGAGATCTTCCTGTTGTAGTTTTCCCGTGTGTATTCTGTTTTGGCCATGTCCCTGGCTGCCCGGGCCTTTTCAGCGGCTTCCGGGGCAAAAAGGGCGAAAAGAATCCCGTCGGCAAGGCTGCGGGGCTCCGGTTCGACGAGGACGGCAATATTGTCGTCGAGAACCTGGGTATGTGTCCAGAGGTTCGTGGCAACGACCGGTTTTCCGGATTTGAGAAAGGAATAGATCTTGAGGGGCGTATTGGTCCCGGCGGTCCGGGGAGAAACCAGCACATCGGCCAGCGCGATGTACAGGGGGACTTCCGATGGTGCTACCTGTCCGGTGAAATGCACCCTGTGGGACACTCCGAGCTCCGCTGCTTTTTTTTGCATCTCTCTCAAGTGCACCGGATTTCCCCCGACAAGGAGAAAGGAGGCGGGCTTTTCACGCAGCAGGGCGCAGGCTTCGAGGAAAAGAGGAAGGCCCTGATAGGATTCGAAATTGCCAGCATACAGGACGATTTTTTCCCCGGAAGAGGCATATTTCGCCCGTTCCTCTTTTATCCGGTCAACCGAGGGGCCGTCGGATGGGAAATCCAGGAAGTTTTCTATCAGGATGGCCTTGTGGGCGACATTTTCCTCGCCGATTTTTCGCAGGAGATCGGAACAGATAACGATGATGCTCCGCGAATTCTTGAGGACGTAACGCTCCAGTGCGGTGAATATACGCTTCAGGATCTTGGAGCTGGAGAACCGAAAATTTTCCAGCTGCTGGGGAAGACTGGAATGCATGTCATAAAGATGCGGGATCTTTTTCCTATTGGCTAAGGCCGTTCCGAACCAGGAGGCTTCTTCATGGGAAAAAATCAGGTCATAGGAATTGGACCTGACAAGGAAAAAGGCCCTGACGAGGAAAAGGAGATCCAGGAGGATTTTGGTGAAAGAAGGACCGATCTTGATTTTTTTTATGAAGAAGAGTGCAGGAGTCCTGTGAATTTTTAAACCGGGAAAACCTTTATCCTCTCCCAGGTGATACGTCAAAAGGTCGACCTCATGACCCAGGTCCGCCAGCGCCTGGAGACGGAAATATACGCTTATGGGCGTGCCCCGGGGCTGGAAAAAGGGTTGGGGGGCGAGCATCAGAATTTTCATGACAGGCTCAAAAGTCTATCTGTCTTCCCCAGAATCCGCCTGGATGATGTTGCGGATAAAATAGATCCTCTTCTCCGTCGACTCGTGATAGGCGCGCACCATGATTTCGGCCAAAAGTCCCAGGGTGATGAACTGAATCCCTAATACGATGAGGAGGATGGCGAGGAAGAGGAGGGGGCGGCCGCTGATGCCTTCCAACCGGATGAGACGCACATAGGCCAGCCAGAGCCCGATGACTCCTCCGATGATGCCGCTAATCATGCCGAGAATCCCGAAAATCTGCAGCGGCCGTGTGGAATAACTCAGCAAAAATTTAACGGTGAGCAGGTCGAGGATCACTTTGGGAAACCTCCACACGCTGTACTTGGATTTTCCATGACGGCGTTTGCGGTGGTTTACCTTGACCTCTGCTATGGATACGCCCATATTGCTCGCGATTGCCGGTATGAACCGGTGCAGTTCCCCATACAGTTTGATGTGTTTTATGATTTCCCGCTTGAAGGCCTTGAGGGTGCAGCCGTAATCATGGAGCTTTACCCCGGTCATCTTGGATATCAGCCAGTTCGCCATAATCGAAGGAAGGCGCCGCGTGACGAACCTGTCTTTTCTTTTGACTCTCCATCCGCTGACAAGATCGTAACCCTCCTCGATTTTTTCGATGAGAAGGCCGAAGTCGTTAGGATCGTTCTGCAGATCCGCGTCCAGGGTGATGATGATTTCCCCTCGTGCATGATCGAATCCTGCCGAAAGAGCGGCAGTCTGGCCGAAATTTTTCCTAAGCTGGATGATCCGGATCTGCGGGTCTTTTTCGAACAGTTGTTTGCAGACGGTCAGGGTACCGTCCTGGCTGCCATCATCCACGAATAAAATTTCGTACGCCTTTTCCAAGCCCTGACAGGCAGCACTGATTTCTTCGTGGAGCCCGGGAAGGTTTGCCGCTTCGTTATAAACAGGGATGACGATGGAAAGGTCCGGATTTTTTTCGATGGTCATCCCCGCCAATATATCACAAAAGGCAGATGGAAAAAAGCCCGGTTTCATGACCTGGAATGCGGGAGTTGAGGAGGTTCCGGGAGAGCTTCCAAAAAGACGTATGCATTTAAATTTCCGTGATCCAAAAGCCTCATTTATCACGGAAGTGGAAATGCCCCCTCTCGTTTTTCTGAAATTGACAAGGATGAGGTTATATTTTAGAATGAAACAACCAAAATGTCAGATCAGAAGATATTGATCGTCGATTACGATGCCAAAAGTCTGGAAAGCATGGTGGAATTGTTTTCCTCTTACAAGCTCGAGATTATCACCGCAGCAGACGGCCAGGAGGCTTATGAGAAGTTCAAATCGGAAGGGCCCAATTTGATCGTTCTCGAAGCGATGCTTCCCAAGCTCCACGGATTCGATCTGACACAGAAGATAAGCAAGGAAACTAGAGGAAGCGTCCCGGTCATAATCGTGACGGGATTGTATAAGGGTGCTCAGTATAAGAATGAAGCCATCCGGTCTTTTGGCGCTGCCGAATATTTCGAAAAACCCTTCGACAAAGAAAAATTGGCTAAGACGGTTCTTAGCCTGCTTCATGACGAAATGGATATCCAAGAGGATCTGCCGGACCCGGAAGCAGTACTCAAGCTTCTCTCCGATGAAGATGAGAGCAAGGATTCCTGATCGATAAATCAAAAAATGCATTGGTATTGACACAACTCTATAAGCTTCTAAAATAGGGTTATCTCCATAAAAAGGAAAAGCGACTGCGATGACCGGAATATGGACGCGATGCAACAACTGCCGGCGTATCCTTTATAAACAGGACATCCTGGACAACCTGTTCATCTGCCCCGAATGCGATTTCCACTATCGTCTTTCTGCGATCGACAGGCTCAATATGCTTTTCGACCTGGGGCAGTACGAGCTGGTCGACCAGAATATCTATCCGCAGGATCCCCTGGCATTCAAGGATACAATGCCCTATGCGGTCCGGTTGAAAGAAAACAGAGAAAAAACCGGTCTTCCCGACGCGGTCCTCAATGCCGTGGGAACCATGGACGGCATACGGATCGTCATGAGCGCCATGGAGTTTGCCTTCATGGGAGGCAGCATGGGCTCGGTGGTGGGAGAAAAGATCACCCGGGCCTTCGAGAGGGCTCTTGCCGAAAAGATGCCTGCTGTCGTGATTTCCAGTTCCGGGGGAGCCCGAATGCAGGAGGGAGTTTTATCCCTGATGCAGTTGATGAAAACGAGCGCGGCCATCGCCAATCTGGAAAAGGCCGGGGTCCCCTACATTTCTGTCCTAACCGACCCCACGACAGGTGGAGTGACGGCAAGCTTCGCCATGCTGGGAGATATCAATATCGCCGAGCCGAACTCTTTGATCGGATTTGCAGGCCCCAGAGTTATCGAGCAAACCATCAAGGAAAAGCTTCCCAAAGGATTCCAGCTATCGGAGTTTCTCCTCGAGCATGGCATGCTGGATGATGTGGTGGAGCGGAAAGATCTGCGGTCCTACATCATCAAAGCCCTGCGCCTTTTCCTGAACGAACCGCCACCGCAATGAATGAGCTGGAATGCAAGCGGTATCTGGAGAAAACCCAGAACCTGGGAATAAAATTCGGACTGGATAATGTCCGGGAAATCCTTGCGGCCTTCGGCGATCCCCATAAAAAGTTCCCCTCCGTGATTGTCGGGGGATCAAACGGCAAAGGCTCGGTCTGCGCTTTCCTCACGCGGATCCTGAGCCTGAACGGTTTCAGGGCCGGGCTTTTCACTTCGCCGCATCTGGTGGATGTGACAGAGCGGGTGCGGATCGGGGACGAGCTTATCTCAGGAAAAACCTTCTGCCGCCTTCTCACCGAGCTCAGGACGAAAATCGAAGAGATGATCGCGGCGAAAAAGTTGTTGAATCCTCCCACGTATTTCGAGCATCTCTGCTGCCTGGCATTTCTGTATTTTGCCGAGCAAAGGGTGGATATAGCCTTCCTCGAGGTGGGGATGGGAGGCCGGTTCGATGCGACGAACGTGGTCGATCCGGTGGTGTCGGCACTAACGACCATATCGGCAGAACATCAGAAATTTCTGGGAGAGGGCCTGGATCAGATCGCTTTCGAAAAGGCCGGGATCATCAAACCCCGTGTTCCGGTAGTCTGCGGGGTTCAAGAAAAGATCGCTTACGAAACCATTAAAAATCGGGCCCTGGAACTGGATGCCCCCTTCTATGGAGTTTTCGATAGAAAAAACAGTTTCTCCAGACAAAAAACGGACAGCGGGCATGTTTTCCAGTATCGAACAGGCCGGGAGACCTACACATACTTGCCTTCTCTTCCCGGGGAGCACCAGGGCCGGAACGCCGCCATCGCCATCGCCGTGTCTCTTGTGCTTGAGCGCATATGGAAAAGGCTGGATAAGGAGAATATTATTCACGGCATCCAGACGACCCGTTGGGAAGGCCGCCTGGAAGCCATCTCAACCGATCCCCTTGTGCTGTTGGACGGAGCTCATAACGAGGAAGGGGCCGGTGCTCTGAGGGATTACATTAAGGAGTTTGTCTCTTCGCCCCCGGTGCTTGTGTACGCGGCCATGAGAGATAAAAAGATCGAGCGGATGGCCGAAATCCTGTTTCCTCTTGCCGGGGCGGTCATCTTGACCCGTTTCCCGTATTTCCGGGCTTATCCTCCCGAGGAACTAAAGCAGAGGATTCCTGTCGGGAACCTAAAAATACTCTGCGAACCGGATCCAGGAAGGGCTTTCCGCATGGCAAAAAACATGGCCGGACGTGATGGCGTCGTCCTCGTTGCCGGCTCGCTTTTTTTGGTCGGAGAGATCAAGAAGATCGTCCGAAAGTCCCTCTAGTGCCCGAACTTTACTCCCAGTAAAGAAAAACCCAAAAAAGCCGGATTTTATGACCTGGAGTTATAAAATGAGATTTCCGTGCGGATCCGTGCTTCTTCTCCCTCGTGTCTTCTGGGCCTGCTCGTATTATTGGATCCCGATTAAACGAGGTGTCTTGATATCAAGGAGATCGGGATGGCTGTTCAGGATTGCGGGAAATCCGGAAAGCCCTTATGAAGCTTTTTGGATAGCCGGCATGGGAAAGCTTACGGGAATCTTAGAGCGCTTGCTTTTTTCTGTGAGTCATGTTAAATTTTTTTGTCTCGATTTGAGGGCATATTGTATGGCCGGTCCTTTCCATTCCCGCAAGATAGTGCAGGCAAATAAAGCGGAGAGATCGGCGCGACCGTATGGAACGAGCTCCCGGTAAAAAAGTCAGGATTAAATGTTATCTATCGATTTGAGCGTTATCGTTATCTTTGTGATCGTTTGGATCCTGGTGCTTGTGCTCACAAAGGTTTATTTTAAACCCCTCCGCCGTGTCATGGGAGACCGGGACGACAAGATCCAGAAAGATCTAGCCGCCGCCCAGGGCGCAATGGAAAAATATGACGATGCCCTCGAAAGGATCGAAGAAGACATAAAAAAGGCGAAAATAGCGGCCCGGGAAGAACGGGAAAAGTTCGCAGGGGAAGCACAGAAAGAAAAGGAAACCATGATCGAAGAAGTCTCCCGGGAATGCCGCGCGCAAGTCGCCGATGCTCGGAAAGAGCTGGACAAGAAAGTCCAGCGCCTCAAGGAAGAGCTGGAACCGAAGAGCCAGGACCTTGCCGATAGAATCGCAAAAAGGCTTCTGAACTGATGCTGCAAAAAAAGCCCCTTCTTTTAATACTCCTGGTCGTTCCCCTGTTGCTGTTTATGTCCTATGCAGAGGAATCACACGGCTCCCAAACCAAGGATTTCCTGGGAAAAGCTCTCAACTTCCTGCTGCTTTTTGGAGGATTGGCATATCTTTTACGGAAGCCCTTGGGCAAGATCCTTCAGGGAAGAACGGAATCGATAGGAGAGGAACTGCGGAGTGCGAAGGAATCCCGCGATGAGGCCGCAGAAAAGCTGGCCAAGGTCGAGGCACGTTTGGCAAACCTCGACAAAGAGGTAGAAAAGTTGCGGCAGGAAGCCCATGAAGAAGGGAAGGCCCTCCATCAGCGCATCGTCGATGAAGCCAGGCGCGATGCCGAGCGATTGAAACATTATGCCAGCCAGGAGATCGAAATGCTCACTCAGGCTGCTGTCCGCGATATCAAAGCATTCGCCGGTGCTCTTGCCGCAGACCTGGCCCGGCAGAAAATTCAAAGTCTATTGACCGAGGAAGATCAGTCATCGCTCATCGAAAAATCCATCGAAAGGCTTGATATGATTCATGAGAAGTCAAATTCTGATACGAAGATACGCCCAAGGACTCATTAGTTCCGCAAAAGAAGAAGGAGAGTTCGGGTCCTTATACGCTGAACTGAGTGAATTTGAGAAATTTTTATCTTCCCATACAAAACTCCACCATACGCTCATGAGCCCTTTTCTTCCCGCGACGAAAAAAAGGGAAATTGCCGATTTGATATTGGAAAAAACTTCTATCGGAGCCAAGGCCAGACGATTTTTGCTCCTGCTCGTGGAAAACAACCGCCTGCCGATACTGCCGCAGCTTCTGGAACGACTGCCCCTTATGTGGAACGAGGAACGGGGAATCGCCACTTTTGAGGTTAGCTCTGTGCTGCCGCTCAAGCCGGCTCAGAAAAAGCGCCTGGAGGAAAGACTCGCCTCGCTCGAGCGTAGCCCGGTAGCGCTAACGTATAAGATCGATCCCTCTCTGATCGGGGGCCTTTCCATCCGGAAAGGGAATATCGTATACGACGCCTCCATCAGAGGAGACCTGGAAAGGATCCAACAAAAAATCGCCGAGGAATAGGAATGGAAATAAAAGCAGACGAAATCAGTAAAATAATCCAACGACAGATCGAGGGATACGAGACGGATGTCGACATCAAGGAGGTCGGAACCGTAACGTCGGTGGGAGACGGCATCGCCCGGATCTATGGACTGGACCGCGTGATGTTCAATGAGCTTATCGAGTTCCCCAACGATGTTTTCGGTCTGGCCTTGAATCTCGAAGAAGATAGTGTGGGCTCGGTTTTATTGAGAGAGAGCCACCTCGTCAAGGAGGGGGATCTGGTCAAGCGGACCCACCGAATCATGCAGGTTCCTTCGGGCCCGGATTTGATCGGAAGGGTCGTCAACCCTTTGGGCATCCCGTTGGACGGAAAAGGACCGGTCAAATCGGACAAGAATATGGTGGTGGAGAGGCTGGCGCCTGGCGTGGTTGAGCGAGTTCCCGTGAAAAAGCCGCTCCAAACAGGAATAAAAGCCATCGATGCTATGATCCCGATCGGGCGCGGGCAGAGGGAATTGATCATCGGCGACCGCCAGACAGGGAAGACCGCTATCGCCATCGATACCATCATCAACCAGAAGGGCAAAGATGTGGTGTGCATCTACGTGGCCATCGGTCAGAAAAATTCCACCATAGCCTATATCGTCAAGATATTGGAGGACAACGGGGCCATGGACTATTCCATCGTTGTGGCTGCCTCGGCATCCGATCCCTCCCCGCTCCAGTACCTGGCACCTTACAGTGGCTGTGCTATGGGGGAGTATTTCCGCGACAACGCCCAGCATGCGCTTTTGATCTATGACGACCTATCCAAGCATGCCGCCGCATACAGGGAGATCGCTCTGCTGCTCCGGCGTCCGCCGGGCCGTGAGGCATATCCCGGAGATGTGTTCTATCTTCATTCCAGGCTACTGGAACGGGCGGCAAAACTCAACGACGAAAATGGCGGGGGCTCCCTGACAGCCCTGCCTATCATCGAAACCCAGGCCGGGGATGTTTCCGGATACATCCCGACCAATGTCATATCCATCACGGACGGGCAGATCTATCTGGAGCCGGAGCTTTTTAATGCCGGGATTAGGCCGGCCATCAATGTGGGAATATCTGTTTCCCGCGTGGGAGGAAATGCCCAGATCAAAGCCATGAAACAGGTTGCCGGACAGTTGCGTCTCGATCTGGCGCAGTACAGGGAGCTGGTGACCTTTGCCCAGTTCGGAACGGAGCTGGACAGAGCCAGCCAGGCCCAGCTGGATCGAGGGGTCCGGTTGACCGAAGTCTTGAAACAGGGTCAGTACGAACCCCTGCCGGTGGAAAAGCAGGTTCTGGTGATTTATGCAGGAAACAGGGGATTTTTGGACGATTTTTCGGTCGATCAGATCGACAGATATGAGAAAGACCTTTATGAATATTTCGAGAGGGAACATCCTGAACTGCTGAAAGAGATCGCTGAAAAAAAGGAGATCTCTCCCGATCTGGATGAATTGATTAACAAGGCCATGGTTTCTTTCAACGAAGGGTTCAAGGGGGCGAGCGAGTAAAATGCCAGCACTTATCGACCTGCGCCGGAGGATCAAAAGTGTGCAGAATACTCAGCAGATCACCCAGGCCATGAAGACCGTGTCCACGGCGAAATTTAAAAAAGCCCAGAGGAGCGTGCTCGAAGCCCGCCCTTACTGGCACACATTTCCCTCTTTTCTTCACAGGGCTATCCTGGGAAGAGAAGGGAATTCCCTTCCTCTTCTAGCTGAAAGGGAGGAACAAAAGGCGATCGTCGTGGTCATCACATCGGACAAGGGCCTTTGTGGGGCTTTAAACTCCAATCTTTTGGAACGCGCGGAGGCTTTTATCGCGCAAAAATCCCAGACTTGCGATTTGCGGCTCGTGCTGATCGGAAAAAAAGCCGCTTTGTTTTTCAAACGCTTCAATTATCCTATAGAGGAAGCGTATAGCGAGCTGTCGCACAGCCTGACACAGGAAAAGTTGGATCGGCTTGCCCGGTTCTTGATAAGGGAATACACGCTCTTGAGGACGGATGCGGTGTATGCGGTTTATAACGAATTCAAATCCATTCTCGCTCCCCGGATCACCCTCTACAAGCTTCTTCCTGTGGAGGTCAAAAAAAAGGAACCCGTGGACGGCGAGAGGAAAGAAGAGTGGCATGCCGGCTTGCCTCCGGACTGGGATCCGGAGGCCGAAAGATATCTGGCGACCATTCTTCCTCTGTATATCATAAATGAGATCGCCCATTTTTTCTACGAATCCGTTGCGGCAGAGCATGCGGCCAGGATGATGGCCATGGAAAATGCGACCAAAAATGCCCAGGACCTGATCGAAGACCTGACACTCGGGCTCAACAAGATCAGACAAGCTTCGATCACCAGGGAGCTTTTAGAGATAATAACAGCCGTGGAAGCCCTGGCGAAAAAATAGACCCCGGAGTACGAAATGGAAAAAGATGTGAATAGCAAAAAAGAAAAAAAGAAAAAAGAAAAGTCCCCAAGGATTGGGCGGGTCGTCCAGGTCATCGGGCCTGTGGTCGATGTGGAATTCAAAGGGCAAAATCTTCCTGAAATATTCAATGCCATACGCATCACCAGCGAAGGGATCGATACGCCCTCCCCTGTCGATATCATCGTCGAAGCCGAGCAGCACCTGGGTGAGGACAAGGTGCGTTGTGTGTCCATGCATCCGACCGACGGGTTGGCCCGGGGAATGATAGCCGTCGATCAGGATAGCCCGATCCAGGTTCCCGTGGGAGAGGAGACATTGGGCCGTGTGATCAACGTGATCGGTGAACCCGTTGATCATCAGGGGCCGATCAACGCCAAGAAAAAATATCCGATTCACCGTCCTCCCCCCCCTCTCGAAGAGCAGAGCACCGAAATGGAGATGTTCGAGACGGGAATCAAGGTCATCGATTTGATCCAGCCCTTCCTCAAGGGCGGCAAGATAGGACTTTTCGGGGGAGCCGGTGTGGGGAAGACCGTCATCATCATGGAGCTGATACACAATGTGGCCCAGAAGCATGGCGGGTACTCCGTTTTCGCCGGGGTCGGCGAGAGGACGCGGGAGGGGAACGACCTCTGGCTGGAGATGAAGGAATCGGGCGTTATCGACAAGACGGCTTTGATCTACGGCCAGATGACCGAACCCCCGGGAGCAAGGCTTCGCGTCGGCTTATCCGCTTTATCCGTGGCCGAGTACTTCCGGGACGAAATGAACCAGGATATCCTCCTGTTTATCGACAACATTTTCCGGTTTGTCCAGGCGGGATCGGAAGTTTCGGCCCTTTTGGGCCGCATGCCCTCTGCGGTCGGCTACCAGCCGAACCTGGCTACAGAGCTGGGCGAGCTCGAAGAACGCATCACCTCCACAAGGAAAGGGTCCATCACTTCCGTGCAGGCGATATACGTTCCTGCCGACGATTTCACCGATCCCGCTCCGGCGACCACGTTCTCCCATCTGGATGCCACGACGAACCTGTCCCGCGCACTGACGGAGATTGGGATTTACCCCGCTGTAGATCCTTTGAGTTCCTTTTCACGGATCCTGGATCCCCGTGTGATCGGGGAGGAGCACTACCGGGTGGCCCGCCAGGTCAAAGAGATCCTTCAACGGCACAAAGACCTCCAGGATATCATCACCATTCTCGGGATGGAAGAGCTGTCCGATGAAGACAAGCTTGTCGTGTCCCGGGCCCGCAAGATCCAGCGGTTTCTGTCTCAACCCTTCAATGTAGCCCAGGAATTCACGGGCCGGGAAGGCAAGTATGTGACTATTGCCGAAACCGTACGCGGGTTCAAGGAGATCGTCGAGGGAAAACATGACGATAAACCCGAGCAGGCCTTTTACATGGTCGGCGGGATCGATGATGTGGTCGAAAAAGCCGAAACACTGAAATCCGCATGAGCCAAGAATTGCCCTCATCCCTTCACCTCAAAGTGATCAGCCCCTCGGAACTTCTCGTCGATGAGGACGTGCAGGAGGTCTCTCTCCCCAGCCTCGAGGGTTATTTGGGAATCCTTCCCGGGCACAGGCCCCTTTTTGTCGCGCTGGGGCGCGGACAGGTTACTTATAAGCGGTCGGACCGGCAAAGCGAACTGTCGATTCTTGGGGGATATGCCGAAGTTCTTCCCGACCGCGTGGTCATTTTTACGATTCAGGGCAAAGATGAAAAAAAACAGCCTGCCGAAGGACAGGGATGAAACGCAGGATACTTTTTATCACGGCCGCATCCTTGTCAGCCAAAAAAAAGAAGGGTACAGATTCGCCGTAGACGCCCCGCTGCTGGCAGATTTCATCCGCACGGAACAAACGGATAGCTGCCTGGAACTGGGGACCGGCTGCGGGATCGTTTCTCTCCTGTTGAGCATCAAACCCTTCCGGCACATCACGGCCCTGGAGATCCAGGAATCGCTGGCCGATCTGGCCAGTCAAAACGTCCGGCGCAACCGTCTGGCAAAAAAGATCCGCGTCGTTCACACGGACTTTTACGATTTTCGTCCGCCCCGCAAGTTCGATGTGGTGTTTTCCAATCCTCCCTACATCAAGGCGCAGGCGGGGCAAAGGAGTACCGTTGCGGAAAAATGGGTTGCGAAACACGAGGTAAAATGTGATATTCTTGGTATCATGCAAAAAACGGCAGAGTTGTTGAAGGAAAAAGGAAGGGCCTATTTCATTTTTACGGCCAGGAGAATACCGGAATTTACCCTGGCCGTCGAAAACGCCGGTCTGGTCGTGCAAACCAGACGTTTGGTGTATCCCCGAAAAGGAGGCCAGCCGAATTTTTTGCTCGCCAAATGTGTTTTTTCGTCCTCCGATACGAAGGTTCGGAATTTGCCCCCGCTTTTTCTATTCGAAAAATCGGGCAATCACACGCCGGAGGCCAAAGAAATTTTTGCCGGGAGAACCCATGGTCAGTCTCATTAAAAAGTTTGCGGGATTGTACAAATACCGGGTCCTGATCCAGAATTTGGTGAGCCGTGAGCTCAAGGCCCGTTACCGAGGGACGATCCTCGGGTTCCTCTGGTCATTTTTCAATCCACTCCTCCTGATGATCGTATACACCATCGTGTTCGGGTTCATCATCCCGTCGCGTTTTCCCGGATTCGGAGAGAACCGCCTGGTGTACGCCCTTTTTCTCTTTTGTGGAGTCCTTCCCTGGACGTGGTTCGCTTCCTCTTCTTTGGAGTCTGCCAATGTATTGATGGTTCAGGGAAATCTGATCAAAAAGATCCTTTTTCCCGTGGAGATCCTTCCCATCGTGGTGGTCACGTCGAATTTCGTCCATTTTGTGTTCGGGCTTCCGATCTTGTTCCTTTTTGCCCTGATCATGCTCAAGAAATTCACTGTTTATATCCTCTTCCTGCCGTTAGTCATCCTGGTGCAATTCGTTTTTTCCCTGGGATTTTCCCTTATCGTTTCGGCCCTGACCGTTCACTTCCGCGACGTCAAGGATATCCTGGGCAACACGCTGACGTTGTGGTTTTTTGCCTCTCCCATCATTTACCCTGTGACCTTCGATACCATCCAGAGAAACAAGTGGCTTCGGTTGATGCTCGACATCAACCCGGTGACCCACATCATGCAGGGCTACCAGAACTGCGTGTTTTTCGGGGAAATGATCCGCTGGCGCAAACTTGGTGTGACCTTTCTTGTGGCGCTGGCCTTGCTCGTTATCGGATATGCCTTCTTCGACAGGCTCCGCGATTCCTTTCCGGAGGAGGTTTAAGTGGTCGTCATTGACGTGGATAATGTCACTCGGCTGTACCAGAAGTACTCCTCCCGCCACCGGTTCAAAACATTCAAGAGCTCTTTTGTCAAAGGCGATTTTTTCAAAGCGCTCAAACCCGACGAACTGGTCACAGCTCTGGACAGCGTGAATTTCAAGGTTCATGAGGGCACAACCTTCGGCGTGATCGGGGAAAACGGCTCGGGCAAAAGCACCCTTCTCAAGATCATCACCGGGATCGCCAAGCCCACCTCCGGCCGTGTTTCCGTGCAGGGAAAAGTATCCGCTCTGATCGAGCTTGGGGCGGGGTTCCATCCGGAGATTTCCGGGCGGGAAAACGTCTACATCAACGGCATCATGCTCGGCCTCACCAAAAAAGAAATCGCGAAAAAATTCGACGACATCGTCCGGTTCGCCCAACTGGAAGAGTTCATCGATGCGCCGGTCAAAACCTATTCTTCGGGCATGTACATGCGGCTGGGCTTCTCGATCGCCATCAACGTCAATCCGGACGTTCTTCTGATCGATGAGGTGCTGGCCGTGGGAGATGCGTCATTCGTCCCCAAGTGCCTGGACCGTATCGACGATTTCCGCCGCCGAAACAAGACTATCCTGTTCGTTAGCCACGACTTGTCTACGGTCGAGAAGATCTGCGACAAGGTTCTCTGGTTGAAGGAAGGGAAAATGCAGATGATCGCCGAGCCCAAGCGGGCCATCGATGCCTATCTCCAGGATATCGCCGAGATGCAGGAGGAGGAATTCGAAGTCCGCCAGAAAGCCATCGTCAAAGAGGTTGAAAAAGAAGAGGATGAAGCGGCGGAGGAAAGACGGGAAGGAAGGTGGGGCAAAAAAGAGATCGAGATCACCAAAGTCCGGGTGAAAAGCCTAGGGGGAAAGGAAAAACATGTGTTCTCTCCCGATGAGGGAATGCAGATCGAGATGGATGTGAAGGCAAAATCCCGGATCGAGGATTTCGTTTTCGGCGTCGGTATTTTCAATTCCCAGGGGATCAGCTGCTACGGCACGAACACCAACAGCGAGGATTTCCAGCCCTTTTCGATCGAGGGGACCGGAAAGGTCATCTGCCGGATAGAAAAGCTGAATCTGATAAACGGGACCTATTACCTGGATGTGGCTGCCCACAAAAAGGATGGGTACCCGTACGATTACCACCGCAACATGTACACACTTATGGTCTCTTCCTTGTACAAGGATGTCGGGGTATACCGGCCGGAGCATTCCTGGTCGTTTTCCCCGGGAATCAAGATCGAGCCTCCCGCATTAAAAAAAACGAAGAGCCCTCCGAAATCCTAGCGGCAACTTGCCAAGGAAAACGTGGATAAAAAAGGGGCATATCCTGTATAATAGCCGCCAGGAGAAATAATCGTGAGCAAAACCAAGGGCCCCTTCGAATCCCATACAAGAACCGTGGTAAAGGCCATTAGCTGGAGAGTGGTGGCGACGTGTACCAGCATGTCCATCGTGTATTTGTTGACAAGAGAACCGATAATCACTCTGGGATTCGGCGCCATCGAGGTGATCGCCAAGATCACGTTTTATTACCTTCACGAAAGAGCATGGCATAAAGTTACGTGGGGGACGAAAAAACATCCTCTCGCCAGCCTCCCGGTCAACCGGGACGTGGCACCCGAGGACATGGAAAAAATAAAAAGTTATCTCAAAGACCTTGGCTACATCGATTAATAAAATACAATCCCTCCCAAGCCTCGAAGGGATCCGCAAAGCCCTGAAAAAACAAGGAAAGAAGGTCGTATTCACCAATGGATGTTTCGATCTCATCCACGGCGGCCATGTGCACCTGTTCCGAGAGGCCAAAAAATTGGGCGATGTTTTGATCGTTGCGGTGAACGACGATCGCTCGATCCGGATGATCAAAGGGCCGTCGAGACCGATCTTCCCTCTTGGAGAAAGACTGGAAATCTTGGATGCCATCGAGTATATCGATTACATCGTGTCGTTTCCAGATGAAACTCCCCTGAATGTCATATCTGCCCTTCTTCCCGATATCCTTGTCAAAGGCGCGGATTGGAAAATAGACGAGGTGGTGGGGCGGAAGGAGGTGGAAGAGGCCGGGGGGAAAGTGGTGCGGGTGTCTTTGCACAAAGGACCGTCAACCTCGTCTCTTCTGCAGAGAATTCTCGACACCGTCAGTTAATCCGGTCAGGAAAGGCTGCCCTTTCCTATGATTCACTCGAAAGGGAAAAACCCCCAGGCTTATTCGTATCTGAGGCAGTCGACCGGGTTGGAGGAAGCGGCTTTGTAAACGAGAAATCCGATGGTGCCCAGGGAAAAAACGAAGGATAACAGTCCTGCTAGCAGGAATATCCCAAGATCCATGTTGGTCCGGAAGGCATAATTTTTGAGCCACAGATTCATGAAATAGAATCCCAAAGGCCATGTGATGATATTGCTGATGGCCGCCAGGATCACGAATTCGCCGCACAGAGAGCGGGCGATTTTCGTAACGGACGCACCCAGGACTCTCCGGATCCCGATTTCTTTGATCCTCCGGCTGGTCGTGATTGTTGTGATGCCTATCAGTCCCATGCAGGTGATCAACACGACAAACACGGCCGATGACAGCACGATGGCATTCCACCTTTTTTCATCTCTGTATTGGTTTTCGAGAAGTTCGTCCTGGAAAGAATAGACAAAGGGCTTATCTATCTGGATTTCCTGCCAGATGCTCCTAAGATCCCCGATGGTCCGGGCGATATTCTCCGGGGAGACCCTGAGGAGGATGTTGAACGGTGCCGGGCTGTACATGTGGATCACCGGCCCTTTTTCGTGACGGAGGTTGGAATAATGATAGTCTTCGACCACGCCGACGATCCGGGCCGGTCTTTCAGAGGAACCGAATTTTGTTCCGATCGGTTCGTCGATCTCGAAGGATTTGACGAGCATTTCATTCACGACGATGGGACTGAAGTCGGAGGGAATCGGGTTCGGGAAATCTCCCCCCGCGACGAATCTTATCCCCATGGTTGCGAAATAATCATGACTCACCTGAGAGAATTGGAATTTCAGTTTTATGTCGTTGAAACGGAGCGTTCCCTCTCCCTGAGGCCCTCCGAGGGGGAAGGCGCACGAGGAGATCTGCCGGACCGATGCAAGGTTTTGGATTTTTTGTTTGAACAGGTTGAATATCCTTTCCGCCTCCTCTGCTCTTTCGAGGGTTTCGACGATCACCACACCCTCTTTTTGATATCCCAGGTCCTTTGCGTTGATAAATCTTAACTGTTTCACCATGGTGAGGGTGGATATGATCAAAAATACGGCAGCTGAGAACTGGACTACGATGAGAAACCGGGTCAAATGATTTTTTCCGCCGAGTTTCATGTGCCCTTTGATGATCTTTGCCGGTTCTGAATTTGAGAGAATGACTCCCGGATAAAGACCGGCTGATACGCCCACAACGATAGCCACGCCGGCAAAGAGAAGTAAATTGGGAAGGATCAGCAATCCCGAAGCCGACAGGCTTTTAGCGGCCAGGCGGTTGAACAGCGGCAGAAGGCTGGTTGCCAGAAAGACGCCCAGGACCATCGAAAGGGATAAAATGATGATGGACTCGCCCAAGAATTGCCGGACGATATTTTTCTTTTCCGCTCCCAGTATTTTGCGCACGCCGATCTCGCCTGTTCGGGTGAAGGCATTTCCCAACGAGAGATTGGTGAAATTGATACAGGCGATCAAGAGGACCAGCAGGCCGATGCCTGCCAGGATATAGGATTTTCTGATGTGGCTCCCCTGACCGCCGGTGATATTCTGGGAATGAAGATAGATATCTTTGATGTTTTGGAGCCAGAACGTGATGGTTTCGCCTTTTTCGAGCCAGGTTTTCCTTGCTTTTCTTTCTTCGATGATTTTGCTGTAATACTGGGTGATAAAAGACGGGAAGCGGGCGTCGATGGAGGCCGCGGTGATCCCCTCTTTGAGCTGAATGTAGGTCTCGCCTCCGGGCCCTTGCAAGTTTTGTAGGACCTCCGGACCCCTCGAGAAACCGAGATTTTCGATACGGATCAGCATGTCGAAGGTGATGGTCGAATTGGCAGGAGGATCCTCGGCAATCCCGGTCACCACAAAATCTTTGGTCTTCTGCCCGAACGTCAGTGTCAGGATTTTCCCTATAGCGTCCAGATCCGGAAAATATTTGACAGCGGCGGATCGGGTTAAGACGATGGCGTCTTCCGATTGGAGCACCCGCGATTTATCGCCCTGAAGAAGGCGGAATGAAAAGAGTTCGAAGAAATCTTCATCCGTCAAATGACAAACTTCACGGAACATGTTGTTTTCGTACCGGACGACCGGATTTTCCCTGCCTATGCGCACGGATCTTTCGATTTCCGGAAAATATTCCTTCAAGAGCGGGCCGATAGCAACAGGAATATGCCTGTATGTGAAAGGATAATAGTGGTCCGTGTTGATGACCGAATAGATCGACTCTGCGTTTTTATGGAACCGGTTGTGCGATATTTCATGCTTCACGAATAGATAAACCCATATGCCGAAGGCCAGGGCCATTGACAGGCCCAGGATTTTGATCACGGAAAAGGCTTTTTGCTTTTTGATATTTCTGAGGGCAATATAAAAGTAATTCCGCAGCATGGCAATTCTCCATATTAACGCGAATTTCAGAAAGGGCGGTACGGAAGAAAGGATTTGGGACAGGTACCAGATATTGGCACGTGTCCTTCCCGAAGTGCCGGACAAGTAAACGTAGAATTCGGCCAGGTCGCCGGTCGAAAAAAATTTCCTGTCGTACTCTTTCATCCGGGCCGCGATCCACTGAAGGATGCGAGGCGGTCGTCGTGAGGTTTTCTTTTTCATCTCTCCGTTATTCCGGCTCGAAATCGGGCGCAGCCAACCATAGGGACCTATGAAACTGCATGGCTTTTTTCAGGGCAGCTTTTCCCTTGGGTGTGATGGCATAATAAATTTTGCTTTTTCCCCCTCTGACATCGGTCGGTTCTCCCTTGGTGAAAGCGAGATGACCCTTTTTTGCCAGATTATTCAGGGAATTATAAAGGGATCCGTAGGAGATTTTCTTTTTCGTGATCTCCATCACTTTTTTCATGATCGGAAACCCGTAGGCATCCTCTTTTAGCTGCCAGATGATCACGAGCAGCATCTCTTCGTTGACGGTGAGTATCTCCATAGTCAGCTCACAAGGACTCTCATAATATCTAATTACTAGATAATATCATAACGCAAACACGAATCTGCCGTCAAGTGTTAAGTTTGCTGGTTCTCTTCCATTTTGTGTGGGTTTTTTACCAATGAATAATGACGGGTCCTGTCACGGCTTCCTCCCCCGGCCGTCCTCGCTCCACCCATCCCCCAGTGGGCACCCTTCCGCTGCGGGCGGGCGGAGGGCCCTTCCAGCCGCGCCACCCGTCTTTTTATCTTTATCTCCCACACAAAATGGAAGAGAACCAGTTTGCTGATAGAAAAAGGCAAGGGCCTGTTGATCCGAATTCCATCTTGACAACTTTTTTAAACGATGGAGCGTCTTACCCATTAAAAGAGAGTCGACTTGGATCATACGGGACAGGCACGGCAACCGTAACATCAAAGATAAAGAGGTTAACGAATGACGAAAGGAAAACACTTTGTACTTATCTGTACACTTCTGCTTTTTTTCCAGGGAACCTGTTCCAGGACTGTTCCTCCCCCCTCAAAAGGTGCGGAATTGAGCTTTTGGACTGTGGGGGGCGGGAGCAAAAGCTGGATCGGCGAAGAGCGCCTTCTCGTGCCTGTCGTCGATGCCGCTGCGATCAAGCCCGTATTGCCATTGCTGGAGAAACTGGGAAAAGAGATGGCGGAAATTGTGTTTTCGGACTACTCGGTCATTCTCGATGCGTTCCGAAGCTCTCCCTATTCGACCTTCCTCCAGGGGGCAGGCGATTATATTCAAGTCTGTTACCATGCTTTTCTTTCTCTGGTCGTCGGAGAGCTAGTTCAAAAAAATGTCATTCCGCCTATCCCCAAACCGGTTCCCGAGCATTTTGGTGCGTATATCACCCTTGGAAGTGTTTTTGAATAAACGGCTCGGAAGGCTTGTTCAAATTTTGCGCCGGAACAGTCCTGGCAGCCCGTCGAAATAGTAGAGGACTTTGATCGACAGGCTGTCTGTTTTCGGCGAAACGAGCGAGTTGCGCAGGTTGTCCCAGTAAGACATATCGGGACTCGTGCCTTTGGCATGGATGGCCTGTTTCCAGTTGATAAGGATTTCGCTACCTGGCAAAAAGTTCCAGCGGAAGGACATATCGATGTTGAAGGCGTTATAGCTGATATCATGCCCTCCCAGGAATGGATGAGGATTGAGGCGGCCCGATTCAAGGAGGGTGTAGAAGCGATCGTATTCGACGGCCGACCAGTAGTGCCTCACCCGGGCGACGAGCGATGTCCTGCTGTCGAAAATATAGGATGCCTCCAGGATGTTTTCCACGGTCCGGCGGTCATGCCGGCCGAAGATCACCTCGGAGCCTTCCTCCTCCCTGCCGATATAGGCCAGCTGGTTGTGATCCCGGGTGTACAGTCCCCGGAACCTGAAGTTCAGGTGGTCGTTGAACCTGACCACGGGATTGATCCCGAATTCTTGAGATCGCTGCTGAAATTCATAATTCATAGACCTAAGAAAGCCGGCCTGGATACTGACCGCCAGCGCCCGCCGCGGATCGGAACCTGCTGTCACCCGTCCCTCTACGTACCGGGGGAGAACGACGAATCGACCGGCTGTCCGTGTTTCCCAGTAGTCGTGCCGTTCCAGCGGCGCTGCGCCGAGCTCCCACTGGAGGCTGTATTGGTTCCGGAACGAGGCCTCGCCGGAATAGCGAAGGATGAGGTCGGAAAAGGTACTGGGCCGGTACATGCGGTTTGTGGTCAGCTGCAGTTCGTTGACCAGGGAAAGGAAAGGACCGAAAGGTTCGAATATATTGTGAGACAGGATCATCCCTGCCGCCACTTCGTTGTTCCGCCGGAGATATCCCAGGTCGTTCGGGTCGTATCGGTCGCTGATGACCGAAAGTATGCCTTGAACCTGCCATTTCCCTCCGTATTTTCCCGCTTCCAGATAGGTTCTGAAACCGGTCATGGAATCGTTTTCGCGGCGGATCCAGCTGACCGCCCCGATCCCCTCGATCCGGAATATTTGCGACCGGTCGGCAATGTGGAATTCGGCCGCCGTGACATTGGCCGTATGGGCTTTTCTTGTGACATTGGCATTGCTCAGGCTGATATAGGAATTTCCAAACAGGGTCTGGTCGAGAACGATCAGATTGTAATTGGTGAACGGCTGGGTCGCGATCCGTCTTTCCTCCCCGGATAAGGAATTTTTCACCGCTGCATAGGCAGGGGCGGTCATGGCATTGAGAAAACCGATGCCCAGCCCGCCGTTGGTCCGCCCGGAAACCTTGGTGGCATTGATCAGTTGCGTTTCCTCGGGATTGGCGATGAGCTCTTCCGACTCTCCGATCTCATCGAAAACGGCGGCATATCCGGCGGGCCGGTCCCCGATCCTCCGGGAATAATAGATCTCTCCTCTGTCGAACAGCTCGCTGCCCTCTGTGAAAAACTGACGTTTTTCGCTGAACTGGATTTCGTATGGAGTTAGATTGAGGAGCTCGTCATCGGACTGAATCTGCCCGAAATCTGGGATCAGGATCACGTCGAGGGTGAAACTTTCCGTTATCCCGTACTTCAGATCTATCCCGCTGTTTAGGGAGTGCCCCCAGTTTTCGGCGTGTCCCCTTTCGACATAACCCGAAAAGTAGGGAGTCAGAGACAACCTGAGGGGAGGATTCAGGTTTTCGATGCCTTCCAGGAGGCCCATCTGTTTCTGCCAGCCCTGGATATCCCGGCTGACAGGCTGCCAGCACGACCATTCGTGGTTCCGCGCCAGCCAGCGCCAGATGTTGATCCCCCAATCCTGTACCGGCCGGCTGGAGAACCGGAGCGCGGAAAAAGGAATACGGAGCTCGATCGACCACCCGTGGGGATGGCAGACGACGGCGCTTTCCCAGACCGCATCCCAGCTCCCGTCATTTTCATCTCCGCTGAACTTCGAATCTGCCTGAACGCCGGCTGCGGACACCATCAGGTAGAAGGAGTTCCGGCTGTCGTTGTAGGGGCAGATGATGACCGACAGAAGATCCGAATTCATATCGCCGTAATCGTCCCGGGGCCGAAGGTCCCGCATGATCCGGTCCGCCTCGGTATCCCGGCAGTCGACCCCGATATAGAGGGCCCCGTCATCGTAACCGATACGGGCCATGGTTTCCTGGGAGGCTGGGCGGCCGTTCTTGGGCATGTATTGGGTAAAGCCTGTCATAAGGGGAAGGTTCTGCCAGAGTTTTTCGTCCAGTCGGCCGTCGATACGGGGGGCGGCTTCCACACGCTGGGCAGGGAGCGTTCTCTGTTCCATTGAAAACTCTGCCGCAGGTCCCTGCGCGAGCAGCCCGAGCAGAATCAGTAGAGGGGCAATTGTCTGCATGAGCGTTGTTTCCTTTCATTGACGATTCTACTCTGCCGCCTCATCCGGCCGTCAATGAGAAACGGGTCTCAAATCCTTTTTTGTTACCGGTTTCTCATCCCCATTGCCATGATCTGTGGGGGGAGCCTCCATATTTCCGTTATAGCTAAAGGCTCTTAAGGGGCTTTTGGGAAGGTCGCTTCCATAACTTATGAAGGATTGAGAATAACGGCCTGTTCCCTTATAATTTATGTCTGGTGGATTCAGGAAAATAGCGGTATGGAACATTTTCAAATTTTCAGCTACATCGTCATCCTCATTACAGCCGGGGCTGCCATCGCGTATATCGCCATCACAGATCTGGGCCATCGCTTTCCCTTTCTTCGGCCGCTGATGTTTTTTGTCCTGTTCTGGAACCTTAAAACCCTGGTTTATCTCTTCATTTATTACTACCAGATCAACCTCAGTGCCGAAGAGGCGGTTTTCGAGCAGACGTTTTTATTCAATGCGGGTAATACCCACAACGTTCTCCTGTTTTTTTTCGCCACGTTCGCGATGATCCACGCCATCCGGAAACTGGATGACCTGGTTTTTCCCGCCATCCTTCGCATCGCCCTGGTTTGCGTGGCCGTGCTGTCGGTGCTTCTTTACGGAGCCCGAATACTGGATACGGTTCAGGACCCCTCCCGATCCTGGCTGAGAGACGCCGGGATCCCGGGGTATTTTGTCTGGACGTATTACGGGATCAATATGTTCTTTCTGGCCTGGCTCCTGATCCGGTCCCGGAAGGAGGATCTCCCCTACAAAAAAAGGATCAACCGGTCCTTCAGCGGGTTTTACCTGCTTTTATTCGGCGGGCTCATTTCCACGAACTTTCTGACCATGCCGTGGCACATGATCGGTATCCTGACCGGCAAGGTTCTCATGAATCTCTTTCCCATAATCTGGATCCGGAAATACCTTTTGAAGTATGGGCACTCCATCCCCCTGACGCTGGATGGAAGTCAGTTGAAAGCGATAGCCGTGGAACACGGTGTTACCCCCCGGGAACTGGAGATCGTCGAGCTGATACTCAAGGGCAGGAGCAACAAGCAGATCGCCGACCATTTGTGCATCGCCCATCACACCGTAAAAAACCATCTATACCGTCTCTACCAGAAGATGGGCGTCCAAACCCGTCACGAACTGGTGACCTTTTTCCTCAACAACAAACCCAACCGGACCGAATCGTCCTCCTGATTCTAAGGCACTTCCAGTGAAGAAGGACTTCTTAATTCCTTTTATGTCTTTTCATAAATTCATCTAGATCTTCTTCGAGAAAAAGATATTCTTTTCCCGGTTTGTAATATGGAATTTTCTCTTCTTTGATCCATCTTCGGATCGTGATCGTGGATTTATTGAGATATTCCGCTGCGCTGCTCAAATCCAACCAGCGTTTAAAATCATCCATGTATTGGCTAATGAAGAGGAGTTCGATACCTACAACCCCTTCCTGTGCGTCGATATCGACATTGCAATAATCAGAAACGGATATCGTCTTGGCAATTTTTTTCCTAGATAGCTTTATGTATCCTGAGTCCGCCTTCCGGTCGAATGTGATATTCATTCTTCCTCCTTTCTTCCCATCATGGCTTCAGCAATAGCTGTTATTATGATTTTTTCCTTTCCTTTAAGCACATATACGACTCTAATTTTCTTATCTTTCCCGATCTTTTTGACAACATTCATTTCCCCGCGAATTCCCTTATAGGAGATGTCTGGACATTCTAGGACGTCTTTCAGATCGTTGATCGAGATGTTTCTTTCTTCCATTCTCTGTTTTGCGTGATCTGTTAGAATGTAGTCTTTAATCATCATTATTATAATTTAATATTCATTAATTGTCAATTACTATCATTTATTGTCAAATTGCATTTAGAAAGCTTCATGAAAGAAAACGTTCCCTATATGCTTGATTTCTCATTCTGTATATTTGTTCAAACAGTCTTTGCGAGAAAGGAATTTCCTATTGGAAATTATGCGAAATGAGGGGAGTTGTTGACCGTACCGTTTTCGGTGTGATAATCTTCTTCCGGGATGTTAGCCGGTTGTGGTTGGGAAATCCGCCGGTCTACTGGCTGTCGATAGTGAAAGGACGTTTGACGATGCGATCAAAATTTTCAAAAAAATACAGGTTTATGGGTTTGGTTGTCTGTTTGTTCCTGTTCCTCCCGGTGGCCTCATTCCATCAAGAGGACCAGCCCGTAGAGCAGGAACGAAGCTCCCTGCTCGAACTCCTCGAAGGGGACGGTCCGCTTTACGATATCATCTATGATCTGGAAGAGTGTTATGATAGGCACATAGACATCCTCGAGGAGGAAGAAAAGGTCGCTCGCGCCGAACAGGAGAAGGTGTATGAAGAATTTTTGAAGCGGATGGCGGACCTGGCCGGGGAACGATCGGATGTGAAGGCCCGCAGGGGAGAGGACGCTTTGGCTTATCTTGGCAGAGAAATCCAGCGGATGGCCTCCGAGTATGACCTTCAGGCGCTTTTTCCCGGCTCGGCCGAGGAGCGTTTCCTCCGCTGTCAGCACCATCTCCGGATGGCCAGGCTTCGGTTGAAAGCGGCCCGCGAGCTGACCGAGGCCTACCGGGAGGTCCTGACTCTGAGGGGAGCCGAAAAATATTTTCCGAAGGAGACGCCGGAGGAATGGGATCTCTGGCAGAGGGAGCTCGATGCCTTCGAGTGCCCCCAATCCGAAGAAAGACCGCCGCTCCGAACCCAAATCAGGATACCGGCCGGAGCCCGGCGGCCCTTCGTCCTCAAAACCTTTTGTCTCGATAGAAACAAACTGGGACCGGGCGACGGTCAGGTCCTCGAAATATTCGGTCATGCCGCCTTTCTTGGACGAGCGAGCCTCGAACAGCAGTTAAAGGATGCCGCGGCTTTTCCCGCGCAGGAAATCGACATCCAAGAGGCGATCTGGGAAGAGAGCGAAGAAGAAGAGGAAGGGGAAGAACCTCCTTCGAAAGCGCCGAAACCCGTTCCTTCCAAAAATGCGGATTCTTCAGGCAACATCACTGGCCTTTCCGATGCGGTTTCCAACGGGGAGATCGACGCCGATCTCCGGACACGGAGTGATTTCTCCTCCGTCGAAGTCTGGCTCGAGAACACGAGCGGGGAGGAGAGGGTTATCGACGTTTCCGGCGCCGTCTTCGGAACTGGGGAAGACGATGTCCAGCGCTTGGTCGCAGCCGGCATCGATACAGAGCAGCCTCCCCCCGGCCCGGATCTCAAGTCTCCGGAGCGGACGATCGAAGAAATCCGCGACGAGGTCGCCAAGCGTCTGGAAGAGGCCCTGGAAAGGGTAAGAAATGGAGACCATTCCAAAGAGGCCTTGAAAGAGCTTCTGGAGGCCATGGAGGCAGCCAGGAATGTCGGCCTGGACGAACCCCTCGGAGAGGCTTGGGACGTCTTCAGGGACGGCATATGGGAGGAGACGGTCCAGAGCTATGAGGACTACAAGGCTGACCCCAGCGAGGCCAACCGGACCGAACTTCTCGAAAACCTCGAGACGGTAAGGCAGGTCGATCCGCCAGAGGGGAAGCAGGAGGAATTCGACCGGATACTGGAGGACATCTTC
>Ga0180437_10000211_pt1 | contig 120933 bp, 120 predicted proteins | sample SS_ome_4_FD_132410 | JGI IMG/M metagenome (GOLD analysis project Ga0180437, IMG submission 132410) | Hypersaline lake sediment archaeal communities from the Salton Sea, California, USA - SS_3_D_1 metaG | ecosystem: Environmental > Aquatic > Non-marine Saline and Alkaline > Hypersaline >...
GCCTGACTGCGGTTTTGATGATTTTCCGTCCGATTACGGAGATGTTGATGAAGGCGGCTGCCAAACCGACACTGCCTGCTTTTACCGCCCGCGCATCCAGTTCCTTGATAACTGGGGCTGGTGTACTGGTAGTTGTTTTGATACACCTGGCTGTTATGACGCAAGCGATGCCGGCGGTACTAATTATTGTGATATCTCTGGTGACCAGCCGTGGATATATTTTGATGGATATGTCAAAGTAAACAAATAAATTATTTTTAAAAAGACGGGTTAAAAAACTCGTCTTTTTTTATAAAAAACAAAAGCGCCAAAATGGCGCTTAGAAATTGCCTAGAGGCGAGAATAATTATATTCGAAAGTGTGGCCCTCGGCCGCATTATAGAAGGTGAGCGAGACGTGATCGTTATCAATGACCTCGCCATTGGCCCAACTGCCGTAGGCATCAGAGAAAGAGAGCTCGTTGCCGCTCAGGGTCATGGTTCCGACTGGATCGAATCCACTTACCTGATCACCGCTGTGGGTGACATCGCAGGTGAGCGAACCTTCGGTTCGGATCCATCTTCCATTGAGGTCGTACTCCAGCTCCGGCTCGAGAGTGATCTCGAGAGGAGTTGTGTAGTCCTCGGAAATGGTGACACCTTCGGAGTAGGTCTTGTATCCGGTCTTGGAGATCTCGACGTTGTAGTCGCCCGGAACGAGCTCCTCCAGAAGAAGGGGGGTCGTGCCGACAGGCGAGCTGTCGAGCTTGACACTGGCGCCCTCGGGAGTTGAGATCACCGAGAGGGCTCCATAGGATTCGCCGTCCGGATCGCTGTCCGGTGTGGTGTCCCCGATGGTATCGGTGTCGGCGTCGGTCGGATCCGAAGGATCTCCGCCGCAGGCTCCGGTCATGAGAAAAAGTGCCAGGATAAAGATGTTCGTCCGCTTCATAGTTTCCTCCTCTATTTTCAGGCGGTCGTTGTTAAAAGTGCGTGGACATATGTCCACTCTTATTATAACACGGGAATTTAGCAATAAAACAAGTATTTGTCAAGGGTTTTTGTCAGAATTTATTTACATTTTTGTTATCCACAGCCAAATTTACAGATATCTTAAATCAATAAATCCGTCTTGCTGTTATAATGTATTTACATGATTATTGGGACATTTGACAAAATAAGTGTAAAATCGTAAAAAAATAAAAGAATACTGCGTTATAAATTATTTTCAACAATTAAAATTTGACGCTAAATTTAGCAAAATTTATAATTAAAGTATAAGACAAATATATGCAAATTAAGTCATATTACAAATTAATCATTCTCCTGCTTGCCGTCCTTGTTCTTCTGGTCGGTTTTATTTTATATCAGCGGGATTTTACCCCGGTTGAGGAGCCAATTATGCCTGAGGTTACCGAAGATGCCATAGAGCAAAGCTGGACAACCTATCAAAGCGCAAAATGGGGATTTAATATCAGCCGGCCGGACTATATGCGCGTCAGCGGCGAACAAGCCGGCGCCGGCCGAACATTTTATGATATTGATGAAGTAACCGAGCGAACTTCAGACGTGTTCTTAAAAAATGACGAAATTATTCCCGGCACTATTGAAATCGGCACCAATACTTTTTGGAGCGAACGCAAAGAAAAGCCGATTAATATTGAGCTTATGTCGGTTTTACCGAAAAAATTTGATTTAACTGACGAACAAGCAAATAACTTTATTGAAACATTTGCCAACAATTTTCCAGAAGCAATGGAGGCCAATGAATCGTTTATCAGCCAAAGCGAGGTGATCCTGGGCAATTATAAATACCAGAAAACTATTTCAGAATATTTTACCGGTCCTGGAGAAAACCAAACAAAATATAATCGAATAGTTTATATATATAAAGACGCACCGGAAAGGCTGTATATTTTTTCAATAAAAACAGAACATGAATGGGCGCTTGATCTTGCTGAAGAAATTATAAAAACTTTCCAAGTAAAATAATTACCTGCCGGCAGGTAATAATATCTGCACCTTAAAAATCAAAGGAGGTGCGAAATGATGATTACAGTCGCACAGCGCACTAGACAATGGGGATGGTTCGTCCTCCTCGCATGCACGGCGGTAGTTGGCTGCTACCGCGAAACAGCCAAAGAAGAGCCGCGAGACATCGGCGGCATGATTCCCGAGCGTGATTTGCCCTTCCTTTCCGGAACGAGCGTTCGGGTTTCGCAGGGCAATGACCAGCCGGCTGATCCGGGCAACACGCACGTGGCCGGCACCAGCCTGGCCAAGGCGATTGATTTCAGCCCGGTGAGCGGCTGCGGCGACCGTGGCACACCGATCGTTGCCGCGGAAGAGGGAACGGTCGTTGACGTGCGCTTTGGCGAGCCTGACGCGCCGTCAAGCGGCACTGGCTCATACGTGCACATTCTTTACCCGGATGGGCGGCTTAGCCGTTACTGGCATCTGCGCGAAGTTTTTGTCCGCCGCAACCAGCGTATTGCCAAGGGACAGGTGATCGGCACGATGGGCACGAGCGGGAAGTCCACCAGCTGCCATCTGCACTACGATGAAGTAATGTACGGAACATCGCAAACCCTGGAGCTCAACTTCAGCGAGGCCGGCGGAGTGCCTCGCCATGACCAGTGGTACGTTTCGCAAAATACCGGGCCGTATGACGAGGCCTACTCAACAAACGGCGGTTCAACAATGCTCGGCACACCAAGTCACGAGGCAGGCTGGTATAAAAGCTATGTCGCCTGCATTGATGATGACGGCGACAGCGATTACGTCTGCGACAATGAGTACGCCCACCGCACGAACATACATTTCCTGCCCCTTTCCGGGGGTCTGGTTAGCCGCGGCGCCATGTTTTACGATGCCCTGCGCGGCGCGCCCCGCGCGGTTATCATGCACGGCCGCATGTACGACTGGTACACAACGCACGCCGGTCCGGATTCTGAATTTTTTGTTCCGATCAATAACGAATACTTTGATTCGCACGGCCAGACGCGCCAGGACGGCATTGGAGGATATCTGATCTGGGATGGAATGAGCGTTTCATTTCATTCCTGGCCAGACAATGCCGCACCCGGCACGATCAGCGGAAGTCCCAGTTGGGATAACGCAATAAGCTACGCCGTGGTTGAGGCTTACCAAGCCTTGGGCAGCGAATACATGGCCGGCGAACCAGTTGCCCAGTACGGAAATCCGGCAGAGTTCCATAACTGGCCCGGCTACCGCTACTTTGTCCAGGACTTTAACCATGGTCCGCACGGCTGGTTCGTCATTATGTATGATCCGGAAAACTACGGCTACGGCGGTGACAATACAGCGATTCCGATCATTGGTTCTTTCTGGGGCTATTACATCACCCATGACGGCGAGCGCTTTCTTGGCGCGCCGATCAGCAAAGCTTACAGCGACGGCGTGACCGGAAAGACGCGCATGGACTTTGAAAGCGGATTTTGCCTGCTTGTCCAGGACGGCTACGTTGAGCAGGGCGTACAGTCAATTACGCCCAGCCCAAACTACATGCAAAATGCCAGTCGCTGCCAGGTAGATATCGGGAGCCCGGATCCCGGGCCGGACCCTGATCCAGAGCCGGAACCGGATCCGCCGCCGACCGAGGTATGCGACGGCATTGACAACGACGGTGACGGTGAAGTCGACGAAGGTTGTCCTGAGGAACCGGATGATGAACTCGTTATTACTTTTATCACCCCTGGTTCGGCCAGTGGATCAATAACCTACTGGGATTGGTCCGGCTACTCAGGCGGCGGCACCTTGCGTAGCTGGGATAACCACTGCAGCGCAACATGGGCCAGTAGGCTTGAATGCCGCCTTACCCAGCCGGCAGGCAGTTTTATCGAGTTTAACGTCGAATATGACATCGGCTCGGGTGAAAGCTGGGCCTGCTCAGAGACCTCCCACATAACAAGCGGCACAATAACCGCTACCTGGAACGGCGCTTCTTACGCCCCGACGGCCATAGACAACGGACGCGGCGGCTGCAATTTCCGCATAGCCTTTCTTTAATATTTCTTACCCCGCTTTTTCGCTTTTTTGTGAAACTGAGCGGGGTTTTATATTTGACAATTTTCCTTAGATGGGGTACATTAACCCGAAGTCCTTTTTTCAAAAAGGAGGAGACATGTCATTACAAAAAGTTCCCATATTGCCCTATCACGTGCGTATCCATTACCACGAGGAGATATTGTTTGAAGGATATATCCATTTGCCAGCCGGCGTAGACGCCGAGGAAACGATTAAAAATGATCTGAAAAAACTGCGCCAAACAAAGGGCGTAGACATACATTTTGAACATTTTAGCGTGAACGCGAGGGAGGTAGGCTGGATGGAGCTTTTCCCAATCTTTGACGCAATACGCTATTGCCATAACTGTGATCTGACTTCACGGGAGGCCGGCGTTTCTGATGAACATTTTGTTCATTGCGGGCATTGCGGCAAAAAGACATACTGGATTCTCCAAAAAGCAAAAAAGCAAGTGTAAATTGATCATTTTTTGCTTAATGAGGCCAAATTCGGCCTCTTTTTTCTATTCTTGACAAAATTTATTGTTTATACTAAAATCACCAAATAGCAGAACAGGGTTTTGCTAATAAATTATCTAAAAAAAGCAAAATATATGAATATCAAACCACTGGGCGATCGCGTGCTTGTAAAGCCGAAATTAGAAGAAGAGGTAACTGAGCACGGCATTGTTCTGCCCGACACCGTTGAAAAAGAAAAAAAGGCCGAAGGCGAAATTATTGCCATCGGTAGCGGCGAAAAAGTTGCCAAGTTGGGCCTTAATGTCGGTGATAAGGTGATTTTTGAAAAATGGGGCGGCGAAGAAGTTGAAATTGAAGGAGTTGATCACAAAATCTTGGACCATGATAAAATTTTAGCAATCATTCAAAAATAATAATAAGTGCGGGCTGCCTGCCGGTAGGCGGGGCGGACAGGTTTCCATATCCGCACACCAAAAAACTATGGCAAAACAATTACTATTTGACGAAAAAGCGCGCCAAGCAATTAAGCGCGGCGTGGACAAGCTGGCTGACGCAGTCAAGGTAACGCTTGGCCCAAAAGGCCGCAACGTTGTCTTGGACAAGGGCTTTGGTTCGCCAACAATTACCAAGGACGGCGTTACCGTGGCAAAAGAGATTGAACTTGAAGATAAGTTTGAGAATGTCGGCGCTGAGCTTGTAAAGGAGGTCGCTTCAAAAACCAATGACGTGGCCGGAGATGGCACAACCACGGCAACTGTATTGGCCCAATCAATGATTGACGAGGGCTTAAAAAATGTTACCGCCGGTTCAAACCCGATTGCGATTCGCCGCGGTATTGAAAAAGGAGTTGAAGCGATTATCCAGGAACTTAAAGATAAAATTTCCAAGCCGGTCAGTGGCGATGAAATTGAAAACGTTGCCTCTATTTCGGCAAATGATGCGGAGATAGGAAAGACAATTGCCCAGGCAATGAAAGAAGTCGGTGAAAACGGCGTAATTACGGTTGAAGAATCGCAGTCATTTGGCATTGAAACCGAGGTTGTTCAGGGAATGCGTTTTGACAAAGGCTACGTTTCTCCGTACATGATTACCAACACCGAGCGCATGGAGGCTGAATATGCCGACGTCCATATTCTTATTACCGATAAAAAGATTTCTTCAATTCAGGATCTTCTGCCGGTTTTGGAAAAAGTTGCCCAGACCGGTAAAAAAGAGCTGGTCGTTATTGCCGATGAGGTTGACGGGGAAGCTCTGGCAACGCTTATCGTCAATAAGCTTCGCGGCTCATTCAACGCTCTCGCAGTCAAAGCCCCGGGATTTGGCGAGCGCCGAAAAGAAATGCTCGAGGATATTGCCGTCCTTACCGGCGGTAAGGTTATTTCCGAAGATGTCGGTCTCAAGCTCGAAAATACTGAATTAGCCGACCTCGGTGAGGCAAGAAAGGTAAACGCGACAAAAGACTACACAACCATTGTTGAAGGCAAAGGCGATCCGGAAAAAATTAAAGCCCGGGCCGAAGCAATTAAAAAAGCATTATCAACCACTGAATCAGAATTTGACAAAGAAAAGCTTGAAGAGCGCTTGGCCAAGCTCTCCGGCGGCGTTGGCGTAATTAAGGTCGGCGCGGCCACGGAAACCGAAATGAAAGAAAAAAAGCACCGCATTGAAGATGCGGTTAACGCGACAAAGGCGGCGATCGAAGAGGGAATTGTTCCGGGCGGAGGCGTTGCTTTAATGCGCACTGCCAAAGCGCTGGATGATTTAGTAAATAAGATGAGCGAAAGCGCAAGTAAAAATCCAAATATCAACGAAGAAATCACTGGAATATCCATCCTCAAGCGTTCACTTGAGGAGCCGCTTCGGCAAATTGCGGAAAACGCCGGAGCTTATCCAGACGTGGTGATTGACCGCGTCTTAAACAGCGAAGACAACTTTGGCTTTAATGCCTCAACTGGCGAGTACGGCGACATGGTCAAGTTCGGCATTGTTGATCCGACAAAAGTGACCCGCAGCGCTCTGCAGAACGCGGCATCCATTGCCGGTATGATTCTCACCACTGAAGCGGCAGTAACCGACCTCCCGGAAAAGAAGGACGAGCAAGGTATGCCCGGCGGTATGCCCGGGGGAATGGATATGGGAATGGGCATGTAACAAAAATATAAAAATAAACAGACCCCGCACAATACGGGGTCTGTTTATTTTGCCCGATTATGTGATATAATGAATCCAAGCAAATAATAATTAAGTAAATATTATGGAAGAAAAAGCTCATAAGTTTGACCAAAAAGACATTGACGACAACAAGGTGATTGCGGCAATCGGCTACCTTTGCATTCTATTTTTGGTGCCGTTGCTTGGGGCAAAAAACAGCCCTTATGCCCAATTTCATGCCAAGCAGGGGCTGATGCTGTTTGTCGGCTGGGTTGTCGTTTGGGTAATCGGCCTCATCCCGATACTCGGATGGATTATCGGTTTCTTAGGAACAATTCTTCTTGCGGTAATTTCGCTTATCGGCCTGATTAAAGCGCTGCAGGGCGAAGCCTGGGAAGTTCCCTTTCTGGCGAATTTGGCTAAACAGCTGAAAATATAAATATGAAGGAGCTAATTCATGAACTTGAAGATTTTCTAGGAAAGATCTCCAAGACATGGGGGTTACTTTGACCTTGACCGGATAAAATCAGAAATCAAAACCCTGGAATACGAAGCAAGCCAGCCGGATTTTTGGAGCGACCCGGAGCATGCCAAATCAGTTTCGCAAAAAATTAATAATCTCAAGGAAGAGGTTGAAAAGTGGGAAAAAATCGAGAAAGAAGCGCGCGAGCTTCTTTCTCTTTGTGATTTAGCAGAAAAAGAAGGCGACGAGAGCCTGCATGATGAAATAAAAAATAAGTTTGGCGAACTTGAAAAAAAATACGAAAAGTTGGAGTTTTATCTTTTGATGTCCGAGCCGTATGACCGGGAAAACGCGATTATGGCCATCCACGCCGGAACCGGCGGCCGTGAAGCCCAGGACTGGGCGGAAATGCTTTTGCGTATGTTTCTGCGTTTTTGCGAAAAGCGCGGCTGGCGGGCACACATCCTGGATGAATCGCGGGGCAGCGAGGGAGGGCTGAAAAGCGTTACCTTCAGCGTTGCCGGAACATGGGCCTATGGGTATTTGAAAAGCGAAGCCGGCGTCCATCGGTTGGTGCGCATTTCGCCCTTTGATGCGGAAAAAATGCGCCATACCTCTTTCGCCCTGGTCGAAGTTTTACCCGAATTGCCGGACTCGGTTGATGTAGAAATCGATCCAAAAGACTTGCGTATTGACACTTTTTGTGCCGGCGGCCACGGCGGTCAATCAGTCAACACAACATATTCGGCCGTGCGCATCGTTCATATTCCGACCGGCATTACCGTAAGCTGTCAGAACGAGCGCTCCCAGCACCAAAACAAAGAGGTTGCCTTAAAGATTTTAAAAACAAAGCTCTATCAGCTTGAAGAACAGCAGAAGCAAAAAGAAAAGCAGGCGCTTCGCGGCGAATATGCCGCTGCCGAATGGGGAAACCAGATCAGAAGCTATGTTCTTCATCCTTACAAAATGGTAAAAGACCACCGCACCAAACATGAGACTTCGGATACCGAGGGCGTGCTTGACGGAGATCTGGAGTCATTTATGGAAAGCTATTTAAGATTTATAACTGGCCAGCGTGACTTACGCGCCGAGGCCAACAAATAATTAATAAGCGCAGGTCCCTATACCTGCTAACAAAAATATGCCAAGAGCAATTGTCACCGGCGGTGCCGGATTTATCGGTTCGCACATGACTGATTTTTTAATTAAAAAAGGCTATAAGGTCGCGGTAATTGATAATCTTCGCGTTGGAAAGAAAAAAAATATCAATCCCAAGGCCCGTTTTTACCAAAGGGATATCAATAATCTTGCCGCGATGATTGATATTTTTAAGCGCGAGAGGCCTGATTACGTTTTACATTTTGCCGCCCAAATTGACGTCCGTTTTTCAGTTGATAATCCCTGGGAAGATGCCAGGGAAAATATCATCGGCGGCATCAACCTAATTGAAGCCAGCCGGCGGGCAAAAATAAAAAAATTTATTTTTTCTTCTTCCGGCGGGGCAATTTACGGGGGAGCAAAAAAAATTCCCACCCCGGAAGATTTCCGCCCGCATCCGCTTTGCCCCTACGGCGTCTCCAAGCTTAGTTTTGAGGAATACCTCCATTGTTTCCGCCATATGGATAACAATCCGCTCAATTCAATTTCACTCCGCTATGCCAATGTCTACGGTCCGCGTCAGGACGCGAAAGGCGAGGCCGGGGTAATTGCCATATTTACTGACCGATTTCTTTCCGGCCAGCAGCCAATTATTAACGGCGACGGCAAAAATAGCCGCGATTTTATTTATGTGGATGATGTGGTAAGGGCGAACTGGCAGGCCCTCAAGGTTAGGGGCAACCGCCATAAGATATATAATATCGGTACGGGCAAAGAAACTAACATTAATCAAATATTTTCAAAATTAAAAAGAGTTACCAGCAGTAAATTCATGCCCAAATACGGGCCGGCAAAAATCGGCGAAGAAAGACGCAGTGTGCTCGATTGCCGCCGCGCGCGGCTTGAACTTAAATGGAAAGCCGAAGTCAGCCTAGACAGCGGCTTGGAAAGAACTGTTGCTTGGTTTCGTGAGCACGGTCAATAATTAATGAAAGTAATACAGGCAACAAAAATTGATAAAGAAATAATTGAAAATGCCATTCGGGTCTTAAAAAGGGGCGGAGTTGTTATTTTTCCGACTGATACAAGCTACGGCATCAGCTGCGACCCGGCCAGCCAGAAAGCAGTCAATAAAATTTTTAAGATAAAGAACCGGCCAAAATCAGAGCCGGTATTATTAGTTGCCGCAAGCCGAAGGATGGTAGAGAAGTATGCCCTGATAAAAAATCAAGCTTCACGGCTGGCCGGTAAATATTGGCCCGGTCCGCTTACTCTGCTGCTGCCCAAAGAGCCGGGAATAAGATTTAGCTCCGGCATTGTCAGCCACGACATGATCGCTTTTCGCGTTCCTGAATATAAGCCGCTGCTTCAGCTTGTGCGCAAATTTAAAAAACCCATTGTTTCCACGTCGGCAAATATTGCCGGACAAAAACCAATTTATGACGGCAACATGCTTGTTTACGAGTTTGCCTCCGGCCGGGTGCGACCCGATCTGATTGTCAATATTGGCAAGCTGCCGAAAAACCCGCCCTCCGCAGTTGTCGCTATAGAGAACGGCAAAAAAATTATTGTTCGGCGAGGAAAATTAAAAATATGAGCTTTGATACCCCGACCAAGGTCAAAGAAATCTGCAAAAAATATAATTTTCAGCCGCGCAAATCGCGCGGACAGAATTTTTTAGTGGAAAAGAATGTCGTTACCAAGATAATTAATGCCAGCAACATCGGGGCAAGCGACTGCATATTGGAAATCGGTCCGGGTTTGGGAATAATGACGGATGAACTTTCAAGGCAAGCAAAAAAAATATTAGCCGTGGAAATTGATAAAAAGATTGTTGAAATTTTACAAAATGAATTTTCCTGGCCCAACGTCGATATTGTTCGCTCAGATATTTTAGATATCGCCAACGAAACAATTAAAGCAAAGCTCGGTTGCAAAGAATATTTGATTGTCGCCAATCTGCCTTATCAAATAACCTCACCAATAATTGAAAAATTTTTAATTGGCAAAGATAAACCCGAGCGCCTAGTTGTTATGGTCCAGCGCGAGGTAGGCGACCGCATGCTGGCCAAGCCGCCGCACATGAATCTCCTCGCCCTGATGATTGAATTTTATTCTTCAACAAAGAAATTATTCCGCGTCAGCAAAAACAGTTTTTGGCCCAAACCAAAAGTTGATTCAGTAGTAATGGAGATTATTCCCAAGAAAAATAAGGAAATTGAAATGATTTTTTCCAATGGCAACATCAATTCTTTCTGGGAATTGGTTCGCAACGGCTACCGCAGCAAAAGAAAATATCTTGCAAACAATATTGCCCCCTTTTTAAAGATTTCCAAAGATAAAATTATGGAAATTTTTCAATTTTTAGACTGGGACGCGAAAATTCGCCCGGAAAATTTAAGTCTGGATGACTGGGTAAGCCTTTATCAGCAACTTTATCCAAAATAAGCGGCGATTTTAGCCGCTTATTTGCTGTATATTTAGCTAATTATAGCTAAATATTGTGGATTCCTGTTCCTGGGTATAATTAAGGCACTTGTTCGTTGTGGATAGCCTAAAATTATGGTATACTAATAATGTTAATTTTTTACTAAATTTAGATTTAAAATGGCCACTGCTTTAAAAAATAAAGTAGTTGATTTGATATCAAATCGGAGGCGAACGGCGATTGTTTTGTTCGTCTTTTTAATTGTTGGCGGGGTATTTTTAGCAACTGGCCCGGCAATGGCTCTTGATGCTCTGGCCAATCTTCTGTCCTGGATAATGAATTTTATTGTCCAGGTAATCGGCAAGCTTATTCTTCTTCTTGTCGGTATACTTGTCGGTTGGCTCGCTCCGTATAACGGCTTTGACACTTCAACCGCGATTACTACCGGCTGGGTTTTGACGCGCGATATTGCCAATATGTTTTTTATATTGGTTCTCCTGGCTATCGCTTTTGGCACAATATTAAAAATTGAACAGCTTAATTATCAGAAAGTTTTGCCCAAGCTGTTGATTATGGCGGTTTTGATTAATTTCAGCAAAACCCTGTGCCTTTTAATGATTGATTTTGGCCAGGTGGTTATGCTTACCTTTGTCAACGCATTTATGGCCGCGGCCGGTGGCAATTTTTTAAACGCATTTGGCTTAACAAACCTTTTACAGATCAGCATGGCAAGCAACGCGCCGATTGGCGGCTGGGACGTGGCCGGCGCCTACTTTTTCGCCATGATTATGCTCGGTATTGCCCTGATGGTTGTCGTGGTCTATATTATCGTTCTTGCTTATCGCATTGTAATTTTATGGATTTTAGTGATTTTATCGCCTTTGGCGTTTTTGGCCGGCGGCTTTCCTGTCGGGAAGGCAAGCGCAGCCTATTCCCAATGGTGGGATAATTTTATCGGGGCGATAATCGTTGGGCCAATTTTGGCATTCTTTTTATGGCTGGCACTTTTGACTGCCGGCGGCGGAACATTGGGCGCGACTTTTGAAAATACGGCTTATACCCAGCCGGAAAGCGAGGCGGCAATTGCCGGAGGGCTTACTGCCGCCGAAGGCCAGCAGTTTTTTATTAGCGAAGGAGCCGGCAGCCAGGCGGTTACCGGCTTTATTATTGCCGCGGCAATGCTTTTGGCCGGACTTGCTGTTGCCCAGCAGAGCGGCGGCATGATCGGCGGCCAGGTTGGCAATATTGCCGGCAAAACAAAAGGTTTTATGGGCGGCGCTCTTAAGCGAACTGCGGTTGGCGCGGCACGCATTGGCCGGGCAACAGCCGGCGCGGCTGACCGTACCTTCCGCGGCCGTGAACGCCTTTACGGCGCAGTCGGCAAGATGGGCATCCCGTTAGTTAGCAGTGCGGCTACAGGAAGAATGGCGGCCGCCAGGCAGGAACGCCAAAAAAGAACCGCCGACATTGCCGCGCAAACCAAAAACCTGCGCGAAGATGAGCTTGAACGAATTGTTGCCGGCCCGGCATATACTGAACGCGACCGGGCATTAAAAACCGGCGCGGTTGAACAGCTAGTCAAGGCAAAAGCGCGCACCGGCGGGCTTGAAGCAAATCTTGATGCCCGGCGCTATCTTAGCGAATGGGAGAAGAGCGCTTCGCCCGAAGACCAGGAAAAGATTGCCGAATTTAAACAAAAAAATCCCCATGTAATTGCCGATGCCGGCGAGCGTCAGCAGGCTTTCCGCTCCATGGACCTCAAGGATCTGCAAGGTGTTTCTGGCGAAGGTAAAAAACAGGTTGAATTCTTGTCTGAACTGGCCCGGCGGGAAAAAGAACAAGATCTTGATATAAATAAAAATTTCAGCGGCGCAGTGGTTGCTGATTTTAACGCCTTTAAAAAAGAATTTGGCAGCGGCCCTTATCCTGACCAGGGTAGATTTGATGCGGAAAAAGGATTCCAGGGGATGCGCGCTCCGGGGCCGACGCCCGAAGCCCTGCAACAGGCGTCCCGCGCCGCGGCTCTTGGCGCAATGGCTCAGGAGCGCGATGCGGCAATTTCCAGGCCCGACGCGGTTGTTTACAGTGCGGCCACGGCAACGCGCGTTTATAGCGACGATATTCGCGAAAACATGGAAGAACAGCAAAGGCGCGGCGCAACCCCGCTTCAGGCATGGAGCTATGACGATATTTCCGGCCGATTTGACGCCAAGCCCAATGTTAATCCCGATGCCATGAAGAACACATTTGCCCAGGCAATATTTGAAGCCGGCACTGCGGTGCAAAGCGAAGCAACGCCGCCGCCGGAGCGGAATAACGCGGTTGAGTTTATTTCAAACATAAATGTCGACGCAGTTGGTAAGGCAGGCGATTATCAGGACGCGGTTGTTAAAAATCTTGACAGCGCATCTCTGGCTGATGCCTGGGCCGCGGCAACCTCGGGTACGCCGGAACAGGAGAATATTGAGAAAGTTGTTGGCGCAGTTACCACGGCGATCAATGAGCAGATGAAGGGCCTTGATGCGGCTTCTGATAAATATAAGGAACTTAATCGCAAGCTGGATGAAATTAAAGCGAATCCGGTTCTGAGCCGCTTTACAACAAAAACCTAAAATTATTAATTGATTATGGCTGATGAAATCACTTCACCCGCACCCGCATATATCCCGCCGGCAGTTATAAGTTTTTTAGGTTCAAAAAAAAGCGTTAATACAAATCTTGAGCTCGTTAAAAAATATAAACTCCAGGATAAAGATTTAAGTTTCATTATTGAGCTTATTTGGGATGTTGTGGGCAAGAAAAAAAGAGCAAAAGACCTCTTGATTGAGATAAAGACTCATTTTTCCCGATGGCCCGAAGATCAGGTGAGATCGCTTGCTTTGGACATTTTAGGCCGCCAGCTTTTGCCGATCTCCAATATTATCCCCGGAGTTGAGCAGGAGATAAAGGATCTTGGCGGAAAAATTGAAGATTACCCCAAGGAAAAGATTGTGCCCCCGGCAGTTTCCATTCCCGAACTTACTGACACGATGATTAAGGATCTTCAAATACAACTGCCGGATAAATTTTTAAAACACCGCTTGGAAAATATCGTTACTTCAAAAATTAAAGGCGTTCGCGATGATTTTGAAACAAAGAACCGGTTGATCCGGGGCGCAAAAATCGGCGGACTCGATATTCCGCCGACTCAGGCCGACCAAATTATTTCTTATATTGATTCGGCAAAAGATACAGTAAGGATCATTGAAAAAGCCGAAGAACCTCACCCGCCGGCCGAGATACCAGAGGAGGAAGGTGCCCCAAAAACTGAAGCGGAGCCGGAAATTTCCGAAGTAGCTGCCAAAAAAGAAGCCGGCAAAAGCGAAGCTTTTACCGTGCGGCCCGAGGATATTGAGGAGATTAAAGCCGAGCGCATGCGCGGCATATCCGATGCCGTGCTTAATGAATATGCCCGGGTTGAGCAGGAAATAATAAAAGAATCAGGTTATAGTTTTTCCGATCCGGACATGCAGAACCGTTTTGAAAAAGCGATCAGCGCCCGCGTCAGGGATGTTCGCGATGAGCTGGAAACAAAAAACCTATTTACCCGCGGACCAAAAGAAGGCGGGCTTGGTCTGCCCAAAGAAAGAGCCGAAGCTTTAATCGCGCTGATTAATAAAAAAATTGGGCCGCTAAAAGATCGTTTGGAAAAAATTGAAATGGAGCACAAGGAGGAGCAGCTGCAGAAAGTGGAGAGAATACAGGACATTAGCAAACAAAAAGAGCAGGAGGAGCTTGACCGCCGTTTTGCAAAATTAACCGGACGAACGCCGACCGCCCTGCCCGAAGAAGAAAAAAAGAAAGCCGAGGTTGGCCTGCCCCTGAAAGAAGAAATCATTAAACCGCCGGTAGTGCCGAAACCGCCGGTTCCGCCGGCGCCAAAGCCGTCCGCTCCGGCGCCCAAACCGCCAACGGTTGAAAAAGCAGCCGCGCCAAAACCAACGGAAAAGGAAGCAGTCACTAAACCGGCCCCTGCCGAGGCGCCAAAGATTGCGCCGCCGCCGCCAGCGACTGCCGTGCCGATTACGGCAAAACCAGAGGCGCCCCGGCCGCCAACACCCAAGCCGCCAGAACCGGCCGTGCAGACGGTTGCTCCGGCGCCAAAGCCCGTACCCGAGGCGCCCAGGCCAAAGGTGCGCGTTTCGCCACCGAGCATTCCGTCCAAACCGGAAAAGAGGCCCAAGGTGGAGGAGATTAAGTACGCCAAGCGCCTATTCGGGCCGATTGAAGAACTGCGTGAAATGAAGCTTGAAGATTTTCGCCGGCTTTCCAAAGATCCCGCAGAAAGAGCAATTAAAATTAAAGATAAGATTGACCTGCTCGGAGAAGAGTCATTTGATAAAATGATGAAGGGAATCGCCGCGTGGCAGGAGAGTCCGGCGCATAAACATTATCTCAACCTGATTCAAGACGCTTTTCAGACCGGCAAAAACGTGCAAACCATAATCCAGGAACGCGAATCGCAGGGAAGGCCGACCTTAACCTGGGAAGAATTTCAGTCGATTATTGAATTAAACCAAAAAATTAAACAATAGGCATGCCGGAAAAATATGTTGTTCCACAATTCATTGACGTTGAGGCCAAGATTATCGGGCCAATTACTGCCCGGCAATTTGTTATAATATTGGCAACTCTGTTGATTGTCTTTATTGAATACAGGCTTTTGGAAAGCATTTTGTTTTTTCCCATAGGGCTGGTAAGCCTTGCAACCGGCGGGGTGCTTGCCTTTATGAAAGTGAACGGGATGCCTTTTCATTTCTTTTTGCTCAATGTTGTGCAGACAATGCGCCGGCCCGGCCTACGCGTCTGGGATAAAACCAAGTCGGACTCTGAACTGCGCGCCTATATCAAAAAAGAAGAGGTTAAACCCGAACCGGTTCCGCCGAAAAAAGAGCCGCTGACCACAAGCCGCCTTTCCGAGCTTTCGCTTATTGTTAATACCGGGGGATTATACAAACCCGAGGAATAGACTTAAAATATGGCTAAAAAAACCAAAACGCCAAAAGCAAAAAAAATATCCAAACCCGGGCCGCCAACCCAGAGATTTATTGATATTGCCGAAATAAAAGGAGATGTCGTCGTAATGAAAGACGGTACTTTACGGGCGGTTATTATTGTTTCAAGCATAAATTTTGCTTTAAAATCAACTGACGAGCAGGAGGCAATTATTTCTTCCTATATGCAGCTTTTAAATTCGCTTGACCACTCGCTTCAGGTAGTAATTCAGTCGCGGCGCATGAATATTGAAAAATACTTGGACGCCCTTAAGGAACAAGAGAAAAAACAGCAGAATGAACTGCTGAAGGCCCAAATCGTTGATTATCGCGAATTTATTAACCAACTGGTTGAGCTCGGCGACATTATGAGTAAAAGATTTTTTGTTGTTGTTCCCTTTGATCCGCTTTCTGACAAGCAGAAAGGATTCTTTGCCCGGTTCAAGGAGGCGCTTTCTCCGGTTATCAGCCTAAAATTAAAAGAAGAAAAATTTCAAAAAATGAGGCAGGATTTGATGACGCGGGTTGACCATGTTACCGGCGGTTTGCAGAGCATCGGTCTTACCGCGGCATTACTGGATACACAAAGTTTAATCGAACTTTATTATAGCGTATATAATCCCGAAGTATACGAGAGTCAAAAAATGAAAGATTTAAGTAAAGTGCAAATTGAGGAATAATATGCCTTTTCGACCAGGAGAAGCAATAAAACCAGAGGAAGCCGGAGCCGAGCCGACGACGCCGACCGGCCGCATGGTTACCAAAGAGGCGGAGACCAAGGCCGAGGCCGAACGAGCCCGCATTGCCTTGGAAGAAGAGCGGATTTACCGCCGTGGCGTTGTTACTATCCGTGACTTAATCGCCCCGGCTTCATTCGAAATCAAACCGTCATTCGTGCGCATGGGAGATACTTACTGCCGTACGCTTTTTGTAATTACTTATCCGCGCTATGTCAGTGTCGGCTGGGCGACGCCGGCAATCAACTATAATCATACGCTGGATATCGCCATGTATTTCTATCCGGTCAAGGCGCCGATAATTTTAAAACAGCTTAAGAAAAAAGTCGGAGTTCTTGAAGCGCAGATCATGTCCGACGCGGAAAAAGGCGCGCCGCGCGATCCGATTAGGGAAACCGCTCTGCGTGATATTGAAAAATTAAGAGATGACCTTACGCAGGGAATTGAACATTTTTTCCAGTTCGCATTCTACATAACGGTTTATGCCAAAAGTCCCGAGGAGCTGGATAAGGTATCAACCGATATTGAGTCAATATTCGGCTCAAAACTAATTTACTCAAAGCGCGTTCTCTATCAGTCAGAACAAGGTTTCAATTCTACCATACCGCTTTCCAATGACGAACTTTTTATTACTTTCAACATGAATACTTCACCGATTGCCTCGTCATTTCCATTTACTTCAGCCGAGCTTACTTCGGATAACGGAATCCTTTACGGCATTAACCGCCATAACAACAGCCTTATTTTATTTGATCGTTTTTCCATGCCTAACGCCAACATGGTGGTGTTTGCCACGTCCGGCGCGGGCAAGAGTTACGCGGTAAAGCTCGAGATTCTCCGGACGATGATGCTCGGCACCGACGTAATTGTTATTGATCCGGAAATGGAATATAAGCATTTGTCCGATGCGGTTGGCGGAACCTATATAAATATTTCTCTCGCCTCAGACAGTAAAATTAATCCATTTGATTTGCCGAGGCCGATGGGGGAAGAAGTCAGCACCGAAGATATTATTCGCAGCGCGGTGATTACGCTAAAGGGACTTTTACGCATCATGCTCGGCAAATTAACAACTGCCGAGGATTCGGTTCTTGACCGGGCCCTTCTTGAAACTTACGCCAAAAAGGATATTACCCCGGAGGCCGATCTTAGCAAAGTTGAGCCGCCGATTATGCAGGATTTGCAGGAAGTGCTCGAGGGCATGGAGGGAACCGGCGACCTTGTTACCCGCTTAAAGAAATTTACCGAAGGAACCTTTGCCGGGCTGACCAATTCACCAACGACCGTGGAAATGAAGGCCCAGCTTGTTGTTTTTAGCGTTCGCGACCTTGAAGATGAGCTCCGGCCGATCGCCATTTATACGATCATTAACTATATCTGGAATGTTGTGCGTTCCGAACGGCGAAAAAGGGAACTGGTTATTGACGAGGCCTGGTGGCTGATGATGCATGAAGACAGCGCTAAATTTGTCTTTGCCCTGGTTAAGCGGTGCCGCAAATATTATCTTGGCGTGACAACCATCACCCAGGACGTTAATGATTTTTTAAATAACGCCTATGGCCGGGCAATCGTTACCAACTCTTCGATGCAGCTTTTGATGAAGCAGTCACCGGCGGCAATTGATGTCGTAAAAAAGACGTTCCTGCTCACCGAAGGAGAAAAATATCTTCTTTTGGAAAGCGCGGTTGGTGAGGGCATATTTTTTGCCGGAACAAAACATGCGGCAATAAAAGTTGTTGCTTCATATACCGAAGACCAGCTGATTACAACCGATCCGCGTCAGCTTCTGGAGATTGAAGAGGCGAAAAAAGAGTTTGCCGAAGAAATGTTTGGGGCGCAAGAGGCTGCGCCGGAAGCTGAACCGACCGGAGAAGCACCGGCCGCACCCGCCGAAACCCCGACTCCGTCTGCGCCGCGCAATGAGGGTGAGCCCCCGGTCATGAATATTTAATATATGGGACGAACAATAAAAATAGTACTCATTATTTTAATCGCCGTTGTTATTATTGCGGCAATAATGTTTTTAATCTGGGCGCTTATTTATAAGCCGCCAATAATTTTCCGCACCGCTGAACAGCCAACAACCGAAGAGGCCGAAGAGGCGGGCGGATTAGAGCCGGCAACCGGCACAGTGATCACTGAACTAGCTACCGGCACGCCGGTTATCACCGGAGCCCGTCCGTTTTTGGTGAGCGCGCCAGAGACCATCCAGGAACAGCAGGTGAAAAACTTATCCGTGCTTTTTGTTGAACGGTTCGGCAGTTTTTCCAACCAGAGCAATTATGAAAATTTTTACGATTTAATGCCTTTGATGACCAGTTCAATGCGCGCCTGGGCCGAGCAATATATCGCCGATAATCCGCTTGACCCAAGCGAACCGTATTACGGGATATCAACCAGGGCGCTGGCAACCGAAATGGTCAGTATTGACATTGACGCCGGCCAAGCCGAGGTTAATGTTGAAACACAACGGCGGGAAACGAAAACCGGCGAGGAAGAGCGCGCTTTTATCCAGACAATTAATCTGGACCTTGTAAAAATCGATAATGAATGGCTAATCAGCAGCGCCACATGGCAATAGGCGAGGGTTTTAAAAAAATAAAAAACTGGTTTTTAGATCTGCTTTTTCCCAAATTCTGCATTGGCTGCCAAAGGGAGGGGAATCTATTCTGCCAAAACTGCCAGGAAAAAGTCACCATCACTTGGTTAGATGACAGCTTTATTGAAGGGATTGGCGAAGTAATAAGCATGGGGCTTTACCGCGATAAGCTTTGGCAGAACTTGATACAAAAAATAAAATACGAATACGCCGAAGAGCTGGCATGTGCGATTAATAATATTGTTGACAAATTTATCCAGCAGTATCCAGCCGCAGTCAGCCGCCCCTATGATCTAATTATGCCGGTCCCTTTGCACAAACGGCGCTATCTCGAAAGAGGATTTAACCAGGCCGAAGTGCTTGCTCAAATAATATCAAAGCGAACCGGCTGGCCGATTGATTCGAAAAGCATGGTACGCAATATCAACACAAAACCGCAAGCGCAACTTAGTGACAAGGAGAGGGAGCAGAACGTAAGAGGGGTATTTAGTTTGAAAAATACAGAATATTTAAACAATAAAAGAATCTTATTGGTTGACGACGTGCTGACCACGGGATCAACCCTAAAAGAAGCCGCCAGGGCCTTAAACGGCGCTGGAGTTGCCGAAACCGGCGCCTGGGTAATGGCCCGCCGTTCCTGATTCACTGGGTCTTGAAAAATTATGAAAATTGTGTTAGGATAGAGGAAATTCGTTTATCTGGAGAGGTGGCCGAGAGGCTGAAGGCGGCGGTTTGCTAAACCGTTATACGTGGATTTCCCGCGTATCGAGGGTTCGAATCCCTCCCTCTCCGCCAAAAATTTTTTAAAAGTGGTAGAGGTTATGCAGGGAATTAATTTGGCAGATTCAAGGATTCGAAGGGCGCGAGAGCCCCGCAAAGAGGGGCGGTGCGCAGCGCCCCGGACCGCGAGTCGGAGCGAGCGGGAATCCCTCCCTCTCCGCCAGGGAAGGGTGGCAGAGCGGACGAATGCACCGGTCTTGAAAACCGGAGTCCTTTCACGAGGACCGTGGGTTCGAATCCCACCCCTTCCGCCATTTAGCAAGAATACAATAGATTTGGATTCGAAGGGCGCGAGAGCCCCGCAAAGCGGGGCGGTGCGCAGCGCCCCGGACCCGAGTCGGAGCGAGGGGGAATCCCACCCCTTCCGCCATTTAGTAATATTATGCCTGAAGTAAAAAAAATTAGTTGCGAAGTTCCGGAGTTTATTAAATATAATCGGCCGTTGAGCTGGTATTTCTTTGCCGTTGTGATCGGAGCCGGACTTCTTACCTATGCTGTTTTGACATCAAATTTTCTCTTCGCGATTATCCTGGTATTAATCATTGTGGTGATGGTTTTAATGTCTCTGCGGGAGCCGAAAAAAATTAGGCTTGAAATAACTCCGCTGGGAATCAGAGTCGGCGGAAAAAAATATGATTTTAGCGAATTTAAAGATTTTTCCATTATTTATCAACCACCCGAGATAAATACACTTTATTTGGAGTTTAAAATGCCGTTTCGTGAGCGTCTTTCCGTACAGCTAGGTGAGCTAAATCCAAACGAGGTCCGGGCCTATCTGCTGAATTTTATTGTCGAGGACCTGGAGCGCGAAGAAGAGAGCCTGTCGGATATATTGAGCCGTATTTTGCGATTTTAATAAACACGCGCCCGTAGCTCAGTGGATAGAGCGCATCCCTGCGGAGGATGAGGTCAGACGTTCGAATCGTCTCGGGCGCACCATTTTATAAATAAATTTATTCGGAAACGCAAGCTTTTGACTCAATATGATTGAGCTCTCCACTCCAATTAAAGAATTAACGCGTGTTGGGAGGGCGACGGAAAGGCAAATGGCGCGTTTGGGTATTGAGACCGTGCAGGATCTCATTTTTTATTTCCCAAAACGCTATGAAGACCTAACCGCTTTGAAAAAAATTGACCAATTAATGGTTGGCGAAACAGCCACTATCCGCGCCCGCCTGGAACAGATAAAAAGTTTTCGCAGTCCGAGAAAAAGGAAGATTATTACCGAAGCGCTGGTCTCGGATGAAACCGGTAAGCTGCGCATTGTTTGGTTTAATCAGGGGTATTTAACCAAGACCCTGAAGCCGGGCGCTTTTTATTATTTTTCCGGAAAAATAGACGACCGCTATCATTTTGAGATGACCGCGCCGATTTATGAGCTTGCCCATACACACGGTGAGCAGCTTCACACAAACCGCATTGTTCCGATTTATAAACTTACCGAAGGAATATCGCAAAAGCAGCTTCGCTGGCTAATCAAGCTGTCTTTGTCAGCGGTTGAGAGCGTAGAGGAGTGGTTGCCCGATTTCGTCATTAATAATGAAGACTTTCCAGATGTGGGCCGTGGTGTAAAAGAAATTCATTTTCCAAAAAACATTGATATAGCCCAGAACGCACTTAACCGATTCAAATTTGGCGAGCTTTTTCTCCTTCAGCTTGTTGCTGCGAAAAACCGCCAAAGTCTGACAACCTTGCCCGCACCGAGCATTAAATTAAAACCTGAAATACTAAACAATTCATTTTCCCAAATTCCGTTTGAACTTACCGATGATCAAAGAACCAGTCTTCAGGAAATTTTAATAGATCTCTCCGGCGAGCATCCAATGAACCGTTTGCTGGAAGGGGACGTCGGTTCCGGAAAAACCATTGTTACCGCACTAGTGATTGAGCAGGCAATTGCCAACGGTTACCAGGTTGTAATGATGGCGCCGACCTCTATTCTGGCCCGCCAGCACTTTGATTCTTTTATTTTATTTTTTAATGGCAAGAATAAAAAAATCGGTCTGCTCACACGAACCGAGAAGAAGATTAATGATATAAATGTCAGCCAAAAAGAATTTAAAGACGCCTTAGCCGTCGGTGAAATAAACCTTGTTATCGGCACCCACGCTTTGCTTGAGGAAAAAATTAATTTTAAAGATTTGGGCTTGGCGGTAATTGACGAACAGCACCGATTTGGCGTTAAGCAACGCCAGGCGCTTCGGGAAAAGAATCAGGGTGATTATTGGCCCCATCTTTTGTCGCTGACCGCCACACCCATTCCGCGAACCCTGGCGCTGACACTATACGGCGACCTGCACCTTTCAATCATCCAGTCAATGCCCCTTGGTCGCAAGCCGGTAAAAACCGACGTGGTAAAAGAATCGTCCCGGGCGAATGCTTATCAATTTATTAAGAAAGAACTTCAGCAGGGCCGGCAGGGTTTTGTTGTCTGTCCACTGATTGAGGAATCGGATAAGCTCGGTGTTAAATCGGTCAAGCAGGAATTTGAAAAATTACGAGAAATATTCCCAACTCTCCAAATCGAATTTATTCACGGCAAAATGAAGCCAACGGAGAAAGATGAAGTAATGGCAAATTTTCGCGACAAAAAAATCCATCTTTTAGTTTCCACGACAGTAATTGAAGTCGGTATAAATATTCCGAATGCCAATATCATGATTATTGAGGGTGCTGATCGCTTCGGCTTGGCCCAGCTTCATCAGCTGCGGGGGAGAGTTGGCCGTTCCACTGATCAGGGATATTGTTTTCTTTTTACCGAAAGTGTAAATGAAAAAACTTTGGAAAGGTTGAATATTTTCCAGGGGTCAACCAACGGCTTTGACCTTGCCGAAGCCGATCTTCAGATTCGCGGCCCGGGCGATATTTACGGCTGGGAACAATCAGGCTTCCCCAAGCTTAAATATGCATCATTTAATGATAAAAAATTAATTAAAAAAGCCCAGCAATATGCCGAGCAGGTATTTGGTGAATATGGTTTGGAAAAATTGCCTAATCTTGAGCGACGTTTAGAAAGGTTTGAGCGGTCAATTCATTTTGAGTAAACTTAATCCAGGGCACAGGATTCCCCGTGGGAAGTATTAAACGGATTTTTAACTCCGTGATCTAGAATATAATCCGCTACCTTTAGGGAATAGTTATATCTTTTTTCGCCTTTAACATCCGAACCCCTGATTTCATTCCATTCATCCCAAAACGCCGCCATGGCGTTTTTTAATTTTTCTCCACCGGCACAGCCGCCACGGTCAAGCGCGCCGGTCGCCGTTTTGTCGCCCTTTTTAGCGCCGATTAATGAACCCAAGCCGCTGTTGTGGGATAAATAAAGGAGAGCGTAGAAATCCCTTGCCGGCAAATTGTTTCCGCATCTGTCCCTGATTGTTTTCGTCGCCCGGGAGAGTCGGTTGATTACCGCTTTGGTGTTTGATTCAGGGTTTGTTAAATCACAGTCTGGTTCACTCTTGTGGCAGCTCTTTGTCTGGAATAGCCCAACAAAACCGGATTTATTAACGATTGACGGATTCAAGCCGGACTCTTTTTTGGCAATACCTTTGAGCACGCGATAATCCAAGCCGGCACATCCGGCGTACTTTTTAAAAATATCGTCAAACCCGGTATATGACCAGTCATGCCTTTCGCCGCTACCTTCCGTGGTGATACCCTGACCCTGTTCAATACCGCCGTTTTCTACGTTGACGGTAAATTCCTCTTCTTCAATCTGTGTTAATTGCAAGGCTTTAAAAACTACTAAGTCCGGATTAATCAAGGCCAAGATGGTATAGGAACCAAGAGCGATCGCTAGACCGATCACCGCGCTGACAATAGTTTCTCTTGCCTGGCCTATCTTACCGGCATCACCGGCAGCCGTAATCCAGCGAAATCCGCCGTACATTATCATTACTACCGTTAGAAGAGTTGCCGCGCCAACCATATATTGGTATATCGCCGCAATATATTGAGCCAACCAGGGCACGTTAATACGTCTTTCTCCTTCCGGAGTTGTTTCTACCACGATATCGCTGAATTTTACGTTGAAATCGGGAACTGAGAGTCGGGGCTCGATCGCTCCTTCATAGGGTTGATATTCAGCCGTGCCAGCACTAGCCGCTCCGCAATTATCATCATCATAATACGACACTGCGTCACAGATGGTGCCTTCGGGAGAAGTGGAATTTAAATATTCATCACATTCGCCTTTGCTGTTAATACTTCTGATGCAGGATTCTTTTGCCAGCGATTCGGAAGAGGGCAGCTGCTGGCACTTACATGAACCGGCAAAAACAGCTGTTGGCAAAAACAGGCAAGCCAAAGTTGCAAAAATAGCTAATCTCGCTTTATTTTTTAAATAAAATAAATACATTGATTATTTTGCGCTTAATTGTTTTTTGCGACATTGCAAATAATCGGAATTTTTTAATATCTCTTTCCAGCTTGGTTCAACTTGGAAGTGCATATAGTCCGCTGAAACTACCAACGTGTATCCGTCCGGACAGGTTGCTGTCGCCACCGGACCCATGCTGTTGCAATTATTATAGCATTCAGCTTCAAACGGATTTTCACTGATTAATTTTACGCAACGGGTACTTTTGGTGTTGGAAACCCTTTCGCCGTACCAGGCAGCGCGCTTAAAATATTTATTGTAAATCTTGGCTAAGGCCAATTGATTTTCATCAATCGCTTCCTTGACAAAAAGACAATTTACCCTTTCCTCAACCGTTGGCGTATAGCCAGCCCAGGTCGTCTTTGTCGCCCACTTCGGGCAGTAAGGATTTAAGGGAACATTTAAGTCCCAAGCCATGCCGTAATTATGGGGATCCTTATAGTTTGTCGCTCGGTCGCCGGGACGAAGCGATCCGGCCCGCCATATTTTTAAATTTTGTTGTCCGGCTTCGGTTAAAAATTTTGTCACCGGATCCAGCCAGTAATTATTTACTATAAGCTGAGGGTTAGTTTGGCCGAGCCCGCTTGCCTTTGCCGGGGGAGTCGTATCCAGTCCGTAATCTTTTACTTTGAGCACAGTGCACTTGTCTTGTTCAACGCATTCTTTGCCGATGCCGAAAGTTTGAACAACGCACTGCCACTTATCGTCGCCCATTAATTCAATTTCTTCGCTGATGTCGTCATACTCATCAGGGTGGAATTCGGCCGTACCAAAAGCTTGACGCTCCACGGTTAACAAAGTCAACGACTTAAAGCTTACCAGATTCGGATTTATTAAATTTAAAATTGTATAGGAACCAAGACCAATTACCAGGCCGATCACCGCGCCGACAATGGTTTTTTTTGCTTCGCCTATTTTGCCGGCGTCTCCAGCGGCGGTTATCCAGCGGAAGCCACCGTACATAATCATAATTATCGCCAAAAGAACAATTACCCCGACTAAATACCGGTAAACCGCGGCAATGTATTCAGCCAGCCAAGGAACGTTAATCGTTCTTTGGCCGCCTTCTTCGGATACGCCGATATCGCTAAATTTTACATTAAAGTCAGGTACTGAAAGTCGCGGCTCAATTGGTTGAAATGGCACTTCGGCTGTTTCGGTTCCGCCGGTCGGTATTTCGCTTTCGGCCGGAGCCGCAGTGGTTTTACCAAAGCAGGGGTCTGAAGAGTTTTCATTCCAGTCAATCCAGCTGTCATCACAATGCAGGGCCCGCCAGCTCTTATCTTCCGTACTTCGGCCAAAACAATAACTGTTACACTCACTGTCAGTAGTGATCGGCGGATTTCCTTCTACGCCATCTTGATTTGTGTGGTGCTCGCAGCGGTCATCTTCTTCAACATAGCACCAACAATGGGAGCAGTCGCGCGCATGAATAATTCCAGGCGTTAAAAAAATAAACAAAGCCAAAAAAATTGCTGTTTTGTTTATTTTTTTTATTATCATTTTATTTCAGCCTCATGCGGCTTATTTCTCCGGTTGCCTGATTAACGTACATTAAATATTTACCATCAGCCGTAATTGACATCTCACTTACGGTTGAAGCATCGGCCGGTTTGCCAACTACGGTTTTGCGGCCGGTATCAAGGTCTATTTTATAAACCGTGTCTGGAATATCATTGGCCAGTTCCGGCTGGAGGCCGGCGCCTTCCGGCAAATAGTCGGGGACCGCGCAGTACATTGTCTTATTATCGGAAAAAGTGCATTTTTCCGCCCAGGTGTTTATCTTTAGATAGCGGCGGTTGGCGCCGATATTACTGCCTGAAGCGTCAACAACCCAAAGCGTTGGGTTATAATTATTGTCCATATTGTAAACGTCGTAAACCATGCGATCGCCAGAAGGCGTCCATTGATAATCAAATCCCCATCCTTCAACTACTAAGCCGGGAAAATTTTCATGATTCTTACCAACAAGCAGGACCTGCTGCTGGTTAATACCCATTGGTTCGCCGGTACGCGAAGTGGCAATCACCTGATTATTCGGCGACCAGTTTACCTGTACCTTATCGGCGTTTTCACCCAAGGGCTCAATTGCCTGGGCATTGGCGCCATCTTTGTCAGAAACAATCAGCCAGCGGTTATCCGGATCAAGGCCGATGCTCTTTGCAACTATTTGGTCATTCTGAGGCGAAAAATCAAAATCTTCCCAGTGTTTGGGCAGGGTAACCTGCTTTTTAGTTTGGAAATCATAAACAATGTTTGATCCGTCCGGGTATTCTAAAATTGCTGACTGGCCCTCGCCGTCCCAGGTTACCTCGTCAACACCAAAGAATACCTGGTCGGATAACTTTTCGATTGTTCCGTCAGGCAACACTTTGTTGAATTGGCCGTTAACCGGGTCATAGAATTGTACGCCGCTGCCGTCTCCACTCAGTGTTGCGTTGCTTGCCGTTACGGTTGGGGTGACAGTTTCGACCTGGGTGATTCCTCCGGCGGCAACTGGTGAAGCCTCGGGTAGCGCCTCTTCTTCTTCAATTTCTTCGGCCGGGATAATCCCTTCGGCAGCTTCGGGCAATTCACCAATCGGCGCTTCGATTTCTTCTTCAGGTACACCCGGAGGAGCCGCCGGCGCCATAAAGAAAAAATAATAAATTGCAAAACCAGCCGCGCCGACAATAAGTACCATGGCAATGATTATTAATATATTTCGAATATTGAATTGCATAAATAAAAATCAGTTTAAATTAAAAAATTACGATAAAGCGCTAAGGGATATGCCAAGGGCTTCAGCCAAAACATCAAATATTTCAAGACCTATTGCTTTCGTAAGTTCCCAGGCAATAGCCAATGCGTCAGCAACCGCACCGCCGCCGCCCGAGGCAACAACAATAATAAAGCCGACAATAAGTAGGGGCAACCCCCACATATATAAAAAATTTACACCCATGCTATAAAGCACGGTCCAAAGCAGTAGAACTTCGGGAAATGAGAGGGGCGTGACTTTGTATCCAAAGAAATTCGCTTCTTTTTTTGCAAAAACACCGCTCGGGTCGCCATTACCGATTATGTTGCCTAAAAGATAGTCTTTAAAATAAGCAAGAATCAGATAGATGATTGTCACTATTCCGGCGGCTGAGCCAAGGCGGACAATTTTTTTAATCTTTTTTGCCGCTTCAGCTGCTCTTTTTATTTGAGCCATGCGCAGCTGGGCCTCTTCTGGCCCGGCCGCAGCAGCTAACTTTGCCTGCAGTTTTTTAGTGGCCAGTTCACCGGCCCGTTCGGCAATGTCAGCGCCCGGCATTTTTTGTTCAAACATTTCTTCCTTTGCTTTTTTTGCCTGCTTGCCAAATTCAGAAAGCTGGCTACCGCCCTTTTTCATTGCTTTGCCGCCGAACTCCGCGGCTCGGCCACCGGCTTCGGCTGCCGCACCTCCGCCAAACATGACCCCGCCGGCCGCCATCATCGGCACTCCGGCGATTGCTCCGAGTCCGGTTGAGGAGAGTTCGGCTCCGGCCTTTGTGACCTGGCTCCCGGCCTGGCGGACTGCTCGGCCACCGGCCTTCATTGCCTTTCCACTGACCTCGGCTCCCGCGCCCGCGATCTCGGCGGTTTTTCCGGCTGCCTGGGCCGTTCTTCCGGTTGCCTTAAGCGTTTTTTCTATTTTTTGCCCCCTTTGCCGGCCAGCGGCAAACTCCATGGCCATTGCCTCTTGTTCTGGAGTTGCTCCGTTAGGCATAAATCAATTCATTTAATTAAAAGTAAATTTTCCCTTATTAAAGCTTATTTTAAGGGCGTCTCCTTTATTTATTTTACCATTTAATATCATTTCAGACAAAGGATTTTCCACCAGGTTAAGCAGAGTTTTGCGCACGGCCCGGGCGCCTTCCCCAGAGTCAAGGCATTTTTTAACGATTGCGCCGATTACATTGGTGCTAAATTTAATATCAAGGCCGGATTTTTGCGCATTTTGAGCGATTTTCTTAAGATTGTTTTTGATAATTTTTTCAAGCGAGTCCTTGTTCATCGGGTTGAAACATAAGACATTGTCCAGTCGGTTAATAAGTTCCGGTCGCAAGGTGTTTTTGAGTTTTAGTTCCAGGCTTTTTTTGAATTCAGCAAAATCAGGCCGGCGGCTTGAATCACTGCTAAAGCCGATCTGCTGATTTAGAATATCCTGGCCAAGGTTGCTCGTTAGAATAATTACTGCATTTTTAAAATTAATTTTCCGGCCGGTTGCGTCAGTAATTGTTCCTTGGTCAAGAATTTGCAAAAGCAGGCTCTGCACATCAGGATGAGCCTTTTCAAATTCATCAAATAACACGACAGCATAGGGCTTTTTTCTCACCTCGTCAGTGAATTTATTTCGTTCTTTATAGCCGACATATCCGGCCGGGGAGCCGAGCAGCTTTGAGGCGGAATAGGTTTCCTTGAATTCAGACATATCGATCTGGATCAGGGCGTCTTCCTGCGGGTAGAGCTCTCGGGCCAGAACTTTGGCAAGTTCGGTTTTTCCCACGCCGGACGGGCCAATAAACAAGAAAGAAGCAAGCGGCCTTGCCGGATCATTGAATCCGGTTTTTGCCCGGCTTAAAGTTTTTACCAGTTCGTCGATAACATAATCCTGACCGATAATTGATTTTGATAAGCGATCAGCAATATTTAAAAATTTTTTACCCTGTTTTTGTTCCAGTTCATGGATGGGTACGCCGATTTGGCGGGAGATAACCTCAAGCACATCTTTACTTTTTAAAATACCATAATTAATATCCGCCATTTTTAATTTCTTCTGCAGCTCAATGATCTTTTGCTCAATATTTTTTTCTTTTACCTTAAGGTCAACCGCTTCGGAATAACGCTCGTCAAGCACGGCGCGCTGTTTTATTTCCTGTGTTGTCTTTAAGTCATTTTCCAGCTGACGCAGCGTGTTTACGTGCGGATCAGTCGGGGTGGCGATTTTAATTCCTGACGCCGCTTCATCAATCAGGTCGATTGCCTTATCTGGTAAAAATTTGTCGGTCAGATAGCGCACTGAAAGCTCAACCGCTGCTTCAAGTGCCGGATCGGTAATTTTTATTTTATGAAATTTTTCATAATTCGGGCGGATGCCTTTTAAAATTTCAAGCGTTTCTTTTTGCGCCGGCTCTTTTACGATGATCGCCTGGAAGCGGCGCTCGAGCGCCGGGTCGGATTCAATATGTTTTTTAAATTCCTCGAGCGTTGTCGCGCCGATGCAGTGGAGTTCGCCGCGGGCAAGGGCCGGCTTCAAAATGTTTGCCGCGTCAAGCGAGCCGGCGGTTGAGCCGGCGCCGATAATGTTGTGCACCTCGTCAATAAATACAATTAAATTTTTATTATTTCTGATTTCTTCAATAATCTGCTTAAGCCGTGCCTCAAATTCACCTCGGTACATTGTTCCGGCAATTATGAGCGAAAGGTCAAGGGCGAGAATTTTTTTATTGGTCAGCTCATCCGGCACTTCGCCCGAAATTATCTTTTTTGCCAGTCCCTCGACAATCGCAGTTTTACCGACGCCGGGCTCGCCCAAAAGCAGGGGATTATTCTTATGGCGGCGGCAAAGAACCTGCATCAGGCGCAAAAGCTCGTCCCCCCGGCCGATCAGTGGATCGATTTTTCTTTGCACTTCAGGCGAAGTTAAATCAACAGAAAAGAAATCCAGGGCTGGTGTCTTGGACTTGTCTTTTATTTGCGTTTGTGTGCCAAACATTGAGCCGGGGTCAATCGGCTCCGGGCCAATTGGTTCAACTGGCGCCGATCCGGTGAGGATGGACTCTTCCTGTTCGGTAATCTCAGAGAATTTCGACGTGGTTTTAAGGATATTTTCCGTTTGGTTCTTTAGTTTATTAAGATCAATCTTTTGTTCGTGCAGCTCCTGGAGAATTGCCTTATCGCGTATCTCCAACAGGCTGAAAAGAAGATGTTCAGTGCCGACATATTTATGGGAAAAAAGGTTGGCTGCCAAAACCGCTTTTTCGATTGCCCGTTTGGCATCGGGCGAAAGAACCGGAGTTGGATTTTTTATTTTTGTTGCCGTATCCCCGGGTTTTTCCGAGGAAATATTTTTCTTTATTTCCCGGGGCTTAAAATTTATTTTTTTAATAACCTCATGGGCGATTGAGCCTTTTTGCTTGGCCAGGGAATTCAAAAGATTAATCGGATTAACATTTTTTTGATTATTAAGAATTGCCGCCTCGAGCGCCCGCGTAAGCACGTCTTTTAAGTTAGTTGAAAATTTGTCCAGGATATCAATTTCCATATTTTTAATTTATGCCATCGCCCTTAATTTGGCTATCCGCTCTTCAGCCGGCGGATGCGTTGAAAAAAGATGGGCCAGGCCGCGTTTAGCCCTTTCACCAAATGGATTGGCAAAAAAGAGATGCGCCGTCGCGTTGTTTGCCCGGCGAAGAGGCTGGCCATGGGCGGCTATCTTTTCTAAAGCACTAGCAAGGCCCTCGGGATAACGGGTCAAAAGTGCGCCGGAAGCATCGGCCATATATTCACGGCTTCGCGAAACGGCAAGTTTTATCACTTCGGCAATAATCGGCGAGAGGAGACCCAAAACAAAGCCGACGATCATTATAATCGCGATAATCTGTCCGCCCTGGCGGCGTCCCCCGCCAAAATATCTAACACGCAACAGCCAGTTTGAAAGAAGGGCGATAATGCCGACGAGGACGACAACAACCATCATTAGCCTAATGTCATAATTTTTAATATGCGAAAGCTCATGGGCGATCACCCCTTCAAGTTCTTCGTTTTCAAGTTTTTCTATGAGTCCGGCCGTCAGCGCGATTGACGCATTTTTCGGGTCGCGGCCGGTGGCAAACGCATTCATTCCCGGATCGTCAATAATATAAATTTTCGGCATGGGCAGGCCGGCGGTAATGCAAAGATTTTCAACCAGCCGGTAAACATATGGGTTTTCTTCTTTGGCAACCGGCCGGGCGCCGGCTGACCAAAGAGCCACTTTGTCGCCTCTGTAGTAGCTAAAAATCGCCATTAAGATTGAAATAATCACGGCGAAAATAAGTCCCCAGTAGCCAAAGCCGGAAAGCTCGCCAAAGGCATAGCCAATAATGATTATCAGCGTAATAAAAAGCACCATCAAAATAACGGTGCGTCTTTTATTGCTGTCGATTTGTTTATACATAGCCGTCTAGACGCAATAGGGGCAGAAAAATACTGCCCCTATTGGTTTTTATTTGTGGTGACTTTAGAACTTTACTTCCGGGGTCTGGCGTTCCATTTCTTCTATTTCAAAGAATTCATATTTCTTAAAGCCGAGCATGCCGGCAATCAAATTTGTCGGGAAGACCTGCATCTTAGTGTTAAAGTCGCGAACATTGCCGTTATAAAAGCGTCTTGATGCCTGTATTTTATTTTCCGTGTCGGAGAGTTCATCCTGCAGCTTCATAAAATTTTCCGAGGCGCGCAGTTCAGGATAGTTTTCCGCGACAGCAAATAATGTTTTTAATGTTTGGGTCAAAGCATTTTCCGCTTTGGCGTGCTCTTCTGGCGATTTTGCCGCCATGGCAACCGATCTTGCCTCGGCAACATTTTCAAAAAGCTGTTTTTCGTGGCTTGCATAGCCTTTAACCGTTTCCACCAAGTTGGGGATAAGGTCATGCCGGCGCTTTAACTGCACGTCAATGTCTGACCATGCTTCGTCTGTGCGGTTGCGGAGTTTAATCAGGCCATTGTAAGTAGCAATAAGCCAGCCAGCAATTACCAGGGCCGCGCCCAGTAGAATATATATAATTAAATCCATAATTTTGCTTATTTTAGCGAATTTTTTAGATTGGAATCCGCTTATTGAATTATTTATTAGGAAATTATACAATTAGATTGTAAATAAAATTAGCTAATTTGTAAAGATTTTTTTATATATGGCAGAAATAAATGAGAGTATTTTTAAGGCCTATGATATCCGCGGGGTTTATGGTGAGGATTTTGATGAAGAAATGGCGAAAAAATTAGGAAGAGCAATGGTTCAGTTCACCGGGGCAAAAACCGTGCTCGTCGGCCGCGACATGCGAAAATCAAGCCCCAAGCTGAGCCAGGCGGTTATTGAGGGCGCAACTTCAATGGGCGCCGACGTGATCGATATCGGCGAATGCAGTACGCCGGTTTTTAATTATGCGGTAGCGGAATATGATCTCCATGACTGCGGCATTATGATAACCGCTTCGCATAATCCGGCTAAGTATAACGGCTTTAAGCTTTCTTACGGCGACGCTTTGCCGATCGGCAAGGGCTCGGGCATGGATGAGATTAAGAGGCTGGTGCTTGAAGGTGATTTTTCCGAACAGCCCATCGGCAATGTTGTTGAGTCGCCAATTATTGACGAATACATTGAAAAAATTTTCTCATTTATTGATGTTAAAAAAATCAAGCCGATGAAAATCGTGATTGACGCGGGTAATGGCATGGGCGGCCCGATTTTTGAAAAAATATTCAAGCGCCTGCCGCAGATTGAAATGACGCCGATGTATTTTAAGCCAGATGGCAGTTTTCCCCATCATGAAGCTAATCCCATTAAAGAAGAAAATCTTGTTGATCTAAAAAATAAAATGATGGAATTAAATCCCGATCTCGGTGTTGCTTTTGACGGAGACTGCGACCGAATTGGTTTCGTTAATGAAATAAGGGAAACGGTGCCCGGAGACTTTATGACTGGCCTTTTGGCAAAAGAGGTGCTTAAGAAACATCCCGGCGGAAAAATACATTATGACCTGCGTTCCAGCTGGGCGGTTCGCGACATTATTAAGGAAAACGGCGGTGTGCCCGAGATGTGCATGGTCGGCCACGCATTAATTAAAAAATTAATGAGGGAAACCGGCGCGGTCTTTAGCGGCGAACTATCCAGCCATTTTTATTATAAGGATTTTTACACGGTTGAATCCGGCGACCTGACGCTACTCCTTATTTTGCAGCTATTATCAGAAGAAGGCAAAAATATGTCCGAGCTTGTTGAACCGCTTAGAAAATATTTTCATTCCGGCGAAATTAATTTTGAAGTAGAAGATAAAGAGGGAATGATGAAAAAACTTGAAGAAAAATATGCAGAAGGCGCAAAAGATGTTTCCCATCTTGACGGCATCCGCATTGAGCATGAAGACTGGTGGTTTAATGTCCGGGCGTCAAATACTGAGCCCCTGCTTCGGCTCAATCTTGAAGCCAAGACAAAAGAAATGATGGAGGAAAAACGTGATGAAATTTCAAAATTCATCAACGGATAGATATGATTGGTGTTTTTGATTCCGGCATTGGCGGACTGACGGTTGTCCGCGAGCTTTTAAAACAAATGCCTGAAAACGGCATTATATATTTTGGCGATACGGCGCGTTATCCATACGGCAACAAGAGCAAAGAAACAATCGAGCGCTATGCTCTCCAAGACGCTCGTTTTTTAATTGAACACGGGGCAAAAATAATTGTCGTTGCCTGCAATACCGCTTCGGCCTTGGCGATTGACAAGCTTCGCCAGGAAATAAATCTGCCGCTTTTTGAAGTGATTACTCCGGCGGTTGAACAGGCCGTAGCGTCAACGTCAAGTAAACGAATCGGCGTAATCGGCACCCGTGGAACAATTAAAAGTGAAATATATACAAAAAAAATTCACGAGATTGATCCTTCAATGGAGGTAATCGGCAAACCATGCCCGCTTTTTGTCCCCCTGGTTGAAGAGGGCTGGCTGGAGCACAGTGAAACAAAAAAAATTATCAAGTCATATCTGGCGCCGCTCAAAAATAAAAATATTGATACATTAATCCTCGGCTGCACCCATTATCCATTGTTAAAGCCGCAGATACAGGCAAAAATCGGCCGCCAGGTCGTTCTGATAGATTCAGCCGAAGAAATTGTGAAAAAAATTAAAGAATATCTGCGCGATCATGCGGACATGGGCACTAAGGGGAAGCATGAATTTTTCTTAAGCGATGTTTCCGAGCACACTCAGCAGATCGCCTCAAAATGGCTGGGGCAGAGCATTAAATTTAAGGAGGGCGTTATTTGTGGATAACCAAGAGCCGAACTTTGATTATTTATCAATTTTTAGCGCAATTTGACAGGGTTTTTATTTCTGATATTCTTAAATAGAATGCGAATAAACCTACCACCAATTAAATTGTGTTTAATCGGGACTAATAAATTCCTCCCCAAGTGGGAGGAATTTTTTTACTCTTTAGCCGTTGTCCGGGGTCCGCCAAGACCCCGATTTTTTTTAGATTAATAAAATAATAAAAAAATAATATGAACGGAAATATTCAGGCGATAAAATTATTTCATGAAATAATAAATTGCGTCAGAAGCCAGTTTAACGAACGGGGCTATACCGAAGTAATTGTGCCGCGGCTGGTAAAAGCATCTGGGGCTTGCGAGAACATTAATACCCTTTTCGAAATACATGTTGACGGCGAAAAGAAATGGTTCAGCGGACACCGCGGGTATTTGACCCAAACCGGCCAGCTGTACCTGGAGGCATTTGTGCCAAATTTTGAAAAAGTATATTGCATCGGTCCTAGTTTTCGCGCCGAGCCCGGAGTTGATTCGCGGCATTTAACTGAATTTACCATGGCGGAAATAGAATTTGCCGGCGGTTTTGATAATTTATTGGAAGAAATATCCGAAACAATTTGGGGTTTAGCGCAGCATTTCTCTAACGATACTCAAGCCGCGGCCCGGGTCGGACTCAATAAAGAGAATATCAAGCGCCTCAAAAAAGTACCGCGCCGATTTTATGAAATCACTTATGACGAAGCCATCCATACCCTTATTCGCCAGGGCGATGAAATTGAATGGGGGGATGACATCAGTTCCCGTCAGGAAAAAAAGCTGGTAGAACTAGTGGGAAATCAGCCGCTTTTTATCACGCGTTTTCCTGATCCGATGTGGAACTTCAAAAGGGAGATTGAAGTGGAAAAGTTCTTTAACATGATACCGGATAAGGATAATCCCGGCCGGGTTCTTTCCTGCGACCTGATCCTTCCTTTTGGCGGCGAAGCAGTCGGTGCTGCCGCTCGCATTCATGAAGAAAAAACCCTGGTCAAGCGGTTAAAAAACTCGCGGATGTTTAAACGGTTGCTCGATAAAGGCGGGGCTTTATCGGATTTTGGCTGGTATATTGAGGCGCTTCGGGAGAACGGTTCGGTGCCTCATGCCGGCTGCGGCTTCGGGCTGGCCCGGATTGCCCAGTTTATCGCCGGTGAAGAAGATATCAGAAAATGCGTCCCCTTTGTGCTTAATCAGCAGAATATAATATAGAAAAACATAAATCCGCACTTGACGGAGCGAATTTATTATGATAACAATTTATTGGCATTCCGGGACTGTCCTGGCGTGTCAACGGAACCTTGCTAACAGGGAGCTGATCATGGCAAAAAAAACGATCGGCAGCGTACCGGGCTCGGTGCTTGATATGCTTGCGGACCTGAACCTGAAGCTGCGCGAAGGCGTGATTACGCCCCGCGAGCTTGAAGTTTTTCTCAAGCGGCGCAACCCTTTCGCGAGCATTCAGGATCTTATTACTGAGTGGCGCGACTTTTACCGGCGTTTTTTTGACGTGAAGACGGTGCATTTGAAAGGTTTGAATGTGCCGGAGCGGGCAAGCGGTTATGACCGCCTCATTGTCATGCCCGCCGGACTGACAGTTGGTCGTACTTTAAAAGTGTGTGCCAAGCTTTTTGACGTCTCTTTTTCCGTTAAAATTGATTCAAATAAAGACTTACAAAGCAATGAGCGTTCTCCGGCGGAACAGAGCTATGCCATCTGGGCGCGTGATTGCCGGGAGGCCGATGAGGAGCTTGTTGGAATTTCGGCCGCCAAGCTCATAGGGCGCGAGATCAGTTCGATGACTTTTCTTGAGCGCCTTATTTACGGGCTTAAATATTTTGACGAAACTGGATGTCATCTTGACTGCCAGCGGTGGACGCTCTGCGCCGGTTCACGCGCTTACAGCGACGCCGTGCCGTTGATCGGCTGGCGTGAGGATAAGCTCTGCTTCGCGTTGCGCGGCAAGAACTATGCGGAAGATGACTTTAGCGCCCGTGCCGTAATTGGTTGACGCATAAATTAATCCCTCTTTACGAATTCTTCGGAAGGAGGGATTTTATATAATAAACGCTCTTGCCCTGCGCTTAAAAAAATGCTAAAATTAACCAAGTTATGCTTACGGCAATACTACTATTTATCGCCATTCTATCCCTGCTCGTGTTTGTCCATGAGCTGGGTCATTTTATTGTCGCGCGGAAATTCGGGGTTAAAGCCGAGGAGTTCGGGTTTGGCATTCCGCCGCGCATCATCGGCATTGTTAAAAATGACCAGGGTAAATGGGAGGTCGTGCCGGGCAAATCCAAAAAAGAATATAAGCGAACCATCCTTTCATTAAACTGGATACCGGTTGGCGGTTTTGTCAAAATAAAAGGCGAAAGCGGCGAGGCAGGCCAAGATGAGGATAGTTTTGTCGCAAAAACAATATGGAAGCGCATTTTGATAATTTCTGCCGGCGTAATCATGAATGTTATATTGGCAGCGGTTATCCTTTCGGCCGGATTTATTATTGGATTGCCGACAGTTCTGGAGAATCTTCCAGAGAGCGCCCGGGTCCGCGACCGGCAAATACAAATTTTTGGCGTATTGCCGGAAACCCCGGCCAGCGAAGCGGGCATTGAATCGGGCGACACTATTTTGAGTCTGAATGGCAATAAATTAATTGAAACTGAAAATTTGCAGAATTATGTTCACGAACACGCCGATGAAGAAATTACCATGGTGATTTCCCGGCGCGGTGAGGAGATTACTTATGCAATGTCGCCGGTCATTCTTGAAGAAACAGGCGAACCCGGATTTGGTGTTAGTTTAGCCGACGTCGGCCTTGTCTCATATCCGCCGCATGTCGCCGTTTGGGAGGGAACCAAGTCAACCGTTGTATTAACCGGCCGGATTACCGCGGCATTTTACGAACTTTTCAAAAACATGATTGTTAGGCAAGAGATTGCGGTTGATCTTTCCGGTCCAGTTGGCATTGCTGTTATTACCGGCAAAGTTGCCAACATGGGATTTGCATATGTTATTCAGTTTGCCGCGCTTCTTTCAATTAATCTGGCGATTGTCAACTTTTTGCCTTTTCCCGCGCTTGACGGCGGGCGGGTGCTGTTTATGGTTGTTGAAAAAATCAGGCGCAAGCCAATTGACCGCCGGGTTGAGGCGATAATCCATAACACCGGATTTATTATTCTGCTGCTCTTGCTCGCTTTGGTAACGTTGCGCGATGTTTCCCGGGTAAGCGATAAAATAATCGGCGGGCTAAAAAGTTTGATTGGCATGTAATATGGCCGATTCTTTGGAAAAACTTTATCTAAATTTTCAAAAAGAGCTAAACCAGATCAAAGATTTAAATTCTTTGCAGGCTTTTGAAGTTAAATATCTTGGCCGAAAGGGCGAGCTGACCAAAATTCTCCGCGGATTATCTGAACTTTCCATTAAAGAAAGAAAAACAATCGGTGAAAAAGCAAACGAGCTTAAGGCGGAGATGGGGGGGATAGTTGCCAATAAGCGTTCAGAGCTGGAAAATAAAAATTATAAGGACCTGGCCACAGCAGAAAAGATTGACATCACTGTTCCGGCAAAACGATTAGTCGGCCATATCCACCCAATATCCCAGATCCGGATGGAACTGGAAGATCTTTTTAAATCAATGGGCTTTCTGGTCCTTGACGGTCCGGATCTTGAGTCAGATTATTATAATTTTGAAGCATTAAATATTCCCGAGCACCATCCGGCACGCGACATGCAGGATACTTTTTATATTGAGGGCGACCGAGAATTGGTTTTGCGCACTCATACCTCGCCGGTGCAGGTGCGGGCAATGCAAAAATACGGTGCTCCGCTCAAAGCAATTGTGCCAGGCCGCGTATTTCGTAATGAAGCGACCGATGCCTCGCATGAGCACACGTTTTATCAAATTGAAGGATTAATGATTGACAAGGAAATCTCCATTGCCAATTTGGTCGCGGTGATGAAGGAGCTTTTGGCTGGAATATTCAAGCACGAAGTAGAAGTGCGATTGCGGCCGGGATATTTTCCCTTTGTTGAGCCGGGCTTTGAACTCGATATCAAATGTTTAATCTGCCGCGGCAAGGGATGCAGTGTATGCAAGCATACCGGCTGGGTTGAGCTTTTACCCTGCGGCTTGGTTCATCCGAATGTGCTTAAACACGGCAATATTGATCCGGAAAAATGGAGCGGTTTTGCTTTTGGACTGGGCCTAAACCGTTTGGTGATGATGCGCTACGGCATTGACGATATTCGTTATTTTAACAGCGGCGATTTAAGATTTTTACAGCAATTTTAATATGCTTGTTTCGCGAGAGTGGCTTTCACAATACGTTGATATTCCTAAAACCCTTTCGGCGAAGGAGCTTGCTTTGAAATTAACCATGTCAATCGTTGAAGTGGACGGCTGGGAAGAGCTGGGCAAGAATCTGGACAAAATCGTTGTTGCCAAGGTTTTAAAAATTAGCAAGCACCCAAATGCCGATAAACTGAGCCTGGTTGAGGTTGACGCCGGTAAAAAAGTGCATGTTGTTTGCGGCGGCCAAAATTTGAAAGAGGGCATGCTTGTTGCTTTTGCCCCGGTCGGCGCCCGGGTACGCTGGCATGGCGAAGAAAAATGGACCGAGCTTAGCGCGGCAAAGATCCGCGGCATAGAAAGCCGCGGCATGATCTGCTCGGCTGAGGAGCTTGGTTTGCCTGCCGATCTTAATCCGGAAAACGGCATATTGGATATCAGTTCGGTCAGCGCCAAGCCCGGCGAATCATTTCGCAGGGCAATGGGCTTGGATGATGTTGTTTTTGACATTGACAACAAATCAATTACCCACCGGCCCGATCTCTGGGGGCATTACGGGATCGCCCGTGAGCTGGCCGCACTTTTTGAAAAAAAATTAATAGAGCCCGGGCTTGCCAAGCCAATAAAATCAAATCATAAAAAACTTAGCGTCAAAATAGAAGATAATAAGCTTTGCCCGCGCTATTGCGGTATCGTGATTGACGGCATCAAAATCGAGCCATCGCCCATGTGGATGCAAAAGCGCTTGATTGCCGCGGGTATCCGGCCAATCAGCAATATTGTTGACGTGACCAATTATATTTTAATGGAGCTTGGCCAGCCTCTGCACGCTTTTGATTATGATTTTATCCCCGACGGTGAAATTATTGTCCGCCGCGCAAAAGATAAGGAAAAAATTACCACGATTGACGATGAGAAGCGCGCCTTGAACAAGGAGATGCTGGTTATTGCCAACAAAAAAGGACCGGTCGCGGTAGCCGGCGTAATGGGAGGAGAAAATTCGGAAATTAATGAAAGGACAGAATGCATTATTATTGAATCGGCAAATTTTAACGCCTACTCAATCAGAAAAACTTCAACCGAACTCGGACTGCGCACCGAATCATCAACCCGATTTGAAAAAAGCCTTGATCCGAACATGGCAAAGCAGGGCTTACTGCGGGCAGTAAAGCTGATCATGGACATCTGTCCGTCAGCCAGGGTTGCCTCAGACCTAGTTGACGAAGGAAAATTCAAACTTGACCAGGGGCCGATCAGCCTGAACCTTGACTTCCTAAACAGGAAAATCGGCATTGAGGTGCCAAAAAAGCAGGTTATTTCAATCCTCACCGGCCTGGGCTTTGAAGTCAAAGATAAAAAAGACAAATTAAGCGTTAAAATACCGACCTGGCGGGCGACAAAAGATATTTCAATCGCTGAAGACCTGGTAGAAGAGGTGGCGCGCATTTACGGATATGACAATGTTAAACCGAGTCTGCCAAAATGCGAAATTATGCCTCCGGATATAAATCATCTCCGTAAGCTGGAAAATAAAATCATAAACATCCTTGCCGGTTTGGGGCTGGATGAAGTATATAATTATTCTTTCTTAAGCGGGCGTGATCTTGCCGTCCTCGGCATTGACAAATCTTCCTGCGTAAGTATTGAAAATCCAATCAGTGAGGAGATGTCGCTTTTACGGCCCATGCTTTTGCCAAATATTTTAAAAAATGTTGTTACCAATCAGCGCAATAACACAGAAATAAATATTTTTGAAATCGGCAGCGTGCATTGGCGGGGAAAGAGTGAGAAGTTTGCCAATCCGAAAGAGAAAACATATTTGCCCAATGAGGTAAAAAATCTTGTTGCATCTTTTGTCAAAAAAGGTTCGAAAGATCAATTCACCCCGGCGGCAAATAATCTTCACAGCCTCTTATTTTCCTTTGGCATTTCTGCCGAACTTGTTGAGAATCCCGGGGCCTGTAGCTACTGCCATCCAGGGAGGCAGGCAAGTGTTAAAGTCAACAAGCGCATTATCGGCGAAATATTCGAGCTTCATCCGGCCAAACAAAAAGCGCTTGATATCGATGACCGGGTTGGATGTTTTGAAATAAATCTTGAAGAGCTTTTGGCGATTTTACAAAAAAAGGAAGTCCGGTTCGCCCCATTGCCAAAATATCCCGCCGTGCGCCGGGATTTGGCACTTATTTGCCCGATTGGTTTGGGCTATAAGGAATTGGAAAATCTAATTTTCGGCGCCAGCGGCCTGATTGTAGATATCGCGCCATTTGATATTTACCAGGGCAAAGGCATTCCCGAGGGCACAAAAAGCATTGCCCTTCATATCACTTTCCGCAGTCGGGAGAAAACACTTGAAGCAGACGAAATCGAAAAAGAAGTAAATAAAATTCTCAAGTCCTTGGGGAGCAAGGGCGTGAAAATAAGGTAGCGTCAATATAAAAAAAGCCCCGCCTCGCGGGGTTTTTTATTATATTATGGCTATTTGCCACTGCCTCGAATTTATGATAAAATAAGGCATATAAAGTTCAAAATATAAACTAACTATGTTTGAATCAACCAAAGATATTTTATACATTGTTGTTGCTTTCTGCGTGCTCTGGGTGACCATATTTCTTTGCTGGGTAATTTATTATGTGGCAATGATTTTGCGGCAGACTTACGGGCTGATGAGCGACGTCAAGGATAAGATGCAGGCGATCGACGAGGCGATCCGCGGGGTCAGGGAAAAGCTGGATAATACCTCGACCTATCTTGCTCTGATTGCCGACGGCGCAAAATATCTTATCGGGCATCTTGCCGAACGCAAAGAAAAGAAGAAGACAAAGGGACGGACTAAAAAGGTTAAATTATAATTTTTAGATATTCTCCAAAAAATATTTTAAAAGGAGGAGCCAATAATTTAGTTATATGAAATTCGTGCACCTCCATACACATTCACACTACTCGCTTCTTGACGGACTGGGAAAGGTTCCGGCGCTTGTCAGCCGGGCCAAGGAACTTGGAATGGACGCGCTTGCCCTCACTGACCATGGCGCCATGTATGGCGCTATTGAATTTTATAAAACCTGCAAGAAGCAGGGAATAAAACCGATCATTGGCGTTGAGGCGTATATCGCCCCGAACAGCCGCCATGACAAGCGGGCAAAAATTGACGACCACCCGGCGCATCTGGTCCTGCTGGCAAAGGATAATGAAGGATACAAAAATCTTATGAGATTAACCACCAAGGCGTACCTGGAGGGTTTTTATTATCGGCCGAGAATGGACAAGGATATATTGCACGAATACAGCAGGGGGCTGATTGCCGCAACCGCCTGTTTGGGCGGCGAAATTCCGCGGACGCTTCTAAGCGGCCGGTGGGAGGAGGCCGTGAATCTTGTTGCTGCATATAAGGACATATTCGGAGCGGAGAATTTTTATCTTGAGCTGCAGGATCATCCGGAGCTTGAGGATACGATGAAAGTGAATGAGCTGTTGATCAAGCTTTCCAAAGAAACAAGCACGCCGCTTATCGCGACAAAAGACATTCACTACGTTTTTCCCGACGATCGCGACGCCCAGGATCTTTTAACCTGCGTGCAGACCGGCAAGCTGGTCACTGATACCGACCGGATGAACATGCGCGGATACGACGCTTCAATGACTTCGCCCGAGCACATGGCCGAGGCATTTAAGCACGTTCCCGAAGCGATTGAAAATACGGTAAAAATCGCCGAACAGTGCAATGTTGAAATTGAGCTGGGCAAATTTATTCTGCCGAGCTTTAAGGTGCCGGAGGGGAAAAACGACGCGCAATATCTGCGGGAGAGGTGTTATCAGGGCATTGAGGGTCGCTATCCCGAGCCAAACGACGTAATTACGGAAAGACTTGAATACGAGCTGCAGACCGTTGAACGAATGGGCTTCTCCTCATATTTTCTTATTGTCGCCGATTTTGTAAGCTGGGCAAGGAATCAGGGGATTATGATCGGACCGGGCCGTGGTTCGGGCGCCGGATCAATAATATCTTATATTTTAAATATCACCGACATCGATCCGTTGCGCTACGGGCTTCTTTTTGAAAGGTTTTTAAATCCCGACCGAATTTCCATGCCGGATATTGATTTGGATTTCGCCGATGACCGCCGGGGAGAGGTGATTGACTATGTCAGGCAAAAATACGGAGAAGACAAAGTCGCCGGCATTATTACCTTCGGAACAATGGCCGCCCGCGCGGCGGTCCGTGACACTGGCCGCGTGCTTGGCTGGCCATACGGCGAAGTTGACCGGATCGCCAAGCTTATTCCGCCGCCGATTCAGGGCCGCCACATTCCGCTTGAAAAATCAGTCAAAGAAAACCCTGAGCTCCGCCAGGTCTATGAGGGAGACAAGCGGGTAAAGGAATTGCTTGATCTTTCAATGAAGCTGGAGGGAACGGTACGCCATGCCTCCCAGCACGCCTGCGGCATAGTTATTAGCGACCGGCCGTTAACCGAATACGTTCCTTTGCAAATTGCTCAGCACGGCGACGTGGACACGGTCACCCAATACTCGCTGCATCCGATTGAAGATATCGGCCTTCTCAAAATGGACTTTTTAGGCTTGGCCAATTTAACGATCATACAAAATACTCTGGAGATCGTTGAGGCGGTCTACGGAGAAAAAATTGACATTGATAAAATTCCGCTTGACGATAAAAAAGCTTTTGAGCTTTTCGGCCGGGGAGAAACCACAGGCGTTTTTCAGTTGGAATCCGACGGCATGAAGCGTTACATTAAAGAGCTCAAACCAAGCGAAATTGAGGACATTATCGCCATGGTGGCGCTTTACCGCCCCGGACCAATGCAATGGATTGACAGTTTTATCCGCCGCAAGCACGGCAAAGAGCGCATTGAGTATGAGCATCCGCTCATGGAGGAGGCTTTGAAGAACACTTACGGCATTCCGGTGTACCAGGAGCAGGTCATGCAGATTTCAAAAGATATGGCCGGTTTCACCGGCGGCGAGGCGGATACTTTGCGCAAGGCAATGGGCAAAAAGATTGAATCCCTGATGAAAGAAATGAAGTCAAAATTTGTTGAAGGCGCGGTGCAAAAGGGGGTGCCGCGTGACAAAGCGGCCAAGGTTTTCAGCCGTTTGGAAGATTTTGCCGCGTACGGCTTTAACAAATCACACGCCACCTGCTACGCGATGATCGCTTACCGGACCGCCTATCTCAAGGCGCACTATCCCAACTGCTTCATGGCCGCCCTGATGAATTCTGACGCTCAGGATATTGACCGGATTACCATTGAGGTTGAGGAATGCCGGAAAATGGGCCTTGAAGTATTGCCGCCGGACGTGAATGAATCATTCGGCAAATTTGCCATTGTGCCCAATACGAACAATATCCGCTGGGGCCTGCTGGCGATAAAAAATCTCGGCAGCGATATCATCAAAACGATTGTCCGAGAAAGAAAGGAGAGCGGCAATTATAAAGATATTGAAGATTTTATTTCACGTGTTTCATCTAAAAATTTTAATAAAAAATCGCTTGAATCTTTAATAAAATCCGGCGCGCTTGATAAATTTGGCGAGCGCAACAAGCTGTTATTGAATATTGAGCAGCTTCTTGAGTACAACCGTTCAATCCAAAAAGAAATCGAATCGGGCCAGTCAAATCTCTTTACTGCTTCACCTGATTTTTCCCGCTCCAAGCTGCATTTAAAAGATGTTTCGCCGGCGTCAAAAAAAGAAATGCTGCAGTGGGAGCGCGAGCTTCTTGGCCTTTATGTCACCGAGCACCCGTTTGGCGAAATCGAGGAAGTGCTCGGCGAAAGGATTACGCGCCTAGTGGATTTGCCAAGGCAGAGGGACGCTTTTGTAAAAATCGGCGGCATCGTCACCAATATTAAAAAAATATTGACCAAGAAGAACGAAACAATGATTTTTGCAAAAATTGAAGATACTTCCGGCGATGTCGAGCTCGTGGTTTTCCCTGGTATTTACCGTGATTACGCAGCCGTCTGGCATGAAGACGCCTCAATCCTCATATCCGGTAAAATATCTGACAAAGACGGTGAAACCAAGGTAATTGTTAACAGCGCTTATCTGATCGATAAAGACAACTGCCAGAGCGTGATGAGAAATTTTGAAATCGGCGGGAATGGTTATTATCAGCAGAGTAAAACGCCCAGTTTTGGATTTGTGCAGATTGAACTGCCGGCTAATCCAGAAAGCAAGCTGATGGCCGAGCTTAAAGAGGTTTTGCTCGCCCATCAGGGCAACCGCCGCGTCCGCTTAATAATCGGCCAAGGAAGCAGCGCGAAAAAAATTGAACCGGATTTGCGGATTGATTATTCTGAATCACTTCAAGAAGAGCTGGGCCGTCTTCTCGGGTCCGATAAGGTGAGAATGTTATAATTTTCAAATAAATATCCCGGGGCTCTTAGGGCCCTTATTTTTTTTGTTAAAAAATGTTATAATAAATACGATTAAATAATAGATTTTTTATGATGGGACATTCTTCAAAACGGCAAGTTACCAAAAAGCCGGTTGCCCGCATTGTGAAGCAGCGTCCACCGGCAGTAAAATTATACCGGCGGATTGCCTTTAGTTTTATTATTTTAACCTTGCTCCTTCTTGGTCTCGTTGCCTATCTTTCCTTTGTTAAGGCCCACATTAAGATATATCCGGCCGAAGAAAAAATAAGCACAAATTTTAAAGTTGATATCGTTAAGGTTGCGAGCGCGCAGAATCAAATCGAGGGAAAGATTGTTGAACAAATTTTTGAAAAAACCAAAGAATTTACCCCGGCGGCTGAAGGAAGCGAAGTGCCGGCCAAGGCCGGCGGAGAGGTGCGGATTATAAATAAGTGGAACAAAGACCAGCCGCTTGTTGCCTCAACCCGGCTTTTAGCGCCCGACGGCAAATTATACCGCATTGACAATACTGTGACCGTGCCGGCCGGCGGCGAAGTCAGGGTAATGGCTCATGCCGATGAAGAAGGCGAAGAGTATGAGATTGGCCCCACCCGTTTTACTATTCCTGGACTTTGGAGCGGCCTTCAGGATCAGATTTACGCCCAAAGCGATTCGCCGATGACCGGGGGTTCGGTGATACTTAAGATCGTCAGTGAGGCTGATCTGACCAAAGCCGAAAAAGAGCTTGCCGAAGAAATTCTTGAGCAGGCAAAAGCAGAGATTGGCCGGCAAAACAGCGATCCGCGTTTTGGTGCAGCCGCTTACTCGCATGAAGTAATTGAAAAAATATCCGACACAATGCCGGGTGAAGAAGCCGATTCGTTTAGCATTAAGATAAAAATTAAGGCAGTTGCCGTATTTTATAACCAAAATCAGATGACCGAAATCATGTCAGCCAAGCTTGAGGAAGCACTTGATGCCGATCATTTGGTTGGCAAAATTTCTTCGGAAAGCACCTTTGCCGTGGGCGAATATGAAATTGAGTCCGGACTCGCAAGCATTGACGTTTTTGCCCGGGCTGAAGCGATATTAAAGGACAGCGCCAAGGTTCTTGACAAGAGAAAGATTACCGGCCTGAGCGTCGAGGAGGCAAAGCTTTATTTGATAAATTCACCGGCAATTGAAGATGTGGAGATAAGCACCCGGCCGTTTTGGATAAATCGGATACCTAATCTTGAAGACCATATCGAATACGAAATAATTTATTAGAGCTTGATAAATATTTACAAATTTGATATTCTTTATTTGGTGATGATAGGGAACAAGCGGCTTTGCAGGCTGCCACAAAGAGAGAGGGGACATTGGCTGAAATCCCCTTTGGTAAGCGCAAAACCGCACCATCCCTTGAACCGCGCCGCATGAGCGTATCATGCCAAACGAGTGCCCCTTGTCCAGGGGAACTTGGGTGGAACCGCGGGAGAAACAAGAACTCTCGTCCCAAGAAAATAGTTTTCGGGACGAGTTTTTATTTATCACGATTTAAATATGAAAGACAAGCTAGAAAAAATAAGGCATTCCGCCGCCCACGTAATGGCCGCGGCAGTGCAAAAACTTTATCCCGATGCCAAGTTCGGTATCGGTCCGGTTATTGAGGGCGGATTTTATTATGATTTTGACATAAAAAATAATCTAACGCCCGAAGACCTAAAGAAAATTGAAAAAGAAATGGAAAAAATTATCAATGCTAAGGTTGAGTTTGAACGCGAGGAAATGGATATTGATGAGGCAATTACCATGTTTAAAAAATTAAAACAGGATTATAAAGTTGAGCTGCTCCAGGATCTTAAGGAAAAAGGCACTACTAAGTTCAAGTCCGATGAGGAGCAGGAGCTTCTAAAAGAAGGGGAAAAAGTTTCAATTTATCGCTTGGGTGATTTTGTTGATCTCTGCCGGGGACCTCACGTGAAAAATGCCGGAGAAATAAAAGTTTTTAAACTTCTTAATTTAGCCGGGGCATACTGGCGGGGCGATGAAAAAAATCCAATGCTTCAGCGCATCTACGGAACGGCTTGGGAGAAGCAGAAAGAGCTTGACGAATATTTGCGCCTGCGCGAGGAGGCGGCTAAGCGCGACCACCGTAAACTGGGGAAAGAGCTGGAGATATTCATATTTAATGAAAATATCGGCAAGGGTCTCCCCCTGCTTTTGCCCAACGGCCGCGTTTTGCGCGATGAAATATTAAAGCTTGAACGCGAGCTTGAGGACCAGGTTGGTTTTGAAAGGGTATGGACGCCGCATATTGCAAAAAACGACCTCTATAAGCTTACCGGTCACTGGGATCATTACCAGGACGATATGTTTCCGCCGTTCGGCTTGGAAGACGAGACTTATGTTTTGCGGCCAATGAACTGTCCGCACCATTACATGATTTATAAGTCTAAACCGCACAGTTACCGCGAATTTCCCCTGCGCATTACTGAAGAAGGCACCTGCTATCGTTTTGAAAAGTCGGGCGAACTCGGCGGATTGGCGCGGGTTCGCTGCCTGACCATTGATGATGCCCATATATTTATCACTCCGGAACAGATTGAAGAGGAGTACACGCGGCTTATCGGTATGGTTCAGCAGATGTTTGAAGCTTTCCAGCTCAAAGATTACGAGGTTACTCTTTCAACTCATGATCCCGAAAATAAAGATAAATATATTTCCGATACAAAAACATGGAATAAGGCGGAAAAAGCTCTTGAAAAAATACTCAAAGACAACAAGATTAAATATAAAATCGGCAAAGGCGAAGCCGCTTTTTACGGCCCGAAATTGGACTTCGTTGTCAAAGATGTCCTCGGGCGAGAGTGGCAGATGTCTACCCTGCAAATTGACTTCTTTATGGCCGAGCGCCTCGGCATGACTTATGTCGATCAAAGGGGCAAAGACGCACATCCAATCATTATTCACCGCGGTTTTACCGGTTCACTTGAGCGCACCATTGCCATGCTGATTGAGCATTTTGCCGGAGCCTTCCCCGTTTGGCTCAGCCCGACTCAGGTAAAAATTATTTCAGTTGGTTCAGCCCACATCGATTACTGCCATGAGCTTAAAAAAGAGCTGGCTGCGCTCGGAGTCCGGTCAATAGTTGATGATGTTAACGAGACCGTGGGTAATAAAATCAGAAAAGCGGAAAAAGAAAAAATACCTTATATGCTGGTAATCGGCGATAAGGAGATGGGCGGTGATGAGTTGACTGTTCGGGTACGCGGGGAAAAGGATATGAAAAAAATGAAAAAGCAGGATTTTACCAAGCACGTGCTAAGCGAGATCAAGGATAGAAGCTAAGATAAAATAAAATACGCCTAATAACATTTGGGCGTATTTTATATATGGAGGCCTTGAAAAATTAGAGAATATTGCTTACAATCAAAAGACTATGAGCGCCAAATACCACATAATTACCTACGGCTGCCAGATGAACAAGAACGACTCAGAGCGAATCGCTTCAGTACTTGAGCGCCTGGGCATGGAAATGACTTCTCGGCCCGAGGAGGCGGATTTAATTTTATTGAATACCTGTTCGGTCCGTCAGTCAGCCGAAGACCGGGTTTTTGGTAAAGTGGAAAACTTTAATCAATTGAAAAAAACAAAACCGAATCTTATCATCGGCATTACCGGCTGCATGGCCGGACGCGATACCCGGGGAGATCTAATAAAAAAAATGAAAGGGGTTGATTTGTATTTTTCTATTAAGGACCTGCCCCAGCTTCCCAAGCTGATTCGGCGCATTAATCCCGATATTAATAATTCCGACGTTCCTTCTGATTATTTAAAAATAAAGCCAAAATATAAGCGTAATTATCAAGCCTTTATCACTATTAGCACAGGCTGCGATAAATTTTGTACGTACTGCGTTGTTCCTTATGCCCGCGGACGCGTTCGCTACCGTCCGATAAAGGATATTATGGCCGAAGCCCGCTATCTTTGCGATAACGGATGTTTGGAAATTACCCTGCTCGGTCAGATAGTTAATAATTACATCGCGCCTGATCCGGAAAATTTCAGTAAAAACAATCCTTTTAAAGAAAATTTCGCCGCCCTGCTCTGGGAGATAAACCAGCTCGACGGGCTTGAACGTGTTTATTGGACTTCGCCCCACCCCGGATACATGCATGAAGAGGTGATCGAAGCCATGGGGCTTCCAAAACAGATTAACTATTTGCACCTGCCCGTTCAGTCGGGCAGCAATGATGTACTCAAGCGGATGAATCGTGCATATACACGGGAGGAGTACACTCGGGTAATTGAAAAAGTAAAAAAAGTCCGTCCGACGATCGCCTTAGGTACAGATATTATCGTCGGCTTTCCCGGGGAAACCGAGGCTCAGTTTGAAGCGACTTTAGATTTATACCGCCAGATTGAATTTGACATCTCTTACAACGCGATGTATTCACCGCGTTCCGGTACAACGGCAACAAAAAATTTTGACGACGACGTTTCGCATCAGAACAAAAAGGAGCGCTGGCAAAAGTTAGAAAAACTGATGAGGGGGATAACGGATAAGAAAAATCAGGCTTATCAGGATAAAGCCGTTGATGTTTTGGTTGAAAAATATCGGGATAATGTTTGCCAGGGCCACTCAAATGAGATGAAGCTCGTTGAATTTTGTTCACCCGGGGATTTGACAGGAACGCTTCAATCTGTTATCATTGAAAGCCCCAAAACATGGATTTTGCAGGGCAAAATGAGCTAAATTATGGTTAAAGCGCACAATAAACTAGTTGTTATACTTGGTCCGACCACTGGTGGCAAAACGACCTATAGTTTGGAGTTGGCCAAAAAATATAATGGTGAAATCGTAAATTGCGATTCGCGTCAGATTTACAAATGGATGGATATCGGAACAGCCAAAGAGCCGGGTAAGTGGAAAAGAGTGCAGGGCCGGCAGTTTTACTGCGCCGGAAATATACCGCATTATTTAATTGATTTTTTAAACCCTAACGAAGACTTCAGTGTTGCCGAGTTTCAGAGACGGGCCCTGCGGCGCATCCGTGAGATTCAGCGGCGCGGTAAAACCCCTTTTCTTGTTGGCGGCACCGGGCTTTACATTAAGGCGGTTGTCGATAATATGAAGATTCCGAAAGTAAAAGCCAATCAGAATCTCCGTGACAGCCTGGAGACAAAAAGCAATGAAGAGCTTTGGAGTCTTTTGGGGCGCATGGATCCGGGCGCCCTCAAAGTGGTGGATCCGAATAATAAAAGGCGGATAATTCGCGCGCTCGAGGTTTGTATTTTAACCGGTAAGCCTTTTTCTGTGCAACGTGGAGTCGGCGAGCCGATATTTGATATTTTACAAATTGGGATTCGTATACCGCGTGACATGCTCCATCGCCGCATTGACCGCCGGGTTGACCACATGATTGAGAATGGTTTAATCGACGAAGTAAAGACCCTGCTCAGCAAAGGCTATAAATGGAACGATCCCGGCATGACCGGTATCGGATATAAGCAAATCGGATATTATCTTCGCGGCGATAATAACCTGGAAGAAGCAATGCAGATTCTTAAACGGGATACCCGCCGTTATGCACGGCGCCAGGAAACGTGGTTTCGCCGCGATAAGCGCATTAAATGGGTTGATAGCCGGGAGAAGGCGGAAAAATTAGTAAAAAAATTTCTCAATAAATAAAAAAAATAGGCACGGATTTCCAAACCGCGCCTATTTTTTATTTTATTTTTCTTCTAAATATTTTTCAAGAAGCACTCGGGTAATATTCGGATCAGCCTTTCCCTCGGTCGACTTCATGACCAACCCGACGAGAAACTGTATAACTGTTATCTTTCCGGCCCGATATTCGGCAACCTGCTCCGGATTGTTCTTAACAACGTCCTGAACAATTTTTTCCAATTCTTTAACATTATCCATTTGGCCGAGTTCCTCGTCTTCCATAATCTGGCTCGGGTCTTTGCCGGTTTCAATCATCAGGCCCAGCATTTTTTGTGCAGTTGCGCTATTTATTTTATTTGTGTAAATGAGAGAAATAAATTCAGCAAAATTTTCCGGATCAATTTTAAGATCGCGAATATCAATTTTTTTATCAGCCATTATGCCTTGTAGTTTTGAGCTGAGCCATCCGCCGACGAGCTTTGCCAGCTTCTTTTTATTTTGTTCATATATCTCATCAGTCGTTCCTTCTATGTCCGGCAGGCTGGCAAGCCAGGACTTTAACTCACTAATCACGTTTTCCGTGTATTCGGCCCAGTGGGCGTCCGCACAGAGAAATTTAACCGCTTCATCAGAGAGTCCGTACTCGTCTTTAAATCTTTCGCGTTTGGCGTTAGGAAGCTCTGGGATATCAAGTTTGGCCATATTAATAATTTCGCCAAGGTCAAGCATTGGCAAATCAGGTTCTGGAAAATACCGGTAGTCATGCTCTTCTTCTTTTACGCGCTGCTCTTGGGTCACGCCTTCCACTTCATTCCAACCGCGGGTTGCTTGCTGGCGAGGCGGGTTGGCTTCGTCCCAAAGTTTTGTCTGGCGCTTAATTTCGTATTCCAGCGCCCGTTCGACCGATTTAAATGAATTAAGGTTTTTAATTTCAGTTTTAGGAAAAAATGATTCATGGATTGGTTTTCCGTCCGCATCAACTTTCTGCAGGCTGATATTCGCGTCACAGCGAAGCTGGCCCATTTCCATATTTGCGTCAGATATCCCAAGATAGCGCATAATTGTCCTTAGCTCCTGCAGAAAAACTTTTGCTTCCTGCGGCGACCGAAAGTCGGGTTCAGTAACAATCTCAATAAGCGGCGTGCTCGACCGGTTGTAATCAATCAGGGTTTCCTTTGACTTTGCGTCATGGAATGATTTTGCCGCGTCTTCCTCAAGATGAACGCGGGTAATGCCGATTTTTGCGTATTCTCTCGGTCCTTTGGGCATAGTGATTTCAAGATAGCCGCCAAGGGCGATCGGCATGTCATATTGAGAAATCTGATAGCCCTTGGGCAGGTCAGGATAGAAGTAATTTTTTCTATCAAATTTTGACTTTTCCTGTATCTGGCAATTCAAAGCCTGCGCCGCAAGGATCCCCATTTCTAAAGCAGCTTTATTGAGCACCGGCAAAATTCCGGGCTGTCCGGTGCATACCGGGCATATCGCGGTGTTCGGTCCAGCGTCATCGGATACATTCGGGCAGGAGCAGAACATTTTTGATTTTGTTTTGAGCTGGACGTGGATCTCAAGCCCAATGATTGGCTGATAGGCCATAACTGATTTTATTTTCCCCCTTTAAATTTTTTTAGTTCAATGTAAAGGATGATCGGCAGAGAAACAAAAAGCGGCGTGATAAGAACATTAAGAATATTACTGACAATTGAACTTAGCCAGGGCATATACTCGCCGGTAATAAAGCCTTCCCAGTTGCCACTTGCCAAGCCGACCAACCAGAACAATACGCCGACCAGGATGTAGAACGCAACAATGTAGACAAAATAAGGCGCAACAAGCCTCCAAAAGGTGGACCACCACTTGCCCGATACCAGCTGTTTGCTTGCCTTGAGCGCCGCTCTGCCTCTTGTCCCTTCAAGCACATTGATGATGCTGGAAAAAGCAAACCATACGGCGATAATTATACCGGGGACTATCAAAAGCAGGGTTCCGCCAAAGACTGCCAAACCGGAAAGGATAGAAACCCAGAGCAGGGGAATTATTTTTTCCCAGGCTTTTTGGTATATAAATTTGGTGTTGTATTTTTCCTTTGTATATATTTTTGCCATCACTTCGGTAAGGGATACATAAACCCATAAACCGATAATTATTGCCCCGATAAAAACAGCAATGCCCAAAAATGCCGTTACCATCCAGAGAGATTCGGGCATTAAGGCAAGAAGTATAGTTGCCAGTGCCGGTATCAATGACCAGGCGGCAATGCTGATAAGAAGCTGAAAATTAGACCAGTACATTGACCAGCTTCGTTTGAGTATTTCTCCCGCTCCTATTAAATTCATATAAATTTTTTCTTTATTAATTATTTAATAAATTGTTAACTAACTGCCAAATATCCTCATGCACCTTTTCAATTCCCTGATTGGCGTTAATTTTTTGCCAGCCGTGTTCCTTCCCCAGGTCGAGGTGGATTTGCCGGACTTTATTAGTCAGCTCTTCATCGGTTTCGTGCTTATGCTTTTCCTCAATACCGCTGGTAAATCTTTCGCCATCAAGCAATAAGACCAAGTCTTCTTTTAGACAATGCGAATTAATTTTTACTAAAAATTCTTTATCAACCCCGGCGCCCATGCCCCAGGCAATACTTGTGCCGATATAATCCTCAGCTACTATTATAGCACCATTTTCAATCTTTTTCCGCAGAATCGGATCGTACTGCGTCCGGTTCATTGCCTGGAATATCTGGAACTCCCTTGCCGAAAGATTATGTGGATTTCCCTCCCGCAAATAATCATTCAATATCGGACCGGAGGGCTCAAGATCGTAAATCGCATATTTTAAATATTCAACCGGATGGCCTTCGGCCTTAAGGCGTTCAACCAGCTTTTTAACCTGAGTAGTTTTTCCCAGATTATTAATTCCGTAAAAAACTATGAATTTTCCTGGGGATAATTTTTTGGTTTCAGGCATAATTTTTCGTCATGAAGCGAGGCTGCCCATGAGGCTGAGCCGCCGGACATGTCAACGCGGATATATTTCGCCAAGAGGGGATGGATTTCATTTACTTTATTCCAGCACTCTTGGGCAATGCGGCGGTAGGAGATATGGCCTTTTTTGCCCGAGCGCAAAGGAATAAAGTGATGAAGCTCACGCAAGTTCCAGGTAATCAGGACACGTTTATAAAAGGCCATCGGCACAATATACTGTGCCTCCTTGGGAAACCTTGCATATATTTTATTATAAGCGTCCCAGGCTTTTTGCAGGGCAGCTTTGTATTTTTCTTCCTGTCCGGCTTCAACAATGTCTTCCGGCGTGGCAAAACCGTGGGCGCAGGTAATATCCTGATTGGACTGAGTGCAGATGCGGTGGCGCTGGACATCGCGGAAAGCGCCAAAGTCCATTAAAATATCAAAAGTATAATAGATATGTTCGAGCTCGCGGATCGGTGCGTCGTGGTCGCCGCGGCGTTTGAGCGCTTCGTCAACGACTTCGGCCTTCTCGTCATCGCTCATCTTGGTTACCCGCTCGTAAATTTGTGAATATGAATAGCGCGAGCCTGGATAGAGTAGGGCGCTGACCAGTTTATTTTCCGCGTCCTGGTCATAATTAACTATCTTAACCGGTTCGCTGGATTTTATTTCCTCATTATTCATTACTTCCTCGGATTTTTCTTCCAGCGCTTTTTTAGTTTCTTCAAGATAGTCGTTATGGTCGGCAAATTGAATCAGGGTCGGGGTAATTTTCAAAGCAACGTCCTTGATCTCCTGGCCGATTTCGCGCATTTCATCAAGCGGATGCGAAAGCATTTTAACAATGGCGTGTTCTAGATTGCGGGCGTTGATTGTCATGCCGAGATTGGTTTGCGTGGCCGCCGGCAAAAGATAGCGGATGTTGTCGCAGACCTTGGCCTTGATAACGCTGGCATAGGCTTTGTCGCTCTGGCCCTCTGTTTGCGGATTTTTACTTTTTATAAATTCTTTCATCGGCTCCAGCAGTTCATTATAGGTGTCAAAAAGCATGTCTGCCGTCTGGGAATAGGTTTCGGCCAGGTCGGAATCCATGATTTTTTTCGGTTTATAATAGCGCTCCTTGTCAAAAACCTGGTAGCGGCTTGATTTTTCCGTGTAAGATGCCAAACGGTTGTCTTCAATCACCTTTGTCGCAACATTGGAGACATTTTCAATAGCGATTGAGAGAACCGCGTGTTCGGCAACCGAGGAGTGGCCATAGCCGACTACCCACTTTTCATGGAATTCGGCGGATTTTTCGTCAGTCAGCTCATTGGCAATATCACGAAAAGATTCCGGACTGCGGCTGCATTTGGCAAAAGTAACCGCGCGCACTTCCGGCGTAAGGCCCTCTAGGGTGTAAATTTCTCTTTTTGCTCCGTAGTCCATATGTTTTTATTTTATTGGTATATTGACAAATATATTTAAAGCAGTTATGATATTGGGCGAGTGGTCAGTAGGAGACAGGTGAGCGTGCTCACGCGTCCGGCATCAGGCAGGACACTTCTCCTCCTTGGCTTCTCCGCCTTCTTCTTCGCGCGAAAGGTGGTCTCCTTCCCGCCTTTCGCGTTTTTTTATTCCTGTTATTCCCGGTAACCCTCGGTTGAACCAATGCCCCCGCGCGTCGGCTGTGCCATCTCACCGACCTCTTCCCAGTCGGCCTTGTCGATTTTTACAAAAATTGCTTGGGCCAAGCGCTCGCCGCGTTTAATCTGGCAGGGTTCGTTTTTAAAATTATGCAGGATGATCATCACTTCGTCATCCGGGCCGCAATAATCCTGGTCAAAAATGCCGACGCCATTGGCCAGGCGAAGCCCTTTTTTCTTTGAAAGGCTGGAACGTGCGGCAAGCATCATCATGTAGCCTTCGGGGACCTCAACAACCACATTTGCCGGCACCGGCACAATCTCACCCGGGGAAATCTCCGCGTCAGTTCGGGCGCATAAATCAAAAGCTACCGCGCCAGCGGTCTGATACTGGGGTAGCGGTAGCTCTTTATCAATTCTTTTGATTTTAACTTTCATTGATTTTTTTTATAATTTCCTTGGTCTTTTGCCGCAGTTCGTCCAGAGTGCCTTCATTAACGATCGTGTAATCAGACATGGCGATCGGTCCGCCTTTTTCAATGTTTTCTATCTCGGCATGGTCACGCGCTTTTGCTTCTTCACAGCCGAATGAACGAAAAATCATCTCTGGGTCATCACCGTGCTTGGCGGCGCGGTTCTCCAGCCGGTTATACCGTGTCTTTGGAGAAGCATAGACGGCAATCACTTTAAAGCCATCTTTATATTTATTTTTAAATTCTTTATATTCGCTCCAGGAATAAAGCCCGTCAACAATTACGTTGCCGATTTTTAAGCCCTCGTCAATTTTGGGGAAGTTTAAGGTGGCAAACGCACCCATGCCGTGCTTTTTGCGGAATTCTTCACGGATCGGCCGTTCATTTTTTTCACTGGGCTCTAAGCCGCGATTTTTTACCTCATCCAGGGTTATTTGGCCGAGGCGCACGTAGCCATAGCCGATTTTTTTAAACTCTTCAGCAACCTCGGTTTTTCCTGCGCCGGCCATGCCGACCAGGGCAATGACTGTATTGGGCATACTATTCTTTTCTGAATTTTACGTCGCCTTCTTTTGGATTCATAATCTCGATTTCTTTTTGAAAAAGCGAAGAAAAAAAGCCGTTTATCTCCTTATTCTCTTCGTAGATATCAACTTGAAGCCCGGCATTACGGAGATAGTCAATCGCCTGTTCGGCTCGGTATATTTTTCCGAGAACTACCCGCTTCACTCCGCAGGCAACAATATATTTACAGCAATGCATGCATGGGCTGTAGGTGGTATAAAGCGTCGTGCCGACAGTGCTTACGCCGGGAATTCTTGCCGCCTGCAATAAGCAGTTATGCTCGCCGTGGATTGTCCGGATGCAGTGGCCCTCCTCCATGAGGTGACCCTCCGGGCCGTCGCAATGGGGGAGTCCGGGAGGGGCGCCGTTATAGCCAGTGGAAATAATGCGGTTTTCTTTGACCAGAACAGCGCCGGCGCGCAGACGATCGCACGTGCTACGCGTGGCAATTATCCGGGCAATTGCCATGAAATAGTCATCCCATTTGGGACGAAAATATTTTTCTTTTTTTTCCTCCATAGATCTAAACTTCAAATTTGATACCCGGGCCCATTGAGGTGGCAATGGTCGCGCCGCGGATATACTGGCCTTTTGCCGAGGCCGGCTTGGCCCTCATAACCGCCTCAATTAAGGCGTTTAAATTTTCAAGAAGTTGTTTTGTCTCAAGAGAAACCTTGCCGATTGCCTGGTGAATAATGCCGGTTTCGTCATTCTTAAAAGTTACTTTTCCTTTTTTCAGCTCTTCAATCATTTTTTTCACATTCGGGCCAACGGTCTCGGTTTTTGGGTTAGGCATCAAGCCCTTTGGGCCGAGCACCTTAGCGATCTTGGCAAGTTTTGGCATCATGTCCGGAGTGGCAACGGCAACATCAAAGTTTATCTTTCCTGTTTTTTTGATTTCATCAATCAGCTCTTCACCGCCGACAATATCCGCTCCGGCTTCCTTCGCCTCTTTCTGCTTTGCCGAATCAACAAAAGCGGCAACGGTTTTTGTTTTACCGATTGTGTGCGGAAAAATTATCGTTGAGCGGATTTGCTGTTCGCCCTTTGTCGGATCAATGCCGAGCTTAATGTGGACTTCGACCGAAGCGTCGAATTTAACAGTTGATGTTTTTTTGGCAAGCTCGATTGCCTCTTCCTTGGAATAGACCTTATTCGGGTCAATGAGTTTTTTTGCCTCCTCGATTCTTTTTGACATATTTCTCCTTCGTGGTGCAAGCTCCCGTCATAAAACCGGGATCCCACAATAAGAATTAATTAACCTTCTACGGTAAGGCCCATCTGTTTGGCCGTACCTTCGATAATTTTCATTGCCGCGTCAATGTCGCGTGCATTAAGGTCAGGCATTTTCTTTTCGGCAATTTCGCGAATCTGCGCTTTGGTTATCTTGCCGACTTTTTCCTGCAGCGGTTTGCCCGAGCCTTTTTTTAGACCGGCCGCCTTTTTCAGCAGGTCAGATGCCGGCGGGGTTTTTGTAATAAAAGTAAAGCTGTTGTCTTCATAAACAGTAATAATAACCGGAACAACTTCACCCTGGCGGTCGCTGGTCTTGTCGTTGAACTTGGTGCAGAATTCCTGAATATTCAGTCCATGCTGACCCAAGGCCGGACCAACCGGCGGCGCCGGGTTTGCCTGTCCTCCTGGAATTTGCAGTTTTATCTGCGTTTTTACTTTTTTTGCCATATTATATTAATTTTGCTTGATACTTCCTAGAAGCACGCCCTTTGTTTTTTAATATTCAGGGTAGGAAGTGCGTGTTAATTGGTTAATTAGAGATTAGTTAATTAATTAAATATTTATCAAGGCGGCTAATTAACTAATTAACAAGTTAACTAATTAACGTTTATATTTTCTTAATCTGTAAAAAGTCCAGTTCGACCGGGGTTTCTCGACCAAACATGCTCACCAGCACCTTGACTTTCCCGCGGGCTTCGTCAATTTCATTAACCTTGCCCTCAAATCCTTTAAATGGGCCGTCAATAATGCGAACCGGTGAATTAACTTGAACGTCAATTTTGTACTGCGGTTCCTCAACGCCCATTCTTTTCTGCAGTGATTTCACTTCTTCTTCAGAAAGGGGAGTGGGAATCGTACCCGTGCCGATAAAGCCGGTCACGTTCGGCGTATTGCGCACCATGTACCATGAATCATCAGTCACCACCATTTCTACCAAAACGTAGCCGGGAAAAATCTTTTCCTCAACAATACGGCGCTTGCCGTTTTTTATTTTAATTTTCTTTTCTTTCGGTATCAAAACACTAAAAACCTTGTCTTCCATGTCATAAGACTCGATTCTTTTTTTTAAATTATCTCTGACATTTTCCTCGTAGCCGGAGTAAGTGTGTATGGCGTACCAGCGACGCCCGCGTTGTAGTACTTGTTTTGGCATATTTTTTGCCTCCCTCCCTAAAAGGGGCTTTTCTTATAAAAATAAGAAAAAAATTAAAAGGACTATTAATTAGCGAATGATTAACTCCAACCCAAAGGTTAGAATATAGTCAACTACCCCAAAAAACAAAGCGATTGCCAGGCTGATGCCGATGACGAGAAGTGAAAAACGGGTAACTTCCTGCCTTGTTGGCCAGGCCACCTTTTTAAGCTCGGCCTTGGCCGAAATAAAGTAGTTAACAATTTTGTTATCCTTCCAGGACATATTGATAAAGTTGGCTTAATTGAGCCATTTTTTAGGTCTTTAAAAAGCCCACTCGGGGCTGATGTGAATATAATAGCGCAAAAATATTTTTTTGGCAATAGCTGAATTTATGACTAAATTTAGCAAAATAAAAAGGCCCCACAGGGGCCTTAAGAAAGGGCTAGTCAACCAGCTGGCTGGCAAACTCGGGAAAGTGTGAAAGAAATATCATCCACAGTGCCAGAGCGTTGCCATAGCGGTAGACCGCGCCCTGTTCGTCCGTTCCCGCGGCAATGCGTTGGCGCAGGTCGGCCAGGGTGACGTACTCGGCGCTGAAGATGGGCTCATTGCGGTCGGCCTTGAGCTCCTCGATCTTTGCGAGATCCACCTCGACGAAGTAGAGCTCGGACCAGGTGGCGACAAAGCTCGGGCTGGGGTTGAGCCAGGGAAACTTGGGCTTGATGATGTTCTTCACCACCTGGGCGCCGGTTTCCTCAGCCACCTCACGGGCCGCGCCGCTGGCGCTTGCTTCGAAGCGCTGAATCATGTCCTTGCCGATGATGCGTTCGAGAAAGCCCATCGGTATCTGGCCGAAGACGATCGGCTCATTCGGCTCGCTCGGATGTTCGGGGTCGTCGGCATGCGGCCGGGGCTGGCGGATCACTGCCACGCGGACGCGGCCGTTGTCTTCTTTGCCGTAAGCGACGATGTTGACATTCGGTGCTTCACGGTAGGCCGGCCGATCAAAAACCGGCTTGCCTTCCTTGTCCACGACCACGGCAGACTCCACCGCACCGAAAGGCGATTCGGCGCGCCAGTCCTCGTCAGAGTCGGCGGCGAATTCCTCACATTCACGCAGTTCGTCATAAACGACAACTCTCCAGCGTCCGTCTCCGCTGAGGAATTTTTCCAGCTCTTTATTGGATAGATTCTTGAGTACTTCGCTCGGCTTTTTGGTTGCCGCCATTTTTTCCTCCTCGGCATAGCAAAGGGCGTTTTTAGGTTGCTTCTTTAGTAACATAAAAAAACTAATTTGTCAAGAAAAAACCACCAGTCCATGTAGGCTGGTGGAAGTAAGATTTAAGATTCGTTTGCTTTGTGCAGAGCAATGGTAAAAAGATGCCTGCCAAGGACGGCGTAGTAGCACCATTTGCCGTCGCGTTTGAAAAGAGAGCTTACGAAGTTAAATCCCGGGCCGGGCTTATTGTCGGCATACCAGCAGACAAGCTTGTCGCGGGCAGTCTCACCAACGTGCGCGAACCGGGAGTGGTCGATGCGGGTTGCGTCTGAGAGGTACCTCACCAAGTACGGCCGAGGGCTGGAAACGGGATTGAGGCCTTCGTCCTTTGACCAGATGTCAGATATCTCGACGTCGCCATAACCTTTACGTCCGTCAAGAATCGCCAGTAAGCCCGGCTCAATCTCGACTAAGTCGTTGACCTTGGCACTGGTACGGTTATTGCCAAGGTCGAGGAACTTGCTTTCAGCCGGAGAATAGATGTTAAGTTCGATGTCGAATGGATCGACTTCATGGATCATGGCGATCTCTCCGGTGGAGAGTGCCGTCAGGTGTTTGTGGCGTATGTTCCCAGGGCAGATTTGCCGGTCTTCAATTCTTGGCGTATCGAAATGCAAATAAACAAATCGCCCATCCGCAAGCATGAGCGCTGGCGCGGGCCCCTCATGCACGGGGTTATGCCCCAAAAATATTCTTGATTTTTTGGGAAAATTCAATGATCGAGCCAGGATTAAGGGAATGCGTTCGGAGATGGACGGATTAATCTGTCCGCGGCCGAACCCGAATGAAGTAACATATCCAAGAAAGCTCAGCATGTAAGTATTTGGATCGAAATCCAGGGGGCGGATAAATGTACCGTCAGTAAGAAGGCACTCACTTCGTTCCAGATCATGCGTGATCAGGTAGGGCTTGCCGTCAGGGCTGAGACTAAGTGCACAGGTTTCACCGACAAAGCGCTTAACCTCCAGGCACTCACTTGGCAGAATTGGGCCTCCTGGGTGCCGGCCGAACCTTTCAACCTGTTCGTCAGTAATGGGATGGTGAGACGCGTTCATGCGCTCCAAAAGCCAGCTTAATCTTCCCAGGGTTGGTTTTTTATCGCTCATTTTTTTCCTCCGGCTCCCGCACAACACCAAATTTGCCTAAGCCTTTGCCGCGGCAAACATATAATGTTGTTAAGGAACATTGTTATGGCATAGTTACCATGTCTCTAACTTATATTTTTATAATTATCATGTCAAGAAAAAACCCGCCAATTAAGACGGATTTTTATTTTTTAGTTTTTTTATCTTTTTTATATATCCAAATTTTGCACCGCCTTGGCATGCGTTTGAATAAATCTTTTTCTTGCTTCAACTTCGGTGCCCATCAGCACGTCAAACGTTTTATCCGCTTTTTGCGCGTCTTCAATCGTCACTTGTTTTAATAGCCGGTTTTCCGGATCCATTGTCGTTGTCCAGAGCTGGTCCGGATTCATCTCACCAAGGCCCTTATAGCGCTGGATCGAAGCCTGGTATTCGCTTTTTTCTTCACCTTGAATTTCTTCAGTTTCTTCTTCAGCTAGTTTTTTGGCTTTTGTTCCTTTTGTTTTTTTCTCCGTTTTGGGTTTTAGTTTGGCAAATTGTTTCAGGATGACTTCTTTCTGTTCTTCGGTGTAGGCGTAATGTAGTTCTTTGCCGATTTTTATGCTGTAAAGCGGCGGCTGGGCAACAAAAAGATGGCCGCTCTTAATTACCTCGGGAAAGTATCGGTAAAAAAGGGTTAAAAGCAATGTTCTAATATGGGCGCCGTCAACATCGGCATCAGTCATAATAATGATGCGTTCATAGCGCAACTTGCTCATGTCCAGGCCTTCGCCAATATTGGTACCGAGCGCGATAATCAGTGACTTAACCTCGTTATTGGCTAAGATTTTATCCAGCCGGGCGCGTTCAACATTTAAAATTTTGCCACGCAAGGGAAGAATCGCCTGGAATTCGCGGTTGCGCCCCTGCTTGGCACTGCCGCCGGCGCTGTCGCCCTCGACAATATAAAGTTCTGATTTTGAAGGATCCTTACTTGAACAATCGGCAAGCTTTCCCGGCAAACTTAAGCCTTCAAGAGCGCCTTTGCGAATCACGGTTTCACGGGCCGCCTTGGCCGCTTTGCGCGCGCGGGAAGCTAAAATACATTTTTCCAAAATCTTTTCCGCGTCCTTGGGATGCTCTTCCAGGAAGACGGCCAGGGAGTCACCAAATACCGCCTCCACGGCGGTGCGCACCTCGGGGTTGCCCAGCTTAGCTTTTGTCTGGCCTTCAAACTGGGGTTCTTTGACCTTAACCGAAATTGCCGCGGTCAGACCCTCGCGCACATCTTCACCAGAAAGATTTTCATCTTTTTCTTTAAGATATCCTTTTTTGCGCGCGTAATTATTTAATACGCGCGTTAAGGCCGTGCGAAAGCCGATAACATGTGTTCCGCCTTCGGGATTGTAGATATTGTTGGCAAAGGCAAAAACCGTATCTTTGTAATCATCAGTATATTGAAGCGCTACTTCAATTCCCACTTCGTCATACTCTTTGGAAACATAAAATACTGATTCATGCTTGGGCGATTTATTAAAATTTAAATATTTTACAAACGAAGCCAGGCCGCCTTCAAAGTAAAAAGAATATTTCTGCCGGGTCGCTCGATTTCGTTCGTCGCGGACGGTTATTTTTACCCCTTTGGTAAGATAGGCTTGCTGTCGCAGATGATCCAGGATGTAATCCCAGTTAAATTCAACGGTTTTAAAAATTTCCGGATCCGGTTGGAAAATTATTGTTGTGCCCGTGCCGGCTGCTTTGCCGGCGGACTTTACCGTGCCCTTTGGCTTGCCTTTTTTATATTCCTGCACCCAGAGCTTTCCGTCGCGTTTTACTTCGGCGCGGGTCCAGGTTGAGAGTGCGTTAACAACTGAAACGCCAACGCCATGCAAACCGCCGGAAACTTTATAACCGCCTTCACCAAACTTACCGCCGGCATGAAGCTTTGTCATGACAAGTTCCAGGGCGGAAACCTTGAACTGCTTGTGCTTTTCAACCGGAATGCCACGGCCGTTATCTTCAACCGCCACCTTGCTGTCCGGCAAGAGGGTTACTGTTACCTGGTCGCAATATCCGGCCATTGCTTCATCGATCGCATTATCAACAACTTCCCAGATCAAATGGTGCAGTCCTTCAGGCCCGGTTGTGCCGATATACATGCCCGGTCTTTTTCTTACCGGATCCAAGCCCTCAAGTACGGTGATCTGCCTTGCGCCGTATTCTCCTTTTTTACCCGGTTTGTCAGCTTTGCCCACCTTGGCTTTCACTGCTTTTTTTACCGATTTTGCCGCCTTTGCTTTTTTAGCTTTTTTTACTGTCTTTTTTGGCATAATTTAGGTGTATTTTTTATTGAATTGATAGGGATATTTTACCATTTTTTAAGGTATCTGGCAAGGTGGAAATCTCCACAAAAGGGGATTATTTTCGCTTGGATACGGGGACGATTTTTGCTATAATTAGAACACATATGACAAACGGCGCTTCATTTGAACAAGAAGAAAAACAGCGCACCCTTTTTCGAAAAATCGGCTATTGGTACGTGACAAACAAGGCGCTGCTGCGGCGTATTCTCAACGGCGTTGTTATTAGCGTTGCCGGAATATTTTGGGCTTACGCCCTTTGGGGGTTGTTTGATTATTTTATTTTAAACTGGTCAAAAAGCAACCAGGCCCTTGAGGAGCTGGTCGCCAGCCGGGTATTTACTCAGGAATGGATCAGCAAAAACAGGCCACGGGGAATCAATATCGGCACGGCCCGGGTTTTTACGCGCGAAGATGACAAATATGATTTTTTGGCCGAAATTGAAAATTCCAGTTCTTTATATTGGGCAGAGTTTGATTATAAATTTGTTTTTTCCGGCGGCGAAACAGCCGGTGGCCACAGCTTTATTCTGCCGTCAGAAGAGACCTGGGCGGCTGAACTTTCTTTTGAAAGAGAGGCGCGGCCGGCAAGCCCCCGCCTTGAGCTTATCAATATTGCTTGGCACCGGGTTGACCCGCGCGAAATTAGCGACTATGAGGCATGGCGCGCCGAACGGTTAAATTTGCTGATTAGTGATATTGAACAGGTATCAGAGATTTCACTTGAGGAGGGCACTTATGCCAAAACAAAGTTCAATGTCCAGAATCTAAGCGGTTACGGTTTCTACAGCGTAGGTTTTTATATTATTGCCTACCGGGGAACAACGCCGATCGGCGTAAACTATGTTGCTTTGAAGAACTTCCGCACTGGAGAAAGACGTGCGGTTGAAGTCAGTTGGTTTGACACCCTGCCCCAAGTAAGTAAAATAGAAGTCAGGCCTGAAGTAAACATCTTTGACCAGGATAATTACATGCCCATATAATTAGGAGGAGCTTCAGGTTTATCGTTTACAGCCGAAGCTCTTTTTGTTTTTTACCCAATATCATTACATGTTTAGCCGGCTTAAAAATTTTGACTGGATTTTATTTTTTGCGGTTTTATTTTTGTGCGCGATGGGGCTTGCCGCAATATATTCCGTAGCCTTATCTCAGCAGGACACGGAGTTTTTTAATTTTAAAAAACAGCTCGCCAGCTTGGTTGTCGGCATAATTCTGATTTTCGCCATTGCCATTTCCAACTATCGTTTATTAAAAAATTATCGCCGCCTCATTTATCTCGTTGGATTAATTTTACTGGTCGGCGTACTTTTTTTCGGCCAGACGATCCGCGGAACAACCGGCTGGTATTCTCTCGGGCCAATTAATTTTCAGCCAGTCGAGCTGGCGAAAATTTGCTTACTCGTGCTCATGGCCAGCTATCTTAGCGAGCGAAGCGGCGTGCATTTCCGCTTTCGCCATCTTGTTTCGATTTCTTTCCTCGGCGGAATTTATGTAATTCTGGTAATGCTCCAGCCGGATCTTGGTTCGGCAATGATACTTTTCTTTTTATGGCTGGCTTTGCTTTTTTTTGGCAACGTACAAAAAAAATATATTGTTCTTATTTTGCTCGCCCTGATTTTATTTGCCGTTATCGGCTGGTCCTTTGCCTTGCAAGATTATCAGCGGGAACGCGTATTGACATTTCTTGATCCAGGGCGGGATCCGCTCGGTCAGGGATACAATGTGACCCAGGCGGTAATCGCTGTTGGCTCCGGGGGCCTCTTTGGCCGGGGGCTCGGTTTTGGCTCACAGTCGCAGTTAAAATTTTTACCGGAAAGCCAGACTGATTTTATTTTTGCCGTGATTGCTGAGGAGCTCGGGTTGGTCGGCATCGCATTAATGATGGCCCTATTTGCAATTATTTTTTGGCGTTTGGTAAAAATCGCTACCCGGGCCGGCGATGACTTTAGTCTTTTCTTGGTGCTTGGCGTGACAGTGTTTATTTTTATCCAAATAGGAATTAATATCGCGATGAACCTGGGGTGGTTTCCGGTCACCGGAATTACTTTGCCGTTTTTAAGCTATGGCGCGAGTTCACTTTTGATATTTTTAATGCTCGTCGGTATTGCCGAAAGCGTTGCCGCACATGAAACGCCGGCAGTGTCCCAGATCCGTAAAAAATAAATTCGGGACAAATTGCATAGAATCGTTGGCAATATTTTGTTAAAATATTGGTAGCTATATGATTAATTTTGACAGTCAATTTTCCTTACCGGAAAATCTTAAAATTATCAGCCGCTGTCCGCTTTGCGGGAGTTCGGGCAAAAAATTAGAAGCCCGGCTTTTGGGGGAGGGCATTGATCGCCAGGTTGTCCACCTGCATTGCGCTGAATGTCTTGGCTCGGTCATTGCTCTTTTTATGATGTCCGGCTTGGGCATTACTTCTTACGGCCTGGTAACCGACCTTAGCTTTGAGGATGTGGTTAAGTTTGACCGCAGCGAAGAAGTAAGCCTCGATGACGTAATCCGGACCCACGAGAATCTAAAATCTTCTCATTTTTTAAGGAAAATTTAGCTGTCTTGACAGGTTTGCCAAAATTTGGTTAAATAGAGGCAAACTTTTTAAATTTTTTAACGAATATGTCCGACTTTACTTTAGATGTAAAAACACGCGAAGAGGGCGTTAAGCCCAAGTCTTTGGTTAGCCAGGGAAAAGTGCCGGGTGTTGTTTATGGCCATGGTATTAAAAATCAGAGTATTGTTCTTGATGCCAAGCAGTTAATAAAGGCTTATGACGAAGCCGGTGAAAGCAGTTTGATCGACCTTAAAATTGATGATGCCAAGCCAATCAAGGTGATGATTAAGGAAGTTCAAAGAGAGCCGCTCCATGATCAGATGATTCATGTTGACTTCCGCAAGGTGCGCATGGATCAGAAAATTAAAGCTGAAGTTGACCTTGAATTTGTTGGTGAAGCGCCGGCGGTTAAGGAATTGGGCGGTACGCTGGTTAAAAATTTCGGCTATTTAGAAATAGAATGTCTGCCAAATGACCTTATTTCCGAAATTAAAGTTGATCTTAGCAAGCTGGCGACCTTTGAAGACAGTATCCGCATCAAGGATTTGCCAATCCCCGAGGGCGTTAAAGTTATGCAGGACGCCGAAAGGACTATTGCCATTGTCCAGCCGCCAATGACCGAGGAAGAGATTGCCGCGCTTGAAAAAGCCCCTGAGGAAGAGGTGGAAAAAGTGGAGGTTGAGGCCAAGGGCAAGGAAGAAGCAGCCGAAGAGGGCGCAGAAGAAAAGAAAGAGGAGCCCAAGGAAGAGGCGAAAAAATAATCCTAAGGCGGATTCGCCTCAGGCGAAGAATAATAAACAAACATGCTATCAAAAATTAAAAACTCCTTTGACCGAGTTTTTAAAAAACACGCCGAAAACGGCACCGCGGACCGGCAGTTTGCCCGGGCGGCGCTACCTATCGGCGTTGTTTTAATTTTAAGTGCGGTTCTGATTGGCCTGGTTTACTATTATTATCCGTCGCGCGTGTCCGCCCCAGAAGATGAACCGGGTATTGTTGAGGCAGAAGACACCTATGCGCCGCGCGCCTTGGACGGCATTGAGGTGGCAAGCGAGATGAGCAACACCATGCCGCGCGCCATAATGATCGAGAACCATTGGGAGTCCCGCCCTCCTTCCGGCCTGAGCAAGGCAAGTCTTGTTTTTGAGGCTCCGGCCGAAGCCGGCATAACCCGATTTTTGGCGGTCTATGACGGTACGGTCAGCGTTGATGAAATCGGTCCGGTTCGCTCGGCCCGTGATTACTACATTGACTGGGCGGCTGAGCTTAACTCGCTTTTTGCCCATGTCGGGGGAAGCCCCCAGGCCTTGGCAAAAATTCCAACCGCCAATATCCATGACCTTAATCAATTTTTTAACGGCACATATTTTTGGCGCTGGAATGAACGTTACGCGCCGCACAATGTTTATACCAATACCGACCTTTTACGCGATGCGATAGATGCGAAGGGCCTGGAAGACATCTCTGAATACCAGGCTTGGCGCTACAAAGAAGACCGGCCCTCCGAGATGCCCGGGGCAAAAGAAATTATTATTGATTATTCAACGCCCGAGTATAAAACGCGTTGGGTTTGGGCAAGTGACACTAACGAATATTTACGATTCCATGACGAAGAGCAGCACTTTGACCGCGATGGCAGCGAGATAAAAGCAAAAAATATTATTGCCATTCTTACTGAAGCCCATGTGATTGATTATGAGGGCCGGCTCAAAATGAGGACAACGGGGAAGGGTAAGGCCTGGGTATTTCGGGACGGTGAAGTGATGGAAGCGACCTGGAGCAAGCCGGAGGGTGATTCTCGCCTCCGCCTTTACGATGTCACCGGACGTGACATAGAAATGAACCGCGGCACCACCTGGGTTGAAGTGGTAACCAGCCGGTGGAAGCTGGAGTGGGAATAAAAAAATCGGCATTATTGCTAAACGGCCCGGGTATGAAACCCGGGCTTATAAAACTGCCGATTTTTTATTTTTGCCAGCCAATCACCCGATTGCGCCCGCACAAGTCTTTGTGCGTTTTTATTTTTTTTGCGCCAATTTGTTTTAATATTTTTTTTAACTCTTTTTCCTGTCCCGGATGTATTTCCCAATAGGTCTGAAAACTTTTTAACTTTTTAATAATTCCCGCCAAATCATTGACCAAGTCGCGGTAATAGCGCAGGCCGTCCGGCCCGCCGTCAAGGGCTTCGCGCGGTTCAAATTTCCTTACTTCGGTCATTGAATTTTTCCAGACTCGAGTCGGTAGGTAGGGTAGATTCGCAACCAATAAAATATCAGGATTCCGCCGCCAGAAACTGGCATTAAACTTATTCAATAGATCCGATTTTATAAATTCAATTTTGGTTTTATTAGCCCGGGCGTTCTTGCGCGCGGTCGACAATACCGATGTATATTTATCCGTGCCGATATATTTTGCTTTCTTATAATTTTTTGCCAAGGCAATAATTATTGCCCCTGAGCCGGTACCGACATCAATCACGGTAATTTTTTTTCGCTTATCATTTTTTAAATAATTCAATCCGAGATCAACCAAAAGTTCGCTTTCCGGCCGGGGGATTAGCACCTTTCTTGAAATAGCAATCAGCAATTTATAAAAATATTTATGTCCGGTGATATGGGCGACCGGTTCATGCTTTATGCGCCGCTGAATCATTTTTTTAAATTTTGCGTATTTTTGTTGGCTGACACTCTGTTCAAGATGGGAAAACAAAAAAGCCCGGTCTTTTTTTAAAACATGGGCCAGAATCACCTCGGCATCAAGGTCAGGCGAAAGCATTTTTTTTGCGTGTAATTTTTTTACTGCCCGGGCAAGGGCATTTTCTATTGTCATGCCTCCATTATAGCAGATTTTCAAAAAATATCATGAATATTAGTCCTTGTTTATCTCTTGCGCCCGGGCGGCTTTAAGGGCGTCAATAATCGGGGAGATTTTTCCGTCCATAATTTGCGGCAAGTTATGCCAGTTCTGGCTGATACGGTGGTCGGTAACGCGGTCCTGGGGAAAATTATAAGTACGAATTTTTTCACTGCGGTCGCCGCTGCCTATTTGGCTGCGCCGTTTTTCATCAAGCTCTTTTCTTTGTTTTTCCTGTTCAGCTTCAAAAAGGCGGGCGCGCAATATGGCCATTGCCTTTTCTTTATTTTGTATCTGGGAACGTTCATCCTGGCATGAAACAACAATGCCGGTCGGCTCATGGGTAACGCGAACAGCTGAGTAAGTGGTGTTGACCGACTGGCCGCCGTGGCCGCCGGCGCAGAAGGTGTCAATCCGCAAATCTTTCGGATCAATTTTTACGTCAACGTCGCCGACTTCGGGCAGGACTGCCACGGTAACGGCCGATGTATGAACGCGGCCGCTTTTTTCCGTTTCCGGCACCCGCTGAACGCGATGGACGCCCTGCTCATATTTCATTGTTCCGTACGCGTCATCTCCGGAAATAGAAAATATTACTTCTTTAAAACCGCCAATGCCCGTTTTATTTGATGAAAGAAGTGTGGTTTTCCAGCCTATATTTTCGGCAAAGCGCGTATACATACGAAATAGCTCAGCGCAGAAAAGCGCTGATTCTTCACCGCCGGTTCCGGCGCGAATTTCCACAATTACGTTTTTCGCGTCAAGCGGGTCAGGCGGGAGCAGCTTTGCCTCCAGCCGGGTCTCCAGGTTTTTGACAAGCGGCGTCAGGCGCGCGACCTCCTCTTCGGCCAAAGATCTCATTTCCTCGTCTTTGGCGTCAATTTCCCGGGCCTCCTTCAGGGCTGTAAAATTTTTTAGATATTCCTCGCCAATTTCGCGCACTTCTTTGAGGCGGGTATACTCCCGCTGCAATTCCCTTAGTTTTTTTGCATCAGAAATCACGCCCGGATCAGAAAGTCTTGATTCGAGTTCTTTTATTTCATTTTCTATTTGTGATAACTTTTTTTTATAATCCATATAATATTTAATAAATCTATACAAAAAATCCCGTTTAGGGATTCTTGTTGGGCAATTTTAATATTTAAAAATTACCCGTAAATTTTATCAGCTATTTTTTAGCCTTTTTTGTTTTAGCTGTTGCGCGCTTGGCTCGTTTTACTTTTTTGCCCTTACGCGTCGCCGCTTTTTCTTCTTTTGCTTTAACCTTAGCCTGGAATTTTTCAACGCGGCGGGCGGTATCAACTAGCTTCTGCTTGCCGGTATAGAACGGATGGCAGGCACTACAAAGCTCCACGTTAATTTCTTTGACTGTGGCACCGGTAGTGAAGGTATTGCCGCAGGCGCAGGTTACGCGGGCTTCTGGATAATAAGTTGGATGAGTGTCTTTTTTCATAACGGGGGTAGTTTAACATAAAGCTGCCGATTTGGCAAGCATAGAAAAACCCCGCCGGGCGGGGTTAAGTTGACGCGCGTGCAATACATATTTTATTGGTCGACAGAACCAGGCAAAAAAGTGTAAAGCATGAGATAAAGAAGCGAAAGAGCTTTCCGCGAGTATTTGGTAGCTGCGTTTTGCAGCCCCCTCAAGCGGTAGAAGCAACCAGCTGGTTACCTACTTCTAATTTACCACAGGCTAAGAGATTGTCAAGGCTTGATGTTGAGAGGATAATCAGCTAGAATATCCGCATGCTTACGTCAGAATTTGACTACAATTTACCTTCTGAATTAATTGCCCAAAAGCCGATTAGGCCGCGGGATCATTCCCGCCTGATGCTGCTCGATCGGGAAAGTGGTGAAATCCGGCACAAACATTTTTATGATTTGCCAGAGTTATTGCAGCCAGGTGATGTTTTGGTATTTAATGAAAGCAAGGTCTTTAAAGCGCGCTTGATTGGCCGGCTTGATAACCATGATATTGAAATTTTTATGCTCCGCGGTAATGAAGCGCTTTGGTCCTGCCTGGCCCGGCCGGGTAAAAAAATAAAGCCAGGTGATGAAATTAATTTTGGTAAAGGGCTGAAGGGCATTGTGGTCAAAAAGCGCAATAACGGCATTGTTGAAATTGAATTCAACAAATTCAGCAATAAACTGATGGACATCGTCAGTCATATCGGCGTAGTGCCGACCCCGCCGTATGTAAAGACAGCTCCTGAAAAATTATCAGATTATCAAACCGTCTATGCCAAGAATATCGGATCGGTAGCCGCTCCAACTGCCGGCTTCCATTTCACGCCCGAGCTTTTGAAAAAAATTCAGGCGCAAGGGGTTAGCCTTGAATTCATTACCCTCCATGTCGGGATGGGGACTTTCCGCCCGATCCAGTCGGATAAGATTGAAGAACACGAAATGCACGAGGAGTTTGTTGATATTGACTCAAAAACCGCTGAACGTATCAATCAGGCAAAGAAGGAGGGTCGGCGCATTATTGCCGTCGGCACCACTACAGTGCGGGCGCTTGAGGGCATCGCCGCTGTCAATCGAGATAAATTAAAAGGTTTTGCCGGAGACATTAACCTTTTTATAAAACCTGGTTTTAATTTTAAAATAATTAACGGATTAATTACTAATTTTCATTTGCCAAAATCAACTCTGATCGTCTTAGCTTCCTCTTTTGCCGGCCGTGAAAATATTATCAAAGCCTACCAAAAAGCGATTGATAAAAAATATAGATTTTATTCATTTGGCGACGCCATGCTAATCTTGAATCATAATTAATTATTTGATATATTCTTGTCATCTTTTATTTATCGGGAAGAGGTGGGGCGGCTTGCTGCCTTTGGTCGTCGTCGCGTGTCCCGGCATTGCTTTTATGAGGCCTCTTGGCCTCATTTTATTTTTATGTTAAACTGATATTCACGCAAAAATATTTATGCAAACTGTCGAATCGGTGACCATAGGCCACCCGGACAAGATTTGCGACCAGATTTCCGATGCAATTTTAGATGAATATCTGCGCCGCGATCCTGAGGCCCGCGTGGCGATTGAAACTTTTGGCGGCCACGGCGCCCTGATTATCGGCGGAGAAGTTTCTTCGCATGAATCTTTTGATATTTCCAGCCTTGCCCTGTCGGTTTACCGTGATATTGGCTACCGCGATTCATTGGAGCCGTTTGTTAATGTTGAATCGCAGGCGCCGGAAATTGCCAAAGCGGTTGATAATGGCGGCGCCGGCGACCAGGGGATTATGTACGGCTACGCAACAACCGAGACTCCGGAATTTTTACCGCCAATCCTAGTCATTGCTCGCGGCCTGACTAAAAGGCTGGCGGATTTGCGCCTTAACCACACGGATTTTTTCTGGCTCGGGCCGGACGGCAAAGCGCAGGTTACCATGGACCGCGGTAAAGTTGAGAAAGTGATTGTTTCAACCCAGCATACCGAAGACATTGAGCTAGGCGAACTTCGCTCGCGAATTATTAAGCATGTAATCAGCCCGGTTGTCGGGAGTATTGAGGGCATTGAAATGCTGGTCAATCCGGCAGGCACTTTTAATCAGGCGGGATTCTCGGCTGACGCCGGGCTCACCGGAAGAAAAATTATGGTTGATACCTACGGCGGCATTATGCCTAACGGCGGTGGCGCATTTTCCGGAAAAGACCCGTCAAAAGTCGACCGCTCCGCCGCCTACATGGCCCGTTTTGCCGCAAAAAATATTGTTGCTGCCGGATTTGCCAAAAATTGCCTGGTTTCGGTCGCCTATGCGATTGGTCGGGAAAAGCCGATAATGCTGCAGGCGCGGGATGCCCAGGGCAGGGACCTGAGCCGCATTCTTAAAGAAAAGTTTGATTTCCGCCCGCCGGCAATTATTGAAAAATTAAATTTAAAGCGCCCGATTTACCGGGACACCGCGGCCAACGGCCACTTCGGCCGCGAAGGTCTTCCCTGGGAAGAAATAATTAATATTTAAATTATGCTTTATGAAAAAAATTTTTTTTATGGCGATAATCGTCTTTGCCATTTTTTTACTTCTCGGCTGCAACAGCCAGCCGGTTGAATACCAAGTGCCTAATAATGAATCAGAGCAACCTATGCAAACAAGCGAAAAAACATATTCACCTCCAGGAAGGCTTTCTGACGAAGAAATACAAAATAAAGTCGCCGTTATCAGCACCAATAAGGGCGACATCATAATGGAGCTTTACGCCGACGAAGCGCCGCAAACCGTCAGCAACTTTGTGTATTTGGCAAGCCAGGGATTTTATAACGGACTAACGTTTCACCGGGTTGAACCGGGCTTTGTTGTCCAGGGCGGTGATCCGGCCGGCAACGGAACCGGCGGCCCCGGCTACACCATTCCGGCAGAAATTACCCCGACCCTTAAGCACGTTAAGGGCGCGGTTGCCTGCGCCCGTTTGCCCGATCAGGTAAACCCGGAAAAGGCGTCAAGCGGCAGCCAGTTCTACATCACCCTTGATGAAACGCCCTTTCTTGACGGCGAATATACGGTTTTCGGAAAGGTAGTCGACGGCATGAGTGTTGTTGAAAAAATTGCGATTGGCGATAAAATGAATAGTATTACCATTCAAGACCGAGAATAACAACTTTTTATGACGCGGCGACCGCCGGTTTTACACAAAACAACAAAAATATTTCTTGCCGTACTTATTTTGGCAACCATTGGTTTTGCAATTTACCTACATTATCTGCCCCGCGGTATGGCTGAAGAAATTGAGCTCGTCGGGCTTGAGCCGCGTACCCCCACGCCCGAAGAGGTGCGGGGGATTTATGTTACTTCTTTTGTTGCCGCCCAGCCCGAATTAATGGAGGGGCTCATTGAGATGGTTGAGCGTACAGAGCTCAACACAATGGTTATTGATATTAAAGACGGTCTCGGCTATCTTGCTTTTCAGCCGCGGCGCAGCGGTTTTGAGGGAATCGGCAAATCTAACCTGATGATTGAAAATATCGAAGAGCTAATTGAGGATCTCCATAACAGGGGGATTTATACGGTCGCTCGGATGATTGTCTTTCAGGATACAGCGCTTGCCGAAGCTCACCCGGAATGGGCCGTGCGCAAAATATCCGGCGGTATCTGGCGCGATTGGCAGAATAAGGCTTGGGTCGATCCCGGATCGCAGGAGGCCTGGGAATACATTGCCGATACGGCCCGCGAGGCCTATGACATTGGTTTTGACGAGGTTAATTTAGACTATATTCGTTTTCCTTCGGATGGGCCGATTGATCAAATTGCCTACCGCTACCACCAGCCCGATCAGCGCAAATATGAAACCATGAATGAATTTTTTATCTGGCTTGATTCGAACTTAAACTATCTTCCCATTCCTCTGTCCATCGATATATTTGGCCTGACCTATCTTAAGCAGAATCAGGACGATGATATGAATATCGGCCAGCGGATTACCGACACGGTTGATCATTTTGATTATCTTTGCCCGATGGTTTATGCCAGCCACTACACCGAAGGTTTTTTTGGGTTTGAAAATCCGGCTGAACATCCATATGAGGTGGTTAAGGAAAGCCTTCTCGTCGGGCATGAGATCATGGAAGAGGTTGGCGGCCAGCCGCACCAGTCACGCCCCTGGCTGCAGGATTTTGACATGGGCGCTGATTACGGCGTGACAGAAGTGCGCGATCAGATCAAAGCCGCCCGGGAAATGGGAGCGAGCGGCTGGGTATTCTGGAACGCAAAAAATATCTATACCGAAGAGGCATTTTATAATCTTTAAACAAATAAAAAAAATGGCGCGCATTACCGCACCATTTTTTATTTGTTTAATAGACTTCTTCTTTTTTCTCGCGGAAAAAACTGATTAAATCTTCAAGCGACTCAATAATCGCCTTGAACGGTGCTTCGATAATTACATCAAAAATAAATATTAGAAAATTTATTTTTATTGACTTCATGGAAATCCATCGGCCGAGTCGGACAATCGGCAGGAACATCAAGTCAAAAATCAGGGAGAAGATGTTTCCGTTTGAGCGAATAACCACCATCTCGTGGGCGCTGCGGCGTATGCGGATTCCGAAGAAGCTGATCAAGCTCAGAAAGACGATAAATATTCCTCCGCTGACAACATTAAAATCAAGCCGGTAGAGGCCGTAGATGATTCCGCCTATTATCGCGGTAAACATTATGCCGTAAATAATGTTAAATATCAGGGTGGTTGCCGCGCTCCGGCGGACAACCGTCTGCATTACCACTTTTTCCTGCTCCTCGGGCGGCTTAAATAAAATTTCCTGCAAGCCTTCAACGATTTTTTCCGTATTTTTCTTTGACGGTACCCGCACGGTTGCTCCGAGCAAAAACATTAGGAAAGGCGGAAAGAGCACATTAATGCCAATAGGCAAATATCTGAATTCTTTCGCCAGGTAAAGGTCATAGGGGACTTCAATTAAAATTGCCATAATCATCTTGGTGATAAATATATAGATTACGCTGCGCACCATGCTGCGGCGGAGCTTGCTGCGGGATTCCTTATATCGGTTGGCGCAGGCGTTTCGCACCTGGGAAAAGAATTTATCTTCCGGCTGAAATCCGGTTCTGGCAAAGTCCGGTTTTTCCAAGAGAACGTCGCGGAGCACGTCAAAGAAAACCGTATTCCTTCGAAATACACGCAAAAGTTTTTCCCCGACCGGCTTATTGGCAATTTCCTCGATTTTATTTATTGTTTTCTCAAAATCGCGGGCATAGTTTTCTAAATTTTCTTCGGAAGGAGCCGTCCATTCCGGCCACATCTTTCGCATCATTTCATAGCGGATAATCCCCATGTCCGCTTTCCAGAGCGAGCGGAGGGTGGCGATATACAAAAGATAATCTTTTTCTGATTCGCTTACCTGCAGATCAGCGAACTGAACCTTATTTTTTACGGTGCGCAGCATTAAGGCCAAAAGGGCGCGATCGCGGTCCTTGGGAACAAGGGCATCTTCAATTTCAACCGCCGCCGCCGTCCACAGCCAGTCGAGGTTGCTTTGCGTGTACGAATCGGATGAGGCTTCATTAACTTTTTCCAGAAAATAGAAATATTTTGCCAATGCCTGCTCAATATCAAAAATTTTTGTTTCCGGTACGTCGTTATTTTTTAAATAGCCGCCGCGGATAAGTTCATGGATGAGGGGTCGGGCGATTTCTTGCGCTTCAATCCCCGGATAGATTCGCCGCTTGAGAATACGATGAATTGCATTTTTGCGCAAAAGGTGTTCGTCTTTATAGTCAATAATGTTGCGAAAGCGTTCATACATATAGGCAAGCGCGCCAATCACTACGTTAACCTGAATTTTCGCCACCTTGGGTTCATTTTCGCTTGCCCGGGCGGCGCGTACGTAGGAACGCAAAAATCTCTCCACGTGCGGAGAGAAGCTAATTTCCGGCTTATTTTGCTGAGTACCAATCGGCATATTTGTATAAAATATAGCTTAAATATAAGCAATCGTCAATCAAATTATCGGCAGATCGGCAAGCCGGCTCAGGCTTTTGCCTTGCCGGCCGTCATATGCTAAAATATGATAGGTTAACATACAAAAAAAGTCTATGAAATGCAATAGTCTTGCCAAGTGTAAAAAATACCTTAAAAGCGAAGAGGGGAAATGGCTTTTGGTTATACTCGCGGTTCTATTTTTTCCTATCTTTGTGCTGTATATGCTTTGGTATTTTGCTTCGAAATTTAAAAGAAATTAAACCTACAATATGAATAAGTTATTGGCAATGTTGTGTATTTTGGCTACTCTTAGCCTGGTCGGAGCGGGTTGTTTTGAGATAATAAAGCCGGAAGACCAGCCGGTTGCCGTGCCGAGCGGCGACGTAAAGGCGCCAACTCCTGACGAAATCGGCACTGAAGACGTTTTTGACGACGAAGAAGAAGATGGGGAGCCTGAGCCAGGCGAAGAACTCGACGCCTTGATTGAAGAGATCGAGGGCATTGAAGCCGAAGCCGGGCGCATGTTTAAAGATCTGGAAAATATTGATACGGGCCAAGATAAAAATTTAGACATATAAATATATGATAAATAAAATAATTTTCAGCTTTTTTAGCGCCGCCCTGGTTCTCGGTCTATGCTTGCCGGCAGGTGCCCAGCAAATAAATGACAGCGAGGCCCTTAAAGAATATTCCGAGTCGAAAATTGAATCAGTAAAAATCGAAATATTAAAAACCTTGGGCGAGAATATGATTCAGCGCCGCTTAAACGCGTTGAGTTATGCCCGTAACCTTTTGGCTCAAGCTCGGCTTGTTGCCGCCGATGTAAAAGACGAGGTTGGGGAAATGCTTGAGAGAGACGAGGCGGGTTTAGCCACGCTTAAGGACGAAATTGAATCGGAGGGTTCTCTCGATGCTCTAAAAAATAAAGTCCAGTCAATTGTTAATGATTTTCGCATCTACATCGTTGAACTTCCCAAGGCGCACGGGTTGGCAGTCGTCAGCCATTACCGCGGCATGTCGGATAAGCTTGATCAACTGGCCGACAGAATTAATGAATTTTCCAGAGAGGCGGATGTTGATAAAGAAAAAATTGATGAAATGATCGATAGCGCCAAAAATTTGCTGCTATCGGCAGAAAAAAATCTTGATGAGGCGGAAAAAAAATATAATGAAATGGACATTGAGTGGCCAACGCGGGCGACGACCTTAAATCTTGAAGGGCGCGGCAAAATAATTGATGCACAAGGGGAGCTGAATGGAGCTTTTACCAAATTAAAGCAGGCCGCGGCTGAAATTAAATCAGTGTTGGCGGATGAGGAAGACGAGGAGCGGGAATAAAAAATAAAAAAAATCGGGCCGGTTGGTCCGATTTTTTAATATAAAAACCAGGGGAGTGCTCCCTGGTTAAGCTATATTTGCTGGGCAAGCGCGTGATGGATAGAGCTCCTTACTTCGGTCAGCAGGGCCTGGGCGGCTCCGCGCCGTATCGGCTGGCTCTCAATAAGGGATAATAGTTTGCCTACTTGCTCGCGGCCGTAGACATTGACCAGACGTTTGAAGTATTGGAACATTTCACTCTGCGTGCAGTTATTGGCGCGAGTCAGCAGCATCACGTGCATCCAGTTATGATTAAGCAGATCTTGGCGGTAGCCATCTTGGTCAACGTTGGGAAGGGCATTTAAAAAATGACACCAAAGATCAAACTGCTTGCCGTTCATTTTGGAGATATCTTTTACGCAAAGAAGGCTGAGGTTATGCCAGATGTGAAGCATCTTTCCCTCCCTTTTGCTGGTCAGTCAAAACTTGGCCTGAAGTCGGCACGTCATGGAAATCATTTTGCTGTTTTTTTGAGCAATAGTCAAGGTAGATAAAAATCAAGAAAAAAATGATCAAACCGGCAAGAAGAACGACAAGTATAATCGTAACCAGGTCGGCTTTTGCCAAAATTTTTCGTGTGCCCATCACCGCCTCCGCTTGTTTTTAGTGAGCTTATGATATTACTTTATCGGCATTTCGCGCCCCAGTCAATATACCGCAGGAGTATGGCCTCTGGAAAAAAAAAGTCGATCCTGCTACAATGCAATCAATTAGTTACCATAATCATATGAAATATCTGCGCGTGACATATATTATTCTTGCCGCAATAATGGTTGTCGGCGCCGGTTGCGAGCGACCAGCAGCTTCGCCAGCGCCGGTTGCTCCGGGCAAGGAACTGATACCGGTGGAAAACCTTATTCAGGCTGAAACCTATACGGCCGAAGAAGTTTCCCAACATTCAACTTCGGAAGACTGTTGGGTAATTATTGAGGACGTTATTTATAATATTACTGATTTTGCGTCAAGCCATCCGGCCGGTGCCGAAGAGATCACCCGTTGGTGCGGCCAGGACGCAACCGAGGGTTTTAATACTAAAAACCAAACCGGCGGCAAGCATTCAAATGCTTCCAAGCTGCGCCTTGATCCTTATTTTGCCGGTCATTTATCTAAATAATAATTAAAATAAATTTATGGAAGAAGCAATCCCTGAAGTTGCGCCAATTATGGAAACCGATTTTGATTACGCGGCCTATGGCGCACCGGGTGCCGAATTTTGGGCCATGAGCGCGACAATGAGCGCGATATTCATTATCCTTATCATTTGGTCACTTGTTTGGAAGGGCTTGGCCCTTTGGCGCGCCGCCCGCAACGGCCACACTGCCTGGTATATCGTTTTGCTGCTGTTAAACACCGTCGGTATTCTTGAAATCCTGTATTATTTTATCTGGGGCAAGCCAAAAACTGAAAAACATACTCCGCCAACGCCGCCGCAGCAATAAATAAATTTAAAAAACAGCCCCGACCAGCGGGGCTGTTTAAATATAAAAACCCCGCATGCGGGGTTAGAAGATGGAAGAGACTAGCCTCGGTTAGAAGATTGCCGGCGCTTTATAATTGCCTGGAGAATGATCCCGGCAATAAGACAGGTGGCGCAGATCGCAATAGCGATAAACCTGAGCGCTTGTGTATCGACAAAAATGTAAGAGATAAATGACCCGCTTCCAATGGTCACGCAGAGGAACAGTGTGGCGCTAAGAAGAACGCATGTCGTACCTTGCCTCATGGCCCCCTCCTTCATCAACTGCGGTGGTGGTTTAGAGAAATATTTTATACCACATTTATTATTTTGTCAAGGCTTTTAACCCTGGGTAAAAATTGATACAATATAATCAATCATATTGGATGTAATGTTTATTTATATAGTACAAATTATCGGTTTTCTCCTGTTCGGATTGGTCGGGTATGTTGCTTGGCGAAGGCATGAATTTTCCCTCTATGCTTTGGCAACGTTATACGCGGCGCTTTTTGAAAATCTTGATGTTTTTATTTCACGCGGCACGATTGGCAGTTATTTTTATGACCCGGATCTATTTTTGATAATTGTTGAAACACCGTTATTTGTGATCCTATCATGGGGCATTATTTTTTACACCTCATATACGCTGGCCCGCGGTTTAAGTAAGAAGTTTTGGGCCCAGGCGCTGACTGTGCCGCTTCTTGCAACGATTATTGATCTGCCCCTTGATCCGGTGGCAACAAAGTTTGGCTTATGGACATGGTTAGGTTACGGAGAAAATGACGGTATCTTTGGCGTGCCGCTTGCCAACTTTATCGGCTGGTACCTGGTGATCTTCGCCCTGATGATTTGCCTGAGAATTTCTCACCACGTTGACTTTTTGGGAAGGTCTGGCAAGTATATTTTTGTCCCTCTCTTTTCCTTCGGCCTCTTTATTATCATTTTCGGAGTTTTTCAGTATACCGCGGTTGCCCTCGGGGTCAACATGCACAATCAATTCAACTATCTGCAATTGTTTTTTCCGATAGTCGCCGCGCTATGTTTGGTTTCCTGGCTTATTCATAAGGAAAGAATGAAAATCAAGATAAGCCATTTTTATATATTACTTTTTTCGCGCCTCCTTTTTTACGCATTTAGCGTCATTGGAATAATTAGTTACGGTTTTTGGCGCGATCCATTGTTTATCGCGGTACTGATTTTTGCCTTAGCTTTGGAGGCAACTGCGAATTTTAAGTTCAAATTTAATGCCAAGACTTAGCGCCTCACAATTGTATAATTTAATCCAGTGTCCTTACCGAGTCCACCTGAACATTTACGGCGACCCAAGGAAAAAATCGCCACAGTCGGAATTCTTAATGAAGCTTATTGAAAACGGAGTGAAACACGAAGAAGAGGTAGTCAGCGATATCCCATATGTCAAAGTTAGCGAGGAGGGGAGCCTGAACGAACGCGCCAAAGAGACAAAAAAATTAATGGACAAACAGACACCGTGGGTATACCAGGGTGTGCTTTTAAAAGGCGACATGGTCGGAGTTCCTGATCTTTTGGAGTGGGTCAAAGACCATTATGAACCGATTGAAATAAAGTCCGGCCGCCGCATTAAAAAAGAATACGCCCTCCAGCTTTGTTTTTATTCCCATCTTCTGGGCGAGGTGACCGGCAAGCGGCCGTCAAGCGCCCGGGTGATAAACATTGATAAAGAAAAAATTGATGTTGACTGCGGCAAATGGCGTACTGAATATGAAAAGGAGATTAAATACTTAAAAAAAATTGTTACCGGCAAAGAGAGTGATGAACTGGCAATCGGATCGGTGTGCAACGACTGCCCCTGGCGAAAATTTTGTGAAAACGAGGCAAAGAAAAAAGACGACCTTACATTGATTCATAACCTCGGGCGGGCGAATAAATTCAAACTCAAGGCTGCCGGAATCAACACTCAGCGCGAGGCCGCCGCCATGGACATCTCGAGCCTGGCGAAAATAAAGGGCCTTGGTCCGGCAAGCCTGATAAAGTTAAAGGAACAGGCCGAGGTTAATTTGGCAAAAGAGGTGCGCATTATAAAAAAACCGCAAATCCGCGAAGCGCCGATTGAAATATATATTGACCTTGAAGGTGACCCGATGATCGGCGTTGATTATTTAATCGGCCTTTTAATCCGCCAGAACAAAAAAGAAGAATATATTAAGTTCATTGCTCGCCAGCCAGAAGACGAGGGTAAGATGTGGAAGGAATTTTTAGATTTTATGTCCGGCATCAAGGACGATTATATTCTCTACCATTACCATGGTTATGAAAAATCCCACTTTAAAATTATGTTTGAGCGCCACGGCGGTGATGAGCAACTCTATCATGAGATTGACTTTTTGCTGGAAGATCTGCTAAAAAAGATAAACGGGTCGGTAGTATTGCCACTTATGAAATATTCATTAAAATATGTCGCCCGTTACCTTGATTTTGAATGGTGCGCCGGTGAAGAGGCCGGCGGAGCCAACTCCATACTCTGGTATCAGAATTATCTTGAAGATCCAAAAAATAATAAAGATTTGCTGGAAAAAATTATAGAATATAACGCCGATGACTGCCGGGCAACCCGCGTGGTTAAAGACTGGCTTTGCGCCTTATGAAAAAAATTATCATTGCCATAATTTTAATTGCTTTATCAATTTTTGTTTTCACCAACCGGATAAAGATACGTTTTTGGGTTGAGGAGCTGACGCGCGAACCCGTGCCCCAGCCGCGCACGGCCGAAGAGTTTGCCTACCAGCAAAACGGAGGAGGCAATGTCCTGCCGTCGTCGGTTAGCCTTACTCAGGAAGAGGATGAGCTGCCTGATGAATATAACCTTGACGTGCCTTTTACTTCCCAGGCGCCGCATAAAGAATGGGATGAAGTACACGAAGAAGCTTGCGAAGAGGCGTCGGCGCTCATGGTTCATTATTTTTATCAGAATAAAAAATTTTCCGGCCCGGATGAGGCTGAAGAGCAAATCCAAAAATTTATTGATTTTGAAAAAGAAATGCTTGGATTTTTTGAAAGCACCACCGCGGCCGAGCTGGCCAAGGTTATTGACGCCTATTGGGAATATGACGTTGATCTTATTTATGATCCCTCGGTTGATATTATCAAGCAGGCGCTTTATAACGGTTACCCGGTGGTTGTGCCGGCGGCCGGAAGAATTTTGGACAACCCTCATTTTCAGGACCCGGGCCCGCTTTATCACATGCTTGTCATTAAGGGATGGAAAGGGGATTCATTTATTACCAATGATCCGGGCACCCAGCACGGTGAGAACTGGATATACACCTTTGACCATCTTTTAAATTCTACTCATGACTGGAACGGGGGAGACGTGGAAAACGGAGCCAAGGTAATCCTGATAATGAAGCCGCGTTAGAATAATAAAAATAATCTGCTATAATAATTTTGTATGATTCCAATAACATATGGTCTGGTTGCCGGAGGCATTGGCGGAGTAGTTATGGCAATACTCATCCATCTTGCTCCGCTGGTCGTCTACCATAAAAAACATCTGCCCGACATTGATGCGCATTACTTTTTTGGCCGCAAATTTTCTGAACGCGAAACCCATCTGTTGGGGATCCTTATCCAATTTGTCCTCAGCGCAATATTTGGCGGTGTCTATGTTATGCTGGTAAAGCTGGGTATTGTTTTTGACGGGTTTGATTATCTGCATATTGCTCTCTTTGGCGTTGTGGTTTGGTTCATTAAGGGCGTTATCATTACGCCGCTTCTCGGAGTTGGGTTTTTTGCGGCAAAAGAAGGCAAGTATGTCTGGTTTGAAATGTTTCTTTTGCACCAGATTTACGCCTTAATTTTTTGGGCAACAATCAATCTGTATATAAAATTTATCTAAAAATAGGCATTTTTTCTGGGGATAACTAAGTATTGCCATTAAAATAAAGCCTGTTATAATATAGTCAGCCGCTGGGAAAGCGCCTTTGGCGCAGAACTAGTGGTGAACGTTCGGGAAAACAAAAGCTCTCCATCATTGGAGAGTTTTTGTATTGTAATAAGAGTTGACAGCCACGAAATTTCATGTTATGGTCATTTAATCTATCAGTCCTTAACAAAAGGAGGAGTAAGATGACAAGAGCATGTCTGAACTGGTGGTTCAGGGTATGTGTGCCAATGATGATCGGCATCGCGGTTGCGAGCGAGCATCCGGGATACACCGCTGTCTTGTTTATTCTCGGGTTCGCGAATATGCCTTCGGCGGGCAAGCTCCTCGAAATCGAGAGCTGTCGAGGCCGAGTAACGGGAGATATCCATGGCGTGTGAAGAATGTGAGGAGCGCATCGGGCACTCATTTGATAAAAATCCTTTTATTTCCATGGGACCAGGCAGGGTGTCGGATGATGCATTCATCTGCCCAATCTGCGGCCAGAGGTGGTGGCGCTACAATAGCGTCTATTGTCTTTGGTCACCGATTGACGACGATGCAACCTGGGGGAACATCCTCAGTGGCTGTAAGTCGCCGGTGTCAATCGGCAATCCGAGCAGGAATCTTTACTGAATCTAAAAGCTCACCAACTAAGGTGAGCTTTTTTTTTAAGCTATGGTTGACATGAGTAAGTTCCCGTGTTTTAATACCTTGAAAGCTCTTTTTGATAAGAGGGAGGACAGCCGTGGAACGAAAAAAGAGGGAAGTGGTTCTTTATACAACTTTGGCTGATAAGGTAATCGCAAATGTTTATAAAGATTCAAAGCTCATTATCTGCGGTATTTGCGGTAATCTCACACCAGAGGAGTGTTATCTTGCCGACGACTGCCCGCATTGTTTTAGTGGTATTCACGATGAACCCGACAATGATGGATAAGGTAGCCTCTATATAAAAGCTCACCAACTAAGGTGAGCTTTTTTATAATTATTTTAATAGATTCTGTATTCCAAACAATGATATTTGTTCCCGCCCAAGCCGGTCTGGTCGTATTCGCGGGCAATTTTACCGCCAAGCGATTCAACAATTTTCCGGCTGGGAATATTTTTATCAGCTACCGGATATAAAATATAATCATATTCAACATTATCCTCGGCCCATTTTTTAAGAGTTGCTATTGTTTCCAGCCCCCGCCCCTTGCCCTGGGCGGATTTTTTGAGCCAAATGCCCAGTTCCGGAGTTAGGGTATTGAGGTTATGCAGACCAGCGCAGCCCATGAATTCATTTGTATTTTTATCCAGTACAACCATTTGTAGATCCTGGCCGCGCTTGAGTTTATCTAGGGATTGGCTGATAAAATTGTCGGTTTCTTCAATGCTTTTAGGCGGTCGGGGATACATAAATACTGTAACTTCGGAAGTGAATTCTTTAAAAATTTTTTCGCGGTATTCTCTTGTCAGGGGCACCAATTTTAGTCTTTCGCTTTCAAGCGATTCATTTAATAAGTCCATAATTATTTAAAAAGTTTTAAATATTCCCCATAGCCTTCTTTTTCCAAGTCGTCCTTTGGAATAAAGCGCAAGGCGGCGGAATTAATGCAGTAGCGAAGGCCGGTCGGTTTTGGCCCGTCGCTAAAAACATGGCCAAGGTGGGAATCAGCCTTTTTACTGCGCACTTCAGTGCGGGCCAGGGGACCGGCTTCCTTTTCTTCAACAATATTTTCTTTTTCAATTGGTCGGATAAAACTTGGCCAGCCCGTGCCCGAATCAAACTTATCAATTGAGCTGAAAAGGGGCTCGCCGGAAACTACGTCCACATAAATACCCTCGGCTTTATTATCCCAGTACTCATTTTGAAAAGCCGGTTCAGTGCCGCATTTTTGCGTTACCTCATACTGCATCGGCGTAAGTTTTTTTTGAAGTTCTTTTTTATCTAATCCCATAACTCTTTTAGCCCTTCTTCGCGGCCCGAGCCTTTTTTATAGCGCTCAAAAGCCTCGCTTTGTTTGAGGTAATAGTCCTGGTGGTAGCCTTCGGCTTTGTAAAATTCTTTAGCCGGCAAAATTTGTGTCGCAATAGGTTTGTTAAACCGGTTTGACTGCTCCAGTTTTTCCTTTGATTCTTCGGCCAATTTTTTCTGCTCTTCATCATGATAAAAAATTGCCGTTCGGTATTGAGGGCCCTGGTCAGCAAATTGTCCGTTTGGATCAAGCGGATCAATGTGTTGCCAATAAAAATCCAAAAGCTTTTGATAGGAAATTTTATTTGGGTCGTAAGTGACCTGGATCGCCTCATAGTGGCCGGTCGTTCCGGAAGAGACTTCTTCATAGGTTGGATTTTCTTTTTCACCGCCGGTATAGCCGGAAATCACCTCATTCACGCCTTCAAGAGTGTGAAAAGCCGCCTCCATGCACCAAAAGCACCCGCCGCTAAAAGTTGCCATTTTTAATTCATCGCTCATATAATACTTTCACCCGCGGTATCCCTCCGGCACTTCTTCGGGTTCCCAGACTGGAATTTCACCGTCAACCTTGTCATGAACAAACCCGACATAAAGGGGATCCTGGTTGCCGTCATTATTTGAAATTATCACACTAAAGATAAAGCTGTTCTTTTCTATTGAACCGCGGCTGTCATTATCAATATCAATCGAAACGACAATGTAATCTTGCGATTCATAATAATCAACTAATGGTTTAATAACATTGGCTTGCAGGTCATTAATATCATCTTCCGAATAGTAGGCTTTGCCGAGAAAATAAATTTGCGGCAAAACCAGACGGCCATCGGTTTTTTCGCGCGCTTCTTCAACAATGTCCGGCGCTTCGGTTGCCTCGGGTTCGCCAGAGACCATTGATATCGTCTCGCTCAAGGCAAAGTTTTGCTGTCTTAGCTCGCCAATTCGGATTTCTTCAATAAGATAGACCGCTCCGCCGAAAACCAGTGCCGGAACAACAACGGCAATAAGCACTTGCCATACGGATGTATTTTTCATATATTTATTTGTCTTAAGGTTAATTCTTTTGTACAATTATATCACAATAATAAATTATTTTTTCAAATATGATAATTATCGTCCGTTTGGTTTTAAACGCATTAGCCCTGCTCGGCATTGCCTATCTCATTCCCGGGATACAGGTTGACAGCCTAATCACCGCGCTAATCGTCGCCCTGGTGCTCGGATTGGTTAATGCCTTTATCCGGCCGTTTCTTGTAATTTTGACCCTGCCGATTAACATGCTCACCCTTGGTTTATTCACCCTGGTAATCAACGCATTTTTGTTCTGGCTTGTTTCAAGATGGATCCCCGGTTTTGACGTCCCCGGAGCGACCGAGGCATTTCTCGGCGCGCTCATCCTCTGGGTAGTTGCCTGGATTACCAACGCGCTTTTTAAGAAATAGGGTATGAAGAATTACTCCCGTTCGCGCGGACGCAAGGGGCGGGCCGCCTACCGCACGCCAAGCCGGGTAAAATCCCGCCAAAACAAGGGCAAAAAGGCAAAATAGTGTTTGTGGAAAAATCACGGGCTTGACAGGATATCTTCCGTGTATTACTATACTGACATCACAATTTAAGTTTTACCGTAGATAACGGGGGCCTTTAGGCTCAAAATTTACCCCGTCGAGGTAATTCCGACTAGGCAGTATTTTGGCCTAGCATTCGGACCTCGTTATCTGCGGCAGAACCGCAGATTTTTTACTCTAAAGGTCGCAATATTATGCCCAAAACAAGAAAACAAAAAGAAGAAGTCGTTTCCGATCTTAAGGAAAAATTCCAAAAAACAAAATCAGTTGTTTTTGCTGATTTTCAGGAATTAAAAATGCCCGAGATCGAAGAACTGCGCACCAAATGCCTTGAGCAGAACATTGATTACACGGTGGCAAAAAAGACTCTGCTTCGGCTCGCTCTTGAGCAGGCCGGCATTAAAGATGTCGACCTCAAGGCAATCGAAGGGAGCCTGGCAACGGTTTTTGGCATGGAGGACGAGGTCGCTCCGGCAAAAGTATTGGCAGAATTTGCCAAGGCCCATAACGCCTTGGAGATTAAGGCGGGAATTTTAGAGGGGGCGCTTGTGCCGGCAGAAGAAATTATCAAGCTTTCCAAGCTTCCGTCAAAGCAAGAACTTTATGCCAAGGTTGTCGGCAGCATCAACGCTCCGGTTTCCGGGTTTGTTAACGTGCTGGCCGGTAATTTGCGCAGCTTTGTTTATGCTTTAAACGCAATTAAAGAAACTAAATCATCATAAGTTAAAAAATATGGCAGACGAAGAAAAGAAAGAAGAAAAAAAGGACGTTGAAGTCCCGGAAAAATTCAAAAAGCTGGTTGAAGAAATTGAAAAAATGAGCGTTTTGGATCTTTCCGAGCTCGTCTCGGTCCTTGAAGACAAATTCGGCGTTTCCGCGGCCGCTCCGGCCATGGCTGTTGCCGCAGCTCCGGGAGCCGGGGGAGAAGAAGGCGGTGCCGAAGAAAAGTCAGAGTTCAATGTTGAGCTTACTGACGCTGGTTCCAACAAGATTGCCGTAATTAAGGCGGTCCGTGAGATTACCGGTCTTGGCCTGGCTGATGCCAAGGCGATTGTTGACGGCGCGCCAAAGGTAGTTAAGGAAGGCGTTGCCAAAGACGCGGCTGAAGAAGCCAAGAAAAAGATTGAAGAAGCCGGCGGCAAGGTAGAACTTAAATAATCGGCAAGAAAAAATAAAAAATTGGTGCGGGTTTCAATAATCGCACCAATTTTTTTAATTATTCGTCAAATCCAAATTTCCAAATTCCGTTGCCCGCCATTACCCAAATTTTTCGCGCCGAGCGATCAATATAAAAATCTTTTATCCCTTCAACATCATTGAGTTTATATTGGTTTTTTAATTTGCCGTCCTTGTCAACGACAACCACGCGCTTATTGGTCGGTTCCAAAATATAGATATAGTCAATATCTTCATGCGTCCAGATTTTTGTCGGCTGAACAAGCGGGGGATCAACTGCGGTAATTGACCAATTTTCCTTTGTGCCGGTGTAAAATTTATAAACCTCGCCGTTTGACTTTAATATATAGATTGAGCCGTCAATGGCTACGGAAACAGCGTCATTAATATCGGCACTGCTGCTAATCCATGCTGAGCCCGCGCCATAGCCGCTTGCCGTATAGTTATGCTTGAATATCTGACCGGCCCCGGGATCAAGTATATATAAATTCCTGTTCCAGCTCGCCAGATCAACAAACTGTTTTTGTCCGTCACTTGTCGCAAAGTCAACAACCTTCCATGAGAGATCGGCCGTATCTACCTCGGAAATTCCCGGCCGTGCGTCAATCACCAAATATTTATTTTCTTCTATTTTTAGCGAGGCGGTAATTGACTGGATTTCTTCATTTTCCCAGTCAACCTTCTGCCAGGCGTCCTGCTCGCGAAGCCAGATATAGAGGTCCTTATTTTTTGAGAGGGCCAAAAAGCGGCTGTCGCTTTCATAAAGATAATAAGCAAAATCCAGGGTTTCACCTTCGCCCGGCTGCGGCAAATCAGTAATTTTTTCCAAATCATCAGGCGCGGTTTCATGCCGCAGGTCGCCTCTCAGTTTTTCAATATCGGCGATCAGTCCTTCCTTGATCTCGCGCTGATCGCGTTTTTTATCGGGCAGTTCAGCGATCGCTACGAGAGCTTCTTCAACCAGCTCGCGGGCCCTTTCTTCATCGCCGTAAATCAAACTGCTTTCCGCTTCATCCTTTTTTTGTGTTATTTCGATTACTTTGCTGTTGTAAGCGGCGACTTCTTCTTCTTTTGCCCCGCGGTAATTCAGATATATGAGGCTCCAGATAAATATCAGGATAATAATCAGGGCAACAATAAAAATTGATTTATTCATCTTACCCAGCGCGTTAAACCAGCTGACTCCACGGTTTCCCGCCGTGCTGATATCTGATTTATAGCTGCTGAGTACGTCTTTGCGACGACCGCCAAGATTAAGAATAACAACAGCGCTGTTTTTTATAAAATTGAGCGAAACGGTAAATGCTTTAACGATTACTGCTCCGAGCCAGACAAAAAAGCGAATAATTTTTTTGGGAAGCTCACGCGGAGCCGGGGCAATTTTTTCTTCGTATTTCGGACTCTTGGCCGGGAGTATGCTCATCACGCTTGTTGTTACGGTGGAAAAAATTTTGGAGAAAACGCCAGATCCGCCGCCAACAAGATATTTGCTTGTTTCCTGTTCGGTTGTTTTTAAATGCTCAAGCGAACCTTGGAAATTTTTTGGCACCGCTTCGGTACCCACCGGAATCGGCTCTTCGTGGTACTGGATTATAATCGCCGTGTAGCCGCCTTTGACAGTACTTGATAAAAGCTGATCCCTCAGGAGGGCAACTGATTCAGCCGGTTTATTTCCCGTAATAATCGGCTGAAGCCTTTCTTCCGAAAAAGTTTCCAAGAGTTCGGGATTGGCGATAATAATTACGTCACCCGGCTGGATTGAGCCGTACATTACATTCTCAAAGAGCTTAGTTGTTTTGATTTCCTCCGGCTTGGTGCCGATATTTTTCGTCAGATCAAAAACGCGAAAACCTTTGCCGTCCTGCTTTTGGAAAAATAGCATATTAACCGAACCAATCGCGGTAAAAGAAAGGTTGTCTTCTGATGAGGCGCAAATTAAAATATTGATCTTTGACAGATCAATTGGGTTGGCTTCGCGTCCGATAAAATCAAAAATTGTTTTATTGATTGTTTGAAGAGATTTTTCAAACTCGGCGGCGAAATCAAGATTATGCTCTTCCTGATAAAATTTTTCAATCGCGTCAAGAAAACCGTCGACCAAACGTTCATAGACCGGATGGATCGAATCAATTTTAATAATACCAAAAACCGAACCACCGGCGTGCGCCGCACCTGAGGGAATTTCAAAATTAAATACCCGGTTAATGGTCTGTCGGTTTGTCGCACTCTCAAGAAAGAGCTCGCTGATAAGGATTTCTGCTTTTTTTGCCATATCTTAGCTAAGGATTGCTATATTTTAGCTCTTGTATTATACTATATTATACAATAATTAGGTGATTTTAAACAAGTCTCAGAGGCTGAAACAAGAGTCCGGACATATGCTTGAACAATTATTTGGTTCAAATACCCGATCGCGTCTGCTTAATCTTTTTTTACGCAACTCAGATAAGTCTTTTTTCGTTCGTGAAATTACCCGCAAGATTCGGGCGCAAATCAATTCTGTGCGGCGGGAGCTGAAAAATCTGGAAGATATGGGTCTTCTTACCACAGCTACCGAAGAAGAGAAAAGCGACCTCGGCAGAAAGACAACACGCAAATATTATAAAGTGAACAAGGATTTTGTTCTTTATCAGGAACTGCAGGCCCTGATTCTGAAATCGCAGCTCCTTTTACAAAGGGATTTGCGAAAGAAAATAGACCAGCTTGGTTCAATACAATACCTTGCTTTGACCGGATCTTTTCTCGGAAGGGAGGATATGCCGGTTGACCTTTTTGTTGTCGGGCGAATAAACGCGACAAAACTATCGCGTCTCATTAAAAAATTTGAGAATTCCCTTGGCGAAGAGATTAACTATACGGCGATGTCGAGCCGCGAGTTCAATTATCGCCGGCAGCTCACAGATAAATTTTTATTTTCAATTCTCGAGGGGCCGAAAATCGTCCTTATCGATAAGATCGATGCAATTTAATTATGTATCTTCTTGTTGATATCACCCCGTATCAGGGGTTTAGCATAATATATTGGGAGCCGGGCAATGCCAAGGCTTTTTTTACTGAAAATAAATCCTATGCCTGGAACACCGATCGCCTGCTTGAGGCAATCCAAGATATTATAAAAACAGAAAAAGTCAAATTATCCGACATAAAAGGCATTGCCATGACCGAAAGCGGTTCATTCAGCACGGTGCGGACAACGGCAATAATTTTAAACACTATCGGATTTATAAAAAATATGCCAGTTGCCCTTGTCCGTGGGAAGGATCCGATTGAGTCGGCAGGGCGCGTCCTGTCGGCAAAAAAAACCTTTTCCGCGATCAGGCCGGTCTATTCGCGTAAACCAAACATTACCAGACCCAAGAAAAAATTTATTAAATTATGACCAGCAGGGAAGAACGAATTTTGGAGGTTGTGCCCGGATTGCTTATCTGGCTGACTTTTATTTTCGGCGTTCTTTTTTCATTTATCAAGCCTATTTGGGTGATTTATTTTATAATTCTTTTTGACCTTTTTTGGGTGCTGAGGCTTTTATATTTTATTCTTTACTTATTAATCTCTTGGAGTAAGTACAGGAGGGTGATTAAGACCGACTGGTTTAGCAAACTCCGTGAAAAAGCGGGGTGGGAAAAAAAATATCATTTGCTTTTTCTGCCGACGTATAAAGAGCCGATTGATGTTTTGGAAAATACTTTTAATGAATTGTGCAAAATAAATTATCCCTTAGATAAGTTCATTGTTGTTTTGGGCGGCGAAAAAAAAGAGGAAGAGGAATTTTTGGAGCGTATTAAGCCGATTCGTGAAAAATATGCCGGCCGTTTTCACAAATTTATCGTTACTGTCCATCCGTTAGCCGAAGACGAAATACAGGGCAAGGGCTCGAATTTGAATTACATGGGCCGGCAGGCAAAGAAATATATCGATGAAGAGGGCATACCATACGATGAAGTTATTGTTTCTTCATTTGATGTGGACACGGTCACTCATCCCCAGTATTTCGCCTATCTGACCTATCTTTATATGACCGTGCCTGAGCCGACCAAGGCCTCGTACCAGCCGGTCGCCCTGTTTGGCAATAATATCTGGTCGGCCAGTCCGATTGTCAGAATCTCCGCATTTGGCACAACCTTTTGGCTTTTAAGCGAGCTCGCCCGGCCGGACCGCCTTTGGACATTTGCTTCGCACAGCATGAGTTTCAAAATGCTTACTGATGTCGGTTTTTGGCAAAAGGATATTGTTACCGAAGACACGCGCATCTTTCTCCAGGGCCTGACGCATTACCACGGCAATTATCGCGTTGTGCCTATTCATATGCCGGTTTCCATGGACGCGGTGACCGGCAAAAATCTCTGGCAGGCATCAAAAAATTTATATAAGCAGCAGCGTCGATGGGCCTGGGGAGTTGAGCATTTTCCTTATCTGGTAATGAAATTCCGTCGAGACAAGTTAATTCCGCTGCGGACAAAAATTAAGTTTCTCTGGAACCACGTTGAGGGTATGTATACCTGGGCGGTCGCTCCGGTACTGATTTTCGTTCTCGGCTATCTGCCGCTTATCACCGGGCATGAAGCAGCCGAAGCGCGGGCGCTTTTTCAAAACGCCCCGTACACCCTTGAAACGCTGATGCGCATTGCCATGCTTGGTGTTTTTGTATCGGCGATCCTCAGCTTAACTCTACTGCCCCCGCGGCCGACCACCCTGCCCAAACATAAATATTTAATAATGATTCTCCAGTGGGCTCTTTTGCCGGTTACCTTTGTTGTCTTCGGTTCATTGCCGGCGATTGACGCCCAGACCCGGCTCATGCTCGGCGGCAGGTTCCGGTTGGGGTTTAATGTCACGGAAAAGAAAAGATAACTATGGCCCGCATATCAATAAACATTGTTACCTGGAACGGCCTTCGCTTTTTGCCCGAGGCCCTGGAAACAATTTATAACCAAACCTATAAAGATTTTAACATTATTATCGTTGATAATGGCTCAACCGACGGAACAGTGGAGTATGTTAAAAATAATTTTCCCGATATTACCATGCTGCGCAATGTCCGCAATCTTGGATTTGCCCACGGCCACAACCAGGCGATCCGCATGGCGCTTAATCGCTGGAGCGAAGAGGAAATGAAAGACCATTTTGTTCTGGTGACCAATCAAGACATACTGCTTAACCCTGACTTTTTGGAAAATATTGTCAAAGAAGCTGACGAACATACTGGCGCGGCAAGCTTTGGGGGAAAACTTTTTAAGGCCTTTACCAATGCCTCTGATGACGAGATGAACGAAAACGTAAAATCAGATATTCTCGATTCCACCGGCTTAAAAATATTCCGTTCCCGCCGCGTGGTTGACCGCGGCGCCGGTGAGCGCGACCAGGGGCAGTATGATAACGAGCGCGATGTTTTTGGCATTTCCGGGGCAATACTTCTTCTTCGGGCAAGCGCCCTGGCTGATGTCAGATACGGGGATGAATTTTTTGATGCTGATTTCTTTTCGTATAAAGAAGATGTTGATCTTGCCTGGCGCCTTCGCTTGCGCGGCTGGGAAAGCCGTTATGTGCCCGAGGCGGTTGCCTATCATTACCGTGGGGCATATTCGCCAATGCGCTCAAGCTGGTATGATACCTTAAAATCACGGAGGAAAAGATCGCGTTTGGTAAATTTTTATTCATTTACCAATCATTATTTCCTTTTTATTAAAAATTGTTACTTTAAAAATTGCCTTATCCACCTGCCCTGGATTTTCTTTTATGAATTTAAAAAATTATTGTTTACTTTTTTTCTTGAGCCGTGGACTTTTTGGCCGGGCCTGCGCCGCATCCTGTTAAATTTTTCCAAAATGACAAAAAAAAGAAAATACAATCTTTCCCGCGCTCGGACCATGGCCGGGGAGATGAGAAAATGGCTTAGGTAATTTATGGACGCCTCAATCATCATTTTAAACTACAAATCAAAAGGGCACGTCCGGCAGTGTTTAAAAAGCTTTAAATTAGTTGATCCGAGAATTGATTACGAAATAATTGTTGTTGACAATAATTCGCATGACGGTGTCATTGAAATGGTTAAGGAGCAGTTTCCGCATGTTCGGACGATTCAGTCGGATGAAAACCTCGGCTTTGCCGGGGGAAACAACCTCGGTATCCGCGAAGCAAAAGGCCGCTATGTGGTAATCATGAATCCGGACATAATTCTTCTTCCGAAAAGCCTTGAAAGTATGGTTGAATACATGGATGCGCATCCGGACATCGGCTTTTTGGCGCCCCAGCTTTTGAACCCGGATAAAACGATCCAGCATTCCTGCTACCGTTTTCCAACTTTTGGCATTCCGTTTTACCGGCGCACGCCGCTCGGTAAAACCAGGCGCGGCAAAAAAATGCTTGAATGGTATATGATGGCCGACTGGGACCACTTGGAAACGCGCGAGGTGGACTGGTGCCTTGGCGCCTGCGTTATGGTTCGTCGGCAGGCGATTGAGCAGGTCGGCATGCTTGATGAGCGTTATTTTATGTATTTTGAAGATGCTGACTGGTGCCGCAGATTTTGGCAGGCCGGCTTTCGGGTGGTTTATTACCCAGAGGCGCGGATGATCCATTACCATATCCGCCAGTCCGCTGATGTTCCGTGGTTTATGGGTCTTTTTCAGCGCATCAGCCGGATACATATTTCAAGCGCGTTAAAATATTTTATAAAATTCAGGGGAAAAGATAACCCGCGGACGGCAAAAGAAAAATAAAAAATTTGAAAAACAAAAATTTTTTATGCAATACCCAAGCCCAAACACAAATTTTATCGGCCAGGCGCCGCGCGAGGTGCGTAATATCCGCGTCCGTCCGCGCCGCTGGCCTTACTTTATTCTCGCGTTATTTTTACTGTTAATAATTTTGGGAATATTCTCCGTACCCTACGTTTCCATGGGAAAGAGCGCCTACGAAGAAGCTTTAGCCGGCAAAAAAGATCTTGAGCAGGCGCAGCTTCTTGCCCAGGCCCTCAAACTTGAAGAAGCGGAGGAATATGTTGACTCGGCGGTTGAACATTTTATTGTTGCCCGCCGCGACTTCAGCCCATTTAAAATATTTTTCTGGGTGCCTTGGGTCGGCACGCAGGTTAAAGCGGTTGATAATATCATCACGACAAGCATTGAGACTTCCCGGGCAATCAGCGAACTGCTTGACCTCGGCCAGGACATTCTTGAGGTTTTTGAATATACCGAAGAGGTTAGCGAAGGGCTGGTTCCGGAAATTGAAGGCGAGCTCAGCTATCTGGATTTGAGCCGGGAAAAGAAAAGAGAAATTTTAAAAAGGCTGTATGAATCCGGGCCGCGGCTTGAGGAGGCGCTAATCAGGATTGATTTGGCGGTTGAAAGTTTTAACCAGATTCCCGAGACCGCCCTTGCCCAGCCCTTGCGCGAGGCAATCGGGCCTTTTGCCGAACAATTGCCTGAATTTAAAAAACAGCTTTCTCTGGCCGTACCAATTGTAAAAATTATTCCCCAGGTAGCCGGCTATCCCGAGCCAAAAACATATCTTTTCTTAATGTCCAACAACGCCGAGCTTAGGCCGGCCGGCGGATTTATCGGCACCTACGGTATTCTAAAAGTTGCCGACGGTGAAATGCTTGGCTTTGACACCCATGACGTTTACGCGATTGACGGTCCGTCCGAGTCATTTATGCGCGTTTCACCGCCGCCGCCGTTAAATAAATATTTGAAAGTTAGTTATTGGTTTATGCGCGACGCCAACTGGTCGCCTGACTTTCCCACGGCCGCGGAAAAAGTGCTTTGGTTTTATTCGGAAGAGGCAAGCGGCATTGCCCGCGAGCGCGGCGCCCCTATACCCGAAGCGCCTCTCATAAACTTCAACGGGGTTGTTTCTATAAACCCGACCGTGGTTGCCGATCTCATGGAAGTTACCGGCCCGATTATTGTTGCCGGACAGGAATTTAATTCAGAAAATCTAATCGATGCGCTGGAATACCAGGTTGAAGTCGGATTTTTAAAAGAAGGCATACCCCGCGCCCAGCGCAAGGAGATTATCAGCATCTTGGCTGATGAACTGAAGAAAAGATTATTTAATCTGCCAGCCGCCCAATGGCTTGATGTTATAAAAATTCTTGAACAGGGGCTGGAGGAGCGCCATATTATAATCTATGAAAGCGATCCGGACATACAGGACAGCCTCGCCGCCCAGGACTGGGACGGCGCAGTAAAACAGGTTGAAGGAGATTATCTTATGGTAGTTGATGCGAACCTTGCCAGCTTGAAAACCGATCTCTTTATTGAACGCGACATTAGGTATGAAACGCATTTTGAGGGCGACGATTTAATCGCCAAAGCGACAATGCATTACAAAAATAATGCTGGGTTTTCCTGGAAAACAACCCGCTACCGCACCTATACGCGCATTTATGTTCCCGAGGGCAGCGGATTTATCGAGGCAAGCGGCCATCTGCGCGACGACCGCCTGGCCAACCCAAACCTTGAACCGGGAGAGGTTGACGTGTATGACGAGCTGGGCAAAACCGTGTTTGGCGCATTTATTTCAATTGAGCCGGGCAGCGAGGGCGAGCTGAGCTTTACTTACAAACTGCCCGAAGATATTGCCAAGGATATTAAAAGAGGCCGCGAATATAATTTATACGTGCAAAAGCAGGCCGGCACCGAGGCTCCCGGCTTGACTTTGTCCCTTGAATTTGATAAAAACTTAAAACAAGCAACGCCGCCGGAGGAGGAAATATTCTGGGGAGACCGCCGCTATAGCCTGGAAACCGACCTCAGGATTGACCAACGGTTTGAAGTCAAATTTTAAATTATGTTAATAAAAAAGATCGGCATTGATCTTGGTACAACCACTGTTCTGGTTTACGTTCCAAAAAGGGGCATAATCTTGCATGAGCCCTCGGTTGTTGCAATTTCTACAATTGATAAAAAAATTCTTGCCGTAGGCAAGGAGGCAAAAGATATGCTTGGCCGAACTCCGGACACGATTATTGCCCGCCGGCCCCTCAAGGACGGGGTGATTGCCGACTACCGCACGACCGAAGCGATGTTGAAATATTTTATTAATAAAGCATTGGGCGGGGTGCGCCTCTTCCGTCCGGAAGTTATGGTCGCCGTACCCGGCGGCATCACCTCAACCGAGCGGCGCGCGGTAATTGACGCGACCATTGCCGCCGGAGCAAAAGCGGCTTACATTATTAAAGAACCAGTTGTCGCGGCAATCGGCGCCGACATTCCGATTGGTTCAGCCTCCGGTCATATGGTGGTTGATATCGGCGGCGGCACTGCCGAGATTGCCGTTATTTCTTTGGGTGGCATTGTTGCTTCCGAATCGGTGCGCATCGGCGGTACTCGTTTTGACCAGGCAATCATGGAGCATGTCCGCCGCAAGTACGGATTGGCAATTGGCGAACGAACAGCCGAAGAGGCGAAAATTAACATTGGCTCGGCAATGTACATGGAAGACAAACTCACCATGGAGGTGAAGGGCCGCGACATGATGGCCGGTTTGCCGCGCATTATTACAATTTCATCCGACGACATTACTGACGCAATCCAGAGCGAGCTTGAAGGCATTATTGACGCGATTAAAGACGTTTTGCAAAAGACACCGCCTGAACTTTCGGCCGACGTCATGGACAAAGGCATGATCTTAACCGGCGGCTCATCGCAGCTTCGGAACCTTGACCAGCTTTTCCGCGAAGCCACCGGCGTTTCCGCCTATGTTGCCGACGATGCCCAGCTCTGTGTTGCCAAGGGAACAGGCATTGCCCTGGAAAACCTTGAATCATATAAGCGTTCAATTTTCTCAAGTTAAACCGCCAAAAAGAACAGCGCACTTTTAAAGAGCCTGTTTTTTTTATATAATGGCAATATTATGGCCCTTATTGCAATTGAGGCAGCCCGGCCAAACCGGCGGCAAAAGACCGGCACTGAATGGTACGGGTATCACGTAATTCAGCAAATGAAAAAAATTGCCGATCCAAGGGAGGACCGGTTTATTTTGTATTCCAATTCGCCGCTCCATTCGGGGCTGGAAAAAATGCCCAACAAGTCATGGCGGGAAAAGGAGCTCGGCTGGCTTCTGCCGCGCTTCTGGACGCAGGGGCGCTTATCGTTTGAGATGCTCATCAATCCGCCGGACGTGCTGTATGTCCCGGCTCATGCCATGCCGATTATCCATCCCAAAAAAACCGTGGTTACGCTCCACGATGTTGGTTTTGAAAGATTTCCCGAGCTTTACTCCAAGCCGGATCTTTGGTATCACCGCTGGTCGGCGAAATACGTTATCAGCCAGGCGGCAAAGATTATCACTGTGTCGCATTTTTCAAAAAATGAACTGATTGAGCTTTATGCCGCGCCGGCGGAAAAAATTCATGTCACTCATCTCGGATTTGACAGCGATCGTTATAAGGCAATTGATAATCAGGATAAGATCGATCGCGTTCTTGAAAAATACAATATTAAAAAACCGTATATTTTTTATATCGGCCGTCTGGAAAAAAAGAAAAACATTCCCTTGCTTGTCGAGGCGTTCGGCCGATATAAAAGACAAAACAAGCCTGACGAACACCGGCTCGTCCTTGTCGGCCGGCCCGGTTTTGAGTACGAGAAAATTAAAGAATCAGTAAAAAGATATGATTTAGCCGATTGGGTAATTGAACCGGGCTGGGTGCCTGAGGAAGATATACCATATTTATATAATGGCGCGACCTGTTTTGCTTTCCCCAGCCGCTATGAAGGATTCGGCATACCATTGCTCGAAGCAATGGCAACGGAAACGCCGATTCTCGCTTCGCGCGCCGCTTCAATACCCGAGGTGGCGGGTGACGCAGCGCTTTATTTTCAGACTGACGATATTGAATCGCTTGTCGCCAATCTGCGGGCGATCCTCAGGGACGAGGTTCTGCGCGACCAGCTGAGAAAAAACGGCCGCAAGCGGGCGCGTGCTTTTTCCTGGGAAAAGACAGCGAAAAATACCTTGGATATATTAAAATCAGTCTGATATAATTTGCCTATGATTGAAAAAGAAATGCAAAAAATCGGTTTCAGCCCAAAGGAAATAAAGGTCTATGTTACCGCTCTGCAGTGCGGACCGCGTTCGGCACAGGCAATTGCCCGGCGGGCGAATATCAACCGGGTTACCTGTTATGTTGTCCTGGAAAAACTTATGAAATTCGGGCTTGTCTCGCAGGTTGAGGGCGAGAAGGGGAGGATATTTGCTGCGGAAAGCCCGGAAAAGCTTGTCCATTATATAGAACAAAAAGAAAAAGAGTTTCAACTGCATAGGGCGGGCATTGATAAAATTATGCCGGACTTGATGGCGCTTTTTAACCGGGTCGGCGATCGTCCGCTGGTTCGCTACTTTGAAGGCATGGAGGGCATCCGCGAAATACAGCAGAGAATTTTAAACAGCAATATCCAATATGGCTGTGAGATAGCTTCCCTTGACTATGTTTATCGCGACATTAATCCGTGGGAGTTTTATGATTTTAAAGAGGAGCTGATGAAGAGAGAATTCAAAGGGCGCTCTATTTTGACTTTGGAAAAAATGACGCTTGATTTTTTGCCTGAAGACTTTGTAAAATTATGGGACGTCCGCCGGCTTCCGCATGATAAATTCACCTTCCCCGGCGACATTGCCATATTCAAAGATTTTGCAATTATTGATTGTTATGAGGGAAAACCGGTAATGATTCTTCTCGAGCATCCGCAGGTAATCGCCTTGCTGCAGGGCTGGTTTGATCTTGCCTGGGAGGGAGCGGAAAAATTTAAAATAGATCTTGGAATTCGCAAAAAAACATCAGCTAAAAAATAAACAATTATATGGCTTACAATAAATTATTTGAATCGATTGCCGTCGGCAGCATGGATTTGAAAAACCGGATCGTCCTTCCGCCGATGGTGCGCAACTGGGCCGGCAAAGATGGAGAAATTACCGACCGGCTGGTCAGCCACTATGCCGAACTTGCCAAGGGAGGAACGGCAATGCTCATCACCGAGGCGACCTTTGTTTCACCCGAAGGAAAGGGCTTCCTTTATGAGATGGGCATTAATGACGATAAATTAATTCCCGGGCTCAAGCGCCTCGTGCTGGCGGCCCACGCCCACGGAGCAAAAATCGGGCCCCAGCTTTATCACGCCGGACGCCAAACAAGCTCAAAGGTTACCGGCGTTCAGCCGGTAGCGCCTTCGCCGATTCCGTGCCCGGTTATGCAGGAAATGCCGCGCGAGCTGACAATTGAGGAAATTGAAAAAATTGAAGACGCTTTTGCCGAAGCCGCCCGCCGCGCCAAAGAAGCGGAATTTGATTTTATTGAAGTGCACGGCGCCCATGGCTATATCATTACTCAGTTTTTGTCCCCGTACTCCAACAAGCGCAGTGATGAATACGGCGGAGATTTGGACGGCCGGATGAAATTTTTAACAAACACAATAAATAAAATCCGTGAAAAAGTCGGTAAGGATTATCCCATCGTTGTTCGCCTAAGCGGCGATGAAGGCGTTAAGGAGGGCCTGCACCTTAAGGACACCCAGGAAATCGCCCAGCGCTTAGAACGGCTCGGCATTGACGCGCTGCATATTACCGGCGGCAATTACGAAACATACGCCGAAGGGCAGATGATTCCGCCAATGGCTGTAGCGGCGGCTCCGTTTATTCATTTAGCTGAAGGCGTAAAAGAAGCAGTCAGCATACCGGTGATCGCGGTCAGCAAAATCAATACTCCAGAACTTGCTGAAGAAATTATTTCTTCCGGACGGGCGGATATGGTTGCGCTCGGCCGGGAGCTGATTGCCGATCCCGAATGGCCGAACAAGGTTGAAAATAATGACATTATCAATATAAACCGCTGCATTTCGTGCAATCAGGGATGCATTGACCGGCTGTTTTGCCAGCTTGATACCCAGTGCGTAGTTAATCCGCGTTACGGGCGGGAAGATGAATTCGCAATTTTTCCTGCCGAACAAACAAAAAATGTTATGGTAATCGGCGGTGGGCCGGCCGGCATGCAGGCGGCAATCGTTGCCAAGATGCGCGGCCACAGCGTAACGCTTTATGAAAAAGAAGGGGAGCTGGGCGGTGAGCTGAACCTTGCCGAAGTGCCGCCGCTCCGTGAAGGGATATCTTGGCTTAAGGAATATTTAATCGGGCAGGTGCACCGTCACGGCATTGAGGAAAAACTAAATACCGAAGTAACGCCCGAGCTCGTCAGCGACGTCGCGCCGGACGCGATTATTGTCGCCACCGGCTCATCGTGCGCCATGCCGCCGATCCCGGGCGCAGATAATAAAATTGTTGTTTCGCCCCGGGATCTTTTAGCCGGCAAAGCGGAGGTTGGTAAAAAATTGATCATTGCCGGCGGCGGATGCGTCGGCGTGGAAACCGCGGAATATCTCGCAAAAAAAGGCAACGACGTCGCAATTATTGAAATGAAGGATGAAATCGCCACCGACATGGGCATATCCGACCGCTTCCTTTTGCTTAAGCGCTTTGAAGGATACGGAATTGAAATTATGACCAAAACAAAGATAACTAAAATCACTGATCAGGGGCTAATAATTGAAAGCGCGGGTAAGGAAAATAATCTTGATGCCGACAACGTTGTTCTCTGTGTCGGTGCCAAGCCGAATAATGAAATTGTTGAGCTGATCAGCAATCTAGCTCCTGTCGTCACTGTGGCCGGTGATGCCAATGAACCGCGACGCTTGCTTGAGGCAATGTACGAAGGTTACTTTGCCGGCCTGAATATATAGTTGTGGCTTGATAAATTGTTGACATAAAAAAAATCTGTTATACTTATAACAGATTTTTTATTAAACATTATTCTATGGTTTTAGAAAAAGCATTAAAAGAGCTGGGCCTTACCGATAAAGAGATTAAGGTATATTTGGCCGCTCTTGAGCTCGGGCCTCAGCCGGTTCAGGAAATCGCCAAACGGGCTGGCGTAAACCGGGCGACCACTTACGTTATGATTGAGCAGCTCACCCAGCGCGGGCTGATGAGCTCATTTGAAAAGGGCAAAAAAAGATATTTTAACGCCGAGGACCCGGAAAAACTCCACAACCTGATAAAAAGCGAACAGCGCGAGCTTAAAGAAAGGGAAGAGCTGATTAAAAATATTATGCCCGACCTGCGGGCGGTTTATTCGGTGGCCGAGCACAAGCCCCGGGTAAGGTTTTTTGAAGGTGTCGACGGCATTGTCGCCATACAGCAGGATATTTTAGATACCAAGATAAATCAGGTGGAAAACGCGGTTGACCTGGATGAGTTTCGCAAGGTTTTCCGCGATGAAGATCTTTCCGAACAGCGCGAAGCCTTTATTAAAAGAGGAGTTAAAATTAAGGGCATTTTTACCACGAGCGGCGCGCCGCCGGAAATATCCCTAAAGGCAAAAGAGCTTGGCTGGGATTATCGTTTTGTTGATAAGAAAAAATTTACTTTTCCCGGGGAAATTATTATTTATGATAAAAAAGTAGCTTTAATTTCTTATTCGGGAAAAGTGATGGGCGTAATTATTGAAAGCGCGGAAATCCATACCATGCTCAGCTCACTCTTTAAGCTCGCCTGGGAATCGGCAAAATAATTTTTATAAAAAACAAGAGGCACCAAGCGGTGCCTTTTAAAATTGTCGAAATGTTGCGTTAGTTATTGTCGTCGATGAATAAAAGAACTATTTATATAAAGTCGATACAGTCGTCGTTTGCGTGGCCAAGAGTGGCAGTCGTCAAGCGCCGTAGCCGCAGTGTGCAACGCGAGGTGCGCGCATCCAGGGCTTGTTCATCGGATCGGGTCCGGTGAACGCGTTCGGCTCGGTTGACGTCTGGTCAAGGATTTTCCGGAACGTGCCGGCGCAGTCCTTGAGCCCCTCTCGGTTATCTGTCTTCTGTTCGTTGCTTGTTCCTCCATGATGGGGGAGAACAAACACCGGACAGAGCAGCACGCACTCGTACCCGCTCGCCAGTGGCTCTCCGCCCATCAAGGGTTCGGTTAGAGCCTTTGCCTGTTTGAGTTTGGTGGTGATGTCATCGGGAAGCTTGAGGCTTCCACTTTTCATCTTTCCACGTTTGCTCATTGGCTTCTGGTCGATACGGTCGAGTGCGATCATGGCGTCCTCCTTTGCTCCTTATGAGCTTAGGGCTCTTGGCCCGTTTGTTGCAAGGATCTGCCCGGTAGTTAGCGGCTTGTTTCGGGGCCTACTTTTCCCGGGTTCCCCCACAAGGGGGTAACGAACTAATATATCACAGATCCTGTACTTTGTCAAGCCCTCTGGCTTTTACTTCAAATTTTTGTCAATTTTAGCCAACAGCATATAGTTAGAATATTTTAGTAATTTTAGTGATTTTAGGCGTAATATAGCAAAAAAGTCAGCTACCCTTGACAAATGAAAATTTTTATGTTAGTATGATGAGTTCGTGCAAAAAGTGTCTTTAAAATCGTGTAAATAAGATCAGAGCAAAAAAAACTGCCGTACGTTTTAAAAACATACGGCGATCCTCCGTTCGGAGGGGATTGAGGGCCAAACTCATCTCTCTATCTTATTTACACAATTTTGCAGATTTTGTCAAGCTTTTGACAAAATGGTAATTGGGAGGGGATCAGAAGCAGAGGAGAGGGATTAAATAAAAACAGGCCAAACGGCCTGTTTTTTGTATACAAAAAGCCCCGCAATCACAGGTGTGAATTACGGGGCAAGAAGGGCTAAGGAAGATCGAAGTTGTGGCGGCAGGCCGGCGAAGTGATCGGCGCGTTCAGGCTCACCCACTCACCCTCGTACTTGACGATCGGGATGCCGTTCGTTTCCGGGCACGACCATCCGCCGTTCACTCCGGGCGTCTGGATGATGAACTTGACGAGCGATCCCGAACCCCAGGAACCGGCGCTCGAGAGCTCGCAGAGCATCTCACGCGTTGGCGTGGTAATGCGGCAGGGAATCTCCTCGCTGTAGGGCACGGTGCCGCCGGCAGCGAGATCCACCTCGCGGTACATGCGCATGGTCATGGTGGTGTCCATCACCGAGCAGTAGTAGATGTGCAGGCCCGTATCCGGGATATCGGGCAGGGTGCAGCCTTCGGGAACCTCGGGTCCGCCCGGATCTTCCTCGACCGGGTCCTCGGACGTGTCCGGCTCCGGATCGGGGCTTGTGTCCACGCCGGTGTCGGTTGCCGTGTCGGGAGACGGATCCTCTGCCGTGTCGGGCACAGCATCTTCGCCCTCGTCAGGCGTTGCGTCTTCCGCGCTGTCTTCCTCACCGTCGCAGACGCAGTCCATGCAGACCTTGCTGGTACAGGCGGCTAGCCCGACCATGAAAAGTGCCATGAAAAGCAAAAGCGCTGACTTCTTCATTAAAACACCTCCTTTTCCTGTATTTTTTGCTTTGTTCAGGTGCGTTTTATTCTTACTATAAAACGAAGTATTTGTCAAGATATAACAAAAGCCCCTAGATAAGGGGCTAGAAGTGCTGGAGCAGTTTATGAATAATGATTTCCGGATTTTCAATATCATCTTCGCCTATCACGAAAGAGTACTTTACGTTAAACCGCGCCCGAGGCGTGTTGTCAACCTTATTTTCTTTGAGCCTTTCTCCCTGAATGGAGATTTCCCAAACGTCATCAAACGGTTCAATATGATAATTGAGCTTTGACATGCTCAAGACGTTGTTTTCTTTTATCGCAAGGATGACCTCGTAATCCGGCTCATTCCCGCTGATTTCACCCTTGCCGTTGTTTTGGCGTTCCCATTCGCTAACCGCTTTTTTCAAAAATTCAAGAAACTGAATTTTTCTCAAAACACTTGATTCACTATTCGCTTCAGGCTTTAATGAATCAATTGCCTCACTCAAGAGCGGAGGAAATCCGCGTACTGCGGAATATTCGCGATTGTCTGAATCAGTTATTGTAAAGCGTTTGCTTTGGCAGATTGGCAGATCAAGTCCGGGTAAAATGCTCATTTTTTTTGCGGCGTCATGTCGGCGATAAGCTGTTGCTGCCACTTCTTCAAGGTTGCCTCTTTGGGCAAAGATCTCCTGTTCCCATTTACACTTATCACACCGGGCGTTATAAGCGGCCAGATTGCTCAGCTTTTTTCTGAATATAAGCGTTGGCAAAACAAGAAAGACTAAAGAGAATGCGGCGTTTAGTCCGGCATGGGCAATGACTGCCGCGTAAAGCGACTGGTATTTGATTGCCACATAGCCAAAGATGAGGCCGCTAAAAAAGGTGGCACAGCCGCGGCTTTTGCGGTGCGCTTCGCTGTTAAACATTTCACTGCCCGGAGTATTGGTTTTTTGCATTGAGCGGGTAATAGCATTTCCTTCCACGTGCATCCAGCCGAACATTATTGCCGCAGTAATGATTCCGGCCCATGGCCAAAAACCAAAGCCGTCAAAAATAAGCACCAGCGGGCCGCGAAAAGCGACCTCTTCCAGCGCCGGGCAGAATACGGTCAGGTTAATAACAAAGAGCGCCAGGCTAGCGACGACCCTTGTTCCCGGATGAAAGCGGCGGCCCATCTTTGCGAAGAAAAAAGCAACAGCCCGCATTAAAACAAGCGCGCCCAAACCGATAGCGGTGATTATCAAGATTGGCAAAGATTTATCTGGAAGATATTCCAGCATTTTGCACCTCCGTTGTTGTCAAGGGGCGTTTTGTTTTTTTATCACAAAAAACGCTCTGCGTCAAGGAATAAAAAATAAAAAACCCCAAACCGATTTTTTGGCTGGGGAAGGTGAGCACTTTTTGCTGTATTCGCGGGTGTGCTCTTTTTGCCCGTTAAAAGTACATGTATTTTAAGCAGGCGTATCAACTGCCGTGCTTATGATGGGTTGTGGTCAGCGATCATTATTGCGCTCCTTATAGAGTCCATTAATTAAGTAAGCAATTGCCGCGGTTTCGATCGGATGCTCGGCGACAGATGAGATAGCTGAACCGACTGGACTTTTTATTATTTTTCTTAAAAAATCCTGAACCTCAGGGTCCAATAGGGAAATCTCCGGCCATTCTTGCTTAATAATTATTACTTGAGGTCTGATCATCTGATTTGGCAGATCGCAGTTGCAGTAAGGGCACCGGCTATGAGTTAATCGGCGAGCAAGAGAACTAACTGCTTCACTGTCATTTGCCTGTTCGTCGTATTCTTCGAGTACTTCAGCGGTTGATTCTAAATCACACAATTCTTCACAGTCCACTTCTGTGAAGCCTGGCTCGTCCTCTGCGGGTTCATCAAGATCCGAGTCGTCAAATTCATAATCTTCCCTCATTTTTTCAAGCTCCCACTCTTCTGGGCCATACTTCGACCATCCCTGAAACCTTGGTTGCTCTGTCTTTTTTTTCATCGCTTGTCCTTTGTTTGGGTTGTTAAGGTGATATTTTCTCTCTGTGCTTAGAGTAGCACATTTATTGAAATAATGACAATTAGAGACAGCCTCCTGCACCTCCGTTGTTGTCAAGGGGCGTTTTGTTATTTTATCACAAAAAATGCTTTTTGTCAATGAACAACAAAAAAACCGAACCATTAAGGCTCGGTAAGAAAAGGGGCTACTTTTCCCAGACAGTTAAAACCATGGTGTGGGTTTGTGCGTGGACGTAGATGGCGCACGTATCAGCATCTAATTTCTGCACATGAAAGAGGATTTGCCCGCCGGCTTTTTCTCCGATGACGAGTTCTTTTTCTTTTTCCATCCATTTTTTGGCCATCTTTTTTGGCAGGATAAGCATGCGGCTCATCAGGCTGCGCGGCCGGATTTCCGAGGAAACTTCGGCCCGCCGCGTGTCAACGCGCCGCAGCCCAACGTCTTCGCACGCCTTTTCAATTTTCTGAAAGTCGGTGCCCTTGGGCAAATCCAAGGGAAAAATAAGCGCGGTTGGCGCCACCGCGTCGGGGTCGTCCTCGCCAACAAGGACAAACCTTCCTCCCGGTTGCAGGCTCTGGTAAACCGCCTGAATCATCCTTTCTGGATCATCAACCCATTGCAGAGCCATGACCGAGAATACGCTTTGAAAAGGTCCGCCCAGCTCGGTAACGCGGTCGGCGATTTCACACCCGTCCATGACGTGAAAGGTGAAATCATGCTCTTTTTCAATCCGCTTTTGCGAGGGCCGTGTTTCCGGAATATGCCTTTCTTTGCGCCCGTTGGGTATGTAAACATACCAGTATTCCGGCGGTTCGTCGTCAAAGGCATCATTGAATTCAAGGGTAAAGGTGTGCCGATGATCAGCCATCAGGCTTCGGGCGTAGTCAATCATTTTCGGGTCGATATCAAGGAGCGATATACGCCCAGGGGGCAAAGAGCCTTCGTACCAGAGCCACCAGAGGTTGCTGCCGACTCCGCAGCCAAGGTAAAGCATTGGACTGGCAAACTCTTGGCCGCGGCAGAGCTTGAGCAGTGTCTGGCTGTGGCCGGAAAGCTCCATATGCCAAAGGTAAAGCAATTCGCGGTTACGCTTCATGGCGTATTTGAGGATCTCAAAATAATCCTCAATTTTTATTATGATCGGTTCAATAGAGAGAAGTTCAAACGGTTCAACAAAGTTGAGCAAACCAAGCTGCATCAGCTCAAGCGGGCAGAGCTTTCCCTGCCATTTTTTAATTTCTTGTTTAAAATTATCAATAATGCTTTCTCTTTCTCTTTCCATGGCTTTCTCCGTTGTAATGAACGTTCAAGCAAGCTTAACTTTTTTTATTAAATATGTCAAAAACAAAAACCCCCACCTCGATTGGATCGATTTGGGGGAAGAATTGCCAGGGGCGTCAGCTTTTTTTGTTGAGCTCTAGGCAGAAGGCGGATCACAGTCGGGATCGCTTTTGCAGTCCTGATCCGTGCAATCGGTCCAGCCGTCACAGTCGTTGTCCAAACCGTCCGAGCAGTCTTCGGGCAGAGGGGCGGTGATTGGATTGCAGCGCTCGCTCCAGTTGCCGTCAGCCATGCAGACCACTTCACCCGCCGAACAGATGCCCGAAGCATCTACTGTGCAGGCCATAGTTGCTCCAGGCTGGCAGTAACAGCCTTCGTCAATCTGGCCGTTCTCGTTATTATCCACTCCATCGCAGATTTCGACGAGACACTCGCTCCACGTACTCTTTTTACAGAGCTGGAGACCGGTATGCTGCTCGCCGCATTCGCGGGCCTCCTCATCCTGGCAGGGACAGCCTTCATCAACTGAAAAGTCGCAGTCATTGTCCATGCCGTCACAGATTTCTGCCGTGACCTCGGGGCAGTCGTCATCGACCACGCCATTGCAGTCGTTGTCGAGCCCGTCGCAGCAGCGTTCGGGTTCTGGCAAGAGCATGGGTTTGCATGAACTCCAGGAGCCGTTCTTTTTACAGATTTTATGGCCCGGTGAACACTGGCCAGGCTGGTCAGTGTCGCAGGACATGGTGGTTCCCTCCGGAAGGGGACGGTTCGGGTCAGACGGATTGAAACAGTACGCTTCCTCTCGCGCCTTCTTCACGACTTGCGCCTCCTCATCCTGCGGGAAAACCTTCTTGGCCTGCTCGATGCCGTCGAGCTTGAGAAAAAGCCAGCCGGCTCCGGCCAAGATGAGCAGGATCAACGAAATAACCAGCGCTACCTTGTAGGCGCGGCTTGGTTCATCTGCTGGAAAATCACGCTCACGGCGCGGGTCAAACTTGCGCTTCTTCTGAGCTTCTTTGTCAAAAGGATCGGTGATCGGCATTATCAACCTCCTTGGTTGCTAAAGCACTGTTTATCTTTCAAACCCCTAAGTCCATAATACCAGATTATGAACTTGGGGGAATGGAGCGCGCAAGCAGGACGCAAGGCGCTCAAGAAGTTGGTAGGAAGGAACTAGGGTGTGGGCGTGCGGGGCATGCCCACGATGATGGGATCGGAGTTGATGCATGAGGGCATGTCCCGAAGCACGATCTCTTGGGCAAGGATGACTGCCTGGAGCATAGAAGCTGACGAGACATCAGCCTTGAGCGTCAGTTCGATCGTCTCGCCGGCTCTCATGTAGAACGAGTCAGTGAGATGAAGGCCGTTGGCCCAGCCGTCACTGTGTGAGTCAAAACTCGAGAGCACTACTGGTCCCGCCATGGTCCAACCGACATCAGCACGGGTGATTTTGATGTCACTGACCAGGAACTCTCCGGTGGCGTCATTTACGAACCCTTCGTAGGGCTCGCTTGGTGAGCCACAGGGGCTGCCGGTCTCGACAAAGAAGCCGTCATGAGGCTCGTACCAGAGACTGTCGTCCATGTTGCAGTCGGCACCCATGCTCAGGGCGATCTCTCGGATCTCCACATCGCGGTGGGCCTTGATCTTGAACCAGAGCATGGTGAGCTCTTCGCCGTCGCTGAAGCCGATCGGTGCTGACTCGAGCGAAGTCACGGTGAGTGAGCATCCGCCGCAGGCCAGGCACTCGGGCGTGTCCACGTCGTCGGTGAAGCCGTTGCAGTCGTTGTCCAGCCCGTCGTCAGGAATTTCGGTATGGCGGGGGTTGACCAGCGGATCGATGTCACGGCAGTCCAGGCCGCCGCAAATCGAGCTGTCGAAGCCGTCGCCATCCCGATCCGGGCAAAGAACGATGCCGTGCGGCCCGAGACTCGCGATGTCGCAATGATGCACGACGTGAGTCTTGCCAGTCACCCGGAAATCCTCCGGCCGATCGAGGCCGAACTGTACCGGGCCGGCGTAATCTCGAGGAATCTGGATGCGAACGACCAACTGGTGGAAGTGCAGGTTCTCCAGGTCGGGAAGCTGGACATTGGTGAAGCGGAATACGCCATCATCATCGAGTCGCACCACTGAGGGCGAAACCCGATAGTTGAACGGTCCGTCAGCTTCACTTGTTGGGTCAAAGCCGATCAGATGCAGCTCTGCGTAAACCGTTTCGGTAGTACTCAGGGGTGAGTCACCGAGATACTGGGTGATGACCAGTTCTTCGATGAAATCACCAGCTTCCAGGTTGCTGGGGTAGAATCCGAGCTGGTAGACATCGCCTGGAGCGAGAAAGAGGGGGCCGCCGGCGCCGCTGCATCCGAGGTTGGCAATCTGGAGAGATACCTTGTCTTCGGGCAGTGGGGTCGTGACTCCGCAGTCCTCAGGGTAGATGATGCTGCTGGTCGGACAGTTGTACTCACAGGTATCCTCTTCGTCGATCAGCGAATTACAGTTGTTGTCGCGGAAGTCACAGAGCTCGGGCGCGTCAGGATAGACATCGGTGCGAAGGTCATCGCAGTCATACGGGTAGGAAAAGCCGTCTCCGTCCAGGTCGAGATCCTCGACGCAGACCAAATCGTAAACGCAATGTCCGTTGTAGGCGCATACGTCCAAGGTGCAGTCGTCGCCGTCATCGCAGTCCTCGTGGCTGGAACAGCCGAGGCAGAACGGAATTGCAAAGTGCTGGCACTCGCCGGCGCTGTCGCACACGTCTTCGGTGCAGGGGTTGCCGTCATCACAGTCGGTTGCGCATTCGATCGGCACCTCGACCTCTTCGGTCACGGTACGGATATCGGTGCAAGCCACCAACATGGCGCACAGAGTCAGGGTTGTCAGGTTCTTCATTTTTTCCTCCTGCCCGGAGTTCCGGGTCTTCTGGGTTATATAAAGCGGTTAGTTCCTTTGTAAGGTTCTTTCAAACCCCGGGGTGCGGGATGGGTATATCCTGCATCCTGGGGCGTGTGTTAGATTTTTGGGTAGCCATTGATCTAACAATTAGAGATTGGAGATTAGAGATTAGAGATTCACGAATTAACCAATCTCCAATCTCTAATCTCCGTCCCTCAAACCCCTAAGTCCATAATACCAGATTATGAACTTGGGGGTTGGGAGCGCTTTGGGTGAGGTGCGCTCTAAACCTCGGAAGACGTCAGACCGCGGCCGCGAGCTCGGCGGGCGGGGCGGTCTCGGTCTGGGCCGGCTGGTCGTGGTAGTAGATCACGGCCTCGGCCATGCCCTGATGCACGATCTTGCTCAGCGGCACGCTGAGCCCGCTGACCACCTCGCTGATCCGGCGCTTCATCATCCGCTTGATGGCGGAGCTGACCTGGCGCTGGATCTCGGCGCTGATGGCCCGGGCGGCTCGCTTCTCAGCCTCGCCGGTCTTCCATTGATGGACGACCTGCTTGGCCTCGCCGAAGCGCTTGCGCCGCTTGAGTTCGGCCATGCGCTCGTAGATCTCGGCGGGCATGCGCGCCTGGCGGTCGGACATGAACGCCTGGCGGAGCATGCGGTGGCGGGCGCGGATGGCCTGATCCTGTTCGAACCCGGCGCGCACCTCGGCGATCTCCTCGGAAGAAATTTTCACGACTGTCTGGGGCATTTGACCTCCTTCCTGTCCAATTTGCCCTGGACATCTAAATCCACAAAATATTTATGGACTTGGATGTCGAGCCAAACAAGAGTTTGGCTCAGGTCAGGTTTTTCCCGGTCAGAACCATTCTTTCCGGGGGCAGGCACCTCCATGCCTGGGGACTCTGCTTTCCCTTGGCTCACCAAGCCATTCATCAGGTTCGCCCCGATGTTGGCCGTCCATGGTGACTTTGGGCGCTCGCGGTTATCGCTGTCTGGCCTTCTGGCCTGATCATGGTCTTTTGCCACAGTTAACGCATGGCTCTCCTCCTTTCTTATCGCGCCGTAAAAGACAGGTGTCTCTTTATACGCTCCATCTTTTTTTGGGCACGCCTAAGCCGGTGAAGATTCATTGGCTTGGGCGTGGAGCCAAACAAACGTTTGGCTCGGGTAAAGTGTAAAGCACTTCTTGGCTGACAAGTAACTCATCAGCCAGGAAGTGTGGCCGAGAGTCATTTGCATGACCCTCGGCCGAGATGTTTGCGGTTTTTGGTCGGGTGCACCTATCGAGGATTCTTCTTGTTAAACCACTAACCCCGGCTCTTCTATGTTACTCCCTACCGGTGAAGAGCGGATCCCGGCAAGGAGTTGGTTCGCTTCTTCAGCATCTTGCTTCCTCCATCTGGTTGCATCGAGGTTGTTGGCAGCAGAATCCGTTTACCCCCTGGTTCCACTGCCGATCATCAGGGCGATGTGTCTCTTCGCTCGTCCGAGCCTTGTTTTGGACGAACGCGTTCGCTTGGAACGCCTTGGCTCACGAGCTTGCTCATGGGCCAGGGTGTTCGCCCCTCCAGAACAGAGAGGCGGCGTGGAATGAGAGAGATGGTCTACTTCTCCTTTTCGGCGTCAAGCCCCTTGAGAATGAACATGCGGATTACGCCGGCGCGGGTTATCCTGATTCCCGGCATTCTCCTCTTCATTAAGGCCACGTGCTGGTCTAACCGATCCAGCAATTCTTGATCCATGGAGATGCAGACCGTTGTCATATTTTTTTCGTCTTTTTTATACGCCATTATCTCTTCCCCTGTATTCAGTTGTTTTTTGGAACACCTTGGCTTACAAGTTTGCTCATAAGCCAAGGTGGTCGGCCAAGACATGATGTGCGGTCATGTCTTGGCCAAGGTGCCTACTGGCGGTAGGCGAGAACGAGCCACCCCTGACCGAAGCGCAGCTTCTGGGGGTAGCCCGGAGCCATCTCGTAGCCGGCCCAGTCCAGGGTATCCTTGAGGGTATCCAGTCCCTCGCGGTCGTAGACTGTGACCTCGACGGTCTCCGGCCCGGCCTGGCTGACCTCGCTGCTTGGCGCAGCCGGGGTCTGGATCGCGGCGGTTCCGCAGGCGACGGTTGACAGGGCAGCACAGAGAACGACGATGATGGTCAGGCTCTTCATTTTTCTTCCTTTCGTTTGGGTTTAAAGAAAAAAGGCCTTGGTAGCTTTTGAGGAGAACTCAAACTCTACCAAGGCCCATGTACCTAAAATTGGTACGGTGATCCCTTATTTTATCTCTCTCCTCATATTTTCATTTTAAAGACAATTATAATATACCATATTCTGATAATTTTGTCAAGAGTTTTTAACACATTTTTTAGCTAAAATAAGCCAATTATGCTAAGATTAGCCAATATTTGGCACTCATATAAGATGCCTGCTAACAAGTAAATTTTTATCTTTGGTAATTACTGTCAACTGTGATATAATTTTCACATCAAAAATATGCCCAAGCAAGCAAAAACCGAAATTAAAGAAGCAAAAAAATTAGGCAAGCGCTTGTCAGTAATCGGCCATGAGGAAATTTTAAAATATTTGGAAAAAAGTTTATGCTCGGTGCGCATGGCGCATGCCTATCTTTTTCTCGGCCCGGACGACGTGGGCAAAGAATCAGTCGCCCGCTGGTGGCTGGAAAAAATTCTCCATCAGGGCAAAGAGGGCGGCGAGCGCCATACCCTGGAAAACCATCCGGATGTCGCGGTTATTGAAAGAATCCGTGATGAAAAAACAGGAAAACTTAAAAAATTAATCAGCATTAACCAGATCCGCGAGCTTTGCGAAAAAATGAGCCTGACTTCGTTTTTAAGCACCTATAAAGTCGCTTTAATCCGAGAAGCCGATCACTTGAGCATTGAGGCGGCCAATGCGCTTTTAAAAACCTTGGAAGAGCCGGCCGGCCGGACAATTATCGTGCTTTTGGCCAGGGATTTGTCCCGCATGCCGGAAACAATTGCTTCGCGCTGCCAAATTATCAAATTCAGCATTGTGCCGGAAAAATTAATTTACGAAGCTTTGCGCGAGCGCGGGGCCGAGCGCAATGAAGCGGAACTGCTATCCCGGTTAGCTGCCGGTTCGCCCGGTGTGGCCTTCAAATTCTATGAGGATAAAGAAAAGCTTGATGATTACAAAAGCCAGGTGCAGGAGTTTTTAGAAATTACAGTCCAGCCGTTATGGAAAAGATTTAATTATGCTGACAGTAATGTCAAAACGCGCGGCGACCGCGAAGAGCAAATGCGCGAAGTCAAAAAAATAATTTCAATCTGGCAGGGAGTGATGCGGGACGCCCTACTCTTATATATTGGCATTCCCGAACAAGTCGTGAACTATTGGGCTTTGGACGAAATTGACGCCTGGAAAAACAATTTTGATATCAGCCAGATAATAAATCTTTTAAAAAAAATAAAAACAACCAACGCGTATCTGGAGCAAAATGTAAATATTAAACTGGCCCTTGAAAACTTTTTGCTCGAATTCTGATATAATAAATATACCAAAGATTAAAAACCAAAAATCAACAATATGAGAAAAATTATTTTTTTAGGAATCGCATTTGTTTGTTTGGCTCTTATGGGCGTTGGCTGCATTAAATTTACCAGCGGGCCGACCGGCGAAACCGGCGGTGTATGGAAAACCGCTGACCAGGGTGAAACCTGGGAGCAGAAAGTTAAATTCCCAACCGCCCAGGGCGTTGGTGAAATCGGCCAGGTAAATATTAAAACCATTGCCGTTGATCCGTCTGATCATTTGGCGATTTACGCCGGCACCACGGCCGACGGCTTAATCTATTCTTATGACGGCGCCGAGACATGGAATTCGGCTAAGCAGCTAGATACCGGCCCGGTTGCCGCAATTGCCGTTGACCCGGGAGATAAATGCACGCTTTACGCGGCAACGCGCAACAAGATTTATAAAAGCGAGGACTGCAGCCGCACGTTTGAACAGGTATATTATGAAACGAGGACTGACGTCGATATCACCGCGATTGAAGTTGACTGGTATAACCACAGCGTGGTTTACGCCGGCACATCTGACGGCGATCTTTTAAAAAGCACCGACGCCGGAGCCAGCTGGTCGGCGGTTCACCGCTTTGACGGCGATGTAAATGATTTTTTGGTTGATCCGTTTGACTCGCGCGTTCTTTATGTTGCCACAGAAAACAAAGGCCTTTGGAAAAGCGCGGACAGCGGTGAAAGCTGGAATGATTTTGACGCTGAACTGCGTGATTTTAAAAATTCACGCGATATTTATTTCATCGTTGCCGATAAAACTTCGCAAAACACGATTATCATTGCGACTAAGTACGGCCTTATCCGCAGTTATGACGGCGGGGATAATTGGAGCGAGATAGAACTTGTTACTCCGCCCGGCACAGCGACGATCACTGCCCTGGCAATTAATCCGCGTGAAGGAAAAGAAATATTCTATACAACCAAAGGCGCCTTTTATAAGTCGCTTGACAGCGGGACAAGCTGGGTGACCAAAAAGATCCCGGCGGTCGAGCGCAGCGCCTCGGCCTTGGCGATTGACACGGAAAATGCTAAAGTGATTTACCTCGGGGTTGCCGAAGGCAAAGACGAGCAATTCTAATCTATTAAATATATGGCAAATATTATAAATGAGCACCAAGAAGACTTTGATAAGGCAATTGAGCATTTCAAGTCGGAAATAAGCAGTTTACGAACCGGCCGGGCAACGCCAGCATTGGTTGAAGATATCCCGGTCGAGGCTTATGATTCAAAAATGGACGTAAAGGGCATTGCTTCAATTAATGTGCCCGACCCAAAAACCATTATTATTGAGCCCTGGGACAAGAGCTTGCTCAAGAATCTTGAAAAGGCGATTAATGAAGCAGATGTTGGCATTAGTCCGGTCGTCGACGGCACTATCATTCGGCTGAACATGCCGCCGATGACCGAGGAAAATCGTAAAGAGATGGTAAAGATTCTCAAGCAAAAGGCCGAGCAGGCGCGGGTGAGTATCCGCGGCATTCGGGAAAAAATACGCGATAAAATTATCAAAGCCGAAGAAGCCAAGGAGATCAGCGAAGACGAGCGCTTTCGTCTGCAGGAAGATTTGGATAAAAAGGTGAATGAAGTCAATAAAGAAATTGAAAAAATTGCCGAAGAAAAGGAAAAAGAAATCATGACCATATAGGGGTGTATTTAGGAAAAAAAAGAGCCGTATTATGCGGCTCTTTATTATTGTCGTTGCATATTCCAGGGTTTCACCTTCTCCGCCCAAGGCGGACGCGCCTTAGGCGTCAGGCGGTTTAATTTTTTTCATCACCCGCCTAGCCGGCGAGGCTGGAAAAATTAAGCAAAACTGCCAGGGGTTCAGATTCGCTATCATTAATCGGCTGGCCCCTACATTCTTCCTCCACGCGAATTTCGCCCCCGGACCCCCTGACTTTCGATTGGCGGCCTGTCCTGTTTGATAAGATTGCTTAACAGAGTCTTTTCGGGTATAATGTCAGCACAAATTAAACCACATTTATGGCTAAAAAACAGGAAAATATCATGGAAAAAATTGTTGCCTTGGCCAAGCGCCGCGGGTTCATTTTTCAGTCATCGGAAATATATAACGGTTTTTCCAGCTGTTATGATTACGGCCCTCTCGGGGTTGAACTGAAGAATAATATTAAACGCGCCTGGTGGCAGGCGATGGTCCGTGACAACCAGGACATTGTCGGCTTAGACGCTTCAATACTCATGTCGCCCAAGGTCTGGGAAGCATCCGGCCATCTGGGCGCCGGCTTTACCGACCCAATGGTTGAATGCAAAAAATGCCACAAGCGTTTCCGCCCCGACCATCTGGGTGATACCAGTAAGTGCCCGGAATGCGGCGGGGAATTAACCGAAACAAAAAGGTTTAATATCATGATGAAGACTTTTGTCGGGCCGGTTGAAGATACTGCCTCGGAAGCGTATTTGCGCGGAGAAACCTGCCAGGGAATATATGTAAATTTTGAAAACGTGCGCGAAGCAATGCGTCTTAAAATTCCTTTTGGCATTGCCCAGATCGGGAAAGCGTTTCGCAATGAAATTACTCCGGGAAATTTTACTTTCCGCATGCGCGAATTTGAACAGATGGAGATGCAGTATTTTGTTCATCCCAAAGAAAAGAAAAAGCACTTTAAGCGCTGGCGCGACGCGCGAATGCAGTGGTACCTTGAGTACGGCATTAAAAAAAGCAATCTTAAATTTTACGAGCAGACAAAAGAAGACTTGGCTCATTATTCAAGCGCCGCTTATGACATTGAATACGATTTTCCTTTTGGCGCTGATGAGATTGAAGGCATTCATGACCGCGGTGACTGGGATCTTTCAAACCACAGCCAGCATAGCGGCAAAGACCTCCGCTATTTTGACGATGAAACAAAAGAAAAATATTTCCCTCACATTGTTGAGACTTCGGCCGGAGCTGACCGGGCAACGCTTGTTTTTCTAGTTGATGCATATTCGGTTGTTGAAGGCGGACGGACCAAGACGACCGAAAGCACCAAAGAAGAAGAAGTTGTTCTCCGGCTTGATAAACGGCTCGCGCCGATTAAGGCGGCCATTCTCCCGCTTTCAAAAAAATTCGAGCTGGCCAAGCCGAGCCAGGAAATATTTAACGAACTCAAATCCAAATGGATGGTCCAGTATGACGAAACCGGTTCAATCGGCCGTCGCTATCGCCGGCAGGATGAAATCGGCACGCCTTACTGCATCACGGTTGACTTTGAGACGCTGGAGGATAAAGCGGTAACCGTACGCGACCGCGACACTATGGAACAGGAAAGAATTAATATTGCCGAACTAAAAGATTATCTTGAGGAGAAACTTGAAGAATAATTTCTGTGTTTGAACAAATAAAGTTAAAAAACGGGATTCAGGCCATTTACGTACCGGTTGCCGGCACCAAGGCGGTAACCGTTTTAGTTTTATGCCGCGTTGGTTCGCGCTATGAAACGCGCAAGCTAAACGGCGCTTCGCATTTTATTGAACATTTGATGTTCAAGGGCACGGAGCGCCGGCCAACGACCCTGGACATTTCTCAGGAACTCGACAGCGTTGGCGCCGAATATAATGCCGCAACCTCAAAAGACTGGACCGGCTATTTTATCAAATCATCCAGCGATCATTTAAACCTTTCTTTGGATATGCTTTCCGACATTCTCTGGCACTCCAAATTCAGCAAGGATGAGTTTATGCGCGAAAAAGGCGTTATTATTGAAGAAATTAATATGTATCAGGATAATCCGCTGCTTTATCTTGATGATCTTCTGGAATCGGTCATGTTTCCGCAGAGCACGCTTGGCTGGGATATTGCCGGCACGCGGGAAATTGTTGAAAAGATGAAGCACCGGGACCTGGTTTCATTTCGCGACCAGTTCTACCAGCCGGAAAACACTGTGCTGATCATTGCCGGAAACCTCGGCCGGAGCAAGACCCTGGCGCCGAAGTATTTTGCCGGTCTTGCGCCAAAGGTTGAAAAAAAACCGGGCAAATATAAAAAATTTACATCCTTCAAAAAAGGCGCTCGGCCTCGCTGTAAGATTAAATACAAAAAAACTGAGCAGGTTCATTTGGGCATCGGCTTTCCCGGTTTTCCTCATGAGCATAAAGATTTGCCGGCTCTTCAGCTGGTCCATGTTGTTTTGGGCGCGACAATGAGCTCACGGCTCTTTATTGCCATTCGTGAAAGAGAGGGACTGGCTTATTATGTGCGCAGCTCAGTTGACCCCTACGAGGACACAGGAATTTTTTCTATTCGGGCCGGTCTAGATCCCTCGCGTTTTGCCCAGGCGAGCGGAATTTTAAAAAATGAAATTGCCAAATTTAAAAAAGAGGGCGTTACCCGGGAAGAATTTAAACGCGCCAAGGAATATATCAAAGGCAAGCTCCAATTGGCGCTTGAGGATTCAGCCAGCCAGGCCGAGTTTTACGGCAAGCAGGCTCTTTTGATGAAAAAAATAAAAACACCGGCCCAGCGGCTTGCCGAAATAAACCGGGTAAAGCGCAGCGATATTATCAGGGTTAGCAGAAAAATATTTGATTGGCGCCGCGCCGGCATTGCGGTAATTGGCCCGTATAAAAATACAAGCGAGATATTAAAATATTTCTCAAAATAATATGAACAAAATAATTATTGCCAATTGGAAAACTTATTTATCGATTGATGAAAGCATTGATTTGGCAAAGGAGATTTTGCGTTTTATTAAAAATAAGAAAGATCTGCCCGAACTGGTGCTCTGCCCTTCATATCCGGCAATCGGTGAAGTTCAAAAAGCAGTAAATAAAAGCCAGAAGATTAAGCTTGGCGCCCAGAATATGAACTGGCGTGACCGCGGGGCGTACACCGGCGAAGTTTCGCCGATTATGCTTAAAGAGCTTAGCTGTGAATTTGTTATTCTCGGCCATTCCGAACGGCGCAAGCATTTCCATGAAACCAATCTCGACATTCACGAAAGAGTCCGCCTGGCTCTTGAATATAACCTCACACCCATTGTTTGCGTCGGCGAAACCGCTGAAGAGCGGCGTCAGGGTAAGCGCGATAAAGTTATTCGCGAACAAGTTACCGAGTCGCTCGGCGTCTTGGACCTTGACGAAGGCAGCCGGATAATTATCGCTTATGAACCGGTCTGGGTAATCGGCACAGGGAAGGCGGTTGATCCGGACGACGCGGTTCACTCGCATGGGGTTATCCGCCAGGCCCTGGTTGATAATTTTTCCGAACCGGAGTACAATCTACACTTCCGGGTAATCTACGGGGGGAGTGTGGATGCCGATAACCTTGAAGGCTTTCTAGAGCGGGAAATAATAAGCGGCGTTCTTGTCGGCGGAGCAAGTACCAAAGCGGAAAGTTTTAAAGAATTAATAGAGGCTTATATAAATATTTAATATGATTTATTGGTTTGCCCTAGGATTTATTATTGTCAGCCTTGCGGTAATTAGCGTGGTGATTTTTCGTAAATTTCCCCAGCTTGTGATTATTGATATTGAAACAATGGTGCGGGAAAAACAGGCAAAAATAAAAGAAGATATACTTCTGAAGCGCGTTGCCCGCAAAGCAAAAGAGCGGGGAAAGCCTCTTCTTACGGCGGGCACGGAGATTAAGCGCGGTGTTGGCGGTTTTTTTGAGCGCGCTTATGGGCGGGCAAAAGATTTAGAAAAAAAATATGCCCTGGAGCGCCAAACAGCCAAACCGTCAAAAACAAAACCCGGCGCTGTTGACCGGATTAAGCTTTTGGTCGATGAGGCGGATAAATTTTTTAGCGAAGACAGGCTGCGTGAAGCTGAAGAAAAATTTATCGAAGTAATCAGCCTTGATCACCACAATATTGACGCATACCGCGGCTTAGGAAGGGTATATTTTAAAACAAAGCAGTTTGAGCAGGCCAAGGAAACTCTCGATTTTATTATAAAATTAAAAAAAGCAGATGACCGGGTTTATGATATTTTGGGAGAGATTGCCTACCACGAAGGCGATTACAATGCAGCCAAAGACTATTACTTAAAAGCCCTGGGCAAAAAGACCGGGGCAGTCAGCTACCACCTGGCTCTGGCAAAGGCTTATGCCGCGCTCGGCGACCGCGAAGCTGCCCAGACAACACTGATGGAAGCACGCGAATTTGAGCCAAAAAACCCCAAGACACTTGACTTTTTGGTAGAAAATAGTATAATATTAGGCAAAAAAGAACAGGCAAAGAAATTTTTAAAGGAATACAGCGCCTTAAACGCGGATAATCCCAAGCTCGCCGAACTGAAAGAAAAGATCACTAAAATAAAATAGAACATTATAATTGCGCCGACATAGCTCCCGCCTGAGGCGGGCAGGCAGTTGGCAATCGTCCTGCTGCGCAGGACTTGATAATCCGGTTAATCTAAATTGATAGTAACCATCAATACGCCGACATAGCTCAGTTGGTAGAGCACTTCCATGGTAAGGAAGGGGTCCGCGGTTCAAGTCCGCGTGTCGGCTCCATCAGGGTCGGTACCAAAGTGGACAACTGGGGCAGACTGTAAATCTGCTGGCTTTATGCCTTCGTAGGTTCGAATCCTACCCGGCCCACCAGTAGTTCAAAGAAAGATCACCGTCATATGCGACGGTTCCCCGCCAAAGGCGGGTCCGCCTCAGGCGGAGAATCCTACCCGGCCCACCACCGAACGCCACCCTAGCTCAGTTGGTAGAGCAACGGTTTTGTAAACCGTAGGTCGTCGGTTCGAGCCCGACGGGTGGCTCCATTTTAAATCAAGGGGGAATGAAGCATTAAGAATTTATTATGTCGCAAGAAACTTTAATAAAGCTTGAGTGTACTGATTGCAAAAAAATCAATTATTACTCAAACAAGAACAAAAAAAAGCTCAAGGACAGGTTAGAGCTAAAAAAGTTCTGCAAGAGCTGCAAAAAACACACCATGCATAAAGAAACCAAGTAAGATTGGTTTTCTTTATATGGGGGCGTAGTACAGTGGTAGTATGTCGGTCTCACCCGTCAGTCGCGACTGACGGGTGTCTCCAAAACCGAATTACAATATGTATTATGTATATTTATTAAAAGTTGATCAATTAGGAGGAAAAAGTTATTACATCGGGTATACTGACGATTTACAAAATAGGCTTAAAGAACATAAAGAGGGTAAGACAAAAACAACAAAGGGACGTAATCCATTGCTAATCTATTATGAAGCCTATGATGATAAATATTCAGCATTGCGTAGAGAAAAGTCGTTAAAATCAAGCGGCTCAGTATATATGGCTTTAATGAAGAGAATAGGTTTGAAATAAAAAATTCAGGGGGGCGTAGTACAGTGGTAGTATGTCGGTCTCCAAAACCGAAGACGAGGGTTCGATTCCTTCCGCCCCTGCCA